>VFQQ010000151.1_pt1 | contig 180850 bp, 187 predicted proteins | sample 3512341 | NCBI WGS metagenome assembly VFQQ01 (sample SAMN10412373, study PRJNA504923) | tailings metagenome | isolation source: Relicate 2 Philex TSF1 revegetated site | place: Philippines: Tuba, Benguet | collected 2017-08-29 | reverse complement strand
CCCCAGCACGCTCGAGACGCGAGGCAGCGGATGCGGCACGGGCTCCGGCGAGCGGGGCGCCTGTTCAGCGGGTGCGCCGACGCCATCGATCACCCGGTGTGTGTAGTCGAAGGTCGGTCCGAGGATCTGTCCACCGGGGACATCCTTGAAGGTGGCCGAAATCCTCCGATGCACATGCATCGCCGAAGTCTCGAGAGGTTCGCTGTATCCGAAACGGGGCAGCGTCGTGCGATAGGCGCGAAGAAGGAATATCGCTTCCACCTGGTCACCGCGCGCCTGCTTCAGGGCCAGGGCCGCGAGTTCGGGATCATAGAGCGAGCCTTCCGCCATGACGCGATCGACCCCGAGGCTCAACTGCTCGCGGATCTGGTCGATGCCGATCTCCGGAACCGTCGGGTTGCCCCGGCGATCCTCGGCGAGCAGCGCGTGCGCGTTGGCGATCGCGGCCTCGCCGCCCTTGGTCGCTACATACATGTCAGACGTCCACCCTCGTAGTGCGTGGCAGGCCGATCACCCGATCGCCGGCAAAGAAGAAGGCGTCGACACCCCGCGGTCCCAGTTCGGACAGCGCATGGCGGCCGGTCCAGAAGGATGAAGCGAGCCCGTCGATGCTGACCGTCCGGCGGTGGGCGATCCCCGGACCGGACCAGTGCAGGCCCCGGCCCTCGCGGAAGTCCGGCACCTGCACCAGCAACGTGGTTCCGCTCTCCGGCGCTTCGTCGCTGCCGAGACAGAACCGTCCGATCGGGGGCAGGTCCTGCGGGGCGAGGATGATCGCAAAGGCAGCCGCATCCGGTTCGTAGACGATCGGGGCGCCGGTATGGAAGCGAAGCCAGGCGATCGCCGTGCCGTCCAGTATCGGGTCGAGCCAGACCGGCGTATCGTAGTCGAGGAGCGTCAGGCACGCCGCGCCCAGCGCCGGACCGAAAGGGGCCGGCGCCTCGTGTGCGGCGGTGACGGTCCGTGTCGTTCCCGGCGCGGACAAGGCGGAGAGAAGCGCCCGGAAGCTCGATTGCGCGCCCACCACGGGCTCGGCGAAACCGGCCGAGGGCGCGAGAGTATGGACAAGGGTGCTCACGTCATTCCCCCCGGACCATGGTGAAGAAATTCACCCGCGTGGCGGCCACCTTTTGCGAACGTTCCGATCGGACTTTCGCCTGGCGCCCCGTCTCGGGAATCACGACGTCCCGCATGACCCTTTCGTGCCAGGCTTCCTGTTGAAGCAAGGCATCCAGGACGGCGACCGTCTCCGCCTTCCGCAGGTCGCGGCCGAGAACGTAGCCGACGCCAAGCACCCCCCCTTCCATTGCGACCGCGCAACGGGAAACGGCGACCTCTCCGAGATTGAAGGCGCCTCCGTCTCCGCCAATTCGGCCGCGTGCCATGATCAGACCCGATTCCGACGGCTTCAGCTTGCGATATGGCGGCAGCGGATTGAGCGAGGAGAGTGCCGATGCGAGCGACTGGGCCGGCATTCTGGCCAGCACGCCCAGCCATTCCCTGCGCTCGTTTCGGCCTTCCGACGTTGACATGGACAACCACGCCTCTTGTATAGATGTCTATATAAGCTATCCTAGTCCAGCATCCGTTACGGAAAAACGTCAATCGCGAGACGCATGGGTGACGTCATGAACGCAACCGGTATCCAACGAGGGGGCGCCGTCGCCATCTGGCGCCAGATCGCCCTGGCCCTGGAGGCCGACATCGCCGGCGGAACCAATCCGCCCGGTGCGCAGCTGCAGAGCGAATTCACCCTCGCCGAGCGGTTTGGCGTCAATCGGCACACGGTGCGTCAGGCCATCGCGCATCTCGCCGATCGCGGTCTGGTTCGTGTCGAGCGAGGCCGGGGAGTTTTCGTGCGGAGCCGCTCGCTCGACTACCCGATCGGGGAACGGACGCGTTTTCACGAGATCGTGCGGCGCGGCAACCGGGCACCCAGCCGGATCGTGGTCAGTTGCGACGCCGTCCGGCCCGATCGCCAGATCGCGGCGGACCTGCGGCTCTCCGAGACGGAGCAGGCCTGGAAGGTGGTCACCATCAGTGCCGCCGACGGCGCACCCATCGGCACATCGGATCACTACTTTCCCCGGCACCGGTTTCCCGATCTGCCGGCGGCAATGCCCGCAGACAACTCGATCACGACCCTGCTGCGCAACTTCGGGATCGGCGATTACCGGCGCCGCTGGACGCGCATCTCCGCTCGCCCGGCCACCGCAGAGGAGGCGCGACGGCTCGTCCTGAAACGGGCGAGACCGGTCCTCGTGACGGAGGCGCTAAACGTCGATGCGGACGGCGTTCCCGTAGAATACGGCCTGACGCGCATGGTGGCCGATCGCGTCACACTGACGATAGAGCACTGAACGCGCTAGTTCTGCTCGGCGCGGCCGGCTCCCACCCGCTGGGCCAGCGAGGCGGCCATGAAGGCGTCCAGGTCGCCATCCAATACGCCCTGCGTATCCGAGGTTTCGACCTCCGTCCGCAGGTCCTTCACCATCTGGTAGGGATGGAGGACATACGACCGGATCTGATGGCCCCAGCCGATATCCGATTTGGAATCGTGGCTCGCCTGTTTCTCGGCCTCGCGCTTCTGCAGTTCCACCTCGTAGAGGCGGGCCCGCAGCATCGACATGGCGGAGGCGCGGTTCTTGTGCTGTGAGCGCTCGGCCTGGCACTGCACCACGATGCCCGACGGCATATGCGTGATGCGGACGGCGCTGTCGGTCCGGTTCACGTGCTGTCCGCCCGCGCCGGAAGCCCGATAGGTGTCGATGCGGAGATCCTTGTCCAGGATTTCGATCTCGATCGCGTCGTCGATGACCGGAAACACCCCGGCGGATGCGAAGGAGGTGTGCCGCCGCGCATTCGAATCGAAGGGTGAAATGCGCACCAGCCGGTGGACGCCGGATTCCGTCTTCAGCCAGCCGTAGGCGTTCGGACCCATGATCTTGACGGTGGCGGATTTGATCCCCGCCTCTTCGCCGCCGCTCTCCTCCAGCCACTCGACCTTGTAGCCCTTGCGCTCGGCCCAGCGGACATACATGCGGAGCAGCATCTCCGCCCAGTCCTGGCTCTCGGTGCCGCCGGCACCGGCATGGACCTCCAGGAAGGCATCGTTGCCATCGGCCTCGCCTGACAGCAAAGCCTCGATCTCCTTGCGGGCCGCGCGCCCTTTGAGTTGGGCGAGATGGGCACCGCCTTCCTCGACCGAGGCCTCGTCACCTTCCGCTTCGCCGAGTTCGATCAGGGTAACGGCGTCGTCCATTTCGCGCTCGATGGCGCGGATGCTGTCGATCTGTTCGGACAGGCGCGTGCGTTCGCGTAGCAGCGCCTGCGCGCCGGCGGCATCGTTCCACAGATCCGGATTCTCGGACTTTGCGTTCAGCTCATCGAGCCGTCGAAGCGCGCCATCCCAGTCAAAGATGCCTCCTCAGCCGCTCCAGAGACGCCTTCGTCTCCGCGGCTAGGGTTTCGAATTCGGACCGCATGACAGTTCCATGTCTGCACATAATTCGGGGCCGCGGACCATAGGCGCCGCGGCCCCGTGCGTAAAGTGTCGGGAGCGCTTACTGGCCCGAGGGCGAGACGTAGTCGTACTGCCCGTTCTTCCAGACATAGACCTTGTAGGCCGGATTGGAGACGTCGCCCTTGGCGTCGAACTTCACCGGACCCAGGACAGTGTCGAAGGTGGTGTCCTTCATCGCCTTCAGCAGATCTTCGTGCTTGGTCGACTTCGCCTTGGTCGCCGCCTGGGCGAAGACCTGGACGGCCGCATAGGTATAGAGCGTATAGCCCTCGGGTTCATAGCCCGCCTTGCGGAACTTGTCGGCCACGGCGGCCGATTTCGGATCCTTCCTCGGATCTGCATCGAAGGTCATGAGAGTGCCCTCGCCGGCCTTCTGGGCGATGGCCCAAAACTCCTTGTCCACCAGGGCGTCGCCCGACATCAGCGGCGCGGTCAGACCCTGCTCGCGAGCCTGCTTTACGATCAGCGCCGCTTCGTTGTGGTAGCCACCGTAATAAATGACCTCGATGCCCGCCTGCTTCATCTTGCTGACGAGAGCCGAATAGTCCTTCTCGCCCTTGGTGATGGTCTCGTACATGGCTTCGGTGACGCCGAGCTTGTTCAGGCTCTTCTTGGTTTCGTCCGCCAGCCCCTTCGAATAGGTCTGGTTGTCGTGCACGATCGCGACCTTCTTTCCCTTGAAATTCGCCGCGATGTAAGCCCCGGCCACCATCCCTTGCTGGTCGTCGCGCCCACAGACGCGGAAGGTGTTCGGATAACCGCGTTCGGTGAACGTGGGATTGGTCGAAGCCGGCGAGACCTGAACGATCCCCTCTTCCTTGTAGACTTCCGACGCCGGGATCGACGAACCTGAGCAGAAGTGGCCAGCCACAAAGACGACCTTCTGATTGGCCAGCTTCTCGGCCACGGACCGTGCCTCCTTCGGGTCGCAACGATCATCGCCCAGCACCACTTCGATCTTCTGGCCGTTGACCCCGCCGGCGGCATTGATGTCGGCGACGGCCATCTCGCCGCCGCGCTTCAGCTGCTCGCCGAAATTCGCCAGCTGGCCCGTGATCGGGCCGGCGATGCCGATCTTGATCTGCGCCTGCGCAGCGCCCGCCAGCAGCGCAAGGGCGCTGGTCGCCACGATGAACGCGGACAATCTTTTCATGGTTCGTCTCCCGCGAGATTGGTGGTGGCTGGAGTCTAGCAACCTTACGCGGCCCCCTCCAGATAGGCGCTGCGCACTTCCGGATTGGCCAGCAGCTCGGCGCCGCTGCCGGAAAGGGTGATGCGGCCGTTCACCATCACATAGCCACGATGGGCGAGCCTGAGCGCATGGAAGGCGTTCTGCTCAACCAGGAAGACGGTCACGCCCTCGTTGGCGTTGATCTCGCGGATGGTGGCGAAGATCTGCCGGACCAGCAGCGGCGCCAGTCCGAGCGAAGGTTCGTCGAGGAGGAGCAGCCGCGGCCGGCTCATCAGCGCCCGGCCGATGGCCAGCATCTGTTGCTCGCCGCCCGACAGCGTGCCGCCGCGCTGATCGCGCCGTTCGGCAAGCCTCGGGAACAGCGTCAGCACACGATCGAGGTCAGCAGCGTAGTGCGCCGGATCGGCGACGATGGCACCGAGCTTCAGATTCTCCAGCACCGTCATGCGGGGGAAGACGCGGCGACCTTCAGGCGACTGCGCGATGCCGAGGCGCATGATCTCGAAGGTCGGCAGCCTGGTGATGTCGCGCCCCTCGAAGCGGATACTGCCCTCGGACGCCTGCGGTTGGCCGCAGAGGGTCATCAGCAGTGTGGACTTCCCGGCGCCGTTGGCTCCGATCAGGGTGACGATCTCGCCCGCCTTCACGTCGATATCGATACCGCGCAGCGCTTCGATGACGCCGTAGCGGGCCTGCAGGCCGCGGACCTCGAGCATCAGGCGGCCCCCTCGTCTTCATCCTCGCCCAGGTAGGCGCGGATGACGGCGGGGTCGGCGCGCACCTGGGCGGGCGTGCCGTCGGCGATCTTGCGGCCATAATCGAGCACCACGATGTGGCTCGAAATGCCCATGACCACCGACATGTCGTGCTCGATCAGCAGGATGCCGCAGTGATGCTCCCGGCGGATGAACAGCAGCAGCTCGTTGAGCTCCGCCGATTCGCGTGGGTTCAGGCCGGCCGCCGGCTCGTCGAGGCAGAGCAGCGCCGGCTGGGTGCAGAGCGCACGGGCGATCTCGAGGCGCCGCTGCGCGCCGTAGGGAAGCGACCCCGCCAGGTCGTCCGCGCGTTCCTCAAGCTTCATTCGGGCCAGCCAATAGCGGGCTCGCTCCACGGCAGCCGCTTCGGCGCGCCTGTAGCCGGGCCAGCCGATCAACCCGAGCAACGTGTAGCCGGAGGCACGCATGAGCGGACCGTGCTGCGCGACCATCAGGTTCTCCAGCACCGTCATTCCGGCGAACAGACGAATGTTCTGGAAGGTCCGCGCCACTCGCGCGCTCGAATTGATCCGGTGACCCTGCATGCGTTCGAGGTGATGACGCTGGCCGTCCGCGAAAAGGGTCATTGAGCCGGCGCTGGGGCGGTAAAAGCCGGTCAGGCAGTTGAAGAGCGTCGTCTTGCCTGCCCCGTTCGGACCGATGACGGCGGTGATCGCATCGGGCGCGACATCGAACGACACCCTGTCCACTGCGATCAGGCCACCGAAACGCATGGTGAGTTCGCGGACGGCAAGAAGCGGGTCGCTCATGCCGAGCTTCGCCTGAAATCGGCGAGCCTCAGGGAGGGAACACGCGTTCCGATGAAACCTTTCGGACGCCAGATCATGATGAGGACCATGGCCAGCCCGAACACCATCATCCGATAGTGCGCGAGGTCCCGGAACACTTCCGGCAACAGTACGAGGATCGTCGCGGCGAGCACCACGCCGACTTGGCTTCCCATGCCCCCGAGCACGACGATCGCGAGGATCGTGGCGGATTCGATGAAGGTGAAGCTTTCGGGGCTGATGAAGCCCTGCCGGGTGGCGAAGAACGACCCGGCGAACCCCCCGAAACTGGCCCCGATCGCGAAGGCGCTGAGCTTGGTGGCCGTCCGATTGATTCCGAGCGACTGGCAGGCGATCTCGTCCTCGCGCAACGCCTCCCACGCTCGCCCGACGGGCAGCTTCCGCATGCGTCCCACCGCCCAACTGGTCAGAAGGGCGAGCAGCAGGATCAGGTAGTACATGAAGATCAGCCGGTGGAGCGTGGAGAATTCCAGGCCAAACAGCTGATGGAACGTGCGTTCGCCCTCCGGCGCGGTGCGGGCGAACTCGAAGCCGAAGAAGGAGGGCCGGGGGATGCTGGTCAGGCCATTCGGCCCGCCGGTGAAGCTGGACCAGTTGTTCAAGATGATTCGGATCATCTCCCCAAAGCCGAGCGTCACGATCGCCAGATAGTCGCCGCGGAGCCTCAAGACCGGAAACCCGAGGAGGATGCCGAAAAAGGCCGCAAAAAGGCCCGCCAGGGGAAGACATTCCCAGAAGTTCAGCCCGAAATTCTTCGCCAGCAATGCGTAGGAATAAGCCCCGACCGCATAGAACGCCACGTAGCCGAGATCGAGGAGTCCGGCGAGGCCGACCACCACGTTCAACCCCCAGCCCAACATGATGTAGATCAGCACCTGGGTCGCGGTATCAACGATATAGCGGTCTGAGAAGGGCATAAGCGGCAGAACCAGGGCGAAGCCCATGATGGCATAGGCGAGAAAGCGACTGACCGTGGCGAGCCAGGCGAGAAAACCCTTCTCGGCCGCTCCCGCGTGCCGGGGCGGCGCCGAAGCGCGCCGTCCCCACCAGAGCAATACGCCGAACCGGCCGACGAATACCGTGGCAACGATGGCGGCGACCCAGTCGAGGCGAAACTCGACGCCTAGAACGGACCCGGTGTCGACGGTCCGCACCCCGACGATCGGCAACGCCACAGCAAGGGCGACGACGCCCGCCATCGCAGCATCCCGAATGGCGGAAACCGGCAACACAGTTCAGACCTTCTCGACTTCCGGCCGGCCGAGAATGCCGGTCGGACGGAAGATGAGCACCAGAACCAGAATGCCGAATACGGCGACATCCTTGTATTCGATGCTGAAGTATGCCGACCACAGGGCCTCGATGAGGCCTATGAGCAGTCCTCCCAGCATGGCGCCCGGAAGCGAGCCGATGCCACCGAGAACCGCAGCGGTGAACGCCTTCAAGCCGGCGAGGAAGCCATCGTAGAAGTGCACCACGTTGTAGTAGTAGGCCACCATCACGCCCGCGATGCCGGCAAGGGCGGCACCCAGGACGAAGGTTCGGGCGATCGTCGCATTCACGTCTATGCCGAGCAGCATCGCCATCTTCATGTCCTGCTCGCAGGCCCTCTGCGCACGGCCGAAACTTGTCCGCTTGATGAGAACGGTGAGGCCGACCATCAGCACGATTGTGAGGACGACGACGACGATCTGCAGCCACCGGACCTGAACGGTAAAACCGTCCGCCCCCTCCATCAGCGTGAACCCGCCTGGCAATGCGGTGGGTACGGGCTTGTTGCGCGCGCCCTGCAGAAACTGCACCAGGTTCTGCAGAAAGATCGACATGCCGATGGCGGAAATCAGAGGGGCGAGCCGAAACGAACCACGGAGAGGCCTGTAGGCGATCCGCTCGATCGTCCAGCCGAAAACCGATGTGAAAGGAATCGCCGCGACCAGAACGAGGAGCAAAACGGCTAGACTGGGAGGGAAGCCGAAGGCGCCCAGCGCTGCGATCAAGATCACGGCTATGAACGAGCCGATCATGAACACTTCGCCATGAGCGAAGTTTATCATCCCGATGATGCCGTAGACCATCGTGTAGCCGATGGCTATGAGCCCGTAAACGGCACCAAGTGTAAGGCCGTTGATGGCCTGCTGCAGGAAATACTCCATCCCGCGCTTGGCACCCCCTCGATGTTGCGGCTCAAGGAATATCCGGCTTCCGGGGGTTACGGCAAGGTCAAACGATGATGCCCTTGCCCGAACTGCGCCCCGGCGGAGACGCTTCGTCCTGGTTCCGCTCTCGCCCACTCTGCAGTTTCCGAAGCGCCAGCGCCTTCAGGTCATGGTCGGAAGCGGCAGCCGGCGCCACGACCACGACCTCTTCGCCCGTCGACGCATCTATCGCGGTCACTTTGGCCGAATTGCCCAACCGCTGGATCTCGAAGAGAACCTCTCTCGCCATACCTCCCTCCGCTCTCGCTTTCACGATAGCGCGATCATTCTGCAGTGGCAGGTGGCATCGCGCTTGCTAGAAAGTAGTCAGGGAGTGTGGGGATCTGGGGTGGAACCGTCGTGGCCGCGATCCGATGTTACGCCGGGCGCGTATACGCGCAGGTATGGCGAATTCGCCCGGTCGAGACGGGCCTGGAATGACACATCTTTCTATTCTCTGGTTCCGTGACGACCTGAGGCTGGCCGACAATCCGGCCCTGACCGCGGCTGCTGCCGAAGGGCCGGTGCTGCCTGTCCATATCCTCGACGAAACGCTTGGCGCCGCGACGCGCTGGTGGCTGCATCACTCGCTTTCGGCCCTTTCGAAGGCTCTGGAGGAGCGGCGCGTTCCGCTGGTCCTGCGCCGGGGCTCCCCAGCGCAGGTGTTGGCGGATCTGGCCCGCGAGACCGGTGCCAAGGCGGTTCACTGGAACGCGTCGACGGAGCCCGCGCGGCGTCAGGCCGATCGCGGCGTCGCGGAAACGCTCGCTTCGGTGGAGGTGCCCGCGGTTGTTCATCCAGCGAGTTTTCTCTTCGATCCCGGCGCGCTCCGCACCCGATCGGGAGATCCGTTCGTCGTCTTCACCCCCTTTTGGCGAGCTTGCCTCGCTTCCCCAGAACCCGCTCGTCCTCTTCCCCCTCCCTCCAATCTCGCGGTGCCGCCTCGCGCATCCGGTGAGGCCCTGGACGCCTGGAAGCTGCGTCCCACGACGCCCAACTGGGCGGCGGCATTCGACGATTTCTGGCATCCCGGAGAGCGCGGCGCACATGAGCGCGCCCGCGATTTTCTCGACAATGCCGTCTCCGGCTACGGGCGTGACCGTGACCGTCCCGACTTGGAGGGTGTCTCCAGACTGTCGCCGCATCTTCGCTTCGGCGAGGTGACCGCGCGCCAGATCTGGCATGCGACCCGGCGCCGTGTGGCGGACGGGGGAAATGAGAGTGGCGCCGATGCCTTCTTGAGAGAGATCGGCTGGAGGGAATTCTCCCGCCACCTTCTGCTGGCGCGACCCTGCATGCTGCAGAACCCGCTCCGGCCGGAGTTCGACCGCTTCCCGTGGCGTTCCGATCCGACAGGGTTCGAGGCCTGGACCCGCGGGCGTACCGGCTATCCGATCGTGGATGCGGGCATGCGTCAGCTCTGGCACAGCGGTTGGACGCACAACCGTGTGCGGATGGTCGCCGCGTCCTTCCTGGTCAAGCATCTGCTCGTCGACTGGCGTCAGGGCGCCGACTGGTTCTGGGATACGCTGGTCGATGCCGATCGGGCGAACAACTGGGCCAGCTGGCAGTGGGTCGCGGGATGTGGTGCAGATGCGGCTCCGTTCTTCCGGATCTTCAACCCCGTCCTGCAAGGCAGGAAGTTCGATCCGGACGGCGACTACGTGCGCCGCTGGGTGCCGGAGCTTTCCGCCCTGCCGGCGAGCTGGATCCATGCCCCCTGGGAAGCCCCCGCGCAGGTTCTCGACGTCGCTGGAATTCGATTGGGCGTCACCTACCCCCATCCCATCATCGATCACGGTCATGCCCGAAGCCGCGCGCTCACTGCTTTCGGCGACATCAGGAGGGAAGCCTCGTGACCGCAGCGCCCGGCCAGAGGATCGCCATCATCGGCTCCGGCGTTGCCGGCCTCGCCGCCGCACATCTGCTGTCGTCCCGGCACGACGTGACCGTATTCGAAGCGCTTCCGCGTCTCGGTGGCCACATAAACACGGTAGAGGTGAATGACCCGAAGGGCCCCGTCGCCGTCGACACCGGATTCATCGTTCACAACGACGTCAACTACCCGAATCTCCTTGGGTTGTTCGAGGAATTGGAGGTGCCGACGCAGCCGAGCGAAATGAGCTTCGCGGTCAGCATCGGCCAGGGCGCGCTCGAATGGTCGGGCACCAATCTGATGGGCGTCTTCGCGCAGAAGCGCAATCTGGCACGGCCACGCTTCCTTCGGATGGTCGGCGAGATACTGAAATTCAATAGGGCTGCGCCGCGCGACCTGCAGCGGGGTGCCTTGGCTGAGGTGACGCTGGGCCAATACCTCGATAGCCGTCGTTACGGTGAAGGCTTCCGCTTCGACTACCTGTTGCCGATGGCCGCCGCCATCTGGTCGGCCCCGCTTGCGGAGATCCTCGCCTTTCCCGCAGCCACATTCGTCCGGTTCTTCCTGCATCATGGATTGCTGCAGCTTGAAGGACGGCCGAACTGGCGGACAGTGTCCGGTGGATCGCGCGCCTACATGGACAGGTTGGTGAACCGGCTGCCACGCAGACCTCAGGCCGGAACGCCCGTCACACGCGTGATGGCGAACCGGGGCTCGGTCTCCATCGAGACGGCGACCGGCCCGGCCGGTGTATACGATCAAGTCGTCGTCGCCACACATGCCGACGAGGCACTGCGGCTCCTGGCGGAGCCGACGCCGGAACAGCGGTCCGTGCTCGGCGCGTTCCGCTTCCAACACAACCGCGCGATTCTGCACCGCGACCCTGGTCTGATGCCTCGTCGCCGAAGGGTCTGGTCGAGTTGGAACTACCTGTCGAACGGAGACCCAGACGTCTCCCTGAAGGTGGGGGTCACCTACTGGATGAACCTCCTGCAGCGTCTCGACGCGGCTCAGGACTATTTCGTCACGTTGAATCCGCCCATCATGCCCCGGGACGATCGCGTCATTGCCGCATTCGATTACACCCACCCCCTTTTCGATACCGCGGCAATCAAGGCGCAAAGCCTGCTGCACACGATCCAGGGTCGCGGCCGCGTGTGGTTCTGCGGGGCCTGGACACGCTACGGCTTCCACGAAGACGGACTGATGTCCTCGATTGCGGTGGCCAAGGCGCTCGGCGCAGAGCCCGTGTGGCAGACAACCGTCACTGCGGCCCATGAACCGGCCGCGCTCAAGGCCGCGGCATGAACACGGCGCCCGCCTTCATCTATCGGGGCGAGGTGATGCACCGGCGCCTTCGGCCCTTCGGCCATCGGTTCGTCTACCGCGTATTCTCGCTGCTGCTCGATATCGACCGCCTGCAGGAGGTTGCGTCCGGAAGCAGACTGTTCGGCTACAATCGACCGGCCATCGTGAGTTTCCAGGATCGTGACCATGGCGCTCGTGACGGCGGACCGCTTCGTCCCTGGGTCGACGGTCATCTCGCCGCGGCCGGATACGAGACCGGCGGACCGATCACTCTGTTGTGCTTTCCGAGGCTGTTCGGCTTCGCCTTCAATCCCCTCAGCATCTTCTTCTGCCATGACAGGGCCGGTCGGCTGATGGCGGTGCTTCACGAGGTGAAGAACACCTTCGGTCAGCAGCACGGCTATCTGCTGCCGGCCGGCACGGGCCGTATCGTTCGTCAGCGCGCCGACAAGATTTTCTATGTATCGCCCTTCATCGGCATGGATTGTACCTATCGCTTCCGCATCATGCCGCCGGCCGAACGGATGACGGTAGCCATCCGGCAGAGTGATCGCGAAGGCGATCTTCTCGTCGCCACGCACCGCGCGTCACGGGTGCCCTTCAGCGATCGAAACCTGCTCACCTGCCTTTTCGCCTATCCGCTGATGACCCTTAAGGTCATCGGCGGCATTCACTGGGAAGCCTTGCGGCTGTGGTTGAAGGGAGCACGCCTGCACGAGCGCCCTCGCCCGCCCACCGTCGACGTCAGCCTCGGGAGATCGGAATGATGAGCGCTATGGGGGATCTCGCAGCGGGAGAGCAGCGCCTGTCGTCATCAGCGACAAGCGAGCCGCGAGACCTTACATCGGCGAGCGAGATTTGGGGCCTGCCTGGGCTGGACAAATGGAATCGGGCGGGGCTCATCGTCGGGTTGCAGGCCCAGATCGGAAGCATAACGCTCCACCTTCCCGACGGGCGCTGCTGTCGGCTCAAGGGTACCAAGCCCGGCCCCAACCCGGTGATTCGCTTCACCAACCACGCCTTCGCCAAGCGCTTTCTCACCGGCGGCAATCTGGGCGTCGCCGAATCGTTCATGGATGGGGATTTCACCTGCGACAATCTCGCGGAGCTGACCGAATGGGCAGTCAGCAACGGCGAACTCGACGACACCCTGATGGCGACGCCGATGCGCAGGCTGCTCCGCCGCGTCATCTTCATGCTGCAGGCCAATACCCGCCGCGGCAGCAAGCGCAACATCTCTTATCACTATGATTTGGGGAACGAGTTCTACGCTCGCTGGCTCGACCCCAGCATGACCTACTCCTCCGCCATTTTCGCTCATCCATCCGAGCCCCTGGAAGCGGCGCAGGGCAACAAGTATCGTCGCATGACCGACCTGATCGGTGCTCATCCCGACCACGAGGTGCTGGAAATCGGGGCTGGCTGGGGTGGCTTCGCCTGCTTCGCAGCCAAGACCGTCGGTTGCAGGGTCACCGGCATCACGATCAGCCAGGAACAATACGACTACGCCAGCCGCCGCGTCCAACAGGAGGGGCTGGCCGAGAAGGTCACGATCAAGCTCTGCGACTATCGCGATCTCCAGGGTCGCTACGATCGGATCGCGTCCATCGAGATGCTTGAAGCGGTGGGCGAACGCTACTGGCCGCAGTTCTTTTCCAAACTGAGAGAGAGCCTGAAACCGGGAGGCCGGGCCGGACTCCAGGTCATCACGATCGACGACCGATACTTCGAGAGCTACCGCGCTACCATGGACTTCATTCAGAAGTACATTTTCCCGGGCGGCATGCTTCCCTCGCCCTCCGCATTGAAGGCGGAGATCGCGAGGGCCGGGTTGACGTGGCTCGAGGACGCCGGGTACGCGCTTCACTATGCGAAGACGCTCGACCAGTGGCGTGATCGCTTCCTCGACGAGTGGCCCGCGATCCGCGCGCTCGGCTTCGACGACCGGTTTCGCCGCATGTGGGAATACTACCTGGCCTATTGCGCGGGGGGGTTCAGGGCCGGCTGCATTGACGTGAAGCAATTGGCCCTGGCCCGCTGAATCCGGCCGAAAGGCGGTCTATGATGCCCTCCTGAAATCTCGGGAGGGAACGAAATGCCGAGCGTCCTCGTGACCGGCGCCAACCGCGGCATCGGATTGGAGCTTGTGCGCCAATACGCGGCCGACGGATGGCGGGTACTCGCAACGGCTCGAGATCCCGGTGCCGCACCCGCTTTGCAGGCCCTGGCGGCCGCGTCCGGCGGTGCGGTGGCCATCCATGCCCTCGAGGTGACGAACGCGGACGCGATCGACAGGCTGGCCGCTGCGTTGAAGGGAGAACCGATCGACCTGCTGATCAACAATGCCGGCGTAGCGGTGCGCGACGGGATGAACTTCGGGTCCACCAACCCCGACAGTTGGGCGCGGGCGTTCGAAGTGAACGCGATCGCGCCGACGAAAGTGTCGGAATCGCTCTTGCCCAATATTCTCGCGGGCAAGGGCAGGACCATCGGCATGATGTCGAGCCGGCTCGGCAGCCATAGCTACAATACGGGCAGCTATCTCGCCTATCGGGCCACCAAGGCCGCTCTCAATTCCGTCGTTCGGACCATGGCGGCGGAACTGAAGGAGAAGGGCGTCATGACCGTGGCGCTGCATCCGGGCCATGTGCGCACGGATATGGGCGGCGCGTCGGCGCCGGTGGTGCCTTCGGCCAGCGCGGCCGGCCTCCGCGCGGTTCTCGCCGGGATGACCCCTGCCAAGAGTGGTGGATTCTACGATTTCGAGGGCAACGAACTCGCCTGGTAGCCCGACCATGTCAGGAGAACTCTTGCGCATGGTGGCGGCAGTCTGTGTCGCCTACATGCTCAGTCACTTCTTCCGCGCGGCGAACGCCGTGATCGGGCCGGACCTGATGCGCGAACTGTCGCTCGCTCCGGCGGACCTGGGCTTCCTGACTGCGGTCTTCTTCGTGGTCTTCGCAGGTCTGCAGATCCCGATCGGCATTCTCCTCGACCGCTACGGCCCCCGCCGGGTGATGCTCGCCGTACTGGTCTTTGCCATCCTCGGGGCCGCGCTCTTCGCAGCGGGAAGCAGCCTTGCGAGCCTGTCGATCGCGCGTGTCCTGCTCGGCATCGGCACGGCTGCCTCCCTCGTCGGACCGCTGGTACTCTTCTCGCGTTGGTTCTCCCCCGACCGCTTCGCGACCGTCGCCGGTGTCTTTGTCGCCGTGGGGACGGCGGGGAGCCTGCTCGCGACCACGCCGCTGGCCTACCTGGCCCAGGCAGCGGGCTGGCGCGGAGCGTTTTTCGTCATGGCGGGTGTAACTGCCCTGGTCCTCGCCTTCCTCGCGCTCACCGTCCGCGACGGCCCCGAGGGAAGTCGCCCGCCCGGCGGGAGAGAGAGCCTCGCCGACGCCTTCCGCGGAGTCCTGGAGGTCGCCCGCGATCCGAGAACGCCACGGATATTCGGCATGAACTTCACCGTCTACGCGGCGGGCATCACCATTCTGGGGCTCTGGGGCGGACCCTATCTCGCTCATGTTCACGACCTGTCCAAGGTCGCGGCCGGCAATGTGCTTCTCGCGATGGGCGTGGCCAATGTGTTGGGCTATCTCCTGGCGGGTCCCCTCGAGCGCGCCATGGGATCGCGCAAATGGCCGGCCGCTCTGACCGCGGGCGCCATGGTGCTGCAGCTTGCCCTGCTGGCGTCGGTGCCCGGACTGCCACTGATCGCCGCTGCGGCGCTTCTCGTCGGAATCGGCTTCGCGGCAGGCGGCTTCGTTCTGGTGGTGGCGCATGGTCGGGCGATCGCCCCCGATCATCTCGTCGGACGGGCGGTGACGCTGTTCAATATCGGAACTATGGGTGGCGCAGCCGCCATGCAGTGGCTCTCGGGCCTCGTGATCGGCGCCATTGCGGGTACCGGTGCAACCGTGCTGCCGGAAACCGCCTATCGCGCCATGTTCGCCCTCCTGGCCGGAACGCTGGCCATCGCAGTGCTCGGCTACATCGGTGTCTCGGAACAACCTGCCAGAAAGGATGGAACTCATGCGCCTTGAGGATCTCCCCACGCCCGCCCTCGTCCTAGACAAGCGTGCGCTGGTCAGGAATGTGACACGCATGCAGGAACGCGCGCGTTCCCTTGGCGTCCGGCTTCGACCGCATATGAAGACCGCGAAGTCCGCCCGTGTCGCTCGCATGATCCTCGGTGACGGAGGCGACGGCATCACCGTCTCGACGCTGAAGGAGGCCCGGTACTTCTTCGAGCACGGATTCAGGGACATCACCTACGCGGTCGGCTTGGTTCCGGCGAAGCTGCAGGAAGCGGCGCAGCTGATCCGCGAAGGTTGCGACCTGAAGCTGATCACCGATGATCCGGGCGCCGCCCGGGCCGCCGCGACACGGGGAGGCGAACTCGGTGTCGTCTTCAAGATCCTGATCGAGATCGATTCCGGCGGTGGACGCGCTGGCATATTCGCGGAGGACGGCTCGCTGATCGAGATCGGCCGCATCCTCCACGCGGGCCCCGGCACCGTGCTGCAGGGCGTACTGACCCACGCCGGCCAGTCCTATTCCTGCCCTTCCACCAACGACATCGTGGCCGTGGCCGAGACGGAGCGCGCCAAGACGGTTCTGGCGGCGGGCCGGCTCCGGGAAGCGGGACTGCCGTGCCCCGTCGTCAGCGTCGGATCGACCCCGACCGCGCTCTTCGCCCGCAAGCTCGACGGCGTGACGGAGATGCGCCCCGGCGTCTTCGTCTTCATGGACCTGTTCCAGTCGAATCTCGGCGTCTGTCCGGAAGAGGACATAGCGGTCAGCGTGCTCGCCTCCGTCGTCGGTCGGAAGGAAGACGGGTCGAAGGCGATGATCGACGCGGGGGGCCTGGCTCTCTCACAGGATCAGAGCCTGGACGGGTTCGGCCGGATTCAGGGCAAGCCGTGGCGCATCGCCAAGGTCAGCCAGGAGCACGGCCATGTCTACCCGGCCGAAAACACCGCGAAGATCGATCTTTCGGTGGGTGATCGCGTTCGGGTGCTTCCCAACCATGTCTGCATGATGGCCGCCATGCACGATCGCTATCACCTGGTGGACGGGAGCGATGAGATCGTCGAAGTCTGGGATCGCTGCAACAGGTGGTAACGGCGTTCAGGTCACCCACAGTCCGTCGTCCACGGCGATGATCGCGCCGTTGAACATCCGCGATGGCGCTTCAGCGGCCAGGAGGAGAAGGATCCCATCGAGGTCGGCGGGGACGCCGACACGTCGCTTCGGAAGTTTCTCGGTCAGCTTGCGCCCGCCTTCCGTTCCCCAATACTCCTCATTCAACTCGGTTACGATGTACCCGGGACAGATCGCGTTGACATTGATGTCGTAGCGCGCCCATTCGAGTGCGAGAGCCTTCGTCATCTGGGTGACCCCCGCCTTCGACATGGCGTAGACCGAAACCATCGGGATCACCTTGAGTGCCAGCGAGGAGGCGACGTTGATGATTCTCCCCTTCCGCTTGCCCGCCACCATCCGCCGTCCGACTTCGGTCGCCATGAAGAAGGCGCCGCGCAGGTTCGTCCCCATGATCCGGTCATAGTCCTCGGATGTGCAATCCAGTGCACGCTTGGTGACCGTCACTCCGGAATTGTTGACCAGCACATCCACCGGACCGAGCTCTTTCTCGACGCGGTCGACCGCTCCAGCGATACTCGTCGTGTCCATGACATCGCAGGCGACGGCGAGCGCGTTCGATCCGATGTCGGCGGCGAGTTTCTCCAGCCGATCCGCACGCCGCGCCAGGAGGCCGACCCTTGCTCCCGCGCCTGCCAGGACCCGGGCGAAACGCTCGCCGAGCCCTGATGAGGCGCCGGTGACAATCGCAGTGACTCCATCCAGTCGATAAGGCGTTTCCATCATTCTCCTCGCGCCACGCTGATCCCGCGGCGAGGGTCTTTTCGCGCCGCGCCGAATATGCCTACACTTTCACGATGCTGATCGACATCGTCTCCGACACCATCTGTCCCTGGTGCTTCATCGGCAAGCGCCGGCTGGAGCGGGCGCTTGCCGAGCGCCCCGATATCGACGTGCAGATCGGATGGAGGCCGTTCCAGCTCAATCCCGACATGCCCGCGGAAGGGATGGATCGACAGGCCTATCTCGCCGCGAAGTTCGGCGGTGACAACCGCGCCCGCCGTACCTATGCGCCGGTGCTCGCCGCCGCGCAGGGCGAGGGCATAGCGATCGACTACGACCGGATCAGGAAGACGCCCAATACGCTCGCTTCCCACAGGCTGATCCGCTGGGCGGCGGCGGACGATGTCCAGTACCAGGTGGTCGAACTGCTGTTCCGTCGTTATTTCCTCGAAGGCGAAGACATTAGCGACCATGACGTGTTGACGGGCGTGGCGCGCGAAGCGGGCATGGATGCCGAGAAGGTGGCGCTCTGGCTGGCGGAAGGCCGTGACATCGAAATCGTCAGGAACGAGGATAAAGTAGCCCGCGAAATGGGAATTCGTGGTGTGCCCTGCTTCATCTTCGACCGCCGCTATGCTCTTTCCGGCGCACAGGATCCGGAAGTCATTCTCCAAGTGCTCGACCTCGCGGTGAAAGAGTCCCGCGAAAGCTTGGACCAATCGGCTTAGGCGGCCACGCTGTCCCGCCAGGACGGCAAGCGTTTCTCCTCGACGGCATGGCAGGCGACATGCTGCCCGTGATAGGCCAGAACCGCCGGAACCTCACGCTTGCAGCGGTCGTTGGCAAAAGGACAGCGCGGGTGGAAACTACAGCCCGTCGGCGGGTTGATCGGGCTCGGAACCTCGCCGCCGACAGGTGTCCGGGCCCGGCCCGTCATTTCCAGGTCGGGAATGGCATCAAGCAGCATCCGCGTATAAGGGTGCAGCGGATTGTGGAATAAGGTCTTGGTCTCGGACCACTCGACCAGCCGCCCCAGGTACATCACTCCCACCTTGCTCGATACATGATAGACGACGGCGAGGTTGTGGCTGATGAACAGGTAGGTGAGGTTCAGTTCCTTCTGCAGCTTCTTCATCAGGTTCAGGATCTGCGCCTGAACGGAAACATCGAGCGCCGAGGTCGGCTCGTCGCAGACAAGGAAGTCGGGACGGCCCGCCAGCGCGCGGGCGATCGAGATCCTCTGACGCTGGCCGCCCGAGAACTCGTGCGGATACTTGGCCGCGTCCCGCGGCGCCAGTCCGACAAGCTGCAGCAGCTCGGCTACACGGCGCTTGACCGCTTCACCCTGCTCCAGATCCCGGAACAGGATCGGCTCGGCGATGATGTCGCCAACCCGCCAACGCGGATTGAGCGAAGCATAGGGGTCCTGGAAGATCATCTGCATCCGGGCTTGCTTCTCCGGATGCTTGGCACGGTCGGACGTGCTGGACAGTGAGACGCCCTCGAACTCGACCCGCCCGTCGGTCGGGTTGTACAATCCGACGATCAGCCGCGCGACGGTGGATTTGCCGCAACCCGACTCCCCGACCAGGCTGAAGGTCTCGCCCTTGGCGATCTCGAACGACACGCCGTCGACTGCCCTGACGACCTGCCTTCCTCCACCCTCTATCAGCCGGTTCAGCCAAGGCTTCGACACGTCGAAATAACGCTTCAGGTCCGTGACGCGAAGAACGGTTTCGTTCATTGCGCCCTCCCTTCATACAGCCAGCACGCCACTGAGGTCGCCCCTTGCGGCAATGGATCGGGACGCTCGCTTCGGCACCGATCGAATACTTTCGTGCATCGCGGGTTGAAGGCACAACCAGACGGTATCGCATCCAGGCGAGGCATGCTGCCGTCGATCTGGGTCAGACTGTCGACATCGTGGCCTACAGCCGGGATCGCCCCCATGAGGCCGGTGGTGTAGGGGTGCAGTGGTCGCTGCACGACATCCTGTACCGGCCCTATCTCTGCGATGCGTCCTGCATACATGACCGCCACCCGATCCGCCGTCTCGGCGATCACGCCCATGTCGTGAGTGATCAGCATGACGGCGGTGCCGTGTTCGCGGCACAGCCGCTTCAGCAAGGTGATGATCTGTGCCTGGATCGACACGTCCAGCGCCGTCGTCGGCTCGTCGGCCACGATGAGCTTGGGCTCCGCCGCCAGGGCCAGGGCTATCACCACGCGCTGACGCATGCCGCCTGAGAACTGGTGCGGGTAATGATCGAGACGGTCCGCGGCCCCGGGAATGCCGACCTCCTGCAGGAGCCTGAGCGCTCGATCCCGCGCCTGGGCGGCATCGAGCGGCAGGTGGGTCCTGATCGTCTCGACCAGTTGTTCGCTCACGCGGTAGAGCGGGTTCAGGCTGGTCAGCGGATCCTGGAAGATGGCGCCGATCTCGCGGCCCCGGATCTTTCGCATCTCCTCGTAGGAGAGGTTGTCGATCCGCCGCCCGGCGAGACGGATCTCGCCCTTGGTCACCCGGCCGGGAGGCTCCAGCAGCCCGATGATTGAGGTACCGGTCAGCGACTTCCCTGCCCCGGATTCCCCAACCACTCCAAGAACCTCGCCCGGGGCGATGGAGAACGAGATATCGTCGATCGCCACCAACGGACCGCGCCGCGTGGCGAACTCGACGCGCAGATTCTTCACCTCGAGCAGCGGCCCATCGGTGCGTTCGGTTACCACGGCCGCCTCAGCGAAGCTTGGGATTGAGGGCATCGCGCAACCAGTCCCCGAGCAGGTTCACCGCCAGCACGAGGATCGCCATGGTTATGCCGGGAAAGATCACGATCCACCACTCGCCGGAGAACAGGAAGCCGTTGCCGATCTGAATCAGCGTACCGAGTGAAGGCCTGGTCGCGGGGACGCCGACGCCGAGGAAGCTCAAGGTCGCCTCTGTCAGGATGGCGACAGCGAGATTGATTGTGGCAATGACCAGAACCGGTCCCATGACATTGGGCAATACGTGCCTCAGCATGATCATGCGCGCCGGCAGGCCGATGACACGGGCCGCCTGGACGTATTCCTTGTTGCGCTCGACAAGGGTCTGGCCGCGCACGGTCCGCGCGAACTGAACCCATTGCGAGAGGCCGATGGATACGACCAGCACATAGACCGCGACAGCCTCGAAATCGGCAGGTGTCATGACGCCGCGCACGATGCCACCGATCAGAAGAGCGATCAGGATCGCCGGAAAGGTAAGCTGCACATCGGCGATCCGCATAATGACCGTATCGACCATGCCGCCCATGTATCCGCTCGCCAGTCCAAGCAGGATTCCGAGAACCATGGCGAAGATGACGGCCAGGAAACCGACCGTCAGCGAGACGCGAAGTCCGTACAGGATGGCGGAAAGCATGTCCCGCCCCTGGTTGTCAGTCCCGAGCGGAAATTCCCAGGTTCCATCGGCCATCCAGACCGGCGGGTTCCGCGAATTGATGAGCTGCAACGATCCCGGATCCCACGGATCCTGCAGTGCGATGGCCGGCGCCAGGAGCGCGGCCACGAATAGCAGCAGCGTAACGACGGCAGCGGACACAACGACTTTCGAGCGGGTGAAACTCCACCAGAGATCGCTGTCGAAGACGGTCTGGAGACGTGAAGCAAGCATGGATCAACCTCCCCGCCCGACCTTGACGTCGACCCTGAGGCGGGGATCGACCACATAGTACAGCAGGTCAACGATCAGATTGATCACCACGAAGAGGAAGCCGATCAGCACGAGATAGATCGCCATCACAGGTATGTCGGCGAATTGAACCGCCTGCAGGAAGAGGAGGCCCATCCCAGGCCACTGGAATACGCTCTCGGTGATGATCGAGAAGGCGATCAGCGCGCCGAGCTGCAGGCCGACGATGGTGATGACGGGTATGAGCGTGTTGCGCAGCGCATGTCCGAAATGGATGGCCCGGTTCGACAGGCCGCGTGCTCGGGCGAACTTGATGTAGTCGGTACGCAGGACCTCGAGCATCTCTGCCCGGACCAGGCGCATGATCAAGGCGAGTTGGAACATTCCCAGCGTAACCGCCGGCATGATGATCGACTGCCAGCCGGACACCGACAGCAGTCCCGTGGTCCAGATGCCGAGGTCGGTCACATCCCCCCGGCCGAAAGAGGGCAGCCAACCGAGCAGGACGGAAAAGAAGAGGATCAGCAGGATGCCGATCAGGAAGGTCGGCAGTGAAACACCGATCAGCGAGATGGTCAGAAACAGTTTCGACACGCCCGATCTTGGATAGAGCCCGGTGAATACCCCCATGGGGACACCGACCAGAAGCGCGAAGAAGGCCCCGACCACCGCGAGTTCCAGAGTGGCCGGCAGGCGCTCGCGCATGAGCTGGCCGATCGGTATCCCGGTCCGCAGCGATGTCCCGAAATTGCCAGTGACGATCTGCTGCACGAAGCGGATGTACTGCACGACAACCGGCTGGTCGAGGGCCAGCTGCTCGCGGATGCGAATGCGCTCCTCCTCGGGCGTATCCTGTCCCACCATGTTGATGACGGGATCGCCGACGAAGCGAAAGAGCGAGAAGGCGACGAGGGCTACGGCCAGCATCACGGCTAAGGCCTGCACCACGCGCTGCAGAACGAACGCGATCATTCTTGAATCAATGCAAGGAACATGACAGGCGAGAGCCGGCCCCCCCGAGATCGAGGGGCCGGCCGAGCGCTGCTCGTCCTTACTTCACCATCACCGTGGACCAGTCATACCGGTTGAAGGGGCTCACGATGACGCTGACGTTGTTGCGCACGCCCCAGGCCAGGGCCTGCTGATGCAGCGGAAGATGCCCGATATCGTCGGTGTGCAGCTTCCAGGCCTGGGAGATCATGGCATCGCGCTTGGACTTGTCGGTCTCCACGAGGATCTTGTCCGTCAGGTCGTCGAGGGCCGGGCTGGACCAGGCACCGTAGTTGAACAAACCGCGCACGATGCGGCCCTGGGCGTCCTTCTTCACCGAACCGACGATGTTGTAGAGCACATTCCAACTGTCGACCGAACCGGGCGTCCAGCCCAGCATATAGAAGCTTGTATCACGCTTGTTGGCATAGAAGGGGAACACAATCGTCTTCGATTGGGCATTCAACGTCACCTTGACGCCGATCCGCGCCAGCATGCCGACCACCGCCTGGCAGATGGCCTCGTCGTTGACATAGCGATCGTTCGGGCAGTCGAGAGTCACGCCGAAACCGTTGGGATAACCGGCATCGGTGAGAAGCTTCTTCGCCGCCGCGGGATCGTAGGGCAGGCGCTTTATGTTCGGATCGTAGCCGTTCACACCCGCGCCAATCATCATCGCCGAGGGAACCGACATGCCGCGCATGATCTTGGTCTTGATCGCTTCCATGTCGATGGCCTGGTAGAAGGCCTGACGAACGCGCTTGTCCTTGAAGGGATTCTTACCCTTCACATCCGAATAGACCAGTTCGGCCCGATCGGTGTCCATCCCGAGGAAGATGGTGCGCAGTTCGGGTCCGATCTCGACCTTGGCCTGACCGGACTTGTTGATCCGGTCGATGTCCTGCACCGGCACCGGCTCGACCACGTCGATCTGACCGGAGAGAAGCGCGGCGACGGCGGTCGCCGGGTTCTTGATCGGCCGATACACGACCTTGGTCACATTGAACTTCGACTTGCCCTCCTTGTCCCACCAGTCGGGGTTGACGGCAAACTCGGTCACCACGTCGGCTTCACGCTTGGTCAGCAGGAAGGGGCCGGTCCCGTTGGCCGAGGTGGAAGCGAAGTTCGGCGAGGTCTTGGTGACGTCGACGGTCTCGAGGGCGAAGTTCTCCTTCGCCCAGGTGGCCGACATCATGTACCAGGTGTCCCACTCGTAATGGATGATCGGGTTGGGGACATCGGTGATGAAGTCGACCGTGAAATCGTCGACCTTCTTCGCTTCCTTGATGCCGGCGACCCGGGTCTTCAAATCGGACGCGCCGACGCGCACCCTGTTGAACGAAAAGACGACATCGTCGGCGGTGAACGGACGGCCGTCCTGGAACTTGACGCCTTGCCTCAACCAGAAGCGCCAACGGGTCGGCTCCTGCTGCTCCCATTTAACGGCGAGGCCCGGCTTGATCTCCAGGGTTTTCGTGTCGCGACGGGTGAGCCCCTCATAGACGTTGCTCATCACGCCGAGGGTGAGTGATTCGTTCCGGACATAAGGGTCCATCGAGAAGGCGTCGCCCTGGCTCGACCAGCGCAGCACCTTCTCCTGGGACAGCGCAGGGCCAGCGATTACCGCCAGGCCCATGGCGCAAACGCCCGCCTTCAAAACCGACTTCAATACCATTTTGCATCTCCCGGAAGATTGCAACGGTCGCGTCGCCGATCTTCGCGCCCCCGACCGCCCCTTCCTATGACAATAGTAAGACCATGCCCGCCCTGTCCACCTGATGGGCAGTTCCGGGTCAGACAAGGCGGTTCAACCCGAGCCCCCAGATGCCGAACCCGATCATCACCACGGCGCAAAGCCTGTTCATCAATCTTTCCCCATCGCCGGTGAGCCGGTTCCCCAGCCGGCCCCCGCCGAAGGAAAGCGTCAGCCACCAGATCATGGAGCCGAGAAAAACTCCGCCAACCAACAACGCCGCCATCCCCGGCCGGTCACCGAGATCTCCGGCCCGCAGATAGCTGAACAACAGGATGAAGGTGACCAGGGTGATCGGGTTCGAAACGGTGAGCAAGAACGTTGCTGCAAAAGCATGCGGCGCGTCCATGGGCTGCATGGTGCGGGCCGACGGCTCCGTGCGGGGCTTCGGTCGCTTGAACAGCAGATACCCCCCCAGAATCAGGAGGAGTGCCCCCCCGACCATGTCGATCGTCGCGCGATGCTGCCCTAGCCAATCCGAAATGACGGTCAGACCAAACGCAGCGACACAGGCGTAGAACATGTCCGCCGTGGCGGCACCCAGCCCGGATACGATCCCGGCGACCGGACCGTAGAGGAGGCTGCGACGAACGCAGAGGAGCGCTACGGGTCCGAGCGGCGCGGAAAGGACCATGCCGGCCACCACGCCCTTCGCCAGCAAAAGGATCGCCTCCACGCACGCCGCCCGACTTGCCATACCCGGCCGGCCCCATAGCACGGCCGCCATCGACGGTCACGGCGCCTCGGCGGAACCTAGGGGCGCCGCGCCAAGGCGAGACCGATTCCGGCGCAGACCAGCAAGGCTCCGCTGATTCTGTTGACCAGCTTGCGACGCGCCGCCGTCAGGCTCTCCCGCAAGCGCCCCCCGGTCCAGGCCCAGCCGCAGTCGAGCAGGCAGGCCAGAACCGTGTAGGTAGCGCCGAGCAGGAGCAGTTGTGGTCCCGGGGCGGAGTCCGCTGCCACGAACTGGGGCAGGAAAGCCGCATGGAAGAGAAGGGTCTTGGGGTTGGTCAACGCGACAAGGATACCCTGGCCCACCAGCCTGGACCGGGCCCGCGTCGGCATCGGTGCCCCCTCAGGCCGAGAGGCTTCGCGCCATTGGACGATGCCGAGATAGACGAGATAAGCCACACCGATCCAGCGGATCCAATCGAAGGCGTCCGCGGCGACCGCGAGCAGCGACGCCATGCCCGCCACGACGAGACAAAGCTGTACTGCAGTGGCAGCGGTGGTTCCGAAGACGGTGAGCAATCCGGCCCTCACCCCGTGAGCCATACTGGTGCCGACAATCAGCGACACGTTGGGGCCCGGAGTCAGGATCAGGAAGACAGCCGTCACCACGAAGGTGATATAAAGCTCCATCGACATCGTCCGATCATGCCTGCGCATGCTCGGTCGTCAATCTCCCGGACTTTGCCGCATGCCCCTGATCTATGTCGCCGCCAGCAAGTCGCTTGCCGAATGGGGGGCCGGCGTCGGGTTGACGAAAAGCATATACAAGCTCGGGCTCACCGACCTGCCGAAGGAGAAGATCGTCGAGGCGCTCAATGCCGAGCGGCATGCCGGCCGCGATGACTGGAAGCTCGTGAAGAGCCAATCGGCCACGGCAACCGATGAATCCGAGATCGTGGAGCGTGTGGCGAGACGCGAACGCCTCGTCTCGCCCGACCTCTATCCCGGCATCCGGGGTGCGCCGGGTATCTTCAAGGTCAAGTTGGAGAATGTGGAAAACCACCTTGTCGTACAGGCCGCGATGGCCGACCAGCCGCTCAAGAACGACAAGGTTAAGCCCGGCGACATCGCCGTCTATCTGATAACCCTCGGCACCGGTGCGCCCTCGGCCGACGACGAGGGATGAGGTCTCAGGCCGCAGCGACGCCGGGAGGCAGTTTGGCACCCGTCAATACGGCGCCGGACAGGTTGGCACCGGTCAGGTTGGCGCCGGTCAGGTCCGCCCCCTCCAGGTCTGCGCCGGACAGATCCGCGTCTCGCAGGTTCGCACCGGCGAGGTCGGCGCCTTTCAAGATGGCTCCCGAAAGTTTCGCGCGAGTGAGGTTGGCGGGCCAGTATCTCCCGGTCGAGGTTCCGTCCGGTCGCTTGATCTCCACGGGCTTGAAGCGTGCTCCGGCCAGATCGGCATCGGTGAGATCCGCCGCCTCCAGAATGGCCCCGTCAAGCACCGCATTGCGCATGTCGATCTTGGCGAGGATCGCGCCATGGAGATTTGCCATGACCAGTCGCCCGTCGACGAAGCATCCGGCCGTGAAGTCGGAACTGGCGAAGTTCGCGCCCGAAAAGTCGATCCCGCTGAAATCGATGCGTGCGAAGCTCTGACCCGACAGGTCCGCCTGCACGCCGTCGCGCCCCTGGCTCGCGGCCCATGTCCGGTGCCGTTCAATGATCGACTGGATCTCCAGCGAGAGCGAGGTGACAGACAGATTGACCCTGGCGCCACTGAGATTGGCACGGGAAAAGTCGACGCGCGCGATGTTGGCGCCGGTCAGGTCGGAACCTTCCATGTTGGCGCCGTCCACGTTCACGTTGCGCAGATCGGCATGGCGCATGTCCGCGCCGGCCAGGTCGGCACCGGTTAGGTTCGCCCCGGAAAGAGAGGCACCTTCCAGGTTGGCGCCGGACATGTCTGCACGTTCCATGTCCGCGCCGCGCAGCTTCGTGCCGGTAAGCTTCGCGCCGGTGAGTTTGGCACGCGTCAGCACAGCTCCCGTCAGGTCTGCGCCGGAAAGGTCCGTCTGCTGCAGCTTCGCCTGATCGAGATAGGCATTGGCGAGGTTGGCGCCGGCCAGTTGGGCGCCCGACAGGTCCGCCTTGCCCATGTCCGGCCTCGCGAACTGCAAGTCCTTTGCATCGGCGCGGTGTGCCAGGAGTTGACCTGCGCGCAGATCGACGTCAGGCAGTTTCGCTCCACGAAGATTGGCTTCTCGCAGGATCACGCCGCGCAGGTCGGTCCCTACGAACGACGCCTCGCGAAGGTCCGCCTTGGCGAAATTGGTCGAAAAGAGGTCCGCCCGGTCGAACACCGCGCCGCGGAAGTCGGCACCTTCCAGATTGGCGCCGGCGAGCTTGGCGCCCGTCAGATTTACGCCGGGCAGGACGACGCCAGCCAGGTTCTGCAGGGTCAAGTCGGCCGGCACGCCGCCGCGCTTGGCGACGAACAGTTCATGCAACTCGATGATGCGATGAATTTCGGCAGGCGACTTCGCGCCGCGCGGCGCGGCGGGATTCCTCGATCTGTTGGCGGTACCTGGGTCGGACATTACGGGTCGTCCTTGCGCCCGCGGGCCGGCGGGCGTGCCATGAGAGACGATTGTGGCAGCCGGCATATGAATATTTACCTAAGCCGCTGCGGCGGTGGTTCCCGCCAGTTCACGATTTATGGCGACCTTGGCGGGTGCCAGGAGGCCGGATGCGGAGATCTCGATCGAGAAAGCAACCAGATCGGCCCGTCCGGCCAGTGGTATCTCTCGCAGTGAGTCCAGGATGAGCGTGGCAATGGCTCTCTTTCGTGAATCGCCGAAAGCGGCACGCTCTATGTTCAGTAAAGACTTCAGGCGCTCACGCGGCGTGCCCACAGGCAGTCGCAAATCGCCGAAACCTCCCGCCACGTCTAGGCGCGACCATCGCCGGGCCAGGGACTGCACCAGGCCGGCGCCGCCGAAATAGGTCCCCTCGGCATCGTTCCGCAGCATTTCTCCCAGCCCGCTCAGAGCTTTACCCTCGTCAGCGGCGCTGCCGCGGGTCAATGGCCGATCTCCCGCCAGTTCCCGGCGCACACGTGCCAGCAGCACCGCTCGGGTTTCAACGCAGGTGTGACTGCTGATCCAGCCATGAAACGCGCCGAACCACGAGGGTCCATTCGGTGGCGAACCTTCGTAGCGATCTGATGCGATGGCAATCAGACTCCTCAGGGCCGCGTTCATGTCGGGCTGTCGTCCGAGAAGTTCCTGGATCATGCTCGCAGACCCCAGGCAGTCGGCTACGATCTCGTCCACGAGAGCGTGTGCCAGCGGTTCCTTCGCTCCCTCCAGCCAGCCGAGGGCCGTCGCCAGCTTGTCCGCGAGGCCGTAGCGCGGCTCCAGCGACCGGCCGATGGCATAGCGCATCAGGAAGAGCTGCTCGCTCCGGCTGTCGGCGGCGGCGGTGCAGCGGGCAATCATCGCGTCGAGCCCGTCGTCCCCGAGCTTGGGCAACCCGCGGGTGCCGAGCGCGTCTCGCGCACGGACCAGTGCCGTATCGATCATCTTGTCGAGCGATTTGGCGCATTCCATCTGGGCAACGCCGGTGGCTTCGGCGCGCGCTCGAGCGATGCGGTGTACCGCCGACATGCGCAGGTTCCCGGCAGCATCGAGCTTCTTCACAAACCGGTATTGGGTGAGCAGCTCGACCACGGTGATCCCCATCTGGTCGAGAAATGTCCGCAGCAGCTGCCCGATCGAACGCCGGCTACGCCCCCCATAGAGATCGTCGAGCGTATCGCACCAACAGTCCTCGTCGTCCGAGGACGAGATGCTGAGCGGCTTCTTGTCGGTCGACTTTGTCTTGACCTGTTCGAAAATCGGCGTCTCGAAGACGATATCGCCCGGGGCGCGGCGCTCACGCACGACACGCACGGCTTCGTACTTGTCGGTCGCGAGAAACATCTTCGCGAGCGCGACGGATTCGTCCTCGCGCTCGCGCAGGCACTCGATCACCCACCGATCGTCTCGGTAGGTCGCGATCTCGTATCTGATGACCCTGTTAGGGACCGGCTTTTCCGGCAAGACGCCCACCCTCTCCCGCTTCCGCGATGCAGGCTATGGAGCCGTCCTTAATCGTCCGTTAGCGACGCTATCCCTAATGCATCGACGTTAGCTAAAAGGCCCTACTTATCTGGCGCCGTGGCGGACAATCGGCCCGCGGGGCTCCCTCGGCCGCACCGGCCGGTTCGCGAAGGCGGTGATGGCAGCGGTCGGTTCATAGGCCATACCGATGCAGGCCCATATCCCCACCGGCCCCGGCCGCGGGACCGGAATGGTGCGTTTCGAACAGCAGGTCTTCGGCCGCAGCAAGTCCTACTGGTTTTGGAGGCCAGCAGGCCGCCTGGGCTTTACGACTCTCTCGGCCAGCGCTTCCAGGGCAATGTCGAGCGGCGGCACCTTGCCGTCCGCGGGCGTCACCCCTGCCTGCACCGTGCGCCGATGGGAGCGCTGGATGGCTTCCGTCATCAGCGGTTCGACCCCGGTCTCCCGCAAGGTCCGCCCGACCAGTTCCATCTCCTCCAGCCGACGCGTCGCGTGCACGAGATGCGTGGAGACGAGGGTCGACAGATAGGTTCGGAACGGCACCAGGTCGACATCGCCCAGGCAGCCCAGCACCTCGTCGAGCAGCCCCTGTTCCCTCGCCGCCACGAGGCTCTCGACCGCCAGCGCTTCCAGACCCTTGATCAGCACACTTCGCAGCATCTTGACCGAGGACGCCGAGCCCGGTTTGGGGCCCAGTACCTTCACGTCGAAGCCTTGCGCGGTCATCCACGCCGCCGCTTCCGGCGCATCCGCGCCGGCCAGCAGCATCGGGGCCTTGTGCCCGAGCGAGTGAAACGTTCCCATGACGGCCACATCCACGTAGCGCCCTCCGGCAGCCTCGATCAGCGCCCGGTCGGCCTCCGCCATGGCGCCGGTGATGGTGCAGAGATCGAGCACCAGCGCGCCCGGCTTCAGCACCTGGGCGAGTGCGGCGGCGGCGTGGCCGGCATCATCGCCGGGCACCATCGAGAAGACGATATCCGCCTCCGACAGCGCCGCCGTATAGCCGGCGGTGATGCCGACATCGAGCCGGCGCGCTTCCTCGCCGAGGGCCCGGCCACGTGCGTCGCGGTCGAGCGCGGTGTCGACCGCGACCAGCCGTCTCGGCGCATTGGCCCCGACAGGCGCGTCTCTACGCCAGCCGGCGGCCAGACCCCGTGCCACGGCGGACCCCGCCTCTCCGAATCCGAGCAGGCCGACAACGGTCGGTATCGACATGGCGCTTCCCCCGAAAACTTTCTGGCACGCGCAGTCTAGGCGATCGGCCGCCCCATGCCGAGGAGCAACGGTATGTCGATCCTGGCGGTTCGACCCTGCGGGCGGCATCGCGACCCGCCCGCAGGAGCGTCAGTCGACGGTTCGCTCCAGCGCATGGATGACGTTGTCGAGCGCAAACAGCCAGCGGTCATCGGCAGCGCGGTGAAAGGTGAAGACACCGCTGTCGCAGGTAAGCGTGACCGAGGGGGTCAATGCCGTAGCGAAGCCTAGGCCTTTCGCCTGTGCAGCCGTCAACCCCGCTCCCATGAACAACCCTTCCGCCGGCACCCGCGCTTCCGCGAACTCTGCCTTGCGGCAGTCAAGCACGCTGCCGCCCGACCGCACGTATCCCGGCCCGAACAGCAGGAAGCGCCCCTTCAGGTCGGCAGGCGTCGCTGTCGCGGCCCATGGCGCGGGGCTCGCCTCCGCGATCCGCCAGCCGCCGAGCAACGGCTGGTTGGGCAGCGGCCGAAGCGCGATACCCGCCGGAGCCAAACCCGCCTTCAGATCGTCATCCTCCACCGCCAGCGAGATCCGGATGCCGGAGGGGTTGAAGCGCAAGGTGAGCACCGGTGGCCCCTCAGCGCTCCAGGCGAGAGCATGGTCCTCGTCCCAGATCGACCTGAGCTCCGCCGCCCTCTCCCGCGTTTCCGCCTCGACCGCGACTTGGCGGATCACCCGGCTGCGCGACGCATAGGTGAGGACGCCGATCATTCTCGGGCTTGGCGCGAGCAGGTCCTGCCGGTCGTCCAGAACCGGCATGAAGGCGGCAAAGCGAAGGCGCTGATAGGGACCGGGCAAGGCGACGGCGGCAAGGCCCGCCGCGGTCTCGAACAGGCGCTCTCCCGTGGCCGCCGCGTGGTACGATCGAATCGGTCTCGTCGAACCGTCGTCGAGTTCGACGACAATGAACCCGTGATCATCGAGGTGAGCCCCGCGGTTCTTCAACCTGATGTCGTAAAGGGGCGGCGTCGGCCCCGCTCCGTCGATCGGGCGCGCGGTCAGCCGAACCTCGCCGAAGATCCCGGGCTCGCCAATGGTTTCCCGGTATCTGCTTTCTATCGTCACGATCAGCTGTTCGAGCTTGCCGCGGGGCGTGACCACTTGACGCGTCACCTCGTGCTGGACGTTGGCGACCGAGACCTCCGGCCCGGAACGTTCACCGGATATACCGACAGTCGATTCACCCTTGTAGAGCGGCGCCTGGGCCAGCGCCGGTGCCGCCAGAAGCAGCCCGAGCACGAACATCGGTCGCATTATTCCGGCTCCATCAGGTCGTCGAGTTCGGCATAGTCCGGAGGCGCCGTCGTGCCGAATTTTCCGCCGCGGATCACCACCCGGTCGGATTGTGGCCTGGAGAAGAACTCATGCCAGGCCCGCGCCTTGAATATGACGAGGTCGGCGACCTCTCCTACCGCCAGCGGGTTCCGTGTTCGATCCATCAGCCCGGCGGGGACGCTCGTCACAGCCTTCGGCCAGTCACCCACGGGACAGTCCAGATGGGCGATACGTGTAGCCTCGCGGTAGACCTCGACCATGTCGTGATCGCCATAGCCGAAGAATGGATCGCGGCAGTTGTCGCTCGCCACCGCGACCGGCACACCGGCGGCCGCGAGCTCGTGCAGGAGCGTGACGCCTCGCCAGCGTGGTGTGCGGCCGGGTCGTCGATCCTGCAGGAACATGTTGCACATGGGCAGGCTGACGATTGCGATGCCGGCTTCCCCCACGCTCGCGATCGTGGCGCGGACCACATCGTCGGACTGCGTGGCCAGGCTGCAGCAGTGCCCGCAAACGATCCGTCCCCTGAACTTCCGAAAGCTCGCCATCCGGGCAACCGCGCCGAGCGCCACCGCCCCCTGGTCACCGCTCTCGTCGACATGCAGGTCCAGGTCGAGGCCGAACCGCTCGGCGATCTCGAACAGGCGGGTGAGTTGCGCCTCGAAATCGGCGGGAAGCGCGTCATGTACGCCACCTTGAAGCCGCGTTACCGCGCCCATGATCCCACCGGACTCCGCCACCAATCGCCCCACCTGGTCGCCGAATTCGCCCACCAGCAGGTCGACCGACACGATGCAAGCCGCCTGCAGCATCAGCCGGCCCGCCCAGGCTTCGCGCAGGTCACGGAAGACCCTCCAGGAAATCTCCGCCTGCCCCGGATAGGTATCTATATGCGTGCGTATCGCCGCCGTCCCATGCGCATGGGACGCGCGCAGCCCGAAGTCGAATCGGCGATAAACATCCTCATAGCGCCAGCGCGCCTGCCGGTCGGAGCGAACGGCGGCGAGCGCGCCCGCGAAGGTTCCCTCCGGGTTCGGCGTCCGTGGCCAAATGTGCCCTTTGTCCAAATGCGTATGCAGGTCGCTGAAGGCTGGAAAACAGAGCGCGCCGCGCGCCTCGAGGGCCTGCGCCGGTGCCGACCCGAGGGGGGCGACGGCAGCGATCTGCCCATCACGGATCTCGATATCGGCCCTGAGGAAGCCGTCCTCGCCTCCTGTGAAGCAGGCAGGGAGGCTCAGGTCGGATAGCCAGTAGTGACTGCCGGCGGGAGGCGGCAGGAAAGGGCTCATGCGGCGGGATCGACGGTCGACCGTTGCGCAGCCTCTTCCGGCCTTTCCGCCGGCTCATCGGGTCGTGCCACGCCTTCCAGGACTTCCAGTTCGGTGAGGCTCTCGCCCTCGGCGGCGGCATCCGCTGCGGCCTGGATCTCGCCCTCCCCGGCCATCTGCTCCAATTCCTCCGCCGGCGATGGGTCGGCGTCGTCCATGCAGGTTTCTTCCATGGACGGCTCGGCCGGATCCCCCTCTTCAACCTCGTCGAGCCCGACCTCGGTGTCGCTGTCTGCCACGGATTCCCCTGGAACCGGTCCGGTGAAGGACTCGCGAGCCAACCCCGAATCGAGGAGGCCGGCCGCCTTGAGTTCGTCGATCCCGGGAAGATCCTGAAGGCTCTCCAGACCGAAATGAATCAGGAACTCGTCGGTGACGCCGTAGGTGACGGGCCGGCCCGGCACCTTGCGCCTGCCTCGCATCCGCACCCAGCCGGTCTCGAGCAGCGTGTCCAGTGTCCCCTTCGAGATGGCGACGCCCCGCACCTCCTCGATCTCGGCGCGGGTGACCGGCTGGTGATAGGCGATGATGGCGAGTGTCTCGACCGCGGCGCGGGACAGCTTGCGTGGCACTTCCTTGTAGCGGCTCAGGATCGGCGCCAGATCCGGTGCCGTCACGAAGGCCCAGCGCCCCGCCACCTTGATCAGGCCGACGCCATGGCCCTCGTACTGCGCGACCAGCCCCGCGAGTACCTCCTGCACGTTCGTCCCCTCGGGCAGGCGCTGCGCGAGGCTCTCCTCGTCCAGCGGCTCTGCCGCGGCAAACAACAGCGCCTCGGCGATGCGAATATGGGCGGGATCGGCACTCATACTTGGCCTTCCTCGGGCTCGGTTGGTTTTCGTTTCAGGTAGATCGGTCCGAAAGCCGAAGGCTGGCTGATCTCGAGTCTGCCCTGCCGCGTCATTTCCAGGCTGGCGATCAGCGTGGAGGCGATCGCCGACCGGGTCGTGAAGACATCCTGTATGTCGGGCGGCAGGTAGCTTTGAAGCGTCGACCAGTCCGGCAGCGACCCGACAAGGTTCGCGAGACGGGCTAAGGCATCCTCCACCGACCAGACCGCACCCCGACGGAGGCGCAAGGGTTCGACCTTGGCCTTGGAGGTCTTGTGGTTAGCATAGGCCTTCAGCAACTCGACGAGCGACAGGTCGTAGATCGAATGACGCACCAGACGGATACCCTCCGGCGCACCTCTGAAGAAAACATCCTGTCCGACACGATGGCGTGCCATCAGCCTTCCGGCGACGTCGCGCATCGCCTCCAGCCGTTCGAGCTGCCGGGTCAGGCGCGAGGCCAACTCGTCGGCACTCGGGCCCTCTTCCTCGGGCGGCTCGGGCAACAGAAGACGGCTTTTCAGATACGCGAGCCAGGCGGCCATCACGAGATAGTCGGCGGCGATCTCGAGCTTGATCCGTCGCGCTTCTGCAATGAACGTCAGATACTGTTCCGCTAGGCGAAGGATCGAAATGCCGCGCAGATCGACCTTCTGGTCGCGCGCCAGCGACAACAGGACGTCCAGCGGCCCCTCGAATCCCTCGAGATCGAGGACGAGATCCTCCGGACGGCGTTCGGGCGCCTCGAACGGCTCGGCGGTGGTTACGTCGTCTGTCAGGGCTCAATTCCTCGCTGGGGACAGCGCCTCATAGCGCAACCGTCCCGCTTCTGCACCCCGCTGCCGAGGTGGCATCCTCGTCATCCGGCCAGTAGGCGCTCCAGGGCCGCACGGCAGGCACCTGCATCGAACGGTTCCGGATGATGTACGCGCCGTGCTGCAGCCAGCAGCCACCGGCGTCTCGCCTCATCCGACAAGGGTGGCGTTGCGGCGGCCACTTCCAGCATCTCCTCCATGACGCCGTTGCAGTGAAGCAGCAGGTCACAGCCAGCCGCCAAAGCCTTCTCCGCGCGTTGCCTCAGGCTGCCGCCCAGGGCCTTCATCGACAGGTCGTCGGTCATGAGAAGGCCGTCGAACCCGATCCGTCCTCTGATGATATCTTGCACGAGAATTCGCGAACAAGTCGCTGATTCCAATGGATCAATATCAGAATACTGAATATGCGCAGTCATCCCCAAGGGCATGTCCTTCAGCGCTCTGAAGGGCATGAAATCGCTGGCTTCCAAGGTCGCCAGGGGCGTATCCACAACAGGCAGTTTGAGATGGCTGTCGACGGTGCCCCGTCCGTGCCCGGGGATGTGTTTGACTACGGGCAGCACCCCGCCGTCGAGAAGACCGAGCGCGAACGCGCGTCCCATGGCCGCGACACGTTCGGGTGCCGTCGAATAGGCGCGATCACCGATCACCTGGTCCGCTCCGGCCACAGGCACGTCCAGCACCGGCGCGCAATCCACATCGATGCCGATCGCCCGCAGCTCCACTGCAATGAGCCGGGCCGCGCGCCATGTTGCCTCCAACGCGCGGTTCTCATCGTTCCGCCACAAGGCACCGAGCGTCGCCCCGGCGGGAAACAGCGGCCATTCCGGCGCTGCCAGCCGCGCGACCCTCCCGCCTTCCTGATCGATCAGGACGGGCGCATCGGGACGCCCGGTCAACTTCCGCAGGCTCTCCGTCAATGCGGCGACCTGCGTCCTGGTCTCGCAGTTGCGTCTGAAAAGAATGAAGCCAAAGGGCCGGCTCTCGGCGAAGAATACCCTCTCGGCCTCGGTCAGCACCGGGCCGGAGAGACCGAAGATGACCGATCCCGGCCGGTCGTCAGGGCGTGGCAAGAAGACACCCCAGTTTGCGCTGCTTCAAGGTCTCGCACGCCTGTTGCGCTCCCGCCCGATCGGCAAAAGGGCCGGCCTGCAGACGATACCAGGTCCCTTTTCCTTCCAGTTGAACCGCGACTACGCGGGGCGAGAGACCGCCCAGCACATCGGTATTGGCTTTCTGCAGGCGCTTCCATTCACGCTCTGCCGTCGCTTCGTCCGGGAGAGAGGCGAGCTGAATCCGAACTCCTCCCGCCGGAACCGGCGCCGGCGGCTTCGGTGGCGTCGAGGACGCCGCCGTTGGGACGCTGGGCGAGGGCGGAGTGGGTGCAGAGGGAGTGCCTGACGGAGCCACAACCGCCGTCGGAGCCGGGCCGGCAGAAGCGGGGGGCGAAGGCGCCGGGACCACCGCGGTCTCGGCTTTCGGCGGGTCGGGGACCGGAACATTCGCCACCTCCACCGGAGCTGCGGGTACACTCGGCATGGTCGGCGGCGCCGTCGGTGCCGCGGCCTGTGGCACAGAGACGGGCGGTGGTGGAGGCGGCTCGGCGGCCTTCGGAGCCGGGGATGTCTCTTCCTTCGGTCGTTCGGGCGGCGGCAGCAAACTCTCGACCTTGGGCTCGGCGGGCTTGCGTCCCTGATTCAGGATCGCGGTCTGCTGATTGGGAACCTGCATGCCGCCCGGATTGGCCGGTTGGGTCTTCACCGGCGCCTTGTCCGCCGTCACTACCGGCGGGCGCCCGGCGGTTCCGCTTCCGGCATAGCGGTCATAGACGTACCAGAGCCCCGCACCGAACCCCAGCATCGCGATCACGGCAATGATCCCGCCAAGCCGCGAGCGGCGCGACGGTGTCTCGTCGGGCTCGCCGTAGACGACGCGGTCACCGGGATCTGGCATCAGCGCATCTCCTCCAAGGGCTCGACCCCCAGCACGGCAAGACCAGAGGCGATGGTGGTCGCCACGGCTCGGACCAGGGCCAGCCGCGCCAACGTCGCCGGGCGATCCTCGGCCTGGATGAAGCGCAGGCGGCTGTCGTCCTTGCCAGCGTTCCACAGACCATGGAAGGCGGCAGCCAGATCACCCAGATAGAAGGCGACCCGATGCGGTTCATGTGCGGCCGCCGCCGCCTCCACCATGCGCGGCCAGCCGGCGATCAGCTTGATCAGGCCGAGCTCGGACGGATTCGCCAGCGGCGACAGATCCACCCCCGCCAAGGCGGCGGCCGAACAATCGATCCCGACGCCCTCGCCCGCCGCCTGACGGAAAACCGAGTGGCACCGGGCGTGGGCGTACTGGACATAGAAAACCGGATTGTCCTTGGACTGTTCCGTCACCTTGGCGAAGTCGAAGTCGAGCGGCGCATCGTTTCGGCGCGTCAGCATGATGAAGCGGACAACACCCCGGCCGACCTCCTCGACGACATCACGAAGGGTGACGAAGCTGCCCGATCGCTTGGACATGCGGACCGGCTGGCCCTTGTCCAGCAGGTTCACCAGCTGGCACACCTTGATGTCGAGATCGACCCGGCTGTCGGAGAGCGCGGCGACGGCCGCTTTCAGTCGCTTCACATATCCGCCGTGATCGGCCCCGAAGACATTGATCAGCGAGGCGAATCCGCGCGACACCTTGTCGGCGTGGTTCGCCACGTCGCCGGCGAAATAGGTCCAACTGCCATCGGACTTCTTGACCGCCCGGTCGACATCGTCGCCGAACCTCGTCGATGCGAACAGCACCTGTGGCCGTGGTTCCCAGTCCTCCACCACCTTTCCCTTCGGTGGCTCGAGGACACCGGTATAGAGCAGGCCCTTGTCTTCGAGGATCTTGAGGCCACGCTCCACCCCGCCCGCCTCGTGCAGCGCCCGCTCCGACGTGAAGACGTCGTGCCGGATGCCCAGGGTGTCCAGATCCTCGCGGATCAGGGCCATCATCGCGTCGATCGCCTTGGCGCGGAAATGGGGCAGCCAGTCCGCCTCCTCCCGCCCGAGCCAGGCACTGCCTTCAAGCGCCGCGAGCCCCTGGCCCACCGGCTTCAGATAGTCCCCGGGATAGAGACCTTCCGGGATCTCGCCGATCGCCTCACCGAGCGCCTCGCGATAGCGCAAATAGGCCGAACGGGCGAGCGTATCCACCTGCGCCCCGGCGTCGTTGATGTAGTACTCGCGGCAGACATCGAAGCCCGCCTTTTCCAGTAGCGCACACAGCGCATCGCCGAACACCGCGCCACGGCAATGTCCGACATGCAGCGGGCCGGTGGGATTGGCCGAGACGTATTCCACGTCGATCCGGGCATTCAGGCCCATCTTGCTGTCGCCATAGGCGGTGCCGCGCTCCAGGGGCTCGCGCAGCGTCTCCCTCCAGACCGCGTCAGCCAGGCGCAGGTTGATGAACCCGGGACCGGCTATCTCCACCGCCGTCACACCTTCGACGGCACGCAGCCCCCCGGCGATGCGCTCGGCCAAGTCACGCGGCTTCATTCCCGCCGCCTTGGCGAGCACCATGGCGGCATTGGTTGCGAGATCGCCGTGGGCGGGATCGCGCGGCGGCTCGACAGAGACCGAAACGGTGTCGAGTCCGGGAGGAATTGCGCCTTCCGAACCCAGCCGGGTGACGATCTCCACGACATGGTGCCGGAAGAGTTGATAAGGATTCGACATGCTATGGTGTCTTGATTGGGCGCCCGACCCTAGTCCTGGGGCTCCTCAGGGGCAAGACGACCGCAAAGCATTATGGTTGATGCGAACACACCGGTGATCACGGTCGAACCCTGGCCGGGTCTCGACCCCATGGCCGCCATGTGGCTCGGTCTGCAGGCCAGGGCCGACGTCACCTTTTATCTGACCTGGCACTGGATCGGGACCTGGGCGGAGCTGGCCGATGTGAAGCCGCACGTTCTGGCAGCCCGCGACGGCGACTGCTTGGTCGGGCTCGGCCTCTTTGTCGCGGCGATGCAGAAGCGCCACCGCGGCCTGCTGCGCTCCCGCACGCTCTTCCTGCACGAGACCGGCGACCCCGAGGTCGACATCAACTGCATAGAATACAACGGCTTTCTGGTCGATCGGGCATATGGCGCGGCTCTGGAACGTCGAATGCTGGAATTCGCGCTGACCACCCCCGATCTGCCGCCCTGGGACGAGATCCGCCTGGGCGGCGTGCTGACGCGCTATCTCGACATGGCGAACGGCACCAAGACCCATATCGTCAGCCGCCGCGGTACCGCAGAGGTCGACCTCGAGGCCGTCCGCGCCTCCGGCAGAGGCTATCTCGACGCTCTCAGCGCCAACACCCGCTACCAGACCCGCCGGGCGATGAAACTCTATGGGCAAAGAGGCGAGCTGGCGCTCGATGTCGCCGGTTCGCTCGAGGAAGCCCTCACGTTCCTCGAGGGCATGAAGGCCCTCCACCAGCCCTACTGGACGGCCCGCGGCAGCCGCGGCGCCTTCGGCTATCCCTTCCTGGAGCGCTTTCATCGCAAGGTGATTGCCCGCGCCCTCCCGGAGGGCGCGGTGGAGCTACTCCGCGTCCGGGCCGGCGATGTGCCCATCGGCTATCTCTATAACTTCATCCACAAGGGCTGGGTCGGCACCTATCTTTCCGGCTTCGCCTATGAGGAAGATCCGAAGCTGAAGCCGGGCTACGTCTCGTTTGCGCTTTGCGTCGAGCATCACCTGAAGCGTGAGACGAAGGTGGTCGATTTCCTCGCCGGAGAGTTGCGCTACAAGACCAGCCTCGGCCGGCCCAAGCACACGATGGTCAATGCGGACCTGCAGAAGCCCCGGCTGAAGCTGATGGTCGAGGATGTCGGCCGGGCGGTGAGAAACCGGATCAGGCCGCCGGTTTCCGCCTGATCGCCTCGACCACGAGGTCCAGCCTGTCGTTGCCGAAGTACATGTCGGTCCGGTCGACGAAGATGGTGGGTGAGCCGAAGCCACCGCGGGCGATCAAGTCGTCCGTATTGGCGCGCAACCGAGCTTTGACCGCATCGGCGCCGGCAGCGGCCAGCAACGCCCGGCCGTTCAGGCCGACGCTCTGCGCCGCCATGATCACCACCTCGTCCTGGGAAATGTCCTCCCGCCGCCCCCAATAGGCCTCGAAACAGGCGCGCGCGAAGGGAACGAGCTTGCCTTCGGCCTCTGCGACGAGGCAGCCCCGCATCACCTTGACCGAGTTCACCGGAAACACCTTCTGCGGCCAGGCGATGACGATGCCGTAGTGGCGTGCCCAGTCCGCGAGGTCTTTCGTCATATGGGCGGCCTTGGCCGGCACCGGCGTCTCGCGCGAGCGGTAGACGGAAGGATTGACGGTGTTGAAGACACCGCCTACCAGAAACGGCCTCCAGTCCACCGGCTCGTGCAGTTCGGCGGACAGTTGCACCATCCGGTGGAAACCCAGATACGTCCAGGGGCTGGAGCAGTCGAAGAAGAATTCGATCCGGGCCATCCTCCCCTCCCTTTTATCCGCCGCTCCTTCGCCTCAGAGCTTGGCCGCTTCCCGCCCCAGCACGGCATTCCGGAATCGGTCGCGCAGATAGGCCCCGTCCTTCGGCGGCAGGATCATCTGCTCCTGCTCGGCCCGCACCTTGACGACATGAAAACTCGGACCGGCGAATTCCAGGATCGGCGCCTTGGCCGCCTCCAGCTCTTCGGGCGTGATCACCTTGCCGACCACGCGGATGCCGCAGGCGGCCGCCACCATGTGCAGTTCCACTCTGGCGGAGGTGTGCGTGGTCTGCCCGCCGGTCTCGCCGTAGCGCTCATTGTCGAGCACCACGATCGACAGGTTGCCCGGCGCCTTTACAGCGATGGTCGCGAGCGACCCCATGCCCATCAGCATCTCGCCGTCGCCGGTGATGACCACCACCCGCTTGGAAGGCTGGGCCATCGCGAGGCCGAGGCCGATCGAGGCCGCGCCGCCCATGGCGCCCCAGAGCGGGAAGAAAGTATCGCGGTCGCCCACCGCGGTGATGTCGTTGGTCGGCGCCCCGAGCCCGCCGACCAGGAGAAGATCGGTCCGCTGGCCGATCAGTGCGTTCACCACCTCGCGGCGGCGGAGCGGATAGGCTTCGGCGCGGGCTCTGTCCATGGCTGTCATTTCTTTCCGAAGCTCTTCGCGCCGACCACGCGCTGGCCGATCTGCACGGTCGCGATGCTGCATCCCTCGAATACCATCCGACAGGCCCCGTCGACGATGTCGCCGGCCTCCTGGGCATCGTCGATGCGGAACATCAGCGAACCGCACCGCTCCAGCACCGGCGCCGTGCCCTGGCCCATCGGGATCTGCCAGGGATTGAACTCCTTCCACTCGCCGCGCATCGTCACCAGCATCAGCAGCGGCAGGCGGCAGATGTTGGGCAGGCTCAGCATGTTGATGCAGTTGCCGACACCCGACGACTGCATCAGCAACACCCCGCGTTCGCCGCCGAGAAAGGCGCCGGCCAGCATCGCCACGCCCTCTTCCTCGGTCGACAGGACGACCGTCTTCATCTCGTTGTCGGCATGGCACAGGTCGATCAGGCCGGCGTGGCCCGCATCGGGCACATAGGCCACCTGGCGCACGTCATAGGATTTCAGCACGCGGTAGATCTCGCGCTGCCAGGGTGTCGCTTCCGCCATCAGTTCACCTCCGAACGACTGTCTCAGCCTTGCGGCTTGATGAAGGGGACGGGCATCAGAAGCGTATTCTCCATCTGCGCCAGCACCGCCGAGCTCTTTTTTCCATAGGCGCCCCAGGCCGGATCGGCCGTCATCGCCGCGCGGCGCTTGGCCCGCTCCTCGACGGACGGATAGGCCCACATGTGCACCACTTCGTTCTGCGGCCCGATATGGCTGGTGAACCAGCCGATGTTGTGCCCGAGATGACCGAGCTGGATGGAAAGTCCTTCCTCGCCGTAGAGCTTCGTGAACTCGGCGAGCCGGCCGTGCTTCACCTTGTAGGTCCGGAAGTCCACCACACCGACCGGGCCCGGCATGGGATTCTTCATGGGGAAGAACGGTGCGGCGTTCATGATCTTGTTTTCCTGGGCGACCAGCGCGTCCTTGTTGCCGGCCAGGTAGGCCTGCCAGGCCGGATCGGCGCCGAGGGCCGCCCGCTTCTTCTCCCGGTCCTCCACGTTCGGATAGGACCAGACGTGGATGATCCGGTTCAGGAATCCGACTTCCGCCGTGAAATAGCCCAGGCAGTTCAAGCCGTGCTTCTGCTGCACGGGATAGCCTTCGGTGGAGTAGCGCTGGACATAGCCCGCGAGCGCGCCCGGCGGCAGCGTATAGATGCGGATATCGACGATCATGGGCTTCGCCCTCCCCGAAGAGCCGTTATGGTCGGGGCGGAGTTTGCGTTAGAAACTCTCTGGTTACAACGCGCCGACAGCGAGGGCCGGGCATGCAGGAACGGGTGGGCAACGAGCCCCGGATCGATGCGGAAGAGATACTCGAGGGCATCCGACGCTGGGTCGAGCTGGAGACGCCGAGCCACGACGGAGCGGCCGTCAACCGGCTGAACGACGTCGTCGAGGCCGAACTGCGCGCGATCGGCGCCCGGATCGACCGGGTGCCTGGCCAGGAAGGCTACGGCGACGTGCTGACCGCGCGCACGCCCTGGGGCGGCGACGGTCCCGGTATCCTGGTGATCTCCCATCTCGATACCGTGCATCCGCACGGCAGCATCGACACCCCGGAACTGAAATGGCGGCGCGAGGGCGACAGCGTCTTCGGCCCGGGCATCTACGACATGAAGGCCGGCGCCCACATGGCCTTCTATGCCTACCGCCACCTGGTTCGGACGGCGAAGGAGAGCCCGCTGCCCATAACCTTCTGCTTCGTCCCGGAGGAGGAGATCGGCAGCCCGACATCACGGGCCACGATCGAGAGCCTGGCCCGCCGGGCGAAGTATGTCCTGGTCACCGAACCCGCCCGCGACGGGGGCAGGATCGTCACCAGCCGCAAGGGCGTCGGCCGATTCGTGATCAGGGCGCGCGGCCGTCCCTCGCATGCCGGCGTCCGCCACCAGGACGGTCGCAGCGCCATCAGGGAGATGGCTCATCAGATCCTCGCCGTTGAGGCGATGACCGACTACGACCGCGGCATCACCACCAATGTCGGGCTGATCTCGGGGGGTACCGGCGTCAACGTGGTGCCGCAGGAATGCACGGCGGAAGTCGACCTGCGCGTTCCCGATCCCGCCATCGCCGCCGAAATGACCGACCGCATTCTCGGTCTCACGGCGAGCGACCCGGACGTGAAGCTCACGGTCGAAGGCGGCATGAATCGCCCGCCCTACACCAAGGATGAAGGCATCGCCGCGTTGTTCGAGCATGCGAGGAAGGAAGCGGCCGGTCTCGGCTTCGACCTGCAGGACGTGCCGCTCACCGGCGGCGGCAGCGACGGCAATTTCACTGCCGCCCTCGGGATCCCCACGCTCGACGGGCTCGGCGCCGACGGCAAGGGTGCGCATACCGACTACGAACAGATCTACTATTCCTCGCTGGAACCCCGCACGAAACTGTGGGTCAGGCTGTTCGAGACCCTGAGATAGACGATCGCCCTCGATATCCCCCGCCGCATCCGACTATCCCGGCAGGCGCTGGCGCCGCGGCGCCGGCCTGCCGGCATCGAACTGGCAATAGACCATGGTAACGCTGTCGGCCCGGCGCAGCCTTGCCGCTTCCGTGCCGAAGGCGGCGGGCTCTATCCTCGCCTGGCCCGCCCCGGGGGGCGGTAGCGGAGGGGCGATTTCCCGCAGGCTCTCCACCAGCGAGGTGGTGATGCGCTTGCGCCGGACCGAAGACGCGATGGTTATGCCGATCAATCCGCCCTCGGCGTCGAGCACCGGCCCGCCGCTGATACCGCCGAGCTCGCCCTCGAAGTCGTTCTCGCGAGCGAGTTCCACCCAGGTCAGCGTGGGTTCCGGGCGCGGGGCACCGGGCCACTGCACCAGCGTCCGGCCGATCAGGGCACTGCGGATGGAAGCCGGCTGACCCTTCGGATAGCCGACGTGATAGCCGTCCTGGCGCAGGAACAGGGGCCGATCGGACGGGGCGAAGGCCGGCCCGCCATTGCGTTCCGTCTTCAATACGGCGACGTCGGCTGCCGCGTGCATCCGCACTTCGCCGGCCGCGACCCATCGCCCTCCCATGTGGACGAAGACGCGACCGCAGTCGCGGGTCACATGCCGGGCGGTGCCCCAGGTCCCACGATCGATGGCGAAGGCCGTTCCGATCGAATCACCACTGCGGGCGGGTGTGGCGGCAATGTCGATCACGGGGTCGTTCGCGGATGGCGGCGGCAGGCGCCGTGTCACCACGGCCGACGCGACCGGCGGTAGGGGTTCCGGAACAACCCTGGGTGTGGCCGGCGGCGAGGGCTTTGCGAGCACGACCGGTGGCGGCTCGGGCGGCAGGCGGCGAAGCGGCGCCGGCAGGTTTTCCTCGGGGATCATGAACCACAGGATGCCGGCAAAGCCGCAGACGAACAGAACCTCCTTCAGCCAGCGGGCGCCCACACGCGTCAGCCCGAGACGGCCGCGGCGTTCAGCACGGCGATGCCGAGGTTTGTCGAGCCGAGCGTCACGGCCGCCGCCATGTCACCCCGCTTCAGGCGTTCTTCCAGATCTCGGAAGACGAGAGCCACCCCCAGATAGGCGCTGAGTTGGAGAACGACCGAGACCAGGCCCCACACCACGATGTCGAGCGCATTGACGCTGGCCTTCAGGCAGAACGCGAGCGGAATGGCGAGGCCGAGCAGCGCCGCCCCGAAGGCCACCGCGGCGGCTGCGTTCCCTTCCTTGATCAGCCGGGTCTCGTGCGCCGGCGTGAGACGAAGATAGACGATCACCCCCAGGACCAGCACGCCGAGCGCTGTTCCGAAATGTCCGAGAAAGACCGGCAAAGATTTCCAGGCATTGGTGATCAAGGTTTCGAGCATGGCCCCACTCCCCGGTCGGCATTCTCGGGCCGTCCGCAAATGGAATCCATGAAATTGCAGGGGGAGGTCGGGACGGACAAAAAAGCCCGCGTCCTCGAAGGCGCGGGCTCGATGACGACCATTGGGGCGGAATTGGTCGGAGTGAGTGGATTCGAACCACCGGCCCCTGCGTCCCGAACACAGTGCTCTACCAGGCTGAGCTACACTCCGACGCCCCGGGAGGCGGTCATATAGCCGTTCGCTCCCTGCGCCGCAAGGCGGGCGATAAGCCGTTGCTCCATGTGTGCCGGCGCGGTGACTGCGCTGCCTCACTGCCGTGCAACCTTATCCCTCGCGCCGAGACCGGCGAGCATGCGCGCCGGGCTGGATGCGCATTGACCGGTCGACGTTCATGCATCATAAGAAGTTACATGAGAAGAGACGGCCGCCTGTCGGGTGTCCTCCACGTTCTGCTGCACATGGCCGAACAGGGGGAACCCCTCACTTCCGAAATGCTGGCACGGCGGATGCGCACCAATCCGGTCGTCGTGCGCAGGATCATGGCCGGGCTGCGCAACAGCGGATATGTCAGGTCCCGAAAGGGGCACGGAGGAGGATGGGTGATCGCCCGGGATCTCTCGCAGATCACCCTGCGCGGGCTCTACGATGCTTTGGGCAGGCCACCTCTCTTCGCCATCGGCAATCGCGACGAGGCACCCAGTTGTCTTGTCGAACAGGCCGTCAATGCAGCGCTCGGTAACGCCCTCGCCGATGCCGAGGCGCTTCTCCTCGACCGGTTCCAGGCGATCACGCTGGACACGCTGAGTGCAGGCTTCAATACGCGATACGCCACGGTCCTTGCGCCGGCCGAGGAGCAACGGAAATGACGGTTGGAGAGCAGACGCCGGCGAACGACTTCCTCAAGGCCTTCGATGACCCGGAAGCGGCGGCACGGTATGCCGAAGGACCGCGGCGCTTCGTCCCCGGCCTCGAGACGCTGCACCGTCTGACCGCCATCCTGCTGGAGGAAAGGGCCGGCCCCGCCGCACGGATCCTCGTTCTCGGGGCCGGTGGCGGTCTCGAACTGAAGGCCCTGGCCGAGGCGCGGCAGACCTGGACGTTCCTCGGCGTCGATCCGTCCTTACAGATGCTCCGGCAGGCCGAACGCGTGCTCGGGCCTCTCATGTCCCGCGTTGAGCTGCTGCACGGCTACATCGACGACGCGCCAGAGGGACCCTTCGACGCTGCCACATGCCTCCTGACGCTGCATTTCCTTCCCCCGGAGGTACGCGAGCGAACGCTTCGCTCGTTGATTCGGCGTCTTCGGCCAGGTGCGCCATTCGTTGCCGCGCACACCAGTCTTCCTGCGGAGCCGGACCGGCGGGCACTGTGGATGGCTCGCTATGCGGCTTATGGGGTCTCCAGCGGCGTGGAACCCCAGATGGCGGATCGCGCCCGGCGTGCAGTCGAGGCCAGCCTGCCTGTTCTCAGTCCGGAGGAGGACGAGGCGATCCTGCGCCGAGCGGGTTTCGCGGCTGTCTCGCTCTTCTACTGTGCATTCGCCTGGCGAGGTTGGATAGGCTACGCCTGAAAGCGTTACCGGTCAGGTTGGCCGACCGGAATCAACCCGAGGCCGGCGCCTCCTCGCGCGCGTTTCCGCTCAAGTGCCCGATCATGGCGACCGCGATCTCGCGCTCGCCCATGATCACCTTGTTGGCGCCGAGCGTGGCCAGATGTTCCACCTCGGCATCCGAATGTGCACGCGCAATGATTTCGAGTTCGGGTGCCAGCGCGCGCGCCTGAACGACGATCTGCCCCGCCTCGAACGTATTCGGGATGGCGACCACCAGACTGCGGGCTCGCGGCAGATTGGCCGCGGCGAGCACGTCGGGCGCCGCCGCGTTGCCCACGATCACTTCGATCCCCCGCTCGCGCAGGAGGGCGACGCTCTTGTCGGCATCCTCGAGGACGAGGAGCGGCAGCGACCGCTCGCGCATCGCTTCGCCGACCAGGCGGCCGACCCTGCCGTAGCCGATGAGGACGATGTGCTCGGTCAATGATGTCGGCGTGAGTTCCACCGTCGCGACTGCGGGTTCCGCGCCCGCGTCCGGGAGGATCCCGCTTCGTCGTTCCAGCCGTGGCGTCAGCCTCTCCGCGGCGAAAAAGACGAGCGGATTGACCAGGATCGACAGGATGGCGCCGCCCAGGATGAGGTCGCGCCCCTTCTCCGGCAGCATGCCTTGCGACACTCCCAGTTCTGCGAGGATGAACGAGAACTCGCCGATCTGGGCAAGGCTCGCCGAAATGGTCAGCGCCGTACCGGGAGGGTGACGGAACAGCCGCACGATCGCGAAGGCCGCGACCGACTTGCCGATGAGGATGATGAAGAGGACCGCCAGCATCGGCAGCGGGTCGCGCACCAGGCTCATCGGATCGAACAGCATGCCGACCGAAACGAAGAACAGCACCGCGAAGGCGTCGCGCAACGGCAGCGATTCCTCGGCGGCCCGGTGGCTCAGTTCCGATTCGGCCAAGACCATGCCGGCGAAGAAGGCGCCCAACGCGAGCGACACACCGAACAGCTTGGTCGCGCCATAGGCCACACCCAGCGCGATCGCGAGGACAGCCAGCCTGAACAGTTCACGCGACCCCGTATGGGCGATGAAATGCAGAAGCCAGGGAATCACCCTGCGTCCGACGATCAGCATGAAAGCGACAAAGGCGATGACCTTGCCGAGGGTCAGGGTAATCGCCACTCCGAGGTCGGCCCGCGCGCCTGTTTCCGCCTCCCCTTCCCCCAGTACTTTTGCCAAGGCCGGCAGGAGAACCAGCGCGAGGACCATCGCCAGGTCCTCGACGATCAGCCACCCCACCGCGATCCGGCCACGTTCCGTCTCGATGAGCCGCCGCTCCTGCAGCGCCCTCAGCAGCACCACCGTGCTGGCGACCGACAGCGCCAAGCCGAAGACGATGCCCCCACCGACCGACCAGCCCATCATGAGGGCGAGGGCGAGGCCCATCGCCGTGGCGACCGCGATCTGAACCACCGCCCCGGGAATGGCGATCGCCTTCACCGACATCAGGTCCTTCAGCGAGAAATGCAGGCCGACACCGAACATCAGCAGGATGACACCTATCTCGGCCAGTTCGGGCGCCAGCGTCTGGTCCGCGACGAACCCTGGAGTGAAAGGTCCGACCATGACTCCGGCCAGCAGATAGCCCACCAGCGGTGGAACTCTCAGGCGCTGAGCGATCGCCCCCAGGATGAAAGCGAGGCCGAGGCCGGCAACGATGGTGGTGATGAGCGGGGTGTCGTGCGGCATCCGGGTGGAAATCTCCTTCTGGCTGCGAGCGACCCGAGAGCCGAATAGGTAACTCTATGAAATTGAATAACTATATATCAGATGTGTGGGCTTGCGGTGGCGGATCGTCCGGAATTTCTTGTTATTATGAGCAAAATTTGCTCTCGTGCATCTTAACTTTCTCTATGAGAGGCATTATATGGCGTCCGGTGGTCACGAGGGGACGGCGTGGAAGAGCTATCACTCGCGCGGACGAAAATGTCCGCTCTCCGTCCGGGCCTGACGGACTTCCGCCCCCTGGAGCGCGGGAATCACTGCGCGATCCGGCAAAGACCAAAAGGGACCCGGGCGTCGGCCACCCTGGCCGAGTATGGCGAAAGCCGGTCGGAACCGGTTCCGATCGGCGCGGAACAGGTATCGTTCTGGCTCGATTTGGCACGAATTGGCTCACTTAGGCTCGCCGCAACACCTCCTGAGGAGAAAATTCCCTTGTTTTCCAGTTACTTGCAGAAACAATGGACGAAGTGCGATCGGCTTGTCGACTTCACCTCGCGCGCCGCGACCCGTCCGGCCATCGGTCTCCCGGCGGAAAAAAATGTCCGCGCCGGCGCCCGGCCACTGGGACACCTTCATGGGCAAAACGAACCGTCCGCCGTGCGGCGGACAAAAATGTCCGCAACCGGCAGGGCGCGCGGGTCCTGCCGGAAAGGGGTCCGAGGGCAACGATTTCTTGCGATTCCCCCCTCGACCCTTTAGCTCTCACGCCCTAATCGAGGCTTGGCCGGCACCATGGACATCATCGGCAGACTGCTCTCCTTGCTCCTGGAGCTCTATTCCTACGTCGTCATCGGGTCCGTGGTCTTCAGCTGGCTCATCGCTTTTAACGTGGTGAACGGGGGAAGTCAGGTCGTCCGTACGATCGGGGAATTTTTCTATCGTGCGACCGAACCGGCACTGGGCCGGATCCGCCGCTTCATGCCCAATCTCGGACCGGTCGACCTGTCGCCGGTCGTGCTGCTGATCGGCATCTGGGTGCTGCAGATGGTCGTGTATCGCGTGTTCTTCTGATCGAGGGCGGCTTCACCACGACGGTCACCCAGCTTCTCGTCGTAACGGCCCGGGGCATTCGCATCGCGATACGGGCGCAGCCGAAGGCCGGACGCGACGGGATAGAAGGCGTCCGCGCCACCCCGACCGGGCCGCGCCTCTGCGTGAAGGTGGCCGCCGCGCCCGACCGGGGCCGGGCCAATCAGGCGGTGGAAGGCGTGCTCGCCAGGGCTTTGGGTGTACCTGCTTCCGCCGTCGCGGTGACGACAGGCGAAACCGCTCGCGAGAAGATCGTCGAGGTGCGCGGCGACCCGGCCGCCCTTCGCGCCAGGTTCGAGGAGATACTGGGTCCATGACCGCCAAGCGCATCGACGGCAAGCCGGTTGCCGAAGCCCTCCGCGCCCGTGTCGCCCGTGAGGTTGCCGACTTCATCGGCCGAACCGGAGTCACGCCGGGCCTGACCGTGGTGCTCGTCGGCAACGACCCGGCGAGCCAGGTCTACGTCAGGAACAAGGGCAGGCACACGACCGAAGCCGGGATGAGGTCGGACACCATCCTCCTGCCTGCCGATACCGACCAGCGAACCCTGCTCGCCACCCTGGCGAGGCTCAATGCCGATCCGGCCGTACACGGCATTCTGCTCCAGCTGCCCCTCCCCGCCCATCTCGACCCGCTCGCGGCGATCAGCGCCATCGACCCGGATAAGGACGTGGACGGCCTGCATCCGGTGAATGCCGGCCGGCTCGCGCAGGGATTGCCCGGCTTCGTCCCCTGTACCCCGCTGGGATGCATGTTCCTGCTGGAGGGAGAGGTCCGCGACTTTTCCGGTCTCGAGGCCGTGGTCGTCGGTCGGTCCAATCTGGTCGGGAAGCCGATCGCTCAGCTGCTGCTGGCCCGGAACTGCACCGTCACGATGGCGCATTCGCGCACGCGCGATCTTCCCTCGGTCTGCCGCCGGGCGGACATCCTTGTCGCCGCCGTCGGAAAGGCGGAGATGATCAGAGGCGACTGGATCAAGCCGGGGGCTGTCGTCATCGACGTCGGCATCAACCGCTTTGCGTCATCCACAGGCGGCAAGGACCGGCTCGTCGGCGATGTCGCCTATGGCGAGGCGGTGGAAGTGGCGAAGGCCGTGACGCCGGTGCCCGGCGGCGTGGGCCTCATGACCGTGGCCTGCCTGCTGTCGAATACGCTGGACGCCGCTCGACGCCGCCCTGACTTTTTCGGCTAGGATGGTTTCCGGGTCAGGAAGGGAAGCAGCCATGGACCGGGCGGCGCTCGAAAAGCTGGTGGTCGACTTCACGGAAGCCTTCAATCGCGAGGACCTCGACGCCGTCATGTCCTATTTCGCGGAGGACGGCGTCTACGACGAGTTCAACGGCAATCGTTGCGTCGGCAAGGCCGCGATCCGATCCGCTTTCGAGCCGCAGTTCGCAGGCAGGTTCGGTGTGATGCGCTTCCTCACCGAGGATCTCTTCGTCGATGCCGATTCCGGAAAGGCGATGATCTCCTGGACCTGTACGCTCACCTCGAAGGATCGCGCCGGCGGCTGGCGCGGGCTCGACCTGATCCACGTCAAGGACGGCAAGGTCGTCATGAAGCAGACTTATGCAAAGGCGGAGAAGCCCCTCCTCGAGAAGCTGAAGGCCTGAGCAATGAGCGAGAATCCCATCTCCTTCCGCAAGGCGGCGCCGAAGACCACGCCAGCCTCCGTCGCCGAACCGGGCGTGCCCGGCTTTCCGCGCACCCGGATGCGCCGTACCCGGCGGCACGACTGGTCGCGCCGCATGGTTGCCGAGAACCTCCTCAGCTCCGCGGATTTGATCTGGCCCGTCTTCGTCCATGACGGCGACAACAGGGCGGTCGACATCCCGTCGATGCCGGGCGTGCAACGGCTGTCGATCGATCTGCTGGTCGAGAAGGCGGCGGAAGCCAAGGACCTCGGCATACCCTGCATCGCCCTCTTTCCCGCCGTCGATCCGGCCCTCAAGACCCCGGACGGGGACGAAGCGATCAATCCCGACAATATCGTGTGCCGGGCCGTCCGCGCGGTGAAGCGCGAAGTGCCGGGCATCGGCGTGCTCTGCGACGCCGCGCTCGATCCCTTCACCAGCCACGGCCAGGACGGGCTGATCCGCGACGGCTACGTGGTCAATGACGATACGCTGAAAGTGTTGGTCACCCAGTCGCTCGTCCAGGCGGACGCCGGCTGCGATATCATCGCACCGTCCGACATGATGGACGGGCGCGTCGGCGCCATCCGTGATGCGCTGGAGGCCGCCGGCCATGTGAATGTGTCGATCATGGCCTATGCGGCGAAGTTCGCTTCCGCCTTCTATGGCCCCTTCCGGGACGCCATCGGCTCGGCGGGCAACCTCGGGAAGAGTGACAAGCGCACCTACCAGATGGACCCGGCAAACGGCGACGAGGCGATCCGAGAGGTGGGTCTCGACATTGCCGAGGGCGCCGACATGGTGATGGTGAAGCCCGGCATGCCCTATCTGGATCTCTGCCGGCGTGTGAAGGACACCTTCTCGGTCCCTACCTTCGCCTATCAGGTGTCGGGCGAGTACGCGATGCTGTCGGCCGCGATCCGGAACGGCTGGCTCGATCCCGACCGCGTCATCCTCGAGGCGCTGCTGGGCTTCAAGCGAGCCGGTTGTGACGGTGTGCTGACCTATTTCGCGGTCGACGCGGCGAAGCGGCTCAAGGCAGGCTGACCCTCGCGTGCGGGCCTCCGGTGTTGCTGGGCCGCTCGCCGGCCTCATCGTCGTCGACCTGACCCGCGTCCTGGCCGGCCCGTTCTGCACCATGCTGCTCGCCGATCTGGGCGCCCGGGTGATCAAGGTCGAGCCTCCCGGCACGGGCGACGATTCCAGGGCCTTCGGCCCCTTCGTGAACGGCAAGTCGGCCTATTTCATGTCGATCAACCGGGCGAAGGAGAGCATCGCGCTCGACCTGAAGGCCCCTGCGGACCGTGCAGTGTTCGAGGAATTGCTCGCCGGGGCCGACGTGCTGGTCGAGAACTACCGCGGCGGCACGATGGAGAAGCTCGGCTACGGCTGGGAGGCGCTTCACCCGCGCTTTCCCCGTCTCGTCTATGCCGCCTGTTCCGGGTTCGGTCATACGGGACCACTCGCGGCCCGTGCCGCCTATGACATGGTCGTCCAGGCCATGGGCGGGGTGATGAGCCTGACCGGCCATCCGGGCGCGCCTCCAACCCGGGTGGGGGTACCGATCGGCGATCTCGCCGCCGGCCTGTTCACCGCCATCGGCATCAACGCCGCCCTCGTCGAACGCGCCGCGACGGGCGAAGGCCGCAAGGTCGATATCGGCATGCTGGACGCGCAGGTGGCGCTGATGGAAAATGCCATAGCCCGCTTCGAAGCGACGTCGAAGGTGCCCGGTTTGTCGGAAGGCCGGCATCCCTCCATCACACCCTTCGCCGCCTTCCGCACCGCCGACCATCCGATCGTCATCTCGGCCGGCAACGATGGACTGTTCCGCACGCTCTCGAAGACGCTTGGCCAACCCGGCTGGCCAGACGATCCGCGCTTTCGAACCAATGCCGACCGCACCGCCAATCACGCGGCGCTGGGCGAAGCGATCGAAGCAGTGCTGGCGGGCAATGGCAGCGCCGAGTGGCTTTCGCTTCTGGATGCCGCCGGCATACCTTGCGGCCCGATCAACGACACCGCGATGCTGCTGGCCGAACCCCAGGTCGCGGCGCGTAACATGATCGTCACCACCGAAGACCCGGTGGCCGGCACCGTGCGGATGGCCGGCAATCCGATCAAGCTGTCGGACACGCCCGATCCGCCGACCCGCGCTCCTGCTCCCGACCTCGACCAGCATCGCTCCTCCATCCTGTCGGAACTCGGTTCTTGGAAGCGCTGATCGCACAGTATGGCTATCTCTTTCTGCTCGCCGGCACCTTCTTCGAGGGCGAGACGGTGCTGGTGCTGGGCGGCGTCGCCGCACATCAGGGTCATCTGGAGCTATCCTGGGTGATCCTCGCCGCCTTCGTCGGCTCCTATAGCGGCGACCAGACCTGGTTCTATCTCGCGCGGCGCTTCGGCGCCGGCTGGATTGCCCGCCGCCCCGCGCTGGCCGAGCGCGTCGCTAAGGCGATGACGCGAATGGGCAGGCACACCGACGTCTTCGTGCTGACCTTCCGCTTCTTCTACGGCGTCCGCTCGGTGGCACCGATTGCGCTCGCGGCCTCCGGCTATCCTCTGGGGCGATTCATGGTGCTGAACTGCATCGCCGCCGCCGTCTGGGCGGTGGTTGTGGGTTCGGCCGGCTATCTCTTCAGCGACGTGGTCGAGCGCGTGCTGGGCGATGCTAAGTCGATCCAGATCAAGATCCTGATCGGACTCGGGGTTGCCGCCTTCGTCTTCTTCGTCGGCCGCTGGCTATGGAGGCGCTATCGACCCTCAGGCGGGTGACAGCACCCCACGCCGGATCTGATCGAGCTCGATCGATTCGAACAGCGCCCGGAAGTTGCCCTCCCCGAAACCCTCGTCGCCCTTGCGCTGGATCAGCTCGAAGAAGATCGGACCGATCACCGTCTGGGTGAAGATCTGGAGCAGCCTGCCGCCGTCCTCCGTCGGCGCCCCGTCGATCAGGATCCGGTTGGCGCGCAAGCGAGAGAGATCCTCACCATGCCCTGGCAGGCGCTGGACGACGAGGTCGTAGTAGGTGTCGAGAGTGTCTTGGAACGGCACACCCCTGGCACGGAGTCCCTCGACGGCGGCATGGATGTCCTCCACGGCGAGCGCGATGTGCTGGATGCCCTCGCCGTGATAGGCCTTCAGGTATTCGGCGATCTGGGACTTGTCGTCGGAGCTTTCGTTGATCGGTATCCGGATCTTGCCGCAGGGGCTGGTCATCGCCTTCGACTTGAGGCCCGTCAGCTTGCCCTCGATGTCGAAGTAGCGAATCTCACGGAAGTTGAAGAGACGCTCGTAGAACTCGGCCCACTCCGCCATCCGCCCCCGGTGAACATTGTGGGTTAGGTGATCCACGCTCGTCAGGCCGAACCCCTTCGGCGAAGGATCGACGCCGGGCAGGAACTCGAAGTCGACGTCATAGATCGAACCCCTCGGCCCGTAGCGGTCGACGAGATAGAGAAGCGAATCGCCGATTCCCTTGATCGCGGGAATGTTGAGCTCCATCGGTCCCACCCGGCTCTCGACCGGCCAGGCTCCGAGGCTGGTGGCGCGGGCCAGCGCCTTCGCGGCGTTCTTCACCCGGAAGGCGATGGCGCATACGCTCGGCCCATGCACCCGGGCGAAGGCCTGGGCGAAGCTGTCGGGCTCGGCATTCACGATGAAGTTGATGTCGCCCTGGCGATACAGCGTGACCCGCTTGGAGCGATGCCGGGCGACCGCCGCGAAGCCGAGCTGCTCGAAGAGGGCGCCAAGCGCTACCGGATCAGGCGCCGTGTACTCGATGAACTCGAAGCCGTCAGTCCCCATAGGGTTGTGTTCGGGCGCCAACATGGAACCTCCATGAGCGGTTGTCTCGATGATGTCTATGAAGACATTCGCCGCTGCAAGTCGCAAGTGCGCGCTTGACGATCTTGCGGTACGGCTGCTAGCGAGCGAACAACGTAGCGGACTCCGCCACTGCAACCGCAGGACAGGCCTGGGAATGCTTTCTTCCTCCACCGAAAGTCCGCTTCCCGGGGCACCCCCGCTGCCCCTGCTACGGCTTCTGCTCCGTCACTGGACCGGCCTGCAGGACGGCCCTCGTCTTCCGCAGCCCTCCGCTTTCGACATCCTTCAGGTGCCAAAGCTGTTCGGCCACCTGCATCTCGTCGACGTCGTGGGGGACCCGCCGCGCTTCCGCTTCCGTCTGTTCGGAACCTCGATATCGGAAATCGGCGGTAGGGACCTCACTGGTCGATGGGTGGACGACATCACGCCTCCCGCCTGGAGCCACGACGTCCAGGCGGCCTTCGCAGAGGCACTGCGTTTGCGGCGACCCTGCTACTCGCTCCGCGAACTGGATCATGCCTACAAGAATGTGGTTCTGCACCGGTTGGCCTGTCCGATGTCGAGCGACGGGAAGACCGTCGACCGGCTCATCGTAGGGATCGAACCGGTTCAGCTGCTCCGCTAGATCAATCCGGCAAGCGGCGAGGAGGGATCGGCGTAGAGCTTGCGCGGCATTCGGCCGGCCAGGTACGCGAGGCGTCCACTTTCGACCGCGAGCCTCATGGCACGCGCCATCCTGATCGGGTCCTTGGCCTCCGCGATCGCGGTATTCATCAGCACCCCATCGCAGCCCAATTCCATGGCAATGGTCGCATCCGATGCGGTGCCCACTCCGGCGTCGACCAGTACCGGCACATTCGACTGCTCGGCGATGATTCGAATACCGATCGGGTTCTGCACGCCCAGGCCCGAACCGATCGGCGCCGCCAGCGGCATGATCGCACAGCAGCCGAGATCCTCCAGCTTCTTGGCCATGATCGGATCGTCGGAGCAGTAGACCATGACCTCGAACCCGTCGGCGATCAGGTCCCTGGCCGCGGACAGCGTCTCCACCATATCGGGATAGAGCGTCTTCTGGTCACCCAGTACCTCCAACTTCACGAGGTTCCAGCCGCCGGCTTCCCGGGCCAGCCGAAGGGTGCGCACGGCATCCTTCGCCGTGTAGCAACCGGCCGTGTTCGGCAGGTAGGTGTACTTCTTGGGGTCGACGAAATCGACCAGCATCGGCTGCTTGCTGTCGGTCACGTTGACGCGACGTACGGCGACGGTGACGATCTCCGCACCCGATGCCTCGATGGCGCGGGCCGTTTCCTCGAAGTCCTTGTACTTCCCGGTCCCGACCAGAAGCCTGGAATTGAAGCGCCGGCCGGCAACGACCAGCGCATCCTCTCTCTCGCGCGCGGCCAGGGGTGTCATGGCATTGCCTCCGCCAATGAAGTGAACGATTTCCAGTCGGTCGCCGTCGCCGACCATGGTCTGGCCGTAGGTGGAACGAGGGACGATTTCGAGATTCCGCTCGACCGCGATCTTGCGTGGATCTAGCCCCAGGGATTCAAGAAGCTGCTGCACCGAAACCGGCGCACTGATCTCCTTGGGCTCTCCGTTCAACACAACCTGCATGGGCGTGCCTCCTGCACGCGGTCGCCACCGCTTACGATCCGGTCTCTGGCGGAGAGGGGAAGGCAGACGCGCCGAAGTCCCGCGCGTGAGTTCCGCTCCCTTCGCCGGCATAACCCGGATCAGGTTCGAAGGGTCACCGCCCGGATTGGCAGTTTCTCAGCCCCCGGATGGGGCTCCCCTGGAACACTCAATGATCACTCCCGGGTGCCGGGCCGTCAAGCAGCGGCGCTCAGCGCCCGGTATACTTGGCTGGGCGTCGAGCCAGGAACGCCGCCACACCCTCCCTGTAGTCCTCTGATGCCTGGCAAAGCGCATACTGATCGAGATCCATCTGGCTCGTCGCATGCCCGAGCGCATTGGCATATGCATCGATGTCGCGCTTGATCATGCGGACAGGAACCGGGGGTAGTGCGGCGACCCGCTCGGCCAGCGCCATCGCCCGGTCGAAGGCCGTGCCGGCCGGAACGACATCCTGCACCAGACCGAAGTCATGCGCCTGATCCGCCGGCACCATCTCGGCGAGTATGGCGAGCTGCTTTGCGCGCGCGGGGCCGACCAGATTCACGATGCGGGGAAGGCTCTGCCAGCTCATGTTCATCCCGCGCTCGATCTCGGCGACATAGAAGGTCGCTCCGGCGCCACATACCCGAAAATCGAGAGAGACGGTGAGCGCCACGCCGCCGCCGACACACCACCCTTCGATGGCCGCGATCGTGAAAGGCGCCACGTCCTCCCAGGCACGGCACATCCGAGGCCCGGTCGAAAAGTGCCGGCGACGCTCCGCTAGCCCCATCGCATCCAGACCCTTGGCCTCGGGATCCTTCAGGTCGTAGCCGACGGTGAACACTTCCGCTGATCCCGTGAGGATGACCGCATTGGTCTCGATGTCGTCCTCGAAACTGCGCGCCGCCTCGGTGAGTTCGCGCATCACGGTGCGCGACATCGCGTTTCTGCCATCGCCGCGATCGAAGCGGACGATGGCGATGCGACCGCGCCTCTCGACGCTGACGAACTGTCCGGCCATCTAGCGCTTCGCCTCCCGGATCATCCTGATGATGCCGGAGAAATCCACCGGGCCGTTTCCGGACTTGGTATAGGCTTCGTAGAGCGCTGCGGCCTGCGCGCCGATCGGCGTCGCCGCTCCGGCGGAGCTCGCCGCCTCCTGGGCCAGCTTGAGATCCTTCAGCATCATGTCGGCCGTGAAACCGGCCTTGTAGTCGCGATTGGCGGGCGAGGTCGGTACCGGCCCCGGCACCGGGCAATAGGTGGTGAGCGACCAGCACTGGCCGGAGGACTTGGAGCTGATGTCGAACAGCTTCTGGTGATCGAGGCCGAGCTTCTCGGCGAGGGCGAAGGCTTCGCTAACCGCGATCATCGATATGCCGAGGATCATGTTGTTGCAGATTTTCGCCGCCTGGCCGTTGCCGGCCCCACCGGCATGGACGATTGTCTTGCCCATCGCCTCGAGGAATGGCTTCGCCTTGTCGAAGGCGGCCACCGGGCCGCCCACCATGAAGGTGAGCGTGCCGGCTTCCGCCCCACCGACACCGCCCGAAACCGGCGCATCGATCATCAGCATGCCGGCCTTCTCCGCCCCCACCGCCACGGCGCGGGCGCTGTCGACGTCGATGGTGGAGCTGTCGATGAAGAGCGTGCCCTTCGCGGCCGCGGAGAGAATGCCGTTGTCGCCGAGATAAACGCCCCGCACATGCTGGCCCGCCGGCAGCATGCTGACGACGACGTCGACGCCCGTGGCAGCCTCCTGAGCGGTGGCAACGGCTGTGGCCCCAGCGTCGGCGCAGGCCTTCACTGCCGCGGCCGACAGGTCGAACACTTTCACGGCATTGCCGGCTCTGAGCAGGTTGCGGGCCATCGGCCCGCCCATATTGCCGACACCAATGAAGCCGACGCTTGCCATTCTTCTCTCCCTAAATTCTCAGTTCCAATCGTAGCGCAGATCGCCGTCCGGCAGCGGCGCGAAGTAGGCGTCGATATCGGCGTCCGACACGGCCGCAAGCGTGGCCGGATTCCACTTCGGTGCCTGGTCCTTGTCGATGATCACCGCACGCACCCCCTCATAGAAATCGTGCCCCTTGATCACCCGGTTCGCCATGCGCCACTCCATGCGCATGCATTCGTCCATCGACCGCGTCGCGCCTTCGCGGATCTGCCGGAAGGTGAGCTTCAAACTGGTCGGCGACTTCAGTCGGATGGTCGACGCCGTCTGCTTGGCGAACTCGGAACCGTCGTTGTCGAGCGCGTTGAGGATCGCCTCCACGCTCTGCCCCCCGAAGACGCGATCGATCGTCCCGCGCACTGGCGGCAGGGTCGCCGGGCCCGGCTCGACGGCGAACTGGGCCAGCGTGCGGCTCGCCACGTCATTAGCATCACCCGACCAATCGGCAGCCTTCAATGCCTCGAGAACCGCCGCCCGACTTTCGGCCTTTACGCAGACATCTGTGATGCCGGCATACATCGTATCGCCCGACTTGATCCGATTGCCGGTCAACGCCAAGTACTGACCGATGCCGCCGGGACAGCGCGACAGGAAATGGCTTCCGCCCACATCGGGAAAGAGACCGATCCCGGTTTCCGGCATGGCGAGCAGCGTGTTCTCTGTGGCGACGCGATGCGTACCGTGCACCGACATGCCGACGCCGCCGCCCATCACGATCCCGTCCATGAAGGCGATATACGGCTTCGGGAAGCGCTTGATCCGCGCGTTCATGATGTATTCGTCGTGGTAGAAATCATAGGGGTAGCTTTCCCCCGCCTTGCCCGCGTCGTGCAGCGCTCGGATGTCCCCCCCGGCGCAGAAGGCGCGACCGCCCTCACCCGCGATGAACAGGGCCTTCACCGTCGGATCCGACGCCCAGGTCTTCAACCTCGCGTCCAGCAGCTTCGTCATTTCGAAGTTGAGCGCATTCAGCGCCTTGGGCCGGTTCAGCCTGACGGTCGCGATTCCGCGATCGACCGCGAACAGAATGTCTTCGGTGTCGGACATGCGATCCTTACGCGTCGAGAGGATTGGCGCCGGTCAGCAGCCGGCGGGCGATGATGACACGCATGATCTCGTTGGTGCCTTCCAGAATCTGGTGCACGCGGAGATCGCGCATATAGCGTTCCAGCGGATAGTCCTTCAGATAGCCATAGCCGCCGTGAAGCTGCAGGGCATCGTTGCAGACGCGGAAACCCGCATCGGTGGCGAAGCGCTTTGCCATCGCGCAATGCAAGGTCGCCTCCGGATGATTTTCATCCAGCGCGGTCGCCGCGCGGCGCAGCATCAGGCGAGCCGCTTCGAGCTCGGTCGCCATGTCGGCCAGTTTGAACTGAAGGGCCTGGAAGCCGGAGAGCGGCTGGCCGAACTGCTGTCGCACGCTCATGTGCTCGCGCGCCAATTCGAAACAGGCGCGCGCCCCGCCGATGGAACAGGCGCCGATATTGAGACGTCCTCCGTCGAGGCCCATCATCGCGATCTTGAAGCCCTCGCCTTCCGCGCCGATCCGATTGGCGACCGGCACGCGGCAGTCCTCGAAGATCACCATGGCGGTGGGCTGCGAGTTCCAACCCATTTTCCGCTCCTGCGCACCGAAGGAAAGGCCCGGCGTGCCCTTCTCGACCACCAGGCAGGATATGCCCTTCGGCCCGTCGTCACCGGTGCGGACCATGCAGACATAGATGTCGGAGCGTCCGCCGCCGGAGATGAAGGCCTTGGTGCCGTTCAGCACGTAGTCGTCGCCGTCGCGAACCGCCTTGGTCTTCAGGCTGGCGGCGTCGGAGCCGCTGCCCGGCTCGGTCAGGCAGTAGCTGGCGAAATGTTCCATCGAGCAGAGCTTGGGCAGGAAGCGGCGGCGCTGGTCTTCCGACCCGAAGCGGTCGATCATCCATGCGGCCATGTTGTGGATCGATATGTAGGCGGCAGTGGAGGTGCAGCCCGCCGCGAGTTCCTCGAAGATCAAAGCCGCGTCGATCCGCTTGAGTCCGGATCCGCCCATCTCCTCTCCGACGTAGATTCCCGCGAAGCCGAGCGCGGCGGCGCCGCGCAGAGCCTCTTGGGGGAAGATCTTGCCCTCATCCCACTCACCGGCATGCGGGGCCATTTCCTCGCGGGCGAAGCTTCGCGCCGCATCGCGGAAGGCGCGCTGATCCTCGGAAAGCTCGAAATCCATGACGGCCTATCCCGCTGCAGCGGCTGCTTCGGCCGCCATCGCGGCTTGTCGGCCCACGAAACTCATGCATTTCCTCCAGATCTCGTTGGCCTATCCATGTCGGGACACCGACTGCCCGTCAACCGACCAGCGCCACCAGCTCTCTCACGACCGCATCCACGCTTCGCCCCGTCGTGTCGACCGTCGCATCGGCCTTTGCATAGAGAGGCTCCCTCTGGTTCAGGATTCGCCGCAGATCCTCCATCGCCTCGGCGTTGCCGGCACCTGCGACCGGGCGGCGGTCGCCTTGGGCCAGGACCCTGGCCATGTGCTCCTCGGGACGGGCCTGAACCCAGACCGTGAAGCATCCGGCCAGCAGGCGTTCATAGGTGGCGGGCTCGGTCACCAGGCCACCCCCGGTAGCGATCACCGCCCTGTCGTGCTCTGCGAGAATGCGCTCCAGCGCCCGCAGTTCGTGCCGGCGGTAGGCACCCTGACCCGAAAGGGAAAAGATCTCGTCGAGCGCCATCCCGGCCTCCGCCTCGATCGAGCGGGCCAGTTCCAGGAACGGCACCTTCATTTCCGCGGCAAGAGCACGGCCCACGGTGGTCTTGCCCGCTCCGCGCAGGCCGATCAGGGCGATCCTGTTACGCCGCTCGATACTTGCGCCGAACCGTTCGGTGACGAAGGCCGCCACTTCCTCGAGCTGGCGCGGAGCCAACCGGTCGAGCTTGGCGCCGAGCAGGCGGCGCTCCACCGGACGGTCCGGGCCCTCTTCCACCAGTTCGGGCAGCGCCACTCCCATCGCCTGGGCCACCTGCCTGAGCAGGCCGATCGAGATATTGCCGCGCCCGGCCTCGAGTTCGGCCAGATACCGCTCGGAAACCCCGGAATCACGCGCCAGCAGCCGGCGGGTCATGCCACGGCGGGCGCGCATGTCACGCACCCGCTCGCCCAGGCGCGCCAGGAACGCACTGCCTGGGCTCTCGCCGTCGATCGTGCTGAGACTCTCGGCGTTCGCCGTCATCATCCGCCCTGATTTTTCCTGCAATATATTGCAGTTTTTGCTTCCCCGGTCCAGCCACCGAAATATACTGCCGATCCTGGAGTGGTCCGAGAGGGTGAGATGGGGATTCAGGTCAGCATCCTGGTTGGCACGATGACGGGGAATGCCGAACTGGTGGCGACGACCGTGCGCGACCTGCTGCAGGCCGCCGGCCATCCGGCCGAGGTGCTGATGATGGACGACCTGAAGCCCGCGGTATTCGCCCGCGAGGGCGTCTTCCTCATCTGCTCATCGACCTACGGCCAGGGCGATGTGCCTGATAACGCTAGGGATTTCTACGAGGCGATCGAGCGGGAGAAACCGGATCTGGGCGCCGTGCGCTATGGCGTGATCGGGCTCGGCGACAGCACCTACATCGACACCTACAACAACGGCGGCATCCAGTTCGACAGGCTGCTAAGTGCCTGTGGCGCCAGGAGAATCGGCGAGCGGATGGAGCACAACGCCTCGGGCGGCAGCTTCGCCGAGGAGGACGCGGCCGTCTGGGCGGAAGCCTGGAAAGACCTTCTGCCTCAAGCGGTTGGCGCTTGATCGAGCGTCGCCGGATCCATGGATCCAAGCCCACCCTCGTCTTCCTGCACGAGGGGCTGGGGTCGGCGGCGCTCTGGCGCGACTTTCCCGATCAGATAGCTGAATCAACCGGTTGCGGGGCGTTCCTCTATAGCCGCAGAGGCTATGGGGCGTCCGCTCCCGCCGCCCTGCCTCGCCCCGTGACCTACATGCACGACGAGGCCGCGTTCCTGGCCCAACTCCTTGAAGCCGAAGGGATTTTTGACCCGGTCCTGATCGGCCACTCGGACGGCGCCTCGATCGCGCTCATCCATGCGTTCAGCCAGCGCTCACCATTACCACGATCCGCCGTGGTCATGGCCCCGCATGTCTTCGTGGAGGACGTCTCCGTCCGCTCCATCGCCGCGGCGAGGGCTGCCTGGGAGACGACCGACCTGCGCCGGCGGTTGGAGCGCTGGCATGGGGAGAATGTCGATTGCGCCTTCCTGGGCTGGAACGGCGCCTGGCTCGACCCGGCCTTTCGCGACTGGAGCATCGAAGCGGAACTCGCCGCCATCCGCTGCCCCCTCCTCGTCATCCAGGGCGAGGCGGACGAGTACGGCACCCTGGAACAGATCCGGCGCATCGAGTCGCTGAGCGGCGGTCCGGTCGAGACGCTGGTGCTGAAGGATTGCGGACACGCCCCGCAGAAGGACCAGCCGGCGCGGACGCGCGAGGCGATCACGGCTTTCGTGCGGCGCACCGCCCTCACACGAGACCCTGCCTGAAAACGAGAGGCCCGCCGCGCCCCTGCACGGGACGGGCGGGCCCGAAGTCGTCCGAGAACCCGCGGCGATCAGAGATCGCGCAGGGTCGCCGCCGGCTTGAAGCGCAGCGTCTTGCGCGCCTTGATCTTCAGCGGCGCGCCCGTCTTGGGGTTCACGCCGTTGCGGGCCGCGCGCTTGGCGACCATGAAGGTGCCGAAACCGGGCAGCGAGATCTTGCCCTCCTTCTTCGTGGACTTCACGATGGCTTCGAAAAGCTTGCCGACCGTCGCCTTCGAGGCGGTCTTGGTGCAGCCGGTTTCCTTTTCGATCACCGCGGCGAGAGCGTCGCGAGCTGACACGATCTTGTGCTCCATGGTTGGTTAGACCGCTAGATGTATGGAGTAAGCGTCCACGGGGCGCAAGCCGATTTCGCCGTGCTGATGCGGCGTCCGGTCGCCGGAAAGGTTAACGGGGAGGGGAAGGCAGATGCGTGTTGTGATCACCGGCGGCGGCGGGTTCCTGGGCCAGAAGCTGGCCCGCGCGCTGCTGCAGAAGGGCGCGCTGACCAGGGCCGACGGCAAGCCGGAGGCGATCCGTGAGCTGGTGCTGTTCGACCAGGCGGCGCCGAAACCGATCGACGACAGGCGGGTGACGCTCGTCTCCGGCGACATCGCCGATGCCGCGACGGTGAAGGCGCTGATCGGTCCCGGCACGCAGTCGATCTTCCACCTGGCGGCGGTGGTGAGTGCCGGGGCGGAGGCCGATTTCGACCTCGGCTATCGCGTCAACCTCGACGGCACGCGCCTGGTGCTGGACGCCGCCCGCGCGCTGCCCGTCCCCCCGCGCCTGGTCTTCGCCTCCTCGATCGCCACCTATGGCGGCGGCCTGCCCGAGATCGTGGACGACGACACGCCGCAGAAGCCGGAAACCTCCTACGGCACGCAGAAGGCGATCGGCGAGGCGCTGGTCAACGACTACAGCCGCAAGGGCTATATCGACGGCCGCTCGCTCCGGCTGCCCACCATCACCATCCGCCCGGGCAAGCCCAACAAGGCCGCCTCCACCTGGGCCTCCTCGATCATGCGCGAGCCGTTGCAGGGCGAGGACGCGATCGCCCCGGTGACGAAGGAGACGCCGATGGCCTGCCTCGGCCCCCGCGCCTGCGTGTCGAACCTGGTGCGCGTGCACGAGACCGCGGCGGAAGCCTTCGGCAGGCACCGCTCGGTCCTGCTCACCGGCATTCGCATCACCGCCGGGGAGATGGAGGCGGCGCTGCACAGGAACGCCGGCAACCGGAAACTCGGCCGCGTGATCTGGGAGCACGATCCGGCGATCCAGAAAATCGTCGACGGCTGGCCCAAGGAGACGCGTTCCGCCCGGGCCAAGGCGCTCGGCATGCAAGCCCAGGCCGATGTCGACAGCCTGATCCGCGAGTTCATCGAGGACGAGCTGGACGGGAAGTGACCTGAGGATGAGGGCCTGGCGGCGGGATCTCCACTCGGTCATGCAGCGGAGACCGGAACCGGGCGCCGGCATCCCTCTACATCAGTGGTGCGCCGCCAGGATCGAGGGCTATGGCCGGGTTTCCATCTGCTCCAGCAAGCGGCGAGGATGCATTCCATTCACCATTCCATGGAAGGGCGGATTGATGCTGTAACCAACCATCTTCAGAAGGTTCTCCGACAGGCTGCGCGCCGTCTCTGGCGACATTGCCAGTGTCAGGTTCTCATGTTGCCGCAACCAGGGCTCACAGTACTGGCAAGTCATTGCCAGGCGCGCCGCGCTGCTGTGGTTGGCGCCGCCACCGTGCCATAGCGTTCCCAGGAAAAGGACCACCGATCCCGCGGGCATTATGCAGGGGATTGCTTCCTCAGGCCGACCTATCCGGCCATCTCCCCATCTATGGCTGCCGGGTATGATCGCTGTCGCTCCATTGCGCTCCGTGAAGTCGTCAAACGCCCATATCGTCGCTGCGCCGAGCGGCGCCCGAGGCCTGGCCGCGCGATATCCTGCGTCGTCGTGGTGAAGAAGCTGGGCTTCCTCTCCCGGCAGGATGTTGATCACCTGGGCCTGAGAAAGGAGGTAGTTTGGCGACAGCAGCCTGTCGATCAAGGCGAGGATGCGTGGATGCTCGATCAAGTGGTCCACTGCTCGGGTCTTACAAATGACACTGTACACCCGCTGAGTACGGAGGCCTTCGAACGCATTCCGACCGCAGGGACCGAGCATTGGCGTCAGCATTGCTCTCAGTGCCGCGAGTTCGTCGGGCACTATCAAACGTTCCAGGACGACATATCCATCCCGCTGGAGCGCCTGCCAGTCCTCTTCCACGACCGCAGGATCGAGGTCTTCCAGGCCCGTGGTTGATCGGCTCCGGTAGCGGCCAGCGAGGTCCTGTCGCAGATCATCAAGGTTATTGACGTTTGGCATGTTGCTTTCCTCTTCGACGTCAATTGTTCCGGGGAGCTTTGCCGCCTTGGATTGGGTCTCCCGAGTCCCGCTCCTTGACCGCTTGTTGAAACCCAGCTTCGTAGGCACGTTGCTTGAACCAGAGCCCCTCGGGCGAGTGACGGGTCATGCCGTCGAAAACTGTCGCGAGTGTCTGGACCGTGCGCATGCCAACATTGTCGAATGCGCTGTTGATCGCTGTTTTCTGCATCCACAATTGGTTTTTCGGAATGCTCGCGATCCTGAGAGCGAGCCTGCGGACCTCGTCATCAAGATCAGCATCGGCCACTGCCCGCGTGACCAATCCGATGCGCTCCGCTTCGAGCCCATCGATGAGGTCGCCCGTGAAGAGCATACGTTTCGCCCGCTCCGCACCGACGCGGTAGACCCACATCATGGTTGTAGGACAGCCCCAGACGCGAGCCGGCGGGTAGCCAATCTTGGCACTCTCCCCCATGACGACGAGATCACAGGACAGGGCGATATCGCTGCCGCCAGCCACCGCATAGCCGTGAACCTTGCAGATCGTGGGCTTGTAGCTGCGCCACAACGACAAGAAGCATTGGGTATTGTGATCCATGAGCTGGAAATCCTGGAACGGGTCCCAGGGCATTTCCTGACTGCCGCCTGTGCCAGGAGGCCCTTCGGCGGACAACTTCAGATCATAGCCGGCGCAAAAGGCCCGGCCCGCCCCTTCGATGAGGATTACGTGAACGAGATCGTCCCGGTTTGCCCGGTCGACTGCGTCACGGATCTCGCCGGGCATTGCTCGCGTGATCGCGTTCAAGCGCTCGGGTCGGTCCAAGGTGATCAGGGCAATTCGGTCCTCTCGGCGGTATCTTAGTGTTGTGTAATCCAACGGACATGCCCTCCTCGAATGAGCGTTTGTCAGGCGGCGCACGAGTTGTTTGTTGCACATTATGTCGAGAAATACAATATGACGCCACAAACCGGGACGGACTTCGACGCTCGCACGCTCTTGGTGGACCTCTTCTCCACACGCAGCCAAGCGGTTCACCCCCTCTCCACGCTTTGCCGTGCTGGCGCTATCTTTGGGATCAGTGACACGGCAGTACGAACCGCGCTCCTACGCCTCACGCGGGAAGGAAAGATTGAAAGCGCGGGACGAGGGCTTTATCGCGCAGTTGCCAATTCCGACGCGATGCGCGAGCGAGTACTCAGGTGGCGAAATGTGCTTGCTCGCCAGCGACCGACATGGTCGGGAAAATGGATACTGGCACTTGCAGGACCATCGACCCGCGTCGATCGGACCACATGGCGCCGAACTCTGCGCGCGATGGAACTTGACGGACTCCGCCAGATGGACGCGGATGCCTGGGTGAGACCTGACAATCTCATGGGCGGAGCGCCGGATCTTCGTGAACGGATGCGGGAACTCGGCGCCGCAAAGAGCCTTCTTGTAGCCCGCCTTGATGGGATCGAACCAGAGCGTGCCCGACAGTGGGCGGAGCTTTGGGACGTTGAGGCTCGACAAATTACTCTGAGCGACTTGAGGCGGCGGCTTGCAGAAAGCGCGACGCGACTAGCAGGCCGAGTTGACGATGAAGCTGCGGCAGAGACGCTCACCCTCGGCCGTACGGCCGTACGGGCCATTCTTCGGGATCCGCTTCTACCTGCTGAGATTGCTCCTGGAGAGCCATTGCGCCAACTGATCGAGGAGATGATCCAGTACGATCAACTCGGGAAAAGAGTCTGGCGCGGATGGATCTCTACGACCTGATCCGCACACTCGTGGGGAATGAATTGGACGGGCAGTGATTCCGCAAGGAATGGCCTCCGGTCGCCGGGAACAGGTCGCCACCCGCATCGCCTTCCTGATCGCCGGCTTCGCCACCGGGGCCTGGGCACCGCTGGTGCCGTTCCTGCAGGCGCGGCTGCAGATCGACGCGGCGGTGCTCGGGCTGCTGCTGCTCTGCCTCGGCGCCGGGTCGATCGTCGCCATGCCGCTCGCCGGCGTGATGGCGAGCCGCCGGGGCTGTCGCGCCGTCATCATCGCGGCGAGCATCGTGCTCTGCCTGCCGCTGCCGCTGCTCGCCACCGGATCGTCGCTGCCGCTCGCCGCCGCAGCACTCCTCGTCTTCGGCGCCGGGCTCGGCTCGCTCGACTGCGTGATGAACATCCAGGCGATCATCGTCGAGCGCGACGCCGGCCGGCCGATGATGTCGGGCTTCCACGGCCTGTTCAGCATCGGCGGTTTCGCGGGCGCCGGCGGCGTCGCCGGGCTGCTCTCGCTCGGCGCCACGCCGCTCATGGCCGTCGCCGCCGCGGTGGCGCTGATGCTGGCGGCCGTCGCCGCCGCCGCCCCGGGTCTCCTCCCCTACGCCGCCGCGGGCGGCGGGCCGGCCTTCGCGGTGCCGCGCGGCGCGGTGCTTCTGATCGGCGCGCTCTGCTGCATCGTCTTCCTCGCCGAAGGCGCGATGCTGGACTGGGGTGCGGTCTTCCTGACCACGGTGCGCGGCGTGGCGCCCGAGCAGGCGGGGCTGTCCTACGCCGTCTTCGCCATCACCATGACCATCGGCCGGCTGACCGGCGACCGCATCGTCCACGCCCTCGGCCCGAAACCGGTGGTGATCCTGGGCGGCACTTGCGCCGGCATCGGCTTCGCCGTGGTGACCCTGGTGCCGGCCTGGCAGGGCGCGATCCTCGGCTATGCGCTGGTGGGGGCGGGCTGCTCGAACATCGTCCCGGTGCTGTTCACCGCCGTCGGCCGGCAGACCGACATGCCCGAGCACCTCGCGGTTCCGGCGATCACCACGCTCGGCTATGCCGGCATCCTGGCGGGCCCCAGCCTGATCGGCTTCGTCGCGCATGCCACTAGCCTGCCGGTGGCGTTCGCAGGCTTGGGGCTGGCGCTGTTCGCGGTGGCGATCGGCGGACGGTTCCTACGGGTCTGACGCCATCGCCCCCTGCCGGTGCGGCCCCGGCGCCTCCTGCCCGTTGCGGGCGACGAATGCGGTATGGCCGCCGCCATACCGGTGGGGGCCTTCCGGCCTTCACGCCGCGCTCCAATGACGGAAACAGCATTGCAACGACCGGGTGGCCGAGCCAGTGGCCGGTGCGCGACGCCTCCGGAGCAGGATCCGCCGAAGCGGAATCGTCTGCGGCGATGCCGCCTCTGCGGACAAAAGCTGTTCAAGCTTGATGAGATGGAGCAATCTCATCCATTCACGTCGGGCCCCTCCGGTTCAACGTGAATGGATGTTGCTCTGGTGCTCTTCGCCAGCGTCATAGAGCTGTTCGGCGAGCGACCGAATCCGCGGCTCCCAGGCCAGCATGGCGATCCAGGCCGGCGGAATGCCCTTCGCACCCCAGAGCGCGCCGGCGAGCTGCCCGGTGACCGCCGCAACCGTGTCCGCATCGCGCCCGAGATTGGCGGCAAGAAGAACCGCCTCGCGGAATCCGCTGCTGTGATGCACGCACCAGAGAGCGGCCTCGAGCGTGTGTACGACATAGCCGGACGAGGAGACCTGCTCGCGCTCGAGCTCGCGATAACGGCCCGCAGCGATGGCGGCGATTGCCAGTTCGCCGGCGTAACCCCGGGGCGCGAGCACATCGTGCTTCCCCGCCCCGCCGATCGCATCCGAGAGGAAGCCCGCGAAACACTCGCACGCGTCGACGGCCTCGGCGGCGGCGTGGGTGGTCGCGCTTTGCCGGCGCGCGACGTCGGCCGCCAGAACAGGATCACGATGATGGCGGATGACGGCCGGCGCCAAGCGCATCAGCGAGCCGTTGCCGGCCGTTTCCGGTTCGGTCCGACCGGCGCGCGGATTGCCGTCGAGACGGAAGCGGTACAGCGCCTCACTGGTGGTATTGCCGATGTCGAAGCAAGTGCCCGTAACGCTGTTGTGCCCCTCCTCCCACCAGCGGAGGAAGCGGCGCATCAGATCGGCCTCGTCGAGGCGGGGATCGGCCAGCAGGCTTTCGGCCAGGCAAAGCGCCATGCTGGTATCGTCGGTCCACTCCCCGGCCTGAAGACAGAAGGGACCGCCGCCGATCATGTCTGTCAGCGGCGGCTGGCGGTCGCGCCAGGCGAACTCAAGCGTCGTGCCGAGGGCGTCGCCCACGGCAAGCCCGAGTAGGCTGCCCACTGCGCGGTCTCGCCTGTCGTTCGTCATTGACCAAGCCTAGCGGAAAACCGGCACCGGGTCCCTACTGGTGCAGGCCCGGCGCCTCCTGCCCCGTCCGCGCCACGTATTCGGTGTAGCCGCCGCCGTACTGGTGGATGCCCTCCGGCGTCAGTTCCAGCACGCGGTTCGAGAGCGCGGCCAGGAACCGCCGGTCGTGGCTGACGAAGAGCATGGTGCCTTCGTAGCCGGCCAGGGCGTCGACCAGCATCTCCTTGGTCGCCAGGTCGAGATGGTTGGTCGGTTCGTCCAGCACCAGGAAGTTCGGCGGGTCGTAGAGCATCAGGGCCATGACGAGGCGCGCCTTCTCGCCGCCGGAGAGCACGCGGCAGCGCTTTTCCACATCGTCGCCAGAGAAGCCGAAACAGCCGGCGAGCGTCCTGAGCGACCCCTGCCCGGCGAGCGGGAAGGCGTCCTCCAGCGACTGCAGCACCGTGCGCTCGCCGTCGAGCAGGTCCATCGCGTGCTGGGCGAAATAGCCCATTTTCACGCTGCCGCCGAGGGTGACGGAGCCCGCGTCCGGTTCGGTCTCGCCTGCCACCAGCTTCAGGAGCGTCGACTTGCCGGCGCCGTTGATGCCGAGCACGCACCAGCGCTCGCGGCGGCGGAGCGTGAGGTCGAGCCCGTCGTAGATCCGCCGGCTGCCGTAGCCCTTGCACACGTTCCGCAGGCTGACCACGTCCTCGCCCGAACGGGGCGCGGGACGGAAGTCGAAGGCGACCGCCTGGCGGCGCCGGGGCGGTTCCACCTTCTCGATCTTGTCGAGCTTCTTCACCCGGCTCTGCACCTGGGCGGCGTGGCTGGCCCGGGCCTTGAAGCGCTCGATGAACCTGATTTCCTTCTGCAGCATCGCCTGCTGGCGCTCGAACTGGGCCTGCTGCTGCTTCTCGTTCAGGGCACGCTGCTGCTCGTAGAACTCGTAGTCGCCGGAATAGGTGGTGAGGCTGCCGGCATCGATCTCGATCACCTTGTTGATCACGCGGTTCATGAACTCGCGGTCGTGCGAGGTCATCAGCAGCGCCCCGTCGTAGCCCTTGAGGAAGGCTTCCAGCCAGATCAGGCTTTCGAGGTCGAGATGGTTGGAGGGTTCGTCGAGCAGCATCACGTCGGGGCGCATGAGCAGGATGCGGGCCAGCGCCACCCGCATCTTCCAGCCGCCCGACAGGTTGCCGACATCGCCCTCCATCATCTCCTGGGTGAAGGAAAGGCCGGCCAGCACCTCGCGCGCCCGCCCTTCCAGCGCATAGCCGCCGAGCGCGTCGAAGCGCTCCTGCACCTCGCCGAAACGCTCGACCAGGCTTTCCATCTCGTCCGCCCGGGCGGGATCGGCGAGCGCGGCTTCCAGGTCCTTCAGCTCGGCGGCCACGGTGCTGACGTCGCCCGCACCGTCCATCACCTCGGCCACGGCGCTCCGTCCCGACATCTCGCCCACGTCCTGGCTGAACAGGCCGATGCGCACGCCGCGGTCGACCGCCACCTGGCCCTCGTCGGGGGTGTCCTGGCCGGTGATCATGCGGAACAGCGTCGACTTGCCGGCCCCGTTGGGGCCGACGAGGCCGATGCGCTCGCCCTTCTGCAGCGCGGCCGAAGCCTCGATGAAAAGTATCTGCCGGCCGTGCTGCTTGCCGATGTTGTCGAGACGGATCATGACGCCCAAGACCTGGAACCGAACGGCGCGCTCTATGCCACGCGCGCCCAGTCTTGGGGAGTCGGGTCTTGCGGCGCCGGGGCTCCCCGCCTCAGTGCAGGCGCCGGGCGATCCAGTCGCGGGCCCGCCGCTGGGCCTCGGCGATCTCCGCCCGCGACATGCCGAGGGCGAGCTCGGCCCGGAGCAGCCGCGCCTCCTCGCTGCCGGCCTGGGCGGCGAGGTTGAGCCACATATGCGCGGCGACGTAGTCGAGCGGAGCCTCGCCGCCGCTGGAATGGATCAGGCCGAGATCGACCATGGCATCGATGTCGCCTTCATCGGCGCGGTGGAGCCGGCCGGCGACCAGGACGCCGATGGGTTCGTCCTCGGCCTGGGCTTCCGACAGGATCACGTCCTGGCCGGCTTCGAGATCGAGCGTGCGGTTGGGCATCTGCTGTTCCTTTCGGTCGGCGTCCCGCGCGGTCAGGCCGCCAGGGCGCAGGCCTCGCCCATGCCGGACAGCCGGTCACGGTCGAGGATGGTGACTTCCTGCGCGTTGGCGAGCGCAATCCAGCCGCGCGCACGGAACCTGGTGAAGGTGCGGCTCAGGGTTTCGGGCGTCATGCCGAGGTAGTCGGCGATGTCGCAGCGCGCCATGGGCAGCGGAAGCCGGCGGACGACGTTCATGCGCGCGGCGAGGTCGAGCAGGAAGGTGGCGAGGCGCTCCTCGGCCGACAGATGCGCCAGCAGCAGCGTGCGACGGTGCATCGCGGCGAGGGCGGCAGCGGCGGCCCGGCGCAACAGGTTGGCGGCGGCGAGGTCGCGCTCGGCCAGCGCCTCCAGCCCGCGGCGCGGGAAGCGCGTCAGCAGGCAGTCGCCGATCGCCTCGACGGTGAAACCGCAGCGCTCCTCCGCGCCGAGGCCGACGAAGGCGCCCCGGAAGACGAAATCGACCAGGTGGCGGCGGCCGTCGGAGAGCGTCTTGGTCACGCGCAGGCAGCCGGCCTCGACGCGATAGCAGGCGTCGGCGGCCTCACCGTCGCGGCAGATCACGTCGTTGCGCGCGGCGCGCAGCGTCGAGCCGAGCAGGTCGAGCGGCGTGCGCGCCGCCTCGGACAGGAGTCCGAGTGGCGGCATCGCGCGAACCGCCAGCGGTACGATGAATTCGGGCCGAAAGGATTGTTGTTGCCGAGCCGACATTCCCCATCTCCTCTGCAAGCTCACGGGAGGGGTGTACATGCCGGCGGACAAGCAAAACATTCGGGGTTGTGCGTATAAGTAGTTCCCCCTAAGGGGGCGGTCCGCTCGCGCCTTCAGGAACGGCCGAAGGCGCGGTCGATCGCCTTGGCGAGCGCATCGTCGCGGAAGGGCTTTTCCAGGAGGTCGAGGGCACCGCTCGCGATCGCCTGGGCTGGGGTGATGTTCTCGGCGCGGCCGGTGATCAGGATCACGGGCAGGTCCGGCCACCGGGAGCGCAGTTCCGCCAGCACTTCGATCCCGCTCATCACCGGCATGTTGATGTCGAGGAGCACGCAACCCGACGGTTCACCGCGAAGCGAGGCGAAGAACTCGCGTCCCCCCGCGTGGCTCTCGACCCGGTAGCCGCGCGCCTCCAGCAGGATCTGCAGCGAGTCCCGTACAGCGTCGTCATCGTCGACGATATGGATGGTGCCGTTCAAGGGGGACGCCGCTTTCGAGCCGATTGCCCACCCGCTAGCGTCTAGACCCAAGCGGCTCCGAGCGGAATCCGTAAGACCCCCTAGTCCTTTCAGACGAGGCCCAGGGCCAGGGCGGCGCGAACCAGGTCCGAGACGCTCCTGGCGCCCATCTTCTCCAGCACGCGGGCGCGGTGGATCTCGACCGTGCGCGGGCTGATCCCGAGCTCGATCCCGATCACCTTGTTCTGCTTGCCCTCGGCGAGGCAGACGAACACTTCGCGCTCGCGCGCGGTCAATCCGTCGACGCGGCGCCGCTGATCGGCCGTCTCGCCGTCGCGGTGGCGGGCCTCGCGCGACAGCCGGACGGCGCGCTCGATGCCGCCGATGAGCAGCGACTGCTCGAAGGGCTTCTCGATGAAATCGACCGCGCCGGCCTTCATCGCCGTCACCGCCACGGGCACGTCGGCATGGCCGGTGATGAAGAGCACGGGCAGGGCCACGCCCCGCGCCGTCAGTTCGGCCTGCAGGCGCAGGCCATCCATCTCCGGCATGCGGATGTCGCTCACGACGCAGCCCACGGCGTCGAGCGGACCGGCGGCGAGGAAGGCCCGGGCGGAGTCGAAGGCGCGCACGAGGAAGCCGTTCGATTCCAGCAGGGCCTGCAGCGAATCGCGCACGGCGTCGTCGTCGTCGACGACATAGATCGTCCCCTCAGCCATCGGCAGCCTCGTCCTCCCCCATCAGGGGCACGGTGAACACGAAGCACGCGCCGGTCTCCCCCGGCTCTGCGGCGGCGTCGAGCCTGCCGCCGTGCGCCTCCACGATGGAACGGCAGATGGACAGGCCGAGGCCCATGCCGGCGGTCTTGGTGGTGACGAAGGGCTGGAACAGCCTGCCGCGCACCGCCTCGGGAAGGCCGGGACCGGTGTCGCGGACGCTGACGCAGGCCCAGCCCGGTTCGCCGGGGGCGGTGGCGATGGTCAGCTCGCGCGTCTCCACCGCCTCCATCGCCTCGATCGCGTTGCGCACGAGGTTGAGCACGACCTGCTGGATCTGGACCCGGTCGATCAGGGCCGGCGGCAGGTCGCCCGCCAGGTCCAGACCGAACCTGATGTCGCGCTGGCGGGCCCCGATCAGGGCCAGGGCACTCGCCTCCTCCACCGTCTGGTTCAGGTCTTCCGGCTTGCGCTGGGCGTCGCCCCCGGCGATGAAGCCGCGAAGACGGCGGATGATCTGGCCGGCGCGGTCGATCTGCTCGGTCGCCTTTCCCATATGTTGGACGATGCGCGACCGGTCCCCCTCCCGCCCCGCCTCGAGCAGGTGGCGGCTGGCATTGACGTAGTTGCTGACGGCGGCGAGCGGCTGGTTCAGCTCGTGCGCGAGCGTGGACGCCATCTGGCCCATGGTGCTGAAGCGAGAGACGTGGAGCAGTTCCTGCTGCATCTCGTGCAGGCGCCGTTCGCTCTGCTGGCGCTCGGTCAGGTCGCGCACGAAGCCGGTGAAGAGACGCCGTGGCCCCGTGGTCACCTCGCCGACGGCGAGTTCCATCGGGAAGGTCGAGCCGTCCTTGCGCTGGCCCACCACCACGCGGCCGATGCCGATGATCCGCCGCTCCCCGGTCCGTCGGTAGCGTTCGAGATAGCGGTCGTGATTCTCCTGATAGGGCGAGGGCATCAGGACATTGACGTTGCGGCCGAGAACCTCGGCCTCGCTGTAGCCGAACTGCCGTTCGGCCGCCGGGCTGAAGGATTCGATCAGGCCGCGCTCGTCGATCACGATGATCGCGTCGGGATGCGATTCCAGGATGGTACCCAGCCGGGCCAGGGCTTCCTGCAGCAGCACGGAATCGCGGCGCCGGTTCGCCATGCCGATGCGCAGCGCCTCGAGCGCACGCGCCAGCATGCCCCGGCCGCCCGGGGCTTCCTGGCCCGGGACGGTGGAAACATCCCTGTTCTCCACCAGCGCCTGGGCGATCGCCGCGTATTCGCGCAGCAGCGCGTCTGCCGTGTCGGACCCCATCATCGCTCCGCACCGGTATCGGCAGGACACCCATACCGTAGATTGCAGTATGATGAAAAGCGGTCAGTCGGGCTCGAAGTTCATCGCCACCCCGTTGATGCAATAGCGCAGATGCGTGGGCGGGGGCCCGTCCTCGAAGACATGGCCCAGATGACTTCCGCAGGTGGCGCAGTGGACTTCGACCCGGACCATGCCGTGCGACCGGTCGACCGACGTCTCGACCGCGCCCGGCACCGGATCGTTGAACGAAGGCCAGCCGGTCCCGCTCTCGAACTTCAGCTTCGATTCGAAGAGCGGCCGGTCGCAGCCGGCACAGGTGAAGCGGCCGGCCCGCTTCTCGTAAAGCAGGGCGCAGGTGCCGGGCGGCTCGGTCCCGTGCTGGCGCATGACGTAATACTGCTCCGCCGTCAGGCGGCGGCGCCATTCGGCATCGCTGCGGGTCACCGCGAAGGCCTTGTCGGTCATGGCTGCAACTCCGGGAAAGCGCGTCTGGGGAAAAGCTAGCGCCGCCCGCTCCCGGCGGAAAGGGCGCGGCGGCGAAAGTCCCTCAGAACCAGCCGCGGACCTCATGCAGGTCGCGGGCGATCCGCAGGCAGAGCCGGCGCACCTCCTCGGTCGGTTCCAGCAGGTCGGGCACCATCACGGTCATCATTCCGGCCGCATGGGCGGAGCGCACGCCGTTGTGGGAATCCTCCAGCGCCAGGCAGTGTTCCGGCGCCACCCCGAGCCGTGCCGCGGCGACGAGATAGGGTTCGGGCGCGGGCTTGCCGCGCGAATAGTCGCCCTGGGCCACGATGACGGGAAAACGCGACTTCAGGCCGTGCATCGCGAGGTGATGCTCGACGCTCTCGCGGCGCGAGGACGTGGCGATGGCCCGCGGCATCGCCGCCCCGTCGAGCGCAGCCAGGATCTCGGGCACGCCCGCCTTGAGACGCAGCCGCGTCTCCGCCAGGCGATGAAAGCGGCGGGAGGCATCGGCCCAGACGGTCTCGAAATCGAAAGCCGGCCCGACATGGGCGGCGAGGTAGTCGCGGGTCGCCGGTCCGGTGAGGCCGATGGTGCCGAGGTAGAGCGCGGGCGACAACTCGTGCCCGGCGGCCGCGGCGGCGGCGAGGATCGCCTCCCGGTAGAGCGTCTCGGTATCGAACAGGAGGCCGTCCATGTCGAAGACGACGGCGGCGGGTGTTCGGGGCAGCGTCATGGCTCGCCCGCGGAGGGCATGCCGGGCGGAGCGACCTGCCCCGCCCGACATCGCCGACGGATCAACCCTTCAGATAGTCGTGCACCACACGGCCGAAGGGCAGCGTGAGATCAGCCACGAAGTGACGGCCGCCGACGATCTTGCGGATCGGGAGATCAGCGACCGGAGCATTCACATGCGGCACCAGATGCAGCCGGGCCGGACCGATCCAGGAACCCTTCACCGTAACCTCGGTCAGGGCGTAGGCGACGAGCTGGGCGATCGCCGGCTTGCCGTCGACATCGGGGATCAGCTTCAGGTTGATCTGCGTCTTGTGCAGCGAGGCCAGCGTCTTCTTCGGATCGCGCGCCAGGCTCTCGTACTTGTAGGCCATGGTGCCCATGGCCACCGTCTGGCCCGAATACTCGAGCGTGCCGGTCAGCGTGTCATGCGCCACTTCCATCTTCGGATTGGCGTACTTCTTGGGGAAGCCCCAGATCTCGCGCCCGGCGGCGATCGGCGGATCGCAGTCCAGGTACATCTGGGCGACGAAGTTGCAGGGCTCGCCCTTGAAGCTGCAGGGGATGACGACGCCGGATTCGGTGTAGTCGCCGAAGCCCGAGGAGTCGGGCATCTTGATCCATTCGTAGAAGACCTGGTTCGACGGATCGGGAACCAGCGGCTCGGGCACGGCGGCGCGGATCGCGTCCGGATCGCTCTCGTAGACGATGATCATGTATTCGCGGTTGATGAAGCGATAGGGCCCCATCGGGTAGCTCGGGCCGGCGGCCGGCATGGACGGCAATGCCAGGATCTGGTCGCGATTCATGGTTTTCCCTCGGTCTGGTTTTGGGAGGCGGTCAAAGGAATTTCTCTTCCATGTTGGTCGAGGATTCGACCCCGACCTTGTCGAAGTGCTGGGTCAGGAAGGCTTCGGCGCGCTCGCGCCCGAGCTTGTGCAACGTGGTCAGGAAGTCCCAATCGGCGTTCAACTTGGAGGAGACGCCCAGGCGCGAGAGCACGTCTTCCGCATCGATCGTGTGCAGCAGCATCCGCTTCAGCCGGCCGCCGTCGTCGAATCCGCCGTCGATCAGCTTGGTGACGAAATGGATGGCGCGCATCTCGCGCATCAGGCTCGAGTTGAAGGACAGCGTGTTGACCCGGTCCAGGATCGCCTGGGCGGTCTTCGGCAATTCAGGGATGCGGATCGGGTTCAGCTGCACGATCATCACGTCGCGGCTGTCGCAGTTGTAGATCAGCGGATAGAGCGGCGGGTTGCCCATATAGCCGCCGTCCCAGAAGAACTCCCCGTCGATCTCGACCGCCTGGAACAGGAACGGCAGGCAGGCGGAAGCCAGCACCGCGTCCACGCTGACGTCGCGATGCGTGAAGACCCGGATGCGCCCGGTCATCACGTTGGAGGCGCAGATGAAGAGCTTCACCCGCCCGGTCTTGTGGATCGCCTCGAAATCGACCGTCGCCGACAGCACGTCCTTCAACGGGTTGAAGTTCGCGGGATTGAGCTGGTAGGGCGAGAAGATGCGGGAAATCGCATCCGAGAAGATGAAGCCCGGCGACATGTCGAGGCTGCCGGGACGCAACATCTTGTCCCAGATCGAGGGCTGCAGGATGCTCGATTTCGCGGCGTCCGAAATCCGCCGCCAGAAGGTGCCCAGTGCCTCCTTGGCACCGGCATTGCCCCCGATCGACAGACCGTATGCCGCGACCGAGGCGTTCATCGCCCCGGCCGAGGTCCCCACGATACCCTCGACCTCGATACGATCGTCCTCGAGCAGCCGGTCGAGAACGCCCCAGGCGAATGCCCCGTGGGAGCCTCCGCCCTGGAGCGCGATGTTGATCTTCTTCTTGCCGCCGGCTGCAGCCGCGCCGGCTGACCCCGCCGTCGGCTTCGCTGTCGCTTTACGCGCCATGGTTCGCCCCTTTTCGGGTGTCGTCTGGTGGCCTGGAGAAGCTGTCGGGTGGCCTCAATGGGCCACCCAGCCTCCGTCGACCGGGATCGCGGTGCCGGTGATCGAGGCGGCGAGGTCGCTCGACAGGAACACCGCGAGTCCCCCCATCTCCTCGGTCGTCGCGAACTTCTTCGTGGGCTGGTTGTGCAGCATCACGTTCTTGATCACGTCTTCCTTGGACATGTTGTGCGCCTTCATCTGGTCGGGAATCTGCTTCTCGACCAGCGGGGTCCAGACATAGCCGGGGCAGATGGCATTGCAGGTGATGCCTTCCTCGGCGATCTCCAGGGCGGTGCACTTGGTCAGCCCGACCATGCCGTGCTTGGCCGCGACATAAGCCGACTTGAAGGGCGAGGCCACGAGGCCATGCGCGGAGGCGATGTTGATGATCCGGCCCCATTTGCGCGCCTTCATCCCGGGCAGCGCGGCCTTGGTGGTATGAAAGGCAGAAGACAGGTTGGTCGAGATGACCATGTCCCACATCTCGTTCGGGAAGGTGTGGATCGGTTCGACGTGCTGGATGCCGGCGTTGTTGACGACGATATCGAGCTTGCCGAGCTGCTTCTCGCACTCATGCACCGCGGCATGGATCTCGCCCGGATTGCTCATGTCGGCGGGCACGTAGATGACCTTGGAATTGGTCTCGCGCGCGAGCTTCGCGGCGAGCTCGGTCGTCTCCGCGGTCGCCTTGCGGGCGTTGAGCGCGACGGCGCAGCCTTCCTTGGCCAGCGCGGTCGCGATGCCGAGACCGATTCCGCTGGTCGACCCGGTGATGAAAGCGGTCTTGCCTTGCAGCTTCATGGATATGCCTCCTCGAGGAAGAAGTAGACGGTAAGCTCTTCCGCCGACAGGAGGTCTGATTGCTGCCGCACACAGGCCCGAGGGCCGGTGGTCGGTCGCCGCCCCCCGCGCCGACCTCACACTCGTTAACCAAGCTATCAACCGGTCCCCCGCGCGCCAAGTGTCAACGCGCACTGTTACCGATGGGAACTTCACTTAGACGCCAAATACTGCCGGAAGGTTACCGGCGCCCGGCGGGAAAGCGAAATCACGTTTCGCTATAGTGTCGATGCTCCGCGCATGGCCGAGGTGGCAGATGGTCCTGGTCCGAAGTTATGTTATTGCCTTCCTCGTCCTGCTGTTCGGCGCGGCTGCGGCATCGGCCCAGCAAGCACCGATCCTGTTCGTCCATGGCAACGGCGATTACGCCGCGCTCTGGACCACGACGCTGTGGCGCTTCGAGAGCAACGGCTGGAACCCCCGGCGGCTCTACACGATCGACTTCCCCAATCCCACCGCCCGCAACGACGACGGCAAGCCGCAGGCGAACCGGTCCTCGAGCGCCGATCAGATGGCGGCCCTGAAGGCCAGGGTCGATGCGATCCTGGCCGAAACCAGGGCGGCGAAGATCATTCTGGTCGGGTCCTCCCGCGGCGGCCTCGCGATCCGCAACTACCTGCAGAACGGCGGGGGCGCGGCGCGCGTGAGCCACGCGATCCTGGCCGGTACGCCGAATCATGGGGTCATCGCGTCGGACACCACGCTGGTGGGCAGCGAGTTCAACGGCAATTCACCGTTTCTGCGCGCCCTGAACGCCATACCGGACGAGGTGGTCAAGGGTGTCCGCTATCTGACAATGCGGAGCGATTCGCAGGACAAGTTCGCGACACCCGACGGACGATATCTCGGACTGCCCAACGTCCAGACCAACATCACCGCCGAAGGCCCCGCTCTCAAGGGGGCGAAGAACGTCGTGCTTCCCGGCCTCGATCATCGTGAAGTCGCCTTCCACGAAAAGGCCTTCGCGGAGATGTACAAGTTCCTGACCGGCAGGGAGCCGCGCACCCTCGCGATCGTGGCGCAGAAGGAAGCGGTCCTGGATGGAATGGTCGGCGGGGTCGTCGACGGTGTCTATACCAACCTTCCCGTGGCGGGCGCGACGGTTGAGGTCTTTCAGGTTTCTCCCGTCACCGGAGAGCGGACCGGTCCGGCGAAGCATGCGAAGACGACCGGCGCCGACGGGCGCTGGGGCCCCTTCAAGGCATCGCCGCACGCCTACTACGAGTTCGTGCTCGCCATGCCCGGCCAGCCGATCACGCACATCTACCGCTCGCCCTTCCCGCGATCGTCCGCGGTGGTACATCTGCGGCCGGGTCGCCTGACCGAGGCCGACCGGGGCGCCGGGAGCGTGGTGACCATCAGCCGGCCGCGCGGCTACTTCGGCCATGGACGCGACACCTTCGCACTGGACGGCAAGGTGCCGCCTGGCATTCCCGGCGGCGTTCCGAATGTCTCGACGGGCACGCTGAGGGTGGAACCAGGCCCGATCCGCCCGATGCGCGCCGTATTCGACGACGAACGGCTCACGGTCCTGACTTGGCCGGCGACGGAGAATCACGTGGTCATAGCGGAATTCCACGACTGACTGGGGACAAGCCCCTCAGCATCTGCGCTCGAAGACCGGCCCGCTGATCCTATCACTCGCTTCAGCGTCGCGAGCGATGCGACTGGCACATTTCGGTCCACAGTTGGGGCCGACAAACGCCGCCGGATCGCGCCGCCGGACCTCGCGGGGCTTCGATGTGCAGGACGCGGCGGCAGTGGCTGACGGCTGCGGGGGCGGTCTGGAGAAGTCGCGGCGTGGCAACAGGATAGACGGCCAGTCGTCGGCCACGACCTTCTCCGGGACGGATGGCGCATATTTCTGCGGCGGCAGGCGAAGGTTGAGCAGTCCCGGCAGTTCCCAATGGACGTCTGGACGATCGCCGGCAAACCCGCCAGGGACCGTGCCCATACCGACCAGCAGCGCCGCCAGCACGGCGGTGGACCGGCAGAGGCGGCTCATCGTCGCCGGTGACGGCCGTGCCCGTCATCCCCATTGCCGCGGGTGGCGGGAAAGAGCGCTTCACCGCAGAGGGCGCTGCCGGCGGAGCCCCCGCAGCGCGAGGCCTCGCTCGCTCCTGGAACGGCTGTCGCTGGTCGCCAGCGTCCGGCGTCGTCCTCGATTCTCGGGGGGCGATTGTGGCCCCCGCAGGCGCCGAGCAGCACGAGCACCATCAGAACGGTTGCGCCTACCGGCACGCGGATCATCGTCCGACCCCGGCAATGACGCCGCGGCGGACGCAGCCGCTGTCCAGAATACAGTCCAGTCTTTTGGCGCTGAGGTCCTTCAGGCGACGCTCCTCGACACGCGCCGCCGCCTGCCGTCGTGCCGACTCGGCGCGATGGCGTGCGGCCCGCTTGCGCGCGCAGTCCGAACCGCAGTTGTCGTCGAGAAAGAAGCGAACCTCGGCCTCGGAAGGTATCGAAGACCGGGAAGACAAGACGCGGTGGTGCTCCGCATGCCGGGCATCGACGAAGCAATCGTCGGGGTCCCCGGCGGCCATTCCACCGCTTTTCCCACTGGCGTGGTCGGGAGGAGAGGCGCAGGCGGCGAGCGTCGCCAAGAGAACCGCCAGGCAGGCCCGCGAAGGATGGCTCATCGCCCCTGCTCCCCCTCGATCCTTCTATAGGCATAGCCGAGAGCCCGCATGCAGTCGGCCGTGACCCGGGCGTCGACGACGCGGTAGGATTCGATACGGGGCGTGGAGCGACGGCGCTGGTCCTGGTTAAAGGAACTCGCTCGCTTGTTCGCGCAGCTGTAGCCGCAATTGGGGCCCAGGTAGTCCGAGGAAGGCCTGTGGCGTGCGTAGAGTTGCTCGGGCCCGACCTTTCGATAGGCAATGGGCGCCTGGGCTTCCGCCTTGCGCTCGCATAGGCGCTGGTCGCTGGAGCGCTGATCGTCGGTGTACTCGGGATGGATCCACTGGTACCCCGGCGTGCAGGCGGTCGCCGCCGGCACGGCGAGCATCACGAGGATCGGCAGGCGCAGCGGCTCCAGTGGCTTGCGCGCGAGGACGTGTTCGAGCCAACCCATCCCTGACCCCACCCTCATCTCTTATCGTCACAATTCTCACAGGAATTGCGCCCGAAAGACGGCGGGTGTGTGATCGAGCAGAGGCGACGCTATTGCGCCGGGGCGATCTCCCTCAACGCATATCCCCTCGATCGCATGCAGAAGCTTGTCAGCTGACTGGCGCGCGAACTGGCCTCGCTCTGGATGCGGGACCGGTCGTACGCCTCGTCCGCATTGGCCCGCTTCTGCGCACATCGATACCCACAGTTCGGGCCGAGATAGTGGTTCGGATTGCGGCGATAGACGAAGGCCGGTCGATAGGCGTAGCTCTCGTACTCCGCGGCGCGGGCGCATTCGGAGAGGTCGGCCCTGGCCTCGGCCGGGCCCATGCCCGGCCTGTACCATTCATAGGCCGGCAGGCAGCCGCCAAGCAGCAGCGGCAAGGCGACGAACGCGGATCGGAAGGTCCACATCCCAACGGGCGCTCCTCATCCGCCCTAGGCCACGCTGCCGAAAGACTGTGGCGGACCCAAGGCGAATTTCAGAGCAGCCCCAGCGACCGCAGTTCGGCCACGAGTTCGGGTGGCATCACCTCGCCGCCGCCCCGCTTCGCTCCCCGGACGAGATCAGCCGGCGCATCCTCCGCCATCAGATAGCGCCAGCCCTGATGAGGCCGGCGCGGCTGCGGATCGGTCGGCACCAGCTGCGGGTCGAGCGACAGGCGGCAGTAGCGGCCGTCCTCTTCCAGCACCACCGAATCGATCGCGACGATCGGCTGGCGGACGCGCACCAGCCCCTTGATGATCCAGTAGAGCGAACCGTCGCCGACGATTTCGTCCGCCCGCTGTGGCATCTGGCGGGTGAAGTGGTAGTTCACCTTGCGCCGGCCGCGCCGCTCCTTCTGCACCTTCGCCAGGTGCTCGATCGATTCGATGCCGACGCAGACCTTGAGGAGGTGCAGAGGCATCAGATCCAGCCCAGCAGGCGCCACCAGAGGAAATCGAGCGGCCAGAGGATGAGAATGGTGACGGCGGCGAGCACCAGGCACAGCCGAGCCGCCGGTGCCAGTTTCTCACCGCCGAGCTGCATTCCCACCACGAGGGGCGCCGACACGTAGGGAAAGATGATGGTGGAAAATCCGAGCACCTGGCTCATCAGGACGGCGCGTACCGGCATTCCCGCGGCTTCCGCCATCTGCCCGGCGAGCGGCGTCAGCACCGCCGGGACACCGGGCAATGTGGTGAGTGGATTGATCAGCGTGGCGATACCGGCCAGCAGCGCGAAGTTGAGCCCCGGATGCGCGGGATCGAGCGGCACGATCTTCAGCAGCGCGCCGATCAGGATGTCGCCCAGGCGGGAATCCGCCACCACGGCACCGAGGCCCATGATGCCGGCGACGAAGAAAAGACCCCCGAAGCCAAGGCCGTTGAAGGCCCCGGCCGGCAGAAGGCGGGTTGCGGGGATCAGGCAGAGAAACGCGGCGGCGAGGCTGATCCATGCGGGAGAGATGAAATGGATGAAGTCGGTGACCCAGAAGCCGAGCGCCACGATCAGGGTGAAGGCGAGCAGCCTCTGGGTGGCGGTCATGGGGACCGGCCCCTGCTCCTCGATACGGGCGGCCGCCTTCTCGATCCTCGCCGGAAACATCCACAGGATCAGGAAGAACATCACCAGGGTCTTGAGCGCGCCCAGCACCGGAAAATGGAGGAGGAGATACTCCCCATAGAGCGGCGTCACGTTCCAGAGCTTCTCCGCAGCGCCGACAAGCACCATGTTCGGAATGTTCGCCGGCAGGATGGTAAAGGTCGGCACATGCACGCCGAAATTCACCGCCAGCACGATGCCGATGCGGCCGTTCGAGCCCTGCGCGAAACCGATGCGTTCGGCGAGCGCGAGCGCGATCGGCATGAGCAGCGTCACGCGGCCCAGGGATGACGGCATGAGAAAGCCGAGCAGCAGGCTGATGACGAGCAGTCCACCCACCGCCGCGACGTAGCTCGCCCCGCAGTAGCGCACGAGCCTGCCGGCGAACCGTTCCCCGAGGCCGGTATGCCGCATCGCCGCACCGATGCACAGGCCACCGAAGACAAGCCAGAGCGCCGTCGATTCGAAGCCGCCGAAGACGACCCCGGCCGGCGCCACCCCGATCAGCATGGCGGCGGTGAAGAAGCCGACCGCGGTCACGTGTTCGGGCAGCGCGCTGGTAGCCCAGAAGCCGACGGCCGCCAGCGCCAGAGCCGCCGCCTTCGCCGCCCGCGGATCCAGTCCCGCCGGCGGGAAGAGATACAGCAGAATCGCGGCCGCCAGCGCGATGCCGGCGACGATCTGCGAACTGCTCCAGCGGCGGGATACGGCGCTCACGATCCCGCCGCCGGACCTTGGGACCAAGCCACGTTTCAGATCTTGTTCTTCAGCGCCTTGGCCACACGCGAGACGGGCGGGCGGCCCAGGTGATCGCTGATCCACCAGGCGGTCCGGACCAGCTTCTTGAGATCGATCCCGGTCTCGATCCCCATCCCGTCCAGCATATAGACGACGTCCTCGGTCGCGACGTTGCCGGTGGCTCCCGGCGCATAGGGGCAGCCGCCGAGGCCGGCGACAGAACTGTCGTACTTGGTGACACCCATCTCCAGGGCCGCCAGCGTATTGGCGACGCCCTGGCCATAGGTATCGTGGAAATGCATGCCGAGTTTCTCGATACCGACGCGGTTGGCGCAGGCTTCGATCAGGGCCTGGATCTTTCTCGGCGTCCCGGTGCCGATCGTGTCGCCGAGGCCGACGTCGTAGCAGCCCATCCGGACGAGCTTCTCGGTGACGTCGGCGACCTTCTCGGGATCGACCTCGCCCTCGAAGGGACAGCCGGCCACGACCGAGACGAAGCCGCGGACGGGGACACCTTTCTGCTTCGCCGCGGCCAGCAGCGGCTCGAAGCGCTCCAGGCTCTCCGCGATCGTGCAGTTGGTGTTGCGCCGGGAGAATGATTCGGTCGCAGCGGCGAAGACCGCCACTTCGGGAGTGTCGGCTGCGAGCGCGCCTTCGAAACCCTTCATGTTCGGCGTCAGTGCCTGATAGGAGACGCCGGGCTTGCGCTTCAGTCTCGCCATCACCTCGGCATTGTCACCCATCTGGGGGACCCATTTCGGGGAGACGAAGCTCGTGGCCTCGATGGCGGTCACGCCGGCGTCGACCAGGCGCTCGATCAGTTCGACCTTGATATCGGTCGGGACCACGCCGGGTTCGTTCTGCAGGCCGTCGCGCGCACCCGCCTCCCAGATCCGCACCTTGCTCGGGATGCCCATGCTCAACCCTCCGCCTCCTTCAGCGCGATCAGCGTCGCGCCCTCGGTCACGAGATCGCCTGCCGCGACATGCACCGTCTCGACCACGCAATCGGCGGCCGCCGCGATCGTATGCTCCATCTTCATCGCCTCCAGCACGACCAGGGGCTTGCCTTTCGACACCGCCTCGCCGGCCGCCACCAGAACCTGAATGATCTTTCCCGGCAGCGGCGCGGCGATGGAACCGCCGGCCCCCTCCTCCGCCTCGCCGGCGTCCAGGGGGTCGTGCACGCCGAGCGTCGTCACCGCGCCGTCCCTGACCAGGACGATCCTCTCGTCTCGGCGGACGAAACCGGCCGAGAGGCGGCGACCGTCGAGCCGCGCGTCGAGCCTACCGTCGGCGAGCGTGCCGTCGGCGACGAAGACCCGACCGTCCACGCGAAGCCGGAAGCCTTGCCCCTCGGGCTCCGCCTGTACCGCAAGCGGCGTGTCCCCCAGCATGAATTCGAGCGTCTCCGAATAGGTGCCATTCAGCCGCCATCCGTCCGTCGCGCCCCAGGGGGAGGTCGGGTCGTCCGAGCGGATTGCGGCATCCGCCGCGACCATGTTCCGTTCCAGCAACAGGGCGAGCGCGGCCAGGGCGAGCGTCTCCCGCGCGGGCGCCGTCTCCTTCGGCAACAGCACGGCCTTATGCCGGTCGATGAAGCCGGTATCCAGATCGCCGCCGACGAAGGCAGGATGGTCCGCGACCGCGTGCAGGAAGACGACATTGCTCGCCGGCCCGACGATCTCGATCTGCCGCAGGGCCTGGCGCAACCGACGGAGCGCCGAATCCCGATCCCGGTCGTGCACGATCAGTTTCGCGATCATCGGGTCATAGAATGGCGTTACCTCGTCACCCTCGCGAACGCCGGTGTCGATGCGCAGATGGGCGTCCTCGACCGGCGTACGGAAACGCAGGAGACGCCCTGTGGAGGGCAGGAAATTGCGGGCCGGATTCTCCGCGTAAAGCCGCACTTCGACCGCGTGTCCTTCGATCGGGACATCGTCCTGCGTCAGGGGCAGCCGACCGCCGGCGGCAACGCGGATCTGCCACTCCACCAGATCCTGACCGGTGATCATCTCGGTCACCGGATGCTCCACCTGCAGCCGGGTGTTCATCTCCATGAAGTAGAACCGGTCGTCGCGCAGGCCCTCGCTGACATCGGCGATGAATTCAATGGTGCCGGCGCCGACATAACCGATGGCCTGGGCGGCGGCGACGGCGGCCTCGCCCATCGCACGGCGCATCGCAGGCGGCATGCCGGGTGCCGGCGCCTCCTCGATCACCTTCTGGTGCCGGCGCTGGATCGAGCAGTCGCGTTCGTTCAGGTGAACGGCGCCGCCGTGGCCATCGGCGAAGACCTGGATCTCGATATGCCGGGGCTTCACCAGGTATTTCTCGATCAGCACCTTGTCGTCGGCGAAGGCGCTGGCCGCCTCGCGCTTGGCGCCCATCAGCGCGCGCTCGAACTCGGTCTCGCTGTCGACGCGGCGCATCCCCTTGCCACCGCCGCCGGCGACGGCCTTGATCAGCACCGGATAGCCGATGCGCGCGGCTTCCGCTGCGAGCCGGTCGACCGCCTGGTCATCGCCGTGATAGCCCGGCACCACCGGCACGCCGGCTTCGACCATCAGCGCCTTGGCCGCACCCTTCAGGCCCATGGCCCGGATCGCCTTCGGCGGCGGGCCGATGAAAACGATGCCGGCGGCAGCGCAGGCTTCCGCGAAGGCGGCGTTCTCCGACAGGAAGCCGTAGCCCGGATGGATCGCCTGGGCACCGGACGACTTCGCCGCCGCGATGAGAGCATCAATGCGCAGATAGCTCTCGCGTGCCGGCGGCGGGCCGATGTGAACCGCGCTTCCCGCCATCGCGACATGGCGTGAGGCGGCATCGGCATCGGAGTAGACGGCAACGGTGTCGATCCCCATCCGGTGAGCAGTGCGAATCACCCGGCAGGCGATTTCGCCGCGGTTGGCGATGAGGATACGGTCGAACATCCGCTTACGCCTTCACCCAGTAGGGCTTGCGTTTCTCCAGAAAGGCCGACGTGCCGTCCTTGCCTTCGTCGGAGGCGCGCGCCTCGGCGATGAACCGTGCCGTGCCCAAGACCAGGTCGGCGTCGACATCCTTGCTGTCGACATAGGCGATCAGCTTCTTGGTCTCCGCCAGCGCCCGGGGGCCGCCGCGCCGGAGCTGGGCCACCAGGCGGTTGCGCGCCGCTTCCAGCGCCTCGTGATCGGCCACCACCTCGTGCAGCAGGCCTATCTCGACTGCCTTCTCCGCACTGAAGCGCTCGGCGGTGAGGAAGTAGCGCCGGGCATTCCGCCCACCCATCGCGCGCACGACATGCGGGGAGATGGTACCGGCGATGAGGCCGAGGGTGACCTCCGTGATCGCGAAGACGCAGGCCTTCACGCCGATGGCAATGTCGCAGGCCGATATCAGGCCGGTGCCCCCGGCATAAGCCGGACCGTTCACCAGCGCCACGGTGGGCTTGGGCAGTTCGCTCAGCGTGCGGAACAGCGTGCCGAGCGCCACCGCGTCGTCCATGTTGCGCTCGTAGGTGTAGTCGGCGGCCCGGCGCATCCAGTTGAGGTCCCCACCGGCCGAGAAGCTCTCGCCACGGCCGGTCAGGGTGACGACGTGCACGTCGGCCCGGCCCCCGAGATCGCGCAGTATGTCGGTCAGGAGCTCGATCACCTCGTCGTCCATGGCGTTGTGCACTTCCGGGCGGTTCAGCGTCACCTCGCCGACGCCATCCCCGGTCACTTCGAAAACGACCTTCGGTTCGCTCACGGGATCACCCTCACATGCGGAAGACGCCGAACGTCGTGCGCTCGACCGGCGCATTCAGCGAGGCGGAAATGGAAAGACCCAGGACCTGGCGCGTGTCGGCCGGGTCGATGACACCATCGTCCCAGATGCGGGCCGAGGCGTAGTAGGGATGTCCCTGGGCGTCGTACTGGGCGCGGATCGGTGCCTTGAAGGCCTCCTCCTCCTCGACCGGCCAGGCCTCGCCGCGGGCTTCCATCCCCTCGCGCCGGACGGTGGCGAGCACGCTCGCCGCCTGTTCGCCGCCCATGACCGAGATCCGGGCGTTCGGCCACATCCACAGGAAGCGCGGGCTGTAGGCGCGCCCGCACATGCCGTAGTTTCCCGCGCCGTAGGACCCGCCGATGATCACCGTGAACTTCGGCACCCGGGCGCAGGCGACGGCGGTCACGAGCTTGGCGCCGTCCTTGGCGATCCCGCCGGATTCGTACTTCCGCCCCACCATGAAGCCGGTGATGTTCTGCAGGAAGACGAGAGGGATGCCGCGCTGGCAACACAATTCGATGAAATGCGCGCCCTTGAGCGCCGATTCCGAGAAGAGGATGCCGTTGTTTGCGATGATGCCGACGGGATAGCCGAAGATATGGGCGAAGCCTGTCACCAGGGTGGTGCCGTAGAGCTTCTTCCACTCGTCGAACTCGCTGCCGTCTACGATGCGGGCAATGACTTCGCGGACGTCATAGGGCAGGCGCGAATCCTTTGGCACGATGCCGTGCAGTTCCGCGGGGTCGCGGACCGGGGGGCGCGAAGGCCGCACGTCGAGGCCGACCCGCTTCCTCGTGTTGAGGCTGGCCACGATACGCCGGGCAATCCCGAGGGCGTGCCGGTCGTTCATGGCATAGTGGTCGGTGACGCCCGAGGTGCGGGAATGCACGTCGGCGCCGCCCAGGTCCTCGGCCGAAACGATCTCGCCGGTGGCGGCCCGCACCAGCGGGGGGCCGCCGAGGAAGATCGTACCCTGCCGGCGCACGATCACCGCCTCGTCGCACATCGCCGGCACATAGGCCCCGCCCGCCGTGCAGGACCCCATGACTACGGCGATCTGCGGGATGCCGGCGGCGGACATGTTCGCCTGATTGTAGAAGATGCGGCCGAAATGGGTCCGGTCGGGAAAGACCTCGTCCTGGTTCGGCAGGTTCGCCCCGCCGGAATCCACCAGGTAGAGGCAGGGCAGCCGGTTCTCCAGCGCGATCTCCTGCGCCCGCAGGTGCTTCTTCACGGTCAGCGGATAGTAGGTTCCTCCCTTGACGGTCGCGTCGTTGCAGACGACGACGCACTCGCGGCCCATCACCCGGCCGATGCCGGTGATTACCCCGGCGCCGGGAATGTCCTCGGCATAGACGCCGTAGGCGGCGAACTGGGAGAATTCGAGAAACGGTGCACCCGGGTCGAGCAGCATTCGGACACGGTCTCGGGGCAGGAGCTTGCCCCGCGCGACGTGGCGGCTGCGTGATCGCTCGTCGCCGCCGAGCGCGATCTTCTCGGCCTTGGCCCGCAGGTCGGTGACGAGCATCCCCATCGCCTCGGCATTGGCTCGAAAGGCGGCGCCCCGGGTATCGAGTGAGCTGTTCAGAACCGGCATCTGTCTCCCCAAACGAGCCGGCAGGGTGCCCCCGGCTCCGGCACGCCGCAAGCGGATTTCCTCCTAGCCCGCCGGCCGCTTCGGCCACAGACCGATGAGAAGGACCGCGGCCGCGACCGTGGCAAATCCGACCGAAATCGGACTGTGCAGGAAGATCAGCGGATCGCCGTCGGAAATCGCCAACGCCTGACGGACCGAACGTTCGAAGATGGGGCCCAGAACATAGGCCAGGATCACCACTCCGAGATCGAATCCCTGTCGCCGCAGGACATAGCCGACGAACCCGAAGATGACCGCGATCAGGATGTCAGCGGGGTTCCCGTTCGAGGAATAGACCCCGATCAGGCAGACGGCGAGGATCATCGGCGCCAGATAGGCGCGAGGGATCTCGAGTATTCGCACGAACAGTCCCACCAGCGGCAGGTTCAGGATGAGCAGCATGATGTTGCCGATGTACATGCTGGCGATGACGCCCCAGAACAACTGCGGCTGGCGTTCGAGGATGGTCGGCCCCGGAGAGACGCCATGGATCATGAAGGCACCGAGCAGGAGCGCCGTGATCGCGTTCGCCGGGATTCCCATGCACAGAAGCGGCAAGAAGGCGCCCGCGGTGCCTGCATTGTTGGATGCCTCGGGACCGGCCACGCCCTCGACCGCTCCCTTGCCGAACTCCTCCGGCCGCTTGGAGAGCTTGCGCTCGACCGCATAGGAGATGAAGGAGGCGAGCACCGCGCCACCGCCCGGCAAGAGCCCGACGAGGAAGCCCATGACCGTACCGCGCGCGACCGGACCGACAGACCGCTTCGCCTCATCCCTGCTCGGCAGGAACCCGAGCATGGTGGACGGCGGCGCCAGGATCTTCAGCTCCTCTTCACGCTTCAGCGCCATAGCGAGCACTTCCGACAGACCGAATAGCCCGATTGCGAGCGGAACGAGATTGATCCCGTCAGCGAGCGTCAAGAGCCCGAAGGTCATGCGCGGGGTCATATTCATCGGATCGGTTCCGATGGTGCCGAGGAGCAGGCCGAACGCCGCCATCAGCAGCGCGCGGACGATGGACCCGCCGGCGAAGTAGGTCACCATCGAGAGCCCGGCCAGCATCAGCATGGCGTATTCGGATGGACCGAAGGCGATGACCAGCTTGGACAGCGGCGCTGAGAGGTAGGAGATCGCGATCGTACCGACGGTTCCCGCGAAGAAGGATCCGATCGCGGCGACGCCGAGTGCCGCCCCTGCCCTGCCCTTGCGGGCCATCTCGTAGCCGTCCAGGCAGGTGACGACGGAGGAGGCCTCTCCCGGTATGCGCATCAGGACGGAGGTGACGGTGCCGCCATAGGCCACGCCGTAATAGATGCCCGAGAGCATGATGATGGCCGAGGTGACATCCATCTTGAACGTCACCGGAAGCAGGATCGCGATCGTGGTGAGCGGCCCCAGGCCCGGAAGGATGCCGACGACCGTGCCGAGAAACGCCCCAACGAAGCAATAAAAGAGGTTCTCGGCCGTCATGACGACGGCGAACCCTCCCAGCAGAGCGTCCATGCCCCTTCGTCCCCCTCAGCGCACGAGGCTGTAGAAAGCCCGCTCGACCGGGCTTTCGGGAATATCGACCCGCAACAGCCAGCCGAAGCAGACGAGACCGATCACCGCGCAGACGACGCCATAGCCAATCGCCTGTGTCCAGGGTCTCTTCTCACCGAAGCGGACGATGACGACCGTCGCCACAATCGTCGTCACGACGAAACCCGCGAAGAAGCTGCCGGCGGCCATCACTCCCAGGCCTGCCGAATAGACGACGAAGTTGCGCCAGTCCGTGCCGGAGGCGTCATCGCCGTCATCGGACGGCGCAGGACGTCCCGGAAAGAGCAGCGTCAGCGCCGCCAGTACGACACAGGTCACCGCCAACAACTGCGGAAAGAACCCGGCGCCCGGGCCATCGAACCCCCAACTCTCCAGCATGAACGTCTGCCAGACCGCCACGAAGGCGGCCGTCAGCAGGCCGAGAGCAGAGAGCCGAACACCAAGATTCCGCATCATACCCACGTTCCCGGCATCAACAGTCTCCCTGTCCGGCAGGCGCGGTCGAGGAACGATTTCGGCGAGGACCGCGGTACATGGCGAAGACAAGCGTCGCCAGGCGCAGCTGCGCCGGCGAGGCCAGACGGCAACGACGCCCCGAGGAACCCTCGACGAAACATCTCTTTGTCGCACTCCCTAGGCCGGTCCGCTCTGACGGGGCGGTCCGGACAGCGGCGCGCACCATGATTGGCGAAAGCGCTACGGTCAACCCTCGGCCCGGCGGCCTTTGCCCCGCCGCACGCTTCGATATAGTCGACCCGAACCCAATGCTCGGAGGAGACACCCAGAATGGCGAACAAATCTCTCGACCTCACCGGCAAGGTGGTCCTGGTCACCGGCGGCAATGGAGGAATCGGCCTCGGCATGGCTCAGGCTTGTGCAGAATCCGGCGCCGACATCTGCATCTGGGGCAACAATCCCAGAAAGAACGACGAGGCCACAGCCAAACTGCAGGCGACTGGACGCAAGGTCCTGACGCTCGCCTGTGACGTCTCCAAAGAGGAAGAGGTGGAGAAAGCCTTCGCCAAAACGCTCGAGGTCATGGGTAAGGTCGATGCCTGCTTCGCCAACGCCGGCGTTTCGGGCTCCGGCGGCAAGCCGTTCATCGAAATGGAGACGGCGGACTGGCACCGGGTCATCGGCGTCAATCTGCACGGCGCCTTCTACACCCTGCGCGCGGCCGCGCGGCACATGGTGCAGCGTGGCCAGGGCGGCCGCCTCGCCGTGACCGCTTCTACCGCGGCCATCGAAGGCGCACCCCGGGCTCAGCACTACGCTGCGACCAAGGGCGGCGTGATCTCGATGACCCGAGGCCTCGCTGTGGAGCTCGCCCGCTACAAGATCACGGCCAACAGTATCCTGCCGGGCTGGATCGTCACCGACATGACGGAGAAACGCATCCACGGCGAGGGATTCATGACCAAGGTATTGCCCCGCGTGCCCATGCGCCGCTGGGGCGAGGGATCCGATTTCGGCGGAATCGCGGTCTATATCGCGTCGGACGCGAGTGCCTATCACACCGGCGACACCTTCGTGATCGACGGCGCCTACACCTTGTTCTGATCATGCGCCGGGCGCCGCGGCCACTGCTCGCCACCCTTCTCGGGCTCGCCGCCTGCGTGGCCAGCCCGCAGGAAGAGGCGAGCCGGGAGGTCGCGCGTCTGGATGCGGCCATCGCCGCGTTGGAGTCGCGCCTGCAAACGTGCCGGCGTGAGAGCGGCTATCGACCGCCCTCGGAGGCGGAAACCGGCCTGGCGCCGGGTGAAGCGCCCTACCGCGAGTGCCTGTATCGAGGCATGGAAGATATTCTTTTGCCGGCAATCGCCGAGCCGGAGCCACGCGGCTGGTTTCACGCCCTGATCTCAGAAGACAGGCGCCTGACCGAAGCCGTAGCCGCCGGTCGGATCAGCCGCGGGGAGCGACAGGTACGGCTGGACGCCGCATGGCGTGACGCTGGGGACCGCTATCGAACATTCGCCGAGAGGCGCGCCGTCGAGCAGCGCATAGACCGGCTTGACGCCGAAAGGAAACGGTTCGAACCCAACAAATCCGTACTCGAGATTCAGGACCGGCTCAACGTGATCAATACGATGCTGTTCCGCCGCTAACGCGATGGACAGGCACCGTTCCACCGCGCCGAGATGGAACAGGACGATGCATCACTTGGGCCCGGTTCACCCCGAAGGGGCGTTTGTCGGCGCGGGTGATACGCTCCAGAGCTTGCGAACCTGCATCTGAACCACCCCGGCGATGATCAGCAGGCCACCCAGGATCTGCAACCACGCAATGCTGGCCCCGAACAGCCAGGCGAAGCCTACGGCACAGACGGGCGTGAGGTTGCCATAGAGCGCGGCGACAGGCAGTCCGATGCGGCTGACGGCAACGTTCCACAACCAGATAGACAACGCGCCCGCCCCCACCCCCACGATGACGAAATAGGTCATCGCAGTCTGATCGGGCACCGTGATCGGGCCGGAAGTCCATCCGAACATGAGGACCACTCCCATCGCCAGCAGTAGCCACATCGTACCCGCCACGGTGGTCAGGAAGGACATTCTGAGCTGGGTCATGCGATAGGGCCCCAGCCACTCCTGCACCCGCATGGAGTACCAGTTCCAGCAGACCTGGGCTGCGATGAAACAGATCTCACCACCCTTGAACTCGATCCCGCCTCCTCCTCCTCCGCCCAGCGCCAGGATGCCTCCGCCGACGATGGCAAAGACCAGAGCCAGCCCGAGACCGCGCTCGAACCTGGTGCGATACATCACCTTGGCGGTCAGCGCGGCAACCAGCGGGCCACCGGCGAAAATGAGCGCCGCCGTGACAGGGTCGCTGTGCTGGAAGCCGACGGTGAAGAGGATCGAGAAGCCGGCCATACCGACCAGGCCGAGATGCGCGATCCTCCCCCACGGGAGTTCGGCCGGCATCCGACGGCGCCCATCCATGATCAGGAGGAGAAGCCAGACAGCGGGTACCGCAATCAGGTAACGCAGGCAGGCAACGAATATCGGATCGAAGCGGTTCGCGAGATGATGCGTCATCGGCACCATCGCTCCCCACAGAAGCGCCACGACGAGAATGGCGCCGGCCGCCGAGAGCGTGCGATTCGCCTCGCTCGACTGAGCGGGCTGAGCAGCGGGCCGCATTCCGGTCACCAGCCGCCGCGCGCGAGCCAGCGATCGATCATGTCCAGGCGATCGGCGCCCCAGAAGGGCTCCCCGTCCACGAAGATGAAGGGCGAGCCGAAGACCTTGCGGTTGTCGATCGCATCGTCGGTGACCGCCCGGAGCTTCGACTTCCAGCGCTCGTCTTCGGCCGCCGACAGCATGGCGGAGGATTCGATCCCGAGCGGCGAAGCGACCGCGGAAAGCACGCCGGGATCCGTGATGTCCCGGCCGTCCACGAAGTAAGCGGCATATACGTCCCTGGCGAAGCGCCGCGCCGTCACCGGGTCGCGCTGATCGAGCCAGTAGAAAATTCGCGCCGCCATCTGCGTGGCAAGCGGGTGCTTGGCCGGCATCGCGAACGCAATCTTGTGTTCTCGCGCGGAGCGGGCGAAATCGTGGATCGAGTATTGGCCCTTCATCGGGTAGTCGACCAGCGGTCTGCCCCCGATCCGCTTGAAGGTGACGCCCAAGAGGAAAGGCCGCCAGTTTACATCTCGGCCGTGCCTAGCCGCGATGGCATCGATCCGGTTTGCCGCCACGTAGCCGTAAGGCGACGAGAAATCGAAATAGAAGTCCAGGGGCATACGCATTCCGTCACCTTCGCAGAATGCCGCGATATCACCCGCGGCGCCGGAGCCTGCCGATCGACAAGCGCCGCAGCGCCGCCAGCACTTCCTCGCTAATTCTGCGGAGCCCGCGTTTCAGCGTGAACCGGCGCGGTTCCGGGTCGATCGCGACGCCGACCTTGACCACTTTGCCGGCGTCGAGTTCGACCACCACCAGTTCCACCTCGCCCACCCCGACCCAATCTCCCACCACCGGATGCGGCGGCAGGCGATGCGCGAGATAGGTCCCGAGCGGCATGTTGCGATCGTCGCCATGCACGTCGATGCCGTAAAGATCGGCGACCATCCCCACGGGAGCGTCGCCGCTCAGGGTGAATTCCCCGAAGACACGCTCGCGCAGGTCGTCCTCTTCGTCGCTGCGCCGCCGCGGAGAGAACACCACATCCAGCGCGTGCAGATGCTCGGGCGGAGCCAGGGCCAGGACATAGTCGCCGATCCGGAGCGATGCGAGCTTCGCGCGATCCATGACTGTCCCGTCACGGATGACGGTAATGATTCGAGCGCGACGCGGTAGCGGGATCGCCGCGTAGCCGTAGGCCAGGGCAGGACTGTCTGGGGCAATGCGATAGGCGGTGATTTCGCGGTCGATCCCGGTGGGAACATCGATGTCGAAGCGATTGGCATCGTCGGTGGTGGGCGGCAAGACCAAGCGCAGGAGCCGGGCCGCAAACCCAATGGTCCATCCCTGTGCCACCAGCGAGGTCAGCACCACGACGAATGCGATCGAAAAGTAGGTTCCACTGCCAGGGACCCCGGCGAGAACAGGGACCGTGGCGAGAAAGATCGGGACCGCACCCCGCAGGCCGACCCAGGCGATGAACGCGACCTCTCGCCATTTGAAGCGAAACGGCAGCAGCCCGATCCAGACCGCCAGCGGCCGGGCGACGAAGATCAGGACGGCGGCGAGAGCCACCCCTTGCCACAGGTCGCCCGGGAGCTCGGTCGGCGTCACCAGGAGACCCAGCATCAGAAAGAGGCCGATCTGGCACATCCAGGCGAGGCCGTCGTGGAAGCGGTTGATCGCACGGGCGGCGCGGTGACGGCGATTGCCGAAGACGAGCCCGGCCACGTAAACGGCCAGGAAGCCGCTTGTGCCCAGCAGGTGAGCTCCCCCGTAGACGGCGATGGCGGAAGCAACCACGAGGATCGGATAGAGACCGGCGGCGATTTCCACGCGGTTGACCAGCCATCCGATCGCAAAGCCCCCGGCGATGCCGAGAATGGCTCCACCGGCCATCTGATAGGCGAACTGGATCACGACCCGCCCGTCGAAGCCCGTCCCTGCGTCGGCCATCAGAAGTTCGGTGAAGACCACCGTGAGAAAGACCGCCATCGGGTCGTTGACACCCGATTCGACTTCGAGGGTGGCACTAACCCGCTCTTCTATGTTGACCCCCTTGCTGTGGAGGAGCAGGAACACCGCGGCGGCGTCGGTGGAAGCGACAACCGAGCCCACCAGCAAGCCGCCGATCCAGCCGAAATCGAACAGAAGCATGGCGGCGACCCCGACCACGCCGGCAGTCACGAGCACCCCGAACGTGGCGAGAGACATGGCCGGCCGAAGAGCCACCTCGAAAGTCCGCCGAGGAGTGCGGAGGCCGCCATCGAAGAGAATGATGGCCAGCGCCACGCTGCCGATCAGATAGGCCGCCCAGAAATCGTCAAAATGCACACCGCCCGGCCCGTCTTCGCCGGCCAGCATGCCGAGAGCGAGAAAGACCAGCAGCAGCGGCGCGCCGATGCGGTTCGACAGCATTCCCGCCAGAATGCTGACCACCACGAGGATGGCTCCATAGAAAATGAACTGTTCGCCGTAGAGATGCACCGAACCGACCGTCCCCAGCACCAAGCGTCAGAATCACGTCGAATATGCCCGATTTGCGTTCATTGTCCGACATTTCCGGGCCGATCGCTTGCGAGAGCGTCACACTGCGGCGTAAATGCACCTCTCGCACCAACGACCGGCACATGAAGCGACCATGACCGACCCCGGCTACAACAAGGTATTTCCCGTCTCCTGGGACGAACTGCACCGTAATGCCCGCGCACTGGCTTGGCGTCTGGCCGACCAGGGCCCCTTCGGAGGGATCATAGCCGTAACCCGCGGCGGCCTCGTTCCGGCCGCGATCATCGCCCGGGAACTGGACATCCGGCTGATCGACACGGTCTGCATCGTTTCCTACAAGGACGACCGCCAGCGCGGCGAGCTCAATGTCATCAAGCCCGCCAACGGCGACGGTGCCGGCATGTTGATCGTCGACGACCTCGTGGACACGGGCCACACGGCCAAGCTCGTCCGTCAAATGCTGCCCAAGGCGCATTTCGCGACGATCTACGCCAAGCCGGCAGGACGACCGATGGTAGACAGCTATATCACCGAGGTGAGCCAGGACACCTGGATCCTGTTCCCTTGGGATATGGAACCACAGTATGCCCGGCCCGTGGCCGAACTGCGGGGTGCGGGTAACGGAAGGTAAGCGCCGGATCGCATAAGCTGGGGTCATGCGGAAGCTGCTCCTTCCCCTCGCCCTGCTCGGCGCGGTCGCCATCGCGGCCGTGGCCGGCGTCGTCATGCCACAGGGAGAGCCGGCCGGACCAAGCTTCCGCACGGCCGCCGTCGAACGCGGTGACGTGGAAGCCGCGGTGTCGGCCAGCGGGACCGTCACTCCCGTGGTCACCGTCCAGGTCGGGTCGCAGATCTCCGGCCAGATCCGCACCCTGTCGGCCGATTTCAATACCGAGGTGAAACGGGGCCAGGTCATCGCACGCCTCGACCCCGAGACGTTCGAGACCAAGGTCACCCAGGCTGCCGCAGATCTGGAGGTCGCAAAAGCGGGCGTCGCGGTGCAGGAAGCCACACTGGAGCGAGCCCGCGCCGACCTCGATGCCGCCCGGCAGACCGCCGCTTCGCTGAGGGCACAGCGCGAGAAGGCCGCCGTCGCCGCGGAAGACGCCGAGCGCGAGTACAAGCGCCGTCGCGAGCTCTTCCAGAGCGGCACCTCCGCCCGCAGCGACCTGGACAGGACCAAGGCCGCGTTCGACGGCGCGACGGCGCAAGCCCGGTCGGCGGTCGCCCAGGAACTGGCCCAGCAGGCGACGATACGTTCGGGCGAGGCGCAGCTGCGCATCGGCGAAGCCCAGCTCGCCAATGCCCGCGCCCAGGCGAACCAGCGGGAAGCGGCCTTGAAACAGGCGCAGATCGACCTGGATCGCACAGTCATCCGGTCGCCCATCGACGGGGTTGTCGTGCTGCGCAATGTCGACGCGGGCCAGACGGTCGCCGCCAGCCTGCAGGCACCCATCCTTTTCCTGATCGCCGAGGATCTTCGCCGCATGCAGGTGGAGGTTTCGGTGGACGAGGCGGATGTCGGCCGGATCCGCCAGGGCCTGCCAGTCACGTTTACGGTCGACGCCTATCCGGGGCGGAGCTTCGAAGGCACGGTGCGGCAGGTACGCATCGCACCGCGACCGCCGCAAGCCCCCGGCGGCGCGAGCATTGTCGCCGCGGCACCGGTTCAGAATGTTGTCAGTTACATCGCCATCGTCTCGGCGGAGAATGCCGATATGGCGCTCTACCCGGGCATGACGGCGAACACCCGCATCATCACGGAGCGCCGCAGCGGCGTCCTCCGCGTACCGAATTCCGCGCTCCGCTTTCGCCCACCCGCGTCGGCAACCGGCTCCCAGGCAGCCACTCCGGCAAACCCATGGGCGTCGCCCAATGCCGAACAGCAGGCGGAGGCATTGAAGCAGCGGCTGATCAGAACCCTCGACCTCGCCCCCGCGCAGCAGACGCGCTTGGACGCCATCATCGCCGACATGCAGACACAGCTCGCAGCGCTGCAGGGATTGCCCGACGCCGAACGCCGCCGGCGGTCCGACCAGGTCCGCGCTGAGAACCGCGAGCGCATCAGGGCGATTCTCGACGACGAGCAGAAGGCGCGCTACGCCGCCCAGACCGTCGATGCGAGATCGGGCCTGGCCCCGGGACAGGTTCATATGCGCGATGCAATCGGCCAGCCCCTGGCGATACCCGTCCGCCTCGGGATCAGCGACGGCAGCTACACCGAGATCGCAGATGGCGCCATAGCCGAGGGGGACCTCGTTCTCACCGGCGTCACGCCACGGCGCAGCGGCAGCGGAACCGGCGGAACGCTCCGCAGCAGTCTGCTCGGCCGTTGAGTCGCCACCATGGCACTCATCAGCACGGACTCCCTGACCAAGACCTATAGCGTCGGCCAGCAAACGGTCGCGGCACTTCGCGGGGTCAGCATGGAAATGGCGGAAGGAGAGTTCCTGGCGATCATGGGCCCGTCGGGCTCCGGCAAATCGACCTTCATGAACCTCGTGGGTTGCCTCGACCGGCCGACATCCGGTCGCTACCGGCTGGCGGGAGAAGACGTCGCGGACCTCTCACCCGATGCGCTGGCGGCGACGCGCAATCGCCGGATCGGATTCGTGTTCCAGAACTTCAACCTTCTGGCTCGGGTTCCTGCCGCGGAAAACGTCGAACTACCGCTTCTCTACGCCGGCGTACCGGCGGCGGAGCGACGGGCGCGCGCCCGCGCCGGGCTGGCCTCGGTGGGACTGGAGGATCGTGCCGACCACCAACCGACCCAGCTGTCCGGCGGTCAACAGCAACGTGTCGCGATCGCCAGGGCCCTGATCAACAATCCTTCCCTCGTGCTGGCCGATGAGCCGACCGGGGCACTCGACAGTGCCACCAGTCTCGAGGTCATGGCCTTGTTCCAGCGACTGCACTCGAGGGGGCTCAGCATCATCATCGTGACCCACGAGCGCGAAGTGGCCGAATTCGCACAGCGCATCGTGACGTTTCGGGATGGACGGATCGTCGAGGATCGCATCAATCCCCACCCCCGCAGGGCGGACGCGTGAGCCGTCTGGCCGCCAACGTCCGCATGGCCTTCAGGGCGCTGGCCGTGAACAAGCTGCGCAGTGTTCTCACGATGCTGGGCATCATGATCGGAGTCGGCGCCGTCATCGTGATGGTCGGCGTAGGCGCCGGTGCCCGCGCCCGCGTACAGGAGAGCATCCGCGCCATGGGCGCAAACGTACTCCTCGTCGTGCCGGGGGCGGTGACCACGGCGGGGGTACGCCTGCCGGCCGGTTCTTGGTCCACGCTGGTGGAAGAGGACGCCTATGCCATCCGCGCCGAAGTGCCCGGGGTCGCCGCAGCGGCGCCGATGATGCGAGCGCAGGTACAGATCGTGCACGGCAATTCGAACTGGAACTCGATGATCTATGCCACCACGCTCGACTTTCTGATCGCGCGTGACTGGCATGTGGTCGACGGCCGGACATTGACGCGCGAGGAATCGGAACAGGGGGCGAAGGTCGTCATCCTTGGACGTACCGTAGCCGAAAAGCTGTTCGCAGAGGACGATCCGATCGGACGGACGGTGCGGGTGAACCGGGTACCGCTCCAGGTCATCGGCATCCTGGATCGCCGCGGCCAGTCGACCCAGGGCCAGGATCAGGACGACAACATCGTAGTGCCCCTGATCACGGCGCGCAGCCATGTGATCGGCGCGGCCGGGCAAGTTCGCCGAAGGTCCCTCAACTGGATGCTGATCAAGGCGGAGAACGCCGCCGACCTCGCGACCGTACAGGAGCTTTCGGCCGATCTGCTGCGTCAGCGCCATCGCATCCAACCGAACCAGGACGACGACTTCTCGATCCGCAACCTGGCCGATGTGGCCGAAGCCGAGGCCGCGTCGAGCGACGTCTTCGCCATCCTGCTGGCCGCGATCGCTTCAGTGTCCCTCCTGGTCGGGGGCATCGGTATCATGAACATCATGCTCGTCTCGGTGACCGAGCGAACACGCGAGATAGGGTTGCGGATGGCCGTGGGAGCCAGGGCGCGCGATATCCTTTCGCAGTTCCTGACCGAAGCGCTCCTACTGTCTCTGCTCGGCGGCGCCGTGGGCATCCTTGCCGGCATCGGCTCTGCGCTGGCCATCGGACGGTTCGCCGGCTGGCGGATCGAACTCGAAGCGGGTGCAATCCTATGGGCCGCAGGCTTCGCGGCGGCCGTCGGCATCTTCTTCGGCTTCTATCCGGCGCGGAAAGCCTCCCGGCTGCAGCCGATCGAAGCCTTGCGCTACGAATAGCTACTCGGCGGCGGCATCCATCGCCGACGGGCGCAGCCTCACCTCGGTCTCGCCATGGTCGCGCAACAGCTTCGCAAGGCGACGGCGCATCTCGATTCCCGGGCGATCGGACGCCATGTCCGCCTCCTCCGCCGCATAGGCGGTCAAGGGGACATCGAAGCCGGTCGACTCGAGTATCTCCTTGTCCTCCGCTGTGACCTGGCGATCGAAGGCGATCACCTGGTCGGCCGGGGCCTCACTCTCGGTATCGTTGCGAACGACGAACTGGACCACTTGGCTGGTCTCATCGTCGATCGGTGCGGTCGCGGTGACAATGATGTGAATTCGTCCGTTCGGATAGGTGATCTTCAGCGACCGGGTGAAGGGCATGAACCAGGACGACTCCATGAAGCGCGTCGTATGCGTGTCGTTCATCCCGAGATTGGCCTTCTGGATCTCGGGATTCTTCACCGGCATGGACGTGGTCATCAGAAAGCCCCAGGGCTTCTGGTCGATACTGACCTTGCCGGGATCCGGGTGTTCCAGGATGCCGAAGCTCTTTCGGTGCACGAAGGAGAAATGCGCATTGTCGAAACTGTTCTCCATGATTCGCAGGCCGGCTGTCTTCCACACCTCGTAGAATTCATGGATCTGCCGGAACCCGGTCGCGCCCGCCTCCGGCAGATGGGGAATGTCGTACAGCGGCTCTGCCAGCGCGACCCAGACATAGCCATAGCGCGCCTCGGCGCGGAACGACTGAACGCCCAGACCCGGTCGACGGCCCTGATCCGCCTGGGTGCGCTGGGGGATTCGCACCACCCTGCCGTCGGCATCGAACTCCCATCCGTGATACCCGCATGCAAGCCGCCCGTCGCAGTAGAACCCCTTCGACAATCTGGCGGTGCGATGGCAGCAGCGATCGGCAAGCGCGGCATAGCGCCCCGCCCCGTCGCGCCAGAGCACGATGTCCTCGCCGAGCAGCCGAAAGGGCTTCGGCCCGGCAGCCAGGTGCTCCTCCGGCATCACCGCGTACCAGAATCGCCGCAGGACGGGTTGCTTGGTCACCAGCATCATGGCCCCCTTGGTTGCCGCCGGCAGTTCGATGCAAACTGAGTGCCGGGCGCATGGGAGGCTCATCGGTGGAAACGAGACAGAGCGAAGCCGTTCGGGCTGAGGTGTTCACACGCATGCCCGACCATCTCCGTCGGCCGCTGCGTACGCCGTGGGCGGATGCCAATTTCGGCGGCGGCGTGGCCGACTGCTTCCTGGAAGGTCCGAGCTTCGACAAAGCCGGGAATCTCTGGGTCGTCGATATCCCACACGGGCGAATCTTTCGGATATCCCCGGGCGGTGAATGGAGCCAGGAGGCACAATATGACGGCTGGCCCAACGGACTCGCGGTCCATGCGGACGGGCGAGTGTTCATCGCCGATTACCGCAATGGGCTCATGGTGCTTGATCCCGCAACCGGTGCAGTGAGCGCTCATCTCGCCACCCGACACTCTGAAGGGTTCAAGGGCGTCAACGACCTGCATTTCGCGAGCAACGGCGATCTCTTTTTTACCGACCAGGGGCAGACCGGCCTACATGACCCGACGGGCCGCCTCTATCGCCTCGACACAGGCGGCCGGTTGACGCGGCTCCTATCGACCGGACCGAGCCCGAACGGACTGGTCCTGAACCGGGAGGAGAACCAAGTCCTGGTGGCCATGACGCGAGGCAATGCCGTTTGGCGCGTACCGCTCATGGGTGACGGTTATGCCTCAAAAGTCGGGCTTTACATCCAGTTGTCTGGTGGCACGGGCGGACCGGACGGAATGGCGCTGGACGCGGAAGGTGGACTGGTGGTCTGTCATCTCGGCACCACCGTCTGGCGCTTCGACCGGCTAGGCCGCGCGACACATCACCTCGACCTCGAAGAAGGGTTGCTCGCAACCAACTGCGCCTTCGGAGGACCCGAGAACCGTGACCTCTATGTTACGGAATCCCGCACTGGAACCATTTTCCGAGCACGCATGCCCGTGCCCGGCCAGCCGATCTTTGCCCATCGCGGATAAGGAATCCAAACAATCCTTAACGACACCAGGCGGAACCATATACGCCTCTCCTCCGTTCTCGGCGCCACAAGGGAACCCCGGAGGCGAATGATGACCGGACGCTACGAGCGTGCGCTCGACAACGTGAAAGCGGTGTTCGATAGCCCTACGGCGATTGGGACTGCGTCGGATCTCACGACGGCACAGAAGATCAAGCTCCTCAAGGAATGGGATTACGACCTGCGCCTACGCATGGTCGCGTCAGAGGAAAACATGCCTGCGGCCGACACTGCTGCCGACACCAAGGTGGCCGAGCGGTTGATGGAGGTTGGCGAATGGCTCGTCCGGCTCGGCGGCCACCCCGCTTCGGCGGGCACCACGAAAACCGGCTGATACGACGGGAACCACTCCAGGCCATCCGCGGTTGAGCCGTCAGATGTCAGCTCCCTGGTGGCGGGCGGCACACCTGATGGAAGCGAGGAGCGATCGGCGGAATGAGGACGTCATGCTGATCAACGTCGGGCTCGGTCTTTTTGTCTTCTCCCTGTTTTGCGGCACCCTGGCGGGCATGGATCTCACCCCGCTGGCGCACGACATTGCCGCTGTGCTGTTCGTCGGGTCCGGCGCGGCCTCGGCCGCTATCATCGCGATCGATCTCGTTCTGGCCTTCATCGCATCGATGGGCGATGCGGACGATGATCCGGGCGGCCGGCTCGTTCCCCACGCCTGAACCCGAACCCCGCTTCGGCGCCGTCGCGGCTCAGGTCCTGCGACTCAGGCCGCTTCCTGCTCCGCCACGGTCGGGGCGTCACCTTGGATCGTGGTTCTGCGCATGTCCCGCACTTTCGTCTCGTCGAACGGGCGGACGCGATGCATGAGCTGGCGATTGTCCCACATGACCAGATCGTATTGTTGCCAGACATGGGCATATACGAACTGTCGCTGGGTCGCGTGCTCCGTCAGTTCACGTAGCAGATCCCGAGCTTCGGGCATTTCCCAGCCAATGATAGTGCCCGCATGGGATGCCAAATACAGCGACTTGCGACCCGTAACCGGATGTGTGCGTACAAGCCGCTGGCGCACCGGCTTGAAGGTCAGCTTCTCCTCTTCCGAGAAGGGGCCGAAACCCATGCTGCCCCGTGAGTACATCAACGAGTGCTCGCAGATGAGGTCTTCGATCAGGTCCTTGGTCTTCTGATCGAGCGCATCATAGGCCGCTCGCATGTCGGCAAATTCGGTGTTCCCACCGTCTGCGCCGTTCGTGACCTTGCGCCCGGACAACAGAGAATACTTCGCCGGGATGGCGCGGAAAGAGCTGTCGGAGTGCCACAACCGGTTGCCCAGGTTGAACATGCGCGTCCGATCGTTCCGCGCCAGCACCTTGTGGTCCTTGTCCAGGTTCGAGACATCGGCGATGTCGAGGCTCAGACGCCGCTCGCCCGGCTTCAGGACATTCGATCCAACCGCCTGTTCGATCTTGCCGAAGTTTCTGCTGAAAGCGACCTGCTGATCATCCGTGATGTCCTGGCCGTGGAACACCAGTACCGCGTACCTGTCCATCCCCGCTTCGATCGCAGAGACGTCGTCGCCTGTCAGCGGGTGTCGTAGGTCAACCCCGGACACCTCGCCAGCGAACAGCGGGTGGAGTTGGCGGATGCTGATGCCCATCGGCGCTTCCTCGGATTTCACCTCGTTGCCCAACGCTAAGACAGCTGATGCTGAAAAACCACCGCGTCCTTGGTGGCTGGATACCGACTGATGCCGCAATAAATAATGCCGCCCCTGGCAAACCTATCTCAATCCGATATATAGAGTGGAACAGTTGATGACGGCAACGATTCACCGAAAATGGACATCCGAACCCTCTGCCTCGGCATTCTGACGCTCGGAGAAGCGTCAGGTTATGAAATTAAACAGTCCTTCGAGGACCACTTCAGCCGCTTCTACGAGGCGAGTTTCGGGTCGATCTACCCTGCGCTCGCGAAGCTTACCGACGAAGGCCTTGTAACCTGCACCGAACTTCCGCAGGACAAGCGCCCCGATAAAAAGGTTTACCGAATCACGGCGACCGGCCGGCTGGCGTTTATCGACGAGCTCATGAAGCCGCCGGGGCGCGACCGGCTTCGCTCGGAGTTCATTGCCACGCTGATGTTCGCCGATCTGCTGCCGACCCGTCACCTGTCGGACATGCTGGACGAACGAATCCGCGATTCGCGTGCCGCTGTCGCCGACTGGAAGAAACGCGAACAGGCCAGGGTGACGCCAGGACAACGCTTCGTTCTCGGCTATGCGATAGCCATGCACGAAGCCATGGCGCGCTACATAGAGGACAATCGCCATCTGATCGAAGGTCACGCGCTGCTGGCGCCCGGAACCGCTCCAGCAGCATAGCGGTACACTCGCCGTGTCCAGTGCAACGCCGGTGCAGGCGGATTTTCCCACCCCACGCGCCCGGCGCGAATACGTCCTGCTGGCGGCGGCACTGTTCCTGGGCTGGTTCACCTGGTCGACCCAGGCGATGTTGTCCGTGGTGATGGCGCAGGACGGCTACGAGCCCGGCTATGCGGGCTTGATTATCGGGATCGGTATCCTGCCGTCGCTGGTCGCCACGCTGACCACAGGACGCCTGATGGCGCGCTATAGGCCGCTCGCGCTCGCCATGATCGGCTTTGCCTGCATGCTTGTCGGACACCTTGCTCTGGATTGGGTTCGGGCCACGCCGGCCGCACTCATCCCTTTCCGGCTGGTGCAGGGTTTCGGACAGGGGATGGCCGTCACGGCAATGATGGTGTCGGCGCAGAGACGCATCAACGAGCGCCGCATGGTGTATTTCTTCGGCATTTTCACGAGCATGCTCTCGCTGCCGAGTGTTCTCGCTCCCGCCACGGCGGAACTTTACCTTGAACTGGTGGGCACCCGCGGCCTTTTCACCGCAACAGCGATTCCGCTCATCGTCGCCATCATTCTCTTGCTGGGTCCGATGCGGGCAGAATCCCCGCCGCCCCCCCGTGCAGCAGCCGGTCCGGGCTATCTCGCCCTCGTCACGTATCCCGGAAGCCGGCTGATCCACGCCATGACACTGACGGCGGGGGTTCTGTGGGGGTTCGCCCCCGCCTTCATGGCCCTGCTACTGCTCCAGCGCGATCTGCCGGCCTGGAGCTTCTTCACTGTGATGACCCTGGCCCTGTTCGGCTCACGCTTCGGACTGCTCGCGGGCGTGCACGCGCTACCCCGCCACATGGTCGTCGCCGGCGGGTTCGTCCTCTATGGCCTCGCCTACGGACTGCTTTGGCTCTCGCCTTCTCTCGTATCGACCATGGCCGCCGCGCTGGTGTTTGGCCTCGGGCACAGCGTGGCGTTTCCAGTCCTCTCGGTGTGGGCGTCCATGCGTCTCCCCGCTCACCAGCGCGGTGGAGCCGTGGCTCTCGCGCAGCTCCTCTTCTCCGGAGGCAGCGGCACCGCACCGCTTCTGGGCGGCGTCGTCATCCAGCACTTCGGCGTCGGTGCGATCCTCGTGATGATGGCTTTTCTCCCTGCCATTCTCGCGATCGCAGTGGCCGTGAGAAAGCCGCCGGGAGGTTAACCCGTCAGAGATCGGGAACGCGCGATTCTTCGGGATGTTTAGGGGCTTCCGCCTCACGCCTTTGCATCTTCTGTGCGGAACGAACCGCAATCGGGATGCTCGTGAGATAGATCAAGCAGATCAAAGCCAACGACCACCAGGGGAAGTTCACCAAGGCGGCCGCAATCAGTGCCACCACGATCAGTGCCGGCAGCACCGCCTCCCTGCCAAGATGCATCTTCTTGAATGAGAAAGTGGGCAATCGGCTGATCATCAGGAAGCCGATGAGGACGAGCCAGAGGGCATTGAGGTAGGGAGAGCGGAAGAACCCGTCGCCCAATTCCAGACTAAGGAACAGCATGGCGAGCGCGAGGCCGCCGCCGGCCGGAGCGGGCACGCCGGTGAAAAAATGACTCTGCCATGGGGGTGGAGGCACTGGATTGTCGAGTGCCGTATTGAAACGTGCCAGGCGGAGCGCCGAACAGGTGGCGAATACGAGGACTGCCGCCCACCCGATCCCACCTGCATCGTGCAATGTCCACTGATAGATGATGAGCGCGGGTGCGACACCGAAGGAAACGAAATCAGACAGCGAGTCGAGTTCCGCACCGAAGCGGCTGGTGCTCTTCAGGAGCCGCGCCAACCGTCCATCCAATCCGTCACATACACCCGCGACGATGATGGCGATCACCGCCTTCTCCCACTGTCCCAGTAGCCCGAAGCGAATACCCGTCAGCCCCGCGAACAGCGCGAGAACGGTGATGGCATTGGGAACCACCGCGTTGATGGGCAAGCGCTTCAATCGTGGCCGGGGCGGACGAAGCACGATCAGCGGACCTCGGCCCGACGCGGTTCTTCCAGGGCTCTTGCGTCGGCCAGAACGGTCTCGCCGCCGACTGCGATCTGCCCGACATCGACCATCGGTACCATGCCGTCCTCCAGATAAACGTCGCAGCGGCTGCCGAAGCGGATCAGGCCCATGCGTTGCCCGGTCTGCACCGGCTGGCCTTGATACAGATCGCAGACGATCCGTCGGGCGACGAGGCCCGCAATCTGCACCATGGCGACCGACCCGCCAGCGGGAAGGTCGATACGAATGGCCTGTCTCTCGTTCTCCTCCGAGGCCTTGTCCAACGCCGCGTTCAGGAATTTCCCAGGACGATAGACCGACCTCGACACTGTGCCGCCGATCGGAATCCGATTCACATGCACGTTGAACACATTGAGGAAAATGGAAATCCGCAAGCGGGGATCGGTTCCCATGTCGAGTTCGGGTGGTGGCGGAGCGCGTTCGATCAATTGCACGACCCCATCGCCGGGACTGACCAAAAGACCTTCGCGCACGGGCACATAACGGTCCGGGTCACGAAAGAAATAGGCACACCACGCCGTCGCCAGCAGTCCGATCCAGCCCAGTGGCGTCCAAAGCCAGAACAGGAAGGCTGCAATGAGTGCGAAGATGGCGACGAAACGCCACCCTTCGCGGTGCAACGGCACCAGAACCGACCGAATCGTATCCATCACCTCACCATCCAGACCTGGCGCCGTACAATGTACAGAAGGGAACCAGCGGGGTCACGGGGCCGTCCTAGCGAGCCTCTTCTCCGGCTTCGTTCAGCTTCTCCCGGGCCTCGGCCGCTTCCTGCTGGCGCGCCCACATCGCCGCATATGCGCCCCCCCTGGGCAGGAGATCGACGTGGCGGCCACGCTCGACGACTTGTCCTCCCTCCAACACCAGGATCTCGTCGGCATGGATGATGGTCGACAGGCGGTGCGCGATTATGAGCGTGGTACGGTCGCGCGAGACTTCCTGGAGTGACGCCTGGATCTCCTTCTCTGTTCGCGTATCCAGCGCCGACGTCGCCTCGTCGAAAAGCAGGATCTTGGGGTTCTTGAGAATGGTGCGAGCGATGGCCACGCGCTGCTTCTCGCCTCCCGACAGTTTCAGTCCGCGTTCCCCGACCTTGGTTCGCCAGTCGTCGGGCAGGCCAGCGACGAAAGCGTCGATGCGGGCGAGTTCAGCCGCGCGTTTGATCTCGTCCTCGTCGGCTCGGGGACGGCCATAGCGAATGTTGTAGCGGATGGTGTCGTTGAACAGCACGGTATCCTGCGGGACGATGCCGATGGCAGAGCGCAGCGAGCTCTGGGTCACCTCGCGGATATCCTGACCATCGATGCGGATGGCCCCGCTCTGCACGTCGTAAAACCGGAACAGGAGCCGCGAGATGGTGGACTTACCCGCCCCCGAGGACCCCACGATCGCGACCGTCTTTCCCGCGGGCACGAGAAAGCTGACGCCTTTCAGGATCGGTCGCCGCTCGTCATAGGCGAAATGAACATTGTCGAAAGCCACCTCACCGCCCGACAGGACCAGATCCCTGGCGCCCGGGGGATCCCTCACCTCCTCTCCCACGGCAAGCAGAGAGAACATGCGTTCCATGTCCACCAGGCTCTGCTTCACCTCGCGATACACCATGCCCAGGATGTTCAGCGGCTGATAAAGCTGGATCATGAAAGTGTTCACCAGCACGAAGTCGCCGATGGTCATCGTGCCCTGCTGCATGCCCTTGGCAGCCAGCAGCATGACAGACACGAGACCGCCGGCGATGATGACGCCTTGCCCCACATTCAGAAGTGAGAGCGACTGTTCGCTCTGGACAGCGGCTCTCTGGTAGCGCGCGAGCGACCGGTCGTACCGGTCGGCCTCATGGGCCTCGTTGCCGAAGTACTTCACCGTTTCGTAGTTGAGCAGACTGTCGACGGCACGGGTGTTTGCCTCGGCGTCCCGCTCGTTCATCTCCCGCCTGAGCTTGATGCGCCACTCCGTGAGGATGAGCGTCAACGCGACGTATAGCGCGATGGTCACGAAGGTCGCCGCTGCAAGCCAGCCATCGTAGCGAACGATGAGTATCCCGCAGACCAGAATGATCTCGAAGATGGTCGGGATGATGTTGAACAGCGTGAAGGACAGAGCGAACTGAATGCCTGCATTGCCGCGCTCAATGGCCCGCGACAGTCCACCCGTCTGCCGTTCCAGATGGAAGCGCAACGACAAGCGGTGAAGGTGCTGGAAGGTCGCCAGCGCAATGGTGCGCACGGCATGCTGTCCGACCTTCGCGAAGACGGCACTGCGCAGTTCACCGAACCCCTGCGCGACGATCCTTGCGGCACCGTAGGCCAGGATGAGAACCACGGGTACCGCCACGAGTGCGGCCGGCTGGCTCAGAGCATCGACCGCCTGCTTGTAGAAGAAGGGCACCCAGACATTGGCGACCTTCGCCGCGACGATGAGGATTGCGGCGACAACTACGCGGGCCTTCAGGTCGGCTCGGTCCTTGGGCCAAAGGTAAGGCAGCAAGGTCGCGATGGTCGCGAGATGTCCTCGTTTCCTCCCCTCCTCCGCCGTCTTTTCCGCAGGCGGTGCCATACCTTGCATCGTCATCGATCCTCGGGGAACGCTGAAGTATTCATACAAATTTAAGCCAAGCGATCGAGTATGCGAGCCCATGCCCACGAAGAAACTGGACGCCGCACTCGATCAGGTCGCTCCGGCACTGCCGTCGCGCTTTCGTTTCAATCTGGCCGGCGTGGCGTTCTTCGCTCTGGCGGAAGCCGATGGCGAGAACGGCTGCTGCGTCAGCCTCGATATCGATCTGGGTCGCATTCCCTTCAGCGCCGAGGCACCGGAACTGCGCCGTCACAAACTGGCCCTCCTCGGCCTTCCCGATGCCCACTTCGAAGCCAAGAACGGTCGACTCATCGTTCACGAGGAGTACCGGCTGGCCCACGTTCCCAGCAAGCGCGGCCTCGTCGCCACGGCTTTGTCACTCGCATTGAAGCTGAGGCCGGAGGTCGTGCTCGGTACCAGCAATCCGCGGCCGATCAGCCGCCGCCCTGCGTCGCAGCGGCAGGCTTGGGCAGCGTGAAGACCTGTCCCGGATAGATGAGGTCCGGGTCGCGGATCTGGCTTCTGTTCGCCTCATAGATCACCGTGAAGAAGGCTCCGCGGCCGTAGGAGCCGCGCGCGATCTGCCACAGGTTGTTTCCAGGTTGCACGATCACCTGACCGGCGGAAACCTTGATGTCCTCAGGCGCGGCGCGGCTGAAGGGCAGTTCCACGCGCGCCATAACCCTGCCTGCCTCGCGAACCTGATCTGCCCTTAGCGTGTAGACGCCGGGATCGACCTTCTCCGTCAGTTGCGTGCGCCATCTCCCTTTGGCGTCGGCCGTCGCGGTGGCGACTGGCTTGTTGTTGAGATAGATCTGAACCGTCGCGCCGGGTTCCGCCCGTCCCGCGAGCGTTACGCCGCCCGCTTCGTCGTAGTCGACCGAGTCTAGGCCCAAGCCCTTGTTGATCTGCACATCAGCGGATGGAACCTGCATCAACCGGCTGGCCCCTTCCAGGGGCGTGAGGACGGCGACGGCCTGACGGCCATGATCATCCTGCGAACATTGTGGCACCACCACAACGACCGCGTCGGGGGAAAGCAGCGGCGGCTTGCCCTCGACAAGCGCGGACAGCCTGAGTTCTCTGGTCCCACTCTCGAGCGGGAGATCCGGTACCAGCACCCATTCCCCACGTGCATCGGCCTTGACCCGCCCGAGCTCTCTCTCGGCGATCGACACGACCATGGTGGCATCGATCGGTCCGCGGCCCGCGATCACCGCGTTGCAGGATGCACTCACCCGAACCACATCGAAACTGGGGGTCACAACCGCGGGCTGGGCCGGAGCGTCCGGCTGGGTTGAGGGCGGAGCGGCCGGGGCGATCGCCTTGTCGCCCGCTTCCGGTGCCGATGCGCTGCCCGATGGTCCCGATCCAATCGTACCTGTCAGCACTTCCGGTTGCCGCGTGGCGACGCGACCGGGCTCGGGGGGACGGAAGATCGAGAAATACAGGATCAGGGCGGCCCCCATCGCCGCCAGTCCAACGAATATCCAATTGCCGCGCACGGCTGCTCCAGCCTTTCGTAAGACGAGAAACTTAGTGACCGACGCGGATGGTTACAACGATTCCTCGGCGGTCGCCTGTACCAGCAGCACCGCGAAGACCACGACCAACAGCGCACCACCCTGGTGGGCGAGGCCCAGATGCAGCGGCACGGCCGCAAGAAGCGTCCAGATACCGAGGCCCATCTGCAGCGCCACGGACGCCGTCAGCCAACCGGCGAGGGAACGCAGGCGGGGTTCGGCCCCGCGGGCTCGCCACAGGACGAAGAGCGCCAACGCGGCCACGGCATAAGCCACCATGCGATGATCGAACTGGATCGTCATGGCGTTCTCGAAACCATTGATCCACCAGGGCGTCATCGCCAGCAGACCGGCCGGAATCCAGTCTCCGTCCATCAGCGGCCATGTGTTGTAGGCCATGCCCGCATCCAGCCCGGCCACCAGTCCACCCAGGAAAATCTGGACCATGATGATGGCGAAAAGCAGGCGTGACGGCCCCCGCAGCGCCCGGTGACCGAGACTGCCCCGCCGCTCCAGCAGAATGCCCGCGGCCGTGCCGACAAGCAGGGCAAAAATCCCTACGGCCATGATCAGGTGCACCGCCAGCCGATACTGGCTGACATCGGTGCGGTCGACCAAGCCGGACGCGACCATCCACCAGCCGATGGCCCCCTGCAAGCCGCCGAGGAAGAAAAGGGTGACGAGCCTCGGCAACAGGGATCTGTCGATCATTCCCCGCCACCAGAAGACGAGAAAGGGCACCGCAAACGCCAGACCGATCAGCCTGCCGAGCAGGCGATGCGAGTACTCGATGAGATAGATGCGCTGAAAGGCCTCGAGCGACATTCCCTTGTTTATCAACTGATACTCGGGGATCTGACGGTACTTCTCCATCTCCTCGAGCCAGGCGTCCTGGGACAGCGGCGGGATTGTGCCGGTCACCGGACGCCACTCGGTTATGGAGAGGCCGGAGTCCGTCAGGCGGGTATAGCCGCCCACCAGCACCATCAACGCAACCAGCACTGCGACCACGATCAGCCAGATCCCGACTGCGGGAGAGGTTCCCCGCCGCCTCAGGATGCGGTCGGCCGTGATCGCGCTCATGTCCGGTCAGGGATGCAGCACGATGCGGCCGACGATCTTCCCGGCCTTGAGCTCCTCTACCGTCTTCTGAGCGTCGGCCAGCGGACGGGTGGCGAGCGGAGGCGATTGCACGATCCCCTTTCGGCCCAGATCGATCAGTTCCTCGAGTTCGGCGAGGCTGCCCGTCATCGATCCCTGAATTGACCAGCTCCGGAACGGGAACATGGGCACGGGCAGCGTGATGGAGCCGCCGAACAGGCCGACGATCACGAGCCGGCCTGCCTTCCCGAGCACACCGGTACCGAACTTCACCGAACTCTCCGCACCGACGAAATCGACGGCACCGGTCACCCCCCCGCCGGTCATGGCAATGACGCGCTTCGCGGCGTCGGGAGCGGAGGAATTGATCACCTCCGCCGCACCGGCGGCCTTGGCGGCCTCGAGCTTCCTGTCGTCGATGTCGGCGACGATCGGGGCAACACCCGTCACTGCCTTGGCGAGCTTGATGCCGACCAGGCCGAGCCCGCCCGCCCCGATGATCAGGAGAGAGCCGCCCGCGCCGATCCTGCCGATCTTCTTGATGGCGCTGAAGGCGGTGAGCCCGGAACAGGCGAAGGTGCAGGCGAGATCGTGATCGAGGCCGGTGTAGTCGACGAGGTACTTCGCATCCGGTACCAGGATGTGATCGGCGAAACCGCCGTCGCGATTCACGCCGACCGCGCGCGGCTTGTTGCAAAGGTGCTCTTCACCGCGCGCGCAGATGGCGCACTGCCCGCAGCCGATCCAGGGGTATACGACACGCCGGTCGCCCAGCTTGACGCCCTTGGCGTCAGGGCCGAGCTCGACCACTTCGCCGGCGACCTCATGGCCCATCGCCACGGGAAGCGTGTCCGGCGGCACCGCCGGCACCTTGCGTCCGCCGCCCATGTCGAAATACCCGTCCCAGATGTGCACGTCCGAATGGCAGACGCCGCAGCCCGTCACCTTGAGCAGCACTTCCCCGCCCTTGGGCTTGGGGTTAGCTTCCTGCATGGCCGCGAGGGGCGCGCCGAACTGGGTCACGCGGTAGGCGAGCATTCCGTGGTTCCTCCCTGTCGACTTCTGGTTCAGGCTCGGGCCACCGCCTCTGCGGCGAGACGTTCGGCCCGGGTCTTCCTTACGCTATCCGACTTGAGCTGGCCGCAGGCAGCCATGATGTCGCGGCCACGCGGCGTCCGGACCGGCGAGGAATAGCCCGCATTGAAGACGATTTCCGAGAAGGCCCGGATCGCCTCGTCGGTAGGGCATTCGTAGGGCGCCCCTGGCCAGGCGTTGAAGGGAATGAGGTTCACCTTCGCCGGAATGCCGCGGATCAGCCGCACCAGCTCTCGGGCGTCCGCCGGCGTATCGTTCACACCCTTCAGCATCACGTATTCGAAGGTGATGCGCCGCGCATTGCTCGCACCGGGATAGGCGCGGCACGCGGCCAGCAGCTCTGCGATCGGATACTTCTTGTTGATCGGTACGATGACGTCACGGACGTCGTCGCGTACCGCATGCAGGCTGACCGCCAGATTGACGCCGAGTTCCTCGCCGCAACGCGCCATCATTGGTACTACGCCGGCGGTGGACAGGGTGATCCGGCGACGCGAAATGGAGATTCCCTCATTGTCCATGACGATGCGTAACGCCTTGGACACGTTGTCGAAATTGTAGAGCGGTTCGCCCATACCCATCATGACGATGTTGGACAGTAGCCGCTCACCTGCCGGGCTCGGCCACTCCTCGAGCGCATCGCGGGCCACCATGAGCTGACCGACGATTTCGGCCGCCGTCAGGTTTCGCACCAGCTTCATGGTACCGGTATGACAGAACCGGCAAGTGAGCGTGCAGCCGACCTGACTGGACACGCAGAGTGTGCCGCGGTCCTCTTCGGGGATATGGACGCTCTCAACCTCTTCGCCATCCGGCATTTTCAGCAGCCACTTGCGGGTGCCGTCGAGGCTCTTCAAGTCGCGTGTGACCTTCGGGCGGCCGATATCGCAACTGTCCGCCAGCCGTGCGCGCAGGTCCTTGGCGAGGCTCGTCATCGCATCGAAGGAGCAGGCGCCGCGATGATAAATCCAGTGCCAAAGCTGATTCGCGCGCATGCGCGCGCGTTTCGGATCCTCGCCGAGCTCCACCAGGAGGTCGGCCAGTTCCGCGCGCTCCAGGCCGACCAGACGCCGCTGGGCCGCCTGCTTCGGCGAACCCTCACTCGCGACCACGTCGGGCCGGAGCGGTGCGGTCGCCGTCATCGCACTCACTTGCAGCGATCAGCGATCGCTTTGAGGCCGGCCGTCACGCCCTTCAGCGAGTAGGTGTCGGTCGTGGCGACGCTGCGTTCGGACGTCCCCTTAACCGTAAGGTTGCTGCCCTTCATCATTGCGTCGACCAGATCGCTCTCGCGCTTGGTCTCGTGCAGCCAGGCGGTCTCGCGATAGCCGGGCTGCGTCGAGGGAGCGAGGTCGAAACTGTCCTTGTCGATACCGACCTGGACCTTGGTATCGGCCTTGATCGGATAGCCGAGATAGACCCCGACCTCGTTCTTCACCCTATCCGCCGGCCGGTTCGACACTTGGATCTGAACCTCGCCCCGCTTCAGTCCCTTGGCGTCCTGAGCCTTCGGCTTGGACCGGAGGAAACATGTGCGTGCCTTGCCGTCGCCCGTTTCCCAGGCATCCCAATCCCCGAAGTCGCCAATCTTCTTCATCTTGGCGCCCTGTTGGGCAAAAGCGGGGCCGGCGGCCAGCACGGCCGCGAGCGCCACAGCGATGAATCCGGTTCGCATGAGCATGCGGCGATACATAAACAAAGCCCAAGACCATTTCCAGCCTTGGCGCTGCGGCATTTCCGGCCGTAAAACGGCACTGATGACCCTGCCTGCCGAGCCTTCCCATCCCGCCGCCCTGTCGGCCGAGGCCTTTGCCGATCTGGTGGAGGCGATCGCGGCCGTCCGTGACCGGCAGGCCTTCGCCCGGCTGTTTCAGCATTTCGCCCCCCGGATCAAGAGCTACCTGGTGCGGCTCGGCTGCGACGGTGCGCAGGCGGAGGAACTGGCTCAGGAAGCGCTCCTCGTCGTCTGGCAGAAGGCGGCCACTTTTGACCGGCGGCAGTCCGCGGTCTCGACCTGGCTCTTCACCATCGCCCGCAACAAGCGGATCGACGCCATCCGCCGGTCGCGCCGGCCTGAGCTCGATCCCGAGGACCCTGCCCTGCAACCGGCACGGCCCGACCAGGCGGATGAGGTGTTGTCGGCGGCTCAGTCGGCCGACAGACTGCGCACCGCCCTTGCGACGCTTCCCGAAGACCAGCGTCGTCTGCTCGATCTCGCCTTCTTCCAGGAAAAGTCGCATAGCGACATCTCGGGCGAGACCGGCATACCGCTCGGCACCGTGAAATCGCGCATCCGGCTCGCCATGCAGCGCATTCGGAAGGTCATCGAAGGCGACTGAACCGGCGTCCCGCGCCGGACGCAGGTCAGATCACGCCTTCGCCAGCATCTCACCAGCCTGCTTCACGATCCCAAGAGCTTTCACTCGATCGACACCAACGGAATAGAACTGTTGCATCGTGGCGTATTCGGTCGCAAAGCAGGGACGGTCCCCGGCCATTTTGACTACTCGGATTTTTTGAAGACTTCGGCATCGTCTGGACCGACGCCTGCCCTCGACAGCTGGCTCTCCGATCCTCACGTATTGGTCCCCGGTCAGAGAATGAACTTCCGCGTCGCGCTGCCCGAAGATAGGTCCGATATTATCCCATATCTGAAGAGCGATCGGGCTCCCTGAGGATTGCCCAGACGAGCGCCTAGCTGCTAGCCTTCCGCCATGGCCGGCTCGCCGGTCCAATCAACAGGGAGGTTGAGCCGCCATGCGGATGCGGTCGATTCTTGCCGTGGCGATCACGGCGTCGTGTTTTGTCTTCGGCGGCGTGGCGAATGCCCAGACCGTCGACGGACCGAAGATCAACTGGAAGATCGGGGCGTGGGGCAAGCCTCGCGCGGCAACCTCGCACAGCGAATTCATCGCCAAGTACGTCAAGGAAAAGACGAACGGCAATTTCACCTGGACCATCGGCTACGAGAGCTTCGGCAGTCCCAAGGAACTGCTCGACCTGCTGTCGGTCGGAGCGTTGGACGGCACAAACATCTGCTCGTCCTATCACCCGGAGAAGCACCCGGCCTACACGGCGCTCGACCTGCCCTTCCTGCCGATCGCCAACGCCGACGTTCAGGAAAAGGTGCATGAGGCATTTCACAAGCACCCTTACGTCATCAACGAGATGAAGCGCTGGAACGCCCAGTTCCACATGTCGATCCTGCTGCCCCAGTACGAATTCATCGGCCGCAGCGCCAAGCCGCCGAAGACGCTCGAAGACTGGAAGGGCCTCCGAGTCCGGGCGATCGGTGGCATCGGCGAGGCGATGAAGCGTCTCGGGGCGATTCCCACCTCCGTCGATGCGACGGAAGTCTATTCGATGATGGAGCGCGGCACGGTGGACGCCGCCTCATTCCCTTCGACCTACGCCCATGCATCCTATCGCGTGCATGAGGTGGGCAAGTGGTTCACTTCCAACATGGCGCCCGGCACCCAGGCATGCCCGTCGCTGATCGGCATCAAGGCCTGGGAGAAGCTGCCGGCCCAGTACAAGAAGCTGATCGACGATTCAAAGCCGCTGGCCTATGCGGAATTGAAGAAGGCGTATGGCGCGGCGGACGAGAAGAACATTCCCCTGTTCAAAGCGAAGAAGCTGGAGTTCATCACCTATACGGAGGCCGACATGGCCGAATTCCGCAAGGTGGGCGCCCAGCCGGTCTGGGATGCCTGGGTCGAGGAGAAGACCAAACAGGGCATCCCGGCGAAGGAGTTGCTCGACCTGATCTTGACGACGGCGAAGGCGAACGCGCCAAAGTCCTGATCGACCGGTTGACCGGCACGTCGGCGGTCCGAATGGCCCGCCGACGTGCCGCAGTGGCGTAACGGGGGGCTCCCAATGACATCTGCAACGGTGGCGCCGCCGCCGCCTGCGGCGCTTGTGGCGCTGCATCGGCTTCTCGCGCGATTGGAAGACATCCTGACGCTGATCGCCGCGGCCGCGATCTTCTTCCTGATGCTCGTTGGCGTCTATCAGATCGTGGCGCGAACGGTCTTCAACACCGCGATCTACGGCTATATCGACTACGTCGAACAGGCCGGCGTCGTATTCGCCCTCTTGGGCGTCGCCTATTGCCAGCGCCTCGGCGCACATGTGCGCATGGACCTGATCCTCCGAGGCTTTCCGCTCCGCTTCCTCTGGGCCATGGAAGGCTTCTGCGTCGTGGTCGCCCTGGTGGTGGTGGGCATTCTGGTCTTCACCAGCTTCGGGACCTTCCAGCGGGCCTTCAATCTCGGCGACTCCACCATGGACATCAAGCTGCCGGTCTGGCCCTCGAAGCTGCTGGTTCCGATGGCCCTGTCGGTTTTGTGGTTCCGCCTTGCCATCCAGACGGTCGACTATCTGCGTCTGGTCCGCCACCCCGAGGCCGACCCGCTCGCCGTTCCCAAGCTGGAGACTGTGGAGGAGCAGGCCAAGAACGAGATCGAAGAAGCTCTCGGTCGTACCGAAGGGGAGCACCGCTCATGAGCGAGTGGAGCCCTCTGGAATACGGCATCGCCGGCTCGGTCCTCCTGATCGGCCTCTGTCTTCTTGGAGTCCGTATCGCCTACGCCGCTGCCGCAGTCGGGGTCGCGGGCCTTGTCGCCATGCTGGGCTGGGGGCCGGCGATCAGGGCGGCCGGCGGCATCCCCCATGCGACGACGGCGAGCTATACGCTTTCGGTACTGCCGATGTTCATCCTCATCGGCTACCTCGCCTACTACGCCAAATTGACGGAAGCGGCCTTCGAAGCGGCGCGCCGCTGGTTCGGTTGGCTTCCCGGCGGGCTCGCCACCGCCACCGTCTATGCCGTCGCCGGCTTCTCGGCGGTTTCCGGCGCCAATACCGCCGCTGCAGCCGTCTTCGCCAAGGTGGCAATTCCGGAAATGCTGAAGGCACAGTACGACCGCCGGCTCGCCGCCGGCGTCGTGGCTGCCGGCGCCACCCTGGACTCCCTCATCCCACCCTCGGCGCTTCTTGTGGTCTACGGCATCATCGTCGAGGAATCGATCGGCAAACTCCTGATCGCGGGGTTCGTCCCGGGCGCGGTCTCCGCCCTTGTCTATACGGCGATCATCACCTTTATGTGCTGGCGCAATCCAGCCATGGGCAAACCCATTCGCGGCTACACCTGGGGCCAGCGGTTCCAGTCCTTGCCGGGCACCTTCCCCATCGTGCTGGTCATCGGAATCATCCTGTTCAGTATGCTGGAAGGGTGGGCGACGCCGACGGAAGCGGGGGCGCTGGGGGCTTTCTGCGTCTTCGTAATCGCCCTCTTCCATGGGATGAAAGGGGCTGAACTCAAGCAGGCGCTGCTGGAATCGGCCAAGCTTACGGCGATGATCTTCACCGTCGTCTGGGGCGTCCTGATATTCACCCGCTTCCTGGGTTTCGCCGGCCTGCCGGACGCCATCGCGGGCTGGGTCGTCGGCCTCGACCTGCCTCCGCTCGCGGTCCTGCTGGCGATTTACGCGCTGTACCTCATCCTCGGCACGATCCTGGAAGGGATCGGCATGTTTCTCCTGACGCTGCCGGTCATCTTCCCCGTGGTGCAGGCCATGGGCTTCGATCCGATCTGGTTCGGCATCATTCTGGTCAAGCTGAATGGCATAGCCACGCTTTCTCCGCCGGTCGGACTTGTGGTTTTCGTGGTCAACGGGGTGCGGCCCGACATTCCGGTGCGTGATATCTTTCGTGGAATCTGGCCTTTCATTCTTGCCGATGTGATCACCATCGCCGTGCTTACCGCTTACCCCGAACTCGTAACCTTCCTCGTCAACGACTGATGCCGGCAGCCGCCCGAGAAGCGACGCCGGCCGCAGTCGGCGTCGTTGTCCTCGTTTTCGCCCTCGGGATGCTCGGCGCCGGACTGAACGGCGCCTTTCCCGTCTTCGTGCTGCCGGTGACCGAGGCACTCGGCCTGGACCGGGCCGCCTTCGTCGGCCTCTATGCCATCAGCATGCTGGTGTTGGGCCTCGCGGCGCCGCTGATCGGCACGCTGTTCGACAAACTCGGGCCGCGCACGCTGGCCCTCGGCGGCGTCGCGGCCATGGGTGGGGCCTTGTTGGCGGCGTCCTTCGCTGATCGGCTCTGGCAATTGCAGGTCACGCTCGGTTTGTCCTGCGGCATCGCCATTGCCGCCCTGGGCGGGGTGATGCAGTCGGCGCTGCTGTCGCGCTGGTTCCGAACCCGCCTCTCTACCGCCATCGCCATCGGATACTGCTCGGGCGGGGTCGGGGGTCTGCTTTTCGCGCCCTTCGCCCAAGCATTGATCGATCTCGGCGGATGGCGTTTCGCCTATCGACACATCGGCATCGGCGTCATTTCTCTTCTCGTTGTCCTCGCCATGCTGCCCTGGCGCCGCATCGCGGCCGGCAATCCCGATCTCGGCCCGCCGGCACGCACCAGTGCGACCCGGGCGGAAGGACCTACAGTCGGCGAAGCGCTTCGCTCCCTGCCATTCTGGACGCTGGTCTGGTCGTTCGGGTTCACGTCCATCGGCCTCTTCTCGGTCACACCGCAGATCGTTGCACGCCTGACCGAGATCGGGTTCGCGCCCATCCAGGCTGCCTCCATCTTCGGCTTCACGACCATGCTGACCCCGGTGGGGATGATCGGTGCGGGCTGGCTCGCCGACCGCGGGGGACGGGAACTCTCCCTGGCGTTGACCTACTCCGCAACCATGCTGGGCGTCATCGCCTTCGCGTTTCTCGACGGGCCCGGCAGCATCCTCACGCTGGGCCTCTTCGCCGTCCTGTTCGGCGCCACGATGGGATCCCGCGCGCCTGTGATCTCCTCCCTCGCGGCGCAACTGTTCGCCGGCCGCTCCTTCGGCCGCATCTATGGTTCGATCAGTCTCGCCCAGGGTGTCGGGGCGGCCGTCGGCGCCCAGACCGGTGGGCTTATTCATGACTGGACCGGCAGCTACGACGCTCTGTTCGTCTTTTCGGTCGTGTCCTTGCTTGCCGCCGCCGGCCCCATTTATGTTCTGGCCCGCCGGTTGAGGCAACGACCCGCCGGTGGAGGAGCACCATGAATTTCGAATTCAGCGAAGCCCAGATCGCCATCCGCGACGCCATAAACAAGCTGTGCGCGAAATACGGGCCGGAGTATTGGCTGGCGCGCGACGAGGACGGACGCTTCCCGGAGGAATTCGTCAAGGACCTCGCCGACGGCGGCTGGCTCGGCATCACCATGCCGCCCGAACTGGGCGGATCGGGGCTCGGTGTGACCGAGGCGGCTCTCATGATGCAGACGATCGCCCGCACCGGCGCCGGGTTCAGTGGCTGCTCGGCCATCCACATCAACCTGTTCGGCCCCATGCCCGTCGTCGTCTACGGTACGGAGGAGCAGAAGCGCCGCATGCTGCCGCCGATGATGCAGGGCAAGGATCGCACCTGTTTCGGGGTCACCGAACCCGATGCCGGCCTCGACACCAGCAAGGTGAAGACCCGTGCGGTGAAGGACGGCAGGCACTACATCGTGCACGGCCAGAAGATCTGGACCTCGACCGCGCAGACGGCGACCAAGATCCTGCTGCTGGCCCGCACCAAGCCGCTGGAAGACTGCAAGTCGGGCTTCGACGGCCTGTCGCTGTTCTTCACCGACTTCGACCGCAAGCACGTCGAGGTTCGCGAGATCCACAAGATGGGCCGCAAGGCCGTGGACTCCAATCAGGTGTTCTTCGACGGGATGAAGGTTCCTGAAGAGGATCTGATCGGCAAGGAAGGCGAGGGTTTCAAGTATCTGCTGCACGGCCTGAATCCTGAGCGCATCCTGATCGCGGCTGAGGCTACGGGCCTCGGGCAGGCGGCGCTCGCCCGCGCCACGCAGTATGCCAAGGACCGCGTAGTCTTCGGCCATGCCATCGGGGAAAACCAGGGCATCCAGCATCCTTTGGCGGTGAACTGGATCGAACTCGAAGCGGCCGAGCTCCTCACCTACAAGGCGGCGTCCCTCTATGACGCCAAGCTGCCCTGCGGGCCGGAGGCGAACGCGGCGAAGTACTTTGCCGCCGAGGCCGGCTTCAAGGCCTGCACGCAAGCCGTCATGACGCACGGCGGCATGGGCTACGCCAAGGAGTTCCATGTCGAACGGATGATGCGGGAATCGATGATCGCGCGCATCGCCCCGGTGAGCCGCGAACTGGTGCTGTCCCACGTCGCAGAGAAGGCCCTCGGCCTGCCGAAGTCCTACTGATGCCGGGCCCTCTTGCCGGATTCCGGGTCATCGACCTCACGGCGGTCGTCCTCGGTCCCTATGCTTCGCAGATGCTGGCCGATTTCGGCGCCGACGTGATCAAGGTCGAGCCGCCGGAAGGCGACATCAACCGCCATCTCGGCCCGCAGAAGACGCCGATGATGAGCCCGCTGCACCTCGGCATCAATCGCGGCAAGCGCTCCGTCTGCCTCGACCTGAAGAAGCCCGAGGCGCGCGCCGCGCTGCTGGAACTTGCCAAGGGCGCCGACGTCTTCATGCACACGATGCGCCCGAAGGCCGCCCGCTCGCTCGGCATCGACTACGCCGACGTGAAGCGAGTGAAGCCTGATATCGTCTATGCCAATGCGCTGGGCTACGCCTCCGACGGGCCCTATGGCGACAAGCCGGCTTTCGACGACATCATTCAGGCGGCTTCGGGCGTCGCCAGCCTGATGGCCGAGATCGCGGGCGAGCCGCGCTACGCCCCCACCATCATCGCCGACAAGGGGACGGGCCTCGCCTTCGGCAATGCCATCCTCGCCGCGCTCCTGCACCGCCAGCGGACCGGCCAGGGCCAGCATGTCGAGGTGCCGATGTTCGAGACCATGGTCGGTTTCTGCATGCTCGAGCATCTGTGGACCAAGACCACCGATCCGGAAGGCGGCACCATCGGCTATCCGCGCGTACTGTCGCCCAACCGGAAACCCTACAAGACCAAGGACGGCTGGATCGGCGTGCTGCCATACTCGGACGCGCATTGGAAACTGACCTTCGATGCGATCGGCAAGCCCGGCACGCTGGAGGATCCGCGCTTCAACTCGCTCTCCACCCGCACCCAGAATATCGGCGCGCTCTACGGCATTCTCGAAGAGGGCCTGACGAGCAAGACGACGGACGAATGGCTGGAAATCTTCGACCGCCTGCAGGTGCCCTGCGCCCCGGTCAGCCGCCTCGCCGACCTGCCTGAGCATCCGCATGCGAAGGCGGTCGGCCTGTTCCAGACCATGGAACACCCGACCGAAGGCCGCATGATGACGGTGCGACCGGCTGCCCGCTTCTCCGAAACGCCGGCCGCGATCGGCATCCCTGCGGCCACGCTCGGCCAGCATACGCGTGAGGTACTGCGCGAGGCGGGCCTCAGCGACAGCGCGATCGACGCGGCGACCGGGAGCTAGACGCCTACACTTGCATGAATTCGGATCGTTCCATGACCTCCAGCCTTCCCATTCGCGCCGTATTCTGGGATTTCGGTGGCGTAATCCTCACCAGCCCCTTCGAAGCCTTCAACCGCTATGAGGCGGAGAAGGGCCTGCCGAAGGATTTCCTGCGCGGCGTCAACGCCGTCAACCCGCACGCCAATGCCTGGGCCAGGCTGGAGCGGAGCGAGGTGACTTCCGAACAGTTCGCCGCCCTCTTCGAGGAAGAGAGCGCAGCCCTCGGCCATCGCGTTTCCGGCCATGACGTGCTGGCGCTGCTTTCGGGCGACGTGCGCCCCGAGATGGTGGCGGCGCTGCACGCGGTGAAGACGAGATACAAGACGGCCTGCCTGACCAACAACGCCAATATCGGCCATGGCGCCGGCATGAGCCGCCGCCCGGAGGTGGCCCGCCAGATCGCCACCATCATGACGCTGTTCGACGCGGTGGTGGAATCGAGCAAGGTCGGCATCCGCAAACCGGAGCCGCGCTTCTACCAGATCGCCTGCGAGATGGTGGGCGTGCAGCCGGACGAGGTGGTCTTCCTCGACGACCTCGGTATCAACCTGAAGCCCGCCGCCGCCATGGGCATGCGGACGATCAAGGTGCTGTCCCCACGCCAGGCGCTGGCCGATCTGGAAAGGGTGCTGGGGCACCCGCTCTGATGGGGATCGAGGTCTTCGAGGGCGACATCACCAGCCTCGCTGTCGATGCCATCGTCAATGCGGCGAACGAGCAGCTCCTGCCCGGCGGCGGCGTCTGCGGGGCAATCCACCGCGCCGCCGGGCCCGGCCTCGCCGCGGAATGCAGGACGGTCGGCCCCTGTCCGACCGGCGGCGCCCGGCTGACCGGCGGCCACAACCTGAAGGCGCGCTGGGTGATCCATGCCGTCGGCCCGGTCTGGCACGGCGGCGGTTCGGGAGAGGACGGGCTCCTGGAAGGCGCCTATCGGGCCAGCATGGAGATCGCCCGCGACCGCTGCCTGGACTCGATCGCCTTCCCCGCCATTTCAACCGGCATATACGGCTTCCCGCTCGATCGGGCGGCGGCCATCGCAGTCCGCACCATCAAGGAGTACCTGGGTCTCGCCGGCCCGCCGAAGCGGGTGGTGTTCTGCTGCTTCGGCGCCGAGGCGACGGCGGCCTACCGCCAGATCCTGGGCGACCGGCCACGCCCCGGCCTCTCGGTCTAGGCCGGCCTCAAAGCTTACGAATATCCACAGCGGACTGTAGGGCCTTCAGCATCCGTTAAGCCATTTACCTTAGGTCTCTGGGCGTGCCACAACGTCACCAATGAGACGCCCCGAATGAACGCCCAGCCCCAGAGCATCGCCCCGGCCAACAACGGCTCCGATTTCGCCGACGAGATCGCCGGGCTGTTCGGAGAAATCAAGGTCGTGGAACAGGTTGCCAAGCAGATCGAAGCCATCGCCGCGCAGACCAACCTGCTGGCACTGAACGCCACCATCGAAGCCGCCCGCGCCGGCGAGGCCGGCAAGGGCTTCGCCGTTGTCGCTTCGGAAGTGAAGCAGCTCGCCGGCCAGACCCGCAAGGCGACCGAGGAGATCGGCGAGACTCTATCGCGGCTCACCGAGCGTGCCGACCGGCTGCGCGAGCGTTCGCTGGCCCAGGCCGCCGAGGCCTCCTCCGCGGCCCATTCCGGCTACCAGGCCTGAACCTCCGGCCTCAGGGCTGACGGCAGACCAGATTGGCTTCCACCTGGCGCTGCACGGCGGGGTCGAGCGACATCCCGCCGCAGCGCTGGGTATAGGTTTCGACCGCGGTGCGGTAACGCGTGACCGCGGCATTGTAGGCCGGGACCGCGTCGTCGTTGTAGGCGCGGATCGCCGGCTCCTCCGATTTCACCAGCGCCTCGAAAGCCGCCACCGCTTCCTGATCATCGGGATTGACCAGCGGCCGTCGGCGCTCGATGTCGCGCCGGATCTGCGCGAGTTCGTTCTGCGCCGAATCGACACCGGCCCGGGCGACCGCGATCTGCGCGTTCTGGAACTCCGCCGCCTGGCGAAGGCAGAGGCAGTCGCGCACCGCTTCCGGCGTGGTCAGTACCCGCTGGGCCAGGGCCTGCGGCGCGGAGGCGAGCATGAGTGCCGCGGTGAGGGCGAGTATGCGCATGCGGGTTTCCTTTCCTTCGATCGGCCCCCGTTGCCGGTCTCTGTCTCTCATCCCCCGTGCACCGGCCCCTGCGGACCCAGGCGCACGCCGGCGCGAAGATTCCTATAGGGCAGCTTGGCCGGACGGTCCACGAAGGACCCCGGCGCCTCGACCACCAGGATCTCTTCCGCGATCGGGGCGAAATCGGCGCGGAAATGCACCGTCGACTTTAGCCCGAGGATCTTCACCTCTTCCGGCTCGATCCCGACATGCCGGAACATCTCCTTGTCGGCCGCCTGCATGCGGCCCGCCGCCACCACGATCCTGACATCGCCGATCCTGAGGCAGGCATAGGGGCCGAGATTGGTCCGCGTACCGCCGTAGAACGGGCCCGTGCAGAGGAACCTGCCGTCGCCCAGCGCCTCGACCGTGAAGCGGCCGCGGAACGGCGGGTCGCCATCGGTGAAGATCTTGCCGCCGAGCTCGATCTCGATCTCAGCCCCGACGCCCGCTTCGTGCGCGGCGACCGCCGCAGCCTCGTCGGACACCACGCCTACGACGGCGCCGCGCGCGTCCGCCTCGACCAGGGCGCGGATCAGGCCCGTCGTGTCGCTCGTCCCGCCGGCGCCCGGATTGTCCTGCACGTCGGCCAGGACGATCGGCTTCCGGGCCTGGTTGGACATTCGGATCGCCTTAGCCACCGCGGCGCCCGGGTCCATCATGCCGATGGCGAATTCCGCCTCCTTGTCGACGATGGTCTTGAGCAGCGTGTCGGCCGCCGTATCCGCCGCGGCTTGCGTGTCGGCATAGCAGAAAACCGTCGGGCCGCATTCGTGGATATCGGCCGGCGGGAAACCCGGCGTGTAGTTCACGACGGAAACCGCTCCCTGCTCCAGCGCGGCAAAGCCGTCGTAGATGCCCTTGGACGGCTCGGCCATGGTGCACTGGAAGGTCAGCGGCAGGAGGAACGGCACCCGGCGAAAGGCCTTGGCCGGGACAGGCCGCCTGCCGGTCAGGATGTCGTGCAGGCGCCGCGCGGTGCGGGCACCGGTTGCCGCCATGTCCACATGCGGATAGGTGCGATAGGCGCAGAGGAAGGTCGAATGCTCGATCATCCCCTCCGTCACGTTGGCATGCAGGTCGAGGCTGACGGCGATCACCACTTCCGGTCCGACCAGATCCCGGATGCGCCGCAGCAGTTCGCCCTCGCCGTCCTCGTGATGCTCGGCCACCATGGCCCCGTGCAGGTCCAGATAGATGGCATCGTATTCACCCGCCGCCGCGTCGATCCCGGCCAGGATGTCGGCGGTGATCCGCTCATAGGCATCCTCGGTGACATGGGCGGAAGGCACCGCCGCGCACCACAGGACTGGCACCAGCGTGTGTCCCAGTGCCAGCGCCTGTTTGATGAATCCGCCCGAGGAGATGTTCATCGGCGGCAGGACGTCCAGCATGTCCGCGCCGCGCGTCAGGCCGGGCCACCCCTCGGCCCGTTCAAAATACTCGTAGATCGCCTTCACCGGGGCGAAGGTGTTGGTCTCGTGCTGGAAACCGGCAATCAGAATGCGCGACACCGCGATCTCCCCTTGAACGGCCACGGACGGCCATGACAGCGCCCGAAGGCTAGCCGTTCGCGCCGGCATCGCAACCCGTAAGGCGGGACCGGTGGCGGCGCGTTGACATGGCTGCTCCGCTCCCTAGCCTCCCTGCAACGACAAGGTCGGAGGAAACCCATGAGTACGGCAGGCATGCGCCGGATCGAGCCGGAGGACGAGGCGCAGCTTCTCCGAGGCATCGAGCGCTGGGTCGAGCGCGAGGTGAAACCCGTCGTGAAGGCGCATGATCACGGCGATCTCTATCCCCATGAGATCGTCGAGCAGATGAAGGCCATGGGCCTGTTCGGCGCGACGATCTCCCCGGAGTACGGCGGCCTCGGCCTGCCCGCCGCCACCTATGCGAAGGCCGTGATGCACATCTCCAGCGTCTGGATGGCCATCACTGGCATCTTTAACTCGCATCTGATGCTGGCGCTCGCCATCGAGAAGTTCGGCACAGAGGCACAGAAGCGCACCTGGTTGCCGAGGCTCGCCAGCGGCGAGGTGCGCGGCGGCCTGGCGCTCACCGAGCCGGATGCCGGCACCGATCTGCAGGGCATCCGCATGGTCGCGCGGCGCGACGGCGACCACTACGTCATCAACGGGACCAAGACCTGGATATCCAACGGCCGCGAGGGCTCCTGCTTCGCCCTGCTGGTGAAGACGAATCCCGACGCCCAGCCTCGCCATGCGGGAATGAGCCTCTTCATCGCCCCGCGCGGTCCCGGCTTCACGGTGGGCAGGAAGCTGGAGAAGCTGGGCTACAAGTCGATCGATTCCGCCGAACTGATCTTCGAGGACTACCGCATTCCGGCGGACCACCTGATCGGCGAGGTGGAGGGCCGAGGTTTCATCCAGGCGACCGGCGGCCTGGAACTTGGGCGGATCAACGTGGCCGCGCGCGGCGTCGGCCTGGCCGAAGGCGCGCTGAAGCTCGCCACCGAATATGCACAGGTACGCAAGACCTTCGGCAAGCCGATCTGCGAGCATCAGGCGATCCAGCTCAAGCTGGGCGAGATGGCGACGCGCGCCCGCGCCGCCCGCCTGCTCACGTTGGACGCCGCCGCCGCCTTCGACCGCGGCGAGCGCTGCGATCTGGAAGCCGGCATGGCCAAGTACTTCTCCTCCGAAGCCGCGCTCGAGAACAGCACCGAAGCGATGCGCATCCACGGCGCCTACGGATACTCCAAGGAGTACGACATCGAGCGCTTCTATCGCGACGCACCGCTGACCTGCATCGGCGAAGGCACCAACGAAATGCAGCGCATCGTGATCTCGCGCCAATGGATCAAGCGGAACCCCGTGTCATGAAGCTGTCCGGAATCCGCGTCATCGATCTCTCCGCCTTCCTGCCCGGCCCCTATCTGACCATGTGCATGGCCGACCACGGGGCGGAGGTGATCAAGGTGGAACCGCCGGCCGGGGACCCCGGGCGCCACGTGGGCCTGTCCGACGGTCCGCAGACGGTGTTCTTCCGCAATCTCAACCGAGGCAAGAAGTCGGTCGTGATCGACCTCAAGACGACCGCGGGGCGCGAGGCGCTGCTCCGGCTCTGTGACACCGCCGACGTGTTCGTGGAGACATCGCGCCCCGGCGTGGCCAAGCGCCTCGGTGTCGACTACGAGACGATTGCCGCGCGCAATCCGCGCATCGTCTACTGCTCGATCAGCGCTTTCGGACAGACCGGACCCTATCGCGACCGCCCGGCACATGACCTGGCGATAGAAGCAGTGAGCGGCGTCCTGTCGCTCACCGTCGACCGCCACGGCACCCCGGTCATTCCAGCCATCGCGGCGGCCGACAACCTCGCGGCCCTGCAGTCGCTGTCGGGGATCCTGATGGCGCTCCTCGCCCGCGAGAGATCCGGGCGTGGCGACTATCTCGACATCGCCATGCACGATGCGACCCTGGCCGCCACCGCCAACATCCTGGGTCCGGCGATGGCGGAGGGGCGTCAGTCGGTCCCACATCACGAGCGCAGCATGGGCGGTTCGGCCTTCTATCAGGTCTACGCCACCTCGGACGGCCGCCACGTCGTTCTGGCCGGCCAGGAGGACAAGTTCATCGAAACGCTGCTGAATGCCATCGGCCGGCCCGATCTGATCCCGCTCTCGCTGCAGGGTCCGGGCGCGCATCAGGAGCCGGTCAGGGCGGCGCTCGCCGCCATCTTTGCGGCAAAAACACAGGAGGAGGCCATCGCCTGGCTCTCCACCATGGATCTCTGCTACGCGCCGGTGAAGACGATGCCCGAGGCGCTGGCCGATGCCAATGCACGGGCACGCGGCATGATCCTTACCGATCACCTCGGTCGGGCTCATATCGGGCCGGCGGTGCGTTTCAGGCACGAGCCGCCGATACCCGAGCTGCAGGCACCGGAACTCGGTCAGCACAACGCCGTATTTCTCGAGGGGGCATGAGCATGCGAAGCCGCGCCAGCCAGGGCCGCTACTACGAGGATTTCGTCGTCGGCGACATCTACGAACACCGTCCCGGGCGCACCATCAGCGAGGCCGACAACACCTGGTTCACGCTGCTGACGATGAACCAGCATCCGCTGCACTTCGACGCCGAGTACGCGGCGAAGTCGGAGTTCGGCCGCCCCGTGGTCAACAGCTGCCTCACGCTCTCCATCGTGGTCGGCATGAGCGTCGCCGACATCTCCTACAAGGCGATCGGCAATCTCGGTTGGAACGACATCCGCCTCACCGCGCCGGTCTTCAATGGCGACACCGTGTATGCGGAGTCCGAGGTTCTGGCGAAGCGCGAATCCGCGAGCCGGCCGACCCAGGGAGTTGTCACCGTGCGCACCATCGGAAGGAAGTCCGACGGTACCGCCTTCATGAGCTTCGAGCGCACCGTCCTGGTGCCCAAGCGCGGCCATGGTGTCGAGGATCAGGCCGGATAGGCCCGCCGCACCTTGAGGATGGTGAGCGCGGCGCTGAGCGGTGCGGCCACCATCAGAAGAAAAGTGACCGCATAGCTGCCGGTCGCCTGCACGACGAGCGAGAAGCCCGCCGGCCCCATCACATATCCGATGAAGGAGAAGAAGGTGGCGCCCGAGGTCGCCTCGCCCACCTCATCGCGGGCCACCCGCGCAGCGAGTTCGGCGAGGTAGATACCGTTCCAGCTGACCGCGGCGAAGCCCGAGAAGATGGCGGCTCCCGCGATGGCCCAGGTCGGCAGCCCCGCCGGCAGGAGGGTCATCAGCACCAGCGCGCTGGCCGAGCCGACCGCCAGCACCAGCAGCATGGCCATGTTCGACGTCCGGTCGGCCCACCATCCCGCTGCGATGCGGCCGACCGCCCCGGAAAGCTGCAATACCGCGAACGCGAAGCCCGCGCCCGCCACGCCGAAGCCGAGTTCCACCGTCAGGTAGGGCACGAAGAAGGAGAAGAAGCTCGACTGCGCCAGAGCGAAGCCGAAACCGATGAAAGCGAGCCAGGGCAACGCGGGCGACAGCCGCACACCACGGAACGGCTGTATCAGGGTCTTGCGGCTCAGCATACCGGCGAAGGGCAGGACCATTTGCCGGTTCCGCGCGGCATCGAACCGTTCCCGCATCGGCTGCACCGTGACCACCGCCGCGATCGCGATCAGCACGGCCACCCCGATCCCCAGCCGCCAGTCATAGAGCACGGCCAGAATTGGAACGATCAGCGCGCCCGTCGCCTGACCGATCGGCACCCCCGCCTGCTTCAGCGAGAAGGCGAGGCCACGGCGATGCGGTGGCGTATGCCGGGCCAGGATGTCGCTCGTCGCCGGAGGAATCGGCCCATATCCCATCCCGCAGAGCAGCGCGGCGACGAGGACCAGGGGCCAGACGGCGGCGGTGACCAGGAGTGTCGCGATTGCCGTGAGCAACAGCCCGCCCTGCAACAGGCGAAGCGGTCCGATCCTGACCAGGAACGGACCGCCGACCATCAAAAACACCATGCTCGAGAGCGTTGAGAGAGAGGAGAAGTAGCCGATCTTCTCCACGGCCACGCCCGCCGCCGCGGTCAACAGCGGCGCGCTGACGAGGACGGCACTCGAAAGGATCGAAGTGGCGATCTGCATCGCCAGGGTGACGCCCACCGCCGTTGTCCAGGCGGGAGGCGCAGTCGAGGGAACCGGGCGCGGCGGGTCCGGCTCAGGCACTGGAGAGGACGCTGCGGGCGAAGCGGTCGAAATCGGTCAGCACAGGGGGATTGTCGCGTGACAGGGCCGACATGCCGACCACGATTTCCGCATGGCCGACACCGGGATAGAGCTTGGCTTCCGCCCGGACACCGAGTGCGCGCAGCCGATCGGCCATGACCGTGGTGTTGCGCGGATAGACCGTCCCGTCCTTGTCGCCATGCAGCAGCAGGGCCGGCGGCGTCGCGGTCGTTGCGACACGGGTGGGCTGTGTGCTCTCCAGAGGCGACACATGCCCGAAGATGCGGCGCATGAAGTTCGACTCCAGCGGCAGGAAATCATAGGGACCGGCCAGGCCCACGACGCCCCGGATAGCCGACTGGGTCAGGCCATGCGGCGCGAGAAAGCGGGTATCGCACGCCACCATCATCGCGTTGTAGGCCCCGGCGGAATGGCCCATCAGAAACATCCGGGAGGGATCGCCGCCGTGAACGGCGATATTACCCGACGCCCAGGCCGTGGCGGCGGCGGTGTCTTCGATGAACCCCGGCCAACGTCCTTCCGGATCGACGCGATAGTCAGGCAGAACGACGGCATAGCCGAGCCGCGTGAGCGATTCTCCGACGAAGGCGTAATCCGTCCGGCTGCCCGAGACCCAGGATCCGCCATAGACGAAGATCACGACCGGGTACGGCCCCTGCCCCTGCGTCGGTACATAGACGTCGAGCTTCCGCCGCGCTCCTTCGCCATAGGCGACCCCGACCGTCTCACGATACCCCCCCGAGGGGGCGACCGCGTTCAACACCCCGATCGGAGAGCACGCTCCGGCCCCGAAGCCCGCCAAGGATAGGGTGAAAATCCGGCGATCCATGCGCGTCATTCCCTGCCAGTCGACGACGCGATCAGATAAGGCCTGCCGCTGGCCAGGAAAGCGAAAATCGCCTCTCCTGTGACGGACGCCGCCCCGCGAGCGGGTTCCGTGTGGAGCCGGTCGACGACCGGGCCCCACACGGTGATCCGGCGATCAGAGATCGGCGTAAACGTGTGTTTCCGCCTTCGCACCCGGGTGGGTGACGGCTCCACCTTCCGCATTGCCGACCAACTGAGCGTACTTCCACAACGCGCCCGAGTTGTAATTGGTCTTGCGCGGCTTCCACTTCTTCTTCCGCTCGGCCAGTTCGGCCTTGCTCAATTTCACGTTCAGCGTGCCCTTGACCGCATCGATTTCGATGATGTCACCGTTCTTGATCAGGGCGATCGGGCCGCCCACCGCCGCTTCCGGGCCGATATGGCCGATGCAGAAGCCGCGGGTGCCGCCGGAGAACCGACCGTCGGTGATCAGCGCGACAGATTCGCCCGAGCCCTGGCCGTACAGCGCCGCGGTGGTGGCCAGCATCTCGCGCATGCCGGGGCCGCCCTTCGGCCCCTCGTAGCGAATCACCAGCACGTCGCCCTGCTTGTACTTGCGGCCCTGGACGGCGGCGAAGCACGCCTCTTCGCTGTCGAACACCCTGGCCGGACCGGTGAACTTCAACCGCTCCATGCCCGCGATCTTCACGATCGCGCCCTCGGGGGCGAGATTGCCCTTGAGCCCCACCACGCCGCCGGTGGTGGAGATCGGGTTCTTCACCGGATAGATCACCTTCTGGCCCTTCGGGATCTTCACGTCCTTCAGGTTCTGCTTCAGCGTCTTGCCTGTGACGGTGATGCAGTTGCCGTCGAGCAGGCCACCGTCCAGCAGCGCCTTCATCAGCACCGGTACGCCGCCGATCTCGTAGAGATCCTTCATCACGTAGTTGCCGCCCGGCTTGAGGTCGGCGATGTAGGGCGTCTCGCGGAAGATCTTGCAGACGTCGTGCAGGTCGAACTTGATCCCCGCCTCGTGTGCTATGGCGGGCAGATGCAGCCCGGCATTGGTCGACCCGCCGGAGGCGGCGACGATCACCGCGGCATTGCGCAGGGATTCCTTCGTCACGATGTCGCGCGGACGGATGCCACGGCGCAGGCATTCAAGCACCGCCTCGCCCGACTGGTAGGCGAAGCTGTCGCGGCTCTCATACGGCGCCGGAGCGCCGGCGGAGCCGGGCAGCGCGAGGCCGATGCACTCCGACACGCAGGCCATCGTATTGGCGGTGAACTGCCCGCCGCAGGACCCGGCCGACGGGCAGGCCGAGCATTCGAGCAGCTCCAGCTCCTCGTCCGTCATCTTGCCGACCGCGTGCTGGCCCACGCCCTCGAACACGTCGACGATGGTGACGTCCCGGCCGTGGAACTTGCCGGGCAGGATGGAGCCGCCGTAGATGAAGACCGACGGCACGTTGAGGCGCACCATCCCCATCATCACGCCGGGGAGCGACTTGTCGCAGCCCGCGATGCCCACGACGGCGTCGTAGCAGTGGCCGCGGACGCAGAGTTCGATGGAATCGGCGATCGCCTCGCGGCTGGCGAGAGACGATTTCATCGCCTGGTGGCCCATGGCGATGCCGTCGGTCACGGTGATGGTGGTGAATTCGAACGGCGTGCCGCCGGCTGCGGTGACGCCCTTCTTGGCCGCCTGGGCCTGGCGCGACAGCGCGATGTTGCAGGGCGCAGCCTCGTTCCAGGTCGACACAACGCCCACGAAGGGCTGGTTGATCTCCTGCTTCGTCTTTTCCATCGCATAGTAGAAGGCGCGCGCCGGTGCGCGGTCCGCCCCCACCGACACGTGCCGGCTCGGCAGTTTCGACTTGTCCCAGGTCTTGGCGTCCATGAACCCTTTCCTCCCAAGGGCGGGTCCGACCCCCGCCGCGGAGGGCGGAGCATAAGCAGGCCCCGAAAGGGTTGCCAGACGGCATTCAGCAGAAGACGGCCAGGACCCCGGTATAGGTGTAGAGCCGGGCGGCCGAGATTTCACCTCCGGCGAAGAAGCCGACCACCGGAGCCTCGCCCAGCGCCCGCTGCACCAGGCCGAGTTCGCGCGAATCCGGCCCGAACAGGTTGGGCCCGCGGGCGACGCACGAGACATAGACCGCACCCTTCGGCTGACGACCCTCGAGCCTGCGGTTCACGTCGGCCAGCATGCGTTCCAGATCGAGCAGCGCCGAATGCGCATCCCGGGCGCAGAACTGAAGCCGCATGCCCTTGTGCAGCATGACGTTCAGACCGATGACGCCGCGTTTCCTGTCGATTCCGGTGAAGTCACGGACCAGGTAGTCGGCCCGGTCGGTGTCGGTCAGCGGCAAGGCAGCGGCGAGCGGCCGTTCGATGATCTGCGGGTCGCCCTTGTGGGCGGCGCGAAGATCGTCCTCCAACACGGCGAGAGCCGGACGACCGTCCAGCGTCACCGCCACGTTGCGCTCGAAGGCCGTGACCTCGTGCACGGGGCCGAAGATGTTGCAGCCCTGGCTGAGGCCGGTGACGACCGGGACGCGCTGGTCGAACAGCACGCCGGACAGACCCTTTCCCGCCGGTCCGCCGGCGAAACGCGTGCCCTTGCCCGGGGATGCGGTCAACCCGCCGACGAGGAAGGCGCCGGTGGCGTCCTCGAGCGCCGTCAGCCCGTCCACGAGATCGGGGTCCGCCGGATCGGCATGCACGATGCCGAGCCAGTCCGCCCCCTCGCCCGCTTCGCCGTCGAAGACCTGGAAGCTTCCCTCCGGCACCTCCGCGACCATGGTGGCGATGCCCGGTCGGCCGAACAGTTCGAGATGACCGGCCGCGATCCCGGGCGAGGTGGTTCCGACCCAATGCGTCACCCCGGTGGAGGCGGCCAGCCGGTCGCGGATCGTTCGGGCATGCGCGGCATGATGGTCGGTCAGGTAGAGGAAGCCGAGCCGGCCGGCTGGTCGTCCCAACCGATCGGCGCAGGCTTCGACCGCGAGTGCCCAGTCGGCCTCGGCCGAAGCGGCGGAGGAAAACACGCCGCTCATGGCCGGCGGGCGATCTCCCGCGTGTATCCCTTGCCCTGCATGCAGTCGACGAGGTACTCGCCTTCGCGGTCCTTGTAGTCCGCTTCGAACATCTGCCGCTGCACCACCGGAGAGAAGCGCTCCTGCACGCCGGTCTCGCGCTGGCCCTCCAGGGCGCTCTCACGCCACCAGATGTCGCGCCGCGCGATATAGCGCGCCTGTGCGCGGCAGTCGCGCTGGTCGGCGCGGACCTGCTCGGGCTGGGTGTTCGGTCTGACCCAGGACGAGGGCTCGGCGCAGGCCGAAAGACCGGCTGCCAGCCCGAGGAGAAGCACGAGATTTCGCATGCGGGAAGAGTAGTGCGGCGCCCGGCCGGCGGCAAACCGGTGGACGGCGGCGCGGGCGGGCGCTATCGGATCGGGCATGGGACAGCAGCACCGGAGCCACCAGCCGTGACCGCCGCCCGCATCGGCGTGGCCGGCGCCGGCGCCTGGGGCACCGCGCTCGCCACGCTCTGCCGCGCCGGCGGCCATGACGTCACGCTCTGGGCGCGCGAAGCCGAGGTCGCCGCCGCGGTGACGGAGCGGCGCGAGAACCCGCTCTTCCTGCCCGGCATTCCTCTCGCCGCCGGCATCCGCTGCGGCACCGATCTGCGGGCGCTGGCGGGGTCCGACCTGGTGCTGCTGGTCGTTCCCACGCAATTCATGCGCCCCGTCGCCGCGGCCCTGCAGCCACTCCTGCCGGCCGGGGTGCCCGTGGTCGATTGCGCCAAGGGCATCGAGATCGAGACGGGCCTGCTGCCGAGCGAGATCCTGGGCGAGGCGCTGCCCGGCCGACCCGTCGCGGTCCTCTCGGGTCCGACCTTCGCTGCGGAAGTGGCGCGTGGACTGCCCACCGCGATCACGCTCGCCGCCCATGACGCCGACCTCGCCCGCTCCATCGCCGCCACGATCGGTCGTCCGACCTTCCGTCCCTATGCCTCGGACGACGTCATCGGGGTCGAGGTGGGCGGGGCGTTGAAGAACGTCCTGGCCATCGCCTGCGGTGTCACCGACGGCCGGGGCCTCGGCCAGAATGCCCGGGCAGCGCTGATTACCCGCGGCCTTGCCGAGATCGTGCGCCTGGGCCGGGCCAAGGGCGGCCGGGCGGAAACCGCGATGGGCCTCGCCGGTCTCGGCGACCTGGTCCTGACCTGCTCCTCGGTCTCCTCACGCAACTATTCCCTCGGCAAGGCGCTGGGCGAGGGGCGCAGCCTCGACGCCGTGCTGGGCGAGCGCCGTTCGGTCGCCGAAGGGGTGCCGACCGCCCGGGCCGTCGGAGCCCTCGCATCCCGCCTCGGCATCGAACTCCCCATCGCGGCGGCGGTGGACGGCATCCTGCATCGCGGTGCCGCGATCGACGCCAGCATCGCATCCCTGCTCGCGCGGCCCTTCCGCGACGAGGGCGAACCCTGACGGAGATCGAGGACGATGGCCTTCTGGCTGGTGAAGACCGAAGCGGCTGCCTTTTCGTGGGACCAGCAGGTGCAGCGCGGGGTGGTGAACTGGGACGGCGTGCGCAACCACCAGGCGGCGCTCAACCTCAAGGCGATGCGGAAGGGAGACCGGGTGTTCTTCTATCACTCGGTGGACGAGAAGCGGATCGTCGGGGTGGTCGAGGTGGTGAAGGAGGCCTATCCCGACCCCAAGGATCCGGCCGGGCGGTTCGTCCAGGTCGACCTGAAGACCGTGGGACCGCTGCCCAGACCGGTGACCCTGGCCGAGATCAAGGCTGAACCCGTGCTGCAGGATCTGGCGCTGATCCGCCAGTCGCGCCTTTCGGTCATGCCGGTGACCCCCGCCCACTGGAAGAAGCTCTGCGCCATGGGCGGCTACAAGGGCTGACCGTGATGAGTATCGCACCCCGCCCCGTCGCGCTGGTAGTATCCTGAACCGTCGTTTCGAGTGAGGGGGATTCACATGCGCCGCGCCCTGCTTTGCGTGCTGCTGCTGTTCTGGACCGCCCTGGCCCAGGCCGCCCCCTCCGATCGCAAGGTCGCCCTCGTCATCGGCAACGGGGCCTACACCGGCACCTCGCCGCTGCCCAATCCGCCGGGCGACGCCAGACTGATGGCCCGCTCCCTCCGCGATCTCGGCTTCGACGTCATCGAGAGGACCGATCTCGGCCGCCGCGACATGCTCCGCGCCATCGTCGAATTCGGCGACAAGCTGGAGGAAGGCGGCGTCGGGCTGTTCTTCTATGCCGGGCACGGGGTGCAGGTGGGCGGGGCCAACTTCCTGATCCCGATCGACGCGGACATCAAGCGCGAGGAGCATGTCGAGGCCGAGGCGGTCGACGTCAACGCGGTGCTGCGCACCATGGAGGCGGCGCGCAACCGGCTCAACCTCGTGGTGCTGGATGCCTGCCGCAACAATCCCTTCGCCCGCAGCTTCCGCTCCGCCGGCGGCGGCCTCGCCCAGATCAAGGCCCCGTCGGGCACGCTGATCGCCTATGCCACCGCGCCGGGCCAGGTGGCCGAGGACGGCAGGGGCGACAACAGCCCCTACACCACGGCGCTGGCCAAGGCGATGAAGATCCCCGGCCTCACCGCCGAGGAGACCTTCAAGCGCGTGCGCATCGACGTCGCCTCCAGCACCCAGCAGCGCCAGACGCCCTGGGAATCCTCCTCGCTGACCGGCGATTTCTACTTCGCCGGTGCGCCCGCCGTTCCCGGCGCCGCACCCGCCCAGACGGCCGCGCCGGCCGCCGCCGGCTCGGGCAAGGAGGTGGAACTCGCCTACTGGAACTCGGTCAAGGATTCCAAGGATCCGAACGAGATCCGCGCCTACAAGCAGAAGTATCCGAACGGCGAGTTCGCCGGTCTCGCCGACCTGCGCATCCGCGCGCTGGAAAACAGCCAGAAGCCCGCCGCCCCGCCGCAGCAGACCGCCGCCGTCACCCCGCCCCCGTCCGCCGCTCCGGCCCCCGCGCGCAACGTGACGCTCGACCCGGTCGATGCCGAATACGTCGTCACCCGCGCCGCCCGCGTCCGCGCCGAACCCTCGCTCGACGCCCAGGCGGTAGGCAATCTCACCGTCGGCACCCGCGTCATGGTGGTGGGCAAGGTGCGCGGGCAGGAATGGTTCCTGGTCGAACAGGGCGGCAGGCGGCTCGGCTACATGCCGGCCGGCCTCGCCCAGGACGCGGTGGCCCATGCCGAGCAGCAGAAGCAGCGGCGCGAGGCGGCCCAGGCCCAGGCTCAAGCTCAAGCTCAAGCTCAAGCCCAGGCCCAGGCCCAGCAGACCGCCGCCGTCACCCCGCCGCCCGCCGCGCGCAACGTGGCCCCGCCGCAGCCGTCCCAGCGCGTCGTCAACATGCGCGGCGTCTACTACCAGAACCGCAACTACGTCGGCCTGCAGGAGATGACCGCCCGCTCGCTGGCGAGCCTGCCCAACACCCAGGTGACGCGCGAGACCCAGCCGCGCCAGCAGCCGGCCGTCGACGTGGTCGGCACGGTCGATTTCGTCAATATCCAGGACGTGGCGCCGCAGGCCGACCCCAATGCCGCGGGCGCCGCCGCCATGGGCGCCTTGCTCGGGGGCATGATGGGGGGCCGCGTCAACATCCCTCAGCAGCAGCAGCAGCGGCAGACGGTGCAGAACCGCATCTACCAGACGCGGGTCACGATGACCGCCACCGACTATCGTTCGGGCAAGGTGGTCACCGAGAGCGCCGACGCCCAGCAGCAGTTCTCCACCCAGGTCAGCCAGGACCAGGCCATCGCCCAGGTGACCAACCAGGCCACCTCGGACGTGATCGTCAAGATCCTGGGCGCCCTGTCCCGGTAGCCGTCTCCCGCCCGGCGGAGCGGCATATCTCCGCTTGAGCCCACCTCCCCGCACCGCCAAGATCGGCGGCCAGTAGGGAGGAAGAAGAACATGCCCGGTCTCCATCTCGATCCGCGCCTGCCGGCCGTGGCCGATTGCGTCACCCGCGAGGTGATCGAACGCTGGGCTGCCGACCGGCCCGAGAAGGTCTTCGCCTGGTACGGACCGGGACGTGAATGGACCTATGCCGAGACGGCGGCGATCGCCCGCCGGGCCGCCAACGGCTTCGCCGCCCTGGGAGTGAAGCAGGGCGAGCACGTGCTCTCCTGGCTCCCGAACGGGCCGGACGCGGTGCGCGTCTGGTTCGGGCTGAACTATCTCGGCGCGGTCTACGTGCCGCTCAACACCGCCTATCGGGGCAAGCTCCTCGAACACACCATCCGCATCTCGGATGCCCGCACCATCGTCGTGCATGCCGACCTCGCCCCCCGCCTCGCGGAGATCGACCGCGGCCGCGTCGACACCGCCATCGTGCTGGGCGGGCCGGCGCCCGCGATCGAGGGCATCCGCTTCCTGGGACCCGAGGCCCTCGCCCCGGCCGACAGCGCCCTGCCCGCGCTGGAGCGGCCGATCGCGCCCTGGGACACGCAGTCGATCATCTTCACCTCGGGCACCACCGGCCCCTCCAAGGCGGTGCTCTCCTCCTATGCCCAGCTGCATGCCATGTGCACGTCGAGCTTCTACTTCATCGACGAGCACGACCGCGCCATGGTCAACCTGCCGATGTTCCATGTCGGCGGCACGGCGGTGCTCTCCTCGGCACTGATTCCCGGCGGCTCCATCGCCATGGTGGACAGTTTCGACACCAACAGCTTCTGGCGCGTGGTGCGCGAGAGCCGCACCACCACCCTGTGCCTGCTCGGCGTCATGACGGGCTTCCTGCTGAAGCAGCCGCCGCGCGAGGACGACAGGGACCACCCGCTGCGCCACGTCGCCGCCGTGCCCTTCACCGAGGAAGTGATCGAGTTCGGCAGGCGCTTCGGCGTCGACTGGTACACGCTCTTCAACATGACCGAGATTTCCGGCCCCTTACGCACCGGCAGGAACCCGACCGAGCCCGGCACCTGCGGCAAGCCGCGCCCCGGCGTCGACTGCCGCCTCGTCGACGAGAACGACTGCGAGGTGCCGGACGGGCGGATCGGCGAACTGATCCTGCGCACCGACATGCCCTGGGGCATGAACCACGGCTACTACGGCAATGCCGAAGCCACCGTGAAGGCCTGGCGCAACGGCTGGTTCCACACCGGCGACGCCTTCAGGAAGGATGCGGAAGGCAACTACTTCTTCGTCGACCGCATGAAGGATGCGATCCGCCGGCGCGGCGAGAACATCTCCTCCTTCGAGGTCGAGGCCGAGGTCTGCGCCCATCCCGCCGTACGCGAAGCCGCCGCGATCCCGGTGAAGAACGAGCTGGCCGAGGACGATGTCATGGTGGTGGTCGCCCCCGCCCCGGGACAGACGGTCGATCCGGCCCAACTGCTCGAGTTCCTCACCCCCCGCATGGCCCATTTCATGGTGCCGCGCTACGTCCGCATCCTGGCCGACCTGCCGAAGACGCCGACCCAGAAGGTGCAGAAGCACATCCTCAAGACCGAGGGCGTCACACCCGACACCTGGGATCGCGAGAAGGCCGGCATCAGGATCGCCCGCGAGAAGATCGGCCGCGAGGCCGCCGAGTAGGACCGACAGGAACGAGACAGGGAAGCACCAGATGAGCGAGCAGGACAGGGCCCCGTTCAAGCTGCGCAGCCGCGAATGGTTCGACAACCCGGACAATCCGGGCATGACGGCCCTCTACATCGAGCGCTACCTGAACTACGGCCTGACCCGCGAGGAGCTGCAGTCGGGCAAGCCCATCATCGGCATCGCCCAGACCGGCAGCGACCTGTCGCCCTGCAACCGCCACCACCTCGACCTCGCCAAGCGCGTGCGCGACGGCATCCGCGACATGGGGGGCATCTGCATCGAATTCCCGGTGCACCCGATCCAGGAGACGGGAAAGCGCCCCACCGCGGCCCTCGACCGCAACCTCGCCTATATGGGCCTGGTGGAAATCCTCTACGGCTACCCGATCGACGGCGTGGTGCTCACCACCGGCTGCGACAAGACCACGCCCGCCTGCCTCATGGCCGCCGCCACGGTGAACATTCCCGCCATCGTGCTCTCCGGCGGGCCGATGCTGGACGGGCATTTCCGGGGCCAGCTCGCCGGCTCCGGCACGGTCGCCTGGTTCGCCCGCCAGGAATACGCCGCGGGCCGCATCAACTATGACGAATTCATGGACATGGTGACGGCCTCGGCCCCCTCGGTCGGCCATTGCAACACCATGGGCACGGCCTCCTCCATGAACGCCATGGCGGAAGCGCTCGGCATGTCGCTGCCCGGCTGCGCCGCCATCCCCGGCCCCTATCGCGAACGCGGCCAGATGGCCTATGCGACGGGGAAGCGCATCGTCGAGATGGTGCATGAGGACCTGCGCCCGGGCCAGATCATGACCCGCAAGGCCTTCGAGAACGCCATCCGCACGGCATCCGCCATCGGCGCCTCCACCAACTGCCCGCCGCACCTGAACGCCATCGCCCGGCACATGGGCGTCGACCTGAAGGTCGAGGATTGGGACAAGGTCGGCTACGACATCCCGCTCCTCGTCGACATGCAGCCGGCCGGCCGCTTCCTCGGCGAATCCTTCCACCGCGCCGGCGGCGTACCCGGCGTGATGCGCGAGCTGCTCAAGGCCGGCAAGCTGCACACCGACGCGCTGACGGTGAACGGCAAGACCATGGGCCAGAACCTGGAAAAGGTGCCGGAACCCGACCGCGAGGTGATCCGCGCCTACGAAAAGCCGCTGAAGCAGAAGGCGGGCTTCGTCGTCCTCGGCGGCACCCTGTTCGACAGCGCCATCCTGAAGACCTCGGTGATCGGCGAGGACTTCCGCAAGATGTACCTGGAGAAGCCCGGCGACCCGAACGCCTTCGAAGGCCGCGCCATCGTCTTCGAAGGGCCGGAGGATTATCACGACCGCATCAACGACCCGTCGCTCAACATCGACGCCGACTGCATCCTGGTCATCCGGGGTGCCGGCCCAGTGGGTTATCCGGGTTCGGCGGAAGTGGTGAACATGCTGCCCCCCGACGACCTGGTGAAGAAGGGCATCCTGCTCTTGCCCTGCATCGGCGACGGCCGGCAGTCCGGCACGTCAGGGAGTCCGTCGATCCTGAACGCCTCGCCGGAATCGGCTGTCGGCGGCGGCCTCGCGCTGCTCCAGACCGGCGACAAGATCCGCATCGACGTGGGCAAGCGGAAGGCCGACATCCTGATCTCGGAAGCCGAACTGGCAAAGCGGCGCGCGGCCTGGAAGCCGCCGGCGCTGAAGCACCAGACGCCGTGGCAGGAACTGGCGCGGCGGACCGTGGGCCAGCTCGCCCAAGGCGGCTGCATGGAGTTCGCCGTGGAGTATCAGGACATCGCCCGCCAGCGCGGCGTGCCGCGGCATTCGCATTGAGTGCGATCGCGATTGAGGAGGCGCGGGCAGAGCTACAGATCCGTTGCAGCTGCCCCCAATGGCGTAAGCTGAGTGAGCGGAAACGAAGGACCCTTGCGCAGTAGTGCAACTAGTTTCAACACCGTATCCCCGAGCTTTCGCGGCTCCGAACTACGAGTCCTTTTGAGAACCATATGTCCATGTTCAAAATCGAGAACCCGCAATCTTTGCTTCAGACGCGACCCAGAATATTGACTTAGGTCGAGCAAAATTCGGTGACAGTGCATTAATTACAGAGTGCAAAAATAACTCAAAGCTGACTACTGCTCACCCTCTCCCTATTCGGCCGCGCCTCGCGATCGATCTTCTTCACCAAGCCATTCAGTGAAGAGGTGCAGGCCCAGAGCCACCAAGCCGATGACGACAAAGATCGAAGCGCCGATCACCATATCCATCAGCAGCCGAAACAGAATGGTGATCATCCGCCCCGCCGGAAAAGCCTGCTTAGCCCATTCACTACCTTAAGATGTTTTTATAGAAAGAATTGCTCTATTTTTGTGTTCAGATGTGGCACGGATGGCGGCTAGATCCTCACGGGCCAGACATGAACAGAGTCACGCTCTCATATGCCAAAGCCCACCTGAGCGAACTGATCGGTCAGGTGTTGGATGGCCATTCGATCGACATCACGCGCCACGGCAAGCCGGTCGCGCGGCTGACGGCCATCGAGCCAGCCCGCAAGCGGATCGACCTGGCAGCGCTCCGATCGCTCACATCCAGCATGTCGCCAGCTCCCGAAAGCGCTGCCGACCTCGTGCGGTCGATGCGCGACGACGATCGCTACTGATGCTCTGCCTCGCGCCCCTCGCTGATCGTCGCGGCACGTTCCGCCGAAGACTGAGCGGGCATCCGCCATCTCGCAAGACGATTGTATTTGCCGAGGATTGGCGTCGGCGCGCTTCGCCGCTCAAGCCAAGATCCCCGCCATTCACGTCGAACCCGATGCGACCGACAGCAGATCCGATCCGCCCGTCTGCTGCGCTGACGGCGCTGCCCGGCTGACACGATCATCCGTGTGGACAGTGCCGTTCGACAAAAAACCCGAGAACGCTTCCCGCTCCCTACTCGCCGGTTGCGTGCCATGACCCCCGAGGAACCATCGGCGGCTGTATCCGTCTGGTAGAACTGCCGGCATCCGAATGATGTGCAGATCTTCGATTGTGCAGGGCCGATATTTCACGCGAGAGGATGGTCTCGCGGTCTGTATTCGATGCGTTGCGTGGGCGGTATTTCCGATGTGACTAGCGCGCCAAGCCTAGTCCCTACGACAGAGGCGATTTACGACCCTTGCAGTTCTGGGCGGGTAGACGGGCCGCAGTAAACAGAAACCGGTCAAGGAGACTTCCCGTGAATTGGCTCGCCCAACGATCGCTGCGGACCCAGTTGGTCGCAGGGTTTTCCGCGCTCATCATGCTCATCCTGGCCGTCGGCGGGATGGGGCTGTGGCAGATGCACAGCATCGGCTCGATCACCCACGAGATCACGGGCGTACGTCTGCCCGCCGTTCGCTGGATCGAACAGGTGCAGATCGAGACCTATCGCTATCGCCTGCGCGTGCTGCGCCACGTCACCGCCGAAGCCGGCACCAATCTGGAGGCGCTGGACAAGAGCATCGTCGCGGCGGCCGCGGAGGTCGCCGATGCGCAGTCGAAGTTCGCCGCGCTGATCGACCTGCCGGAAATGCGCACGACCTATGACGCCTATGCGAACGGCTGGCGGGCGCTGGAGCGCGAGTTCGAAGCGGCGCTTGTGCTGTCCCGCAAGGGCGACAAGGCCGCGGCCAAGCAGGTCCTGGAAGCCAAGGTCGATCCCCAGGTGATCGCCATGGAGGCCCTGATCAAGAAGCTGGTGGCGATCTCGAGCGACGCCGCCACCCAGGCGGACCAGACGGCCACCAGCATCGAGAAGACGGGCTGGATCGCGCTGCCGGCATTGGCGGGTCTCGCCCTCGCCCTCGGCGGCGCCCTCGCCCTCCTCATCACCGGCAGCATCGGCCGCGCCATCGCCTCGATCGTCGAGATCATGCGCCGGCTCGCCGGCGGCGACCTCGCCGCGGACGTGCCCTATCGCGGCCTGAAGACCGAACTCGGCCAGATCGCCGACGGCGTGCAGTTCTTCAAGGAGAAGGCGATCGAGAACCGCGAATTGCAGGCCCAGGCCGAAGCCCAGCGCGAAGCCCAGGAGGCCGAGCGGGCCGAGGCGCGGCGCGCCCAGGAGGAACAGGCCGCCGAGGCGAAGGCGACGCTGGAACGCCGCCTGCGTGAGACCGAAGAGGCGGTGCGCGAGGGCGAGGCCCGCCGCGCCGCCGAGGCGGAACGCCTGCGCGCCGAGGCGGAAGCCACGCGCAAGAAGGAGATGATGGCGCTGGCCGACAGTTTCGAGGCGAGCGTGCGCAAGGTCGTGCAGTCGGTCGGGGCCGCCGCCGCCCAGGTCAGCTCCGGCGCGACGACGATGGCCGCCACGGCCGAGGAGAGCAACCGGACCGCGGCGACCGTGGCGGCCGCGGCCGAGCAGGCTTCGGCCAACGTTCAGACGGTCGCTTCTGCCGCCGAGGAAATGTCCGCCTCGATCTCGGAGATCACCCGGCAGGTGTCGCAATCGGCCCAGTACGCCACCCAGGCGAGCGACCGCGCCAAGTCAACCGGCGCCACGGTCGACGGCCTCGCCCAGGCGGCGCAGCAGATCGGCGACGTGGTCAGCCTGATCAACGACATCGCCAGCCAGACCAACCTCCTCGCGCTCAACGCCACGATCGAGGCGGCGCGCGCGGGCGAGGCGGGCAAGGGCTTCGCGGTGGTCGCTTCGGAAGTCAAGGCGCTGGCCAACCAGACCGCCAAGGCGACGGAGGAGATCGGCCGCCAGATCAACTCGGTACAGGGCGCGACCCAGGAGGCGGTGGCCGCCATCCGCGGGATCGCCGAGGCGGTGCTGCAGATCAACCAGATCTCGACCGCCGTGGCGGCGGGCATGGAGGAGCAGACCAGCGCCACCGCGGATATCAGCCGCAACGTGCAGGAGGCTGCGACCGGCACGATGGAAGTGTCGCGCAACATCTCCGGCGTGTCGGAAGCGGCCTCCGAGGCCGGCACCTCCGCCACGCAGATGAAGCAGGCGGCCGACGACCTGTCGGTGCAGGCCCGCCATCTGACGGAGGAGGTCGACCGCTTCATCGGCCGCATCCGCGCCGCCTGACCGGGCGGGACCGGTTCGACGCGAGGGGCGGCCCCACCGGGCCGCACCTTTCGCTTGTGCGCGAGCCTGCTGCTTCGGCGCGGTTGCCGGGGTGCTAGGAGCTGAAGGCGGCCACGGCCCCCAGCCAGAGGGCGAGCCAGAGGACGAGAATCAGAAGGGCGCCGGCAATAGGTGCCGCGCGCTCTCGCTCGAAAGGCATGAGCCCCGAGAACAACGCGCCGTAGAAACACAGGTTGAGAATCGCCGGAGCGACAATCGACCTGGCAACGAACGAAAGCACCGGCGGGTCGGGTGGATCCAGCGGGCTGAGCGAGAACAGGGTGAAGAGAGAGCCGGGCGATATCAGGAGGAGGAAGCCCAGAAGCGCGGACGACTGGGAAAATCTCACCGCCAGCCCCAGCCCGAGCGGTAGAACCAGCCCGAAGAACGCGCTGAGCAGGGCGACCTTCCGCCACCGGCTCATCGGCGCGGAACCCGCCGGCACGCCGGGCTCTGTCGTCCCGCTCCCGCCGCCAGGGCGGCGGCGGAACGACCCCCGACCTCGATCCCGAACGAATCCCCGACAGACATCCGCCTCGCGCTCCCGGCGCCGAGCATAACCCGCCGCCGGCCTCGCGGTCAGGATCGGCGCGGCCGGGTCCAGTCGATGCAGCCGGCGGGGAGGCCGGACCCGCTGACCATCAGCGCACCGTGACGGAAGAAGTTGAGGCGCCGCCCGGCGTCGACGGCCACGACGACGACGCCCATCTCCCCGTCCGCCCAGACCAGCCTGGCCTCCTCGGCCACGACCGCGGCGAAGACCCCCGCCGGGGTCACCCCCGGCATGAAGGCGATGGTGGTGAAGGCTTGGCCCTCCGGTGGTCGCATCGCCCAGATCCCGCCGCCGAGCGCGAGGCCGCTCAACGCGATCAGCGGCAGCACCGGCCGGCTCGCCGCGCCGCCGCCTCCATCACTGCCGCCGCCATCACTGCCGCCGCCGCGCAGGAGGGTCCAGCCGGCGAGCATCGGCAGCAGGCCGAAGATGACGAACCACCCGAGATCCCAGAGCATCGGATGATCGCTGTCCATGCGGATGCGATGGATCCCCAGGATCCAGTGCGACAGGACGGCGTCGAGGACGTGCCAGACACCGAAGCCGATCAGGAGGCCGGCGGGCATCCGCTTGCGCCAGGCGGGCTCGACCGGGAGCGGAACGCGCCAGAGGCCGACCATGCCCAGGACAGCAACGCCATACATCAGGGCATGGAACCACCCGTCCAGCGCGACCTGCATGCGCAAGCCGCCGACGCCGGGGACCGCGCTCAGCAGGTGGTGCCACTGCAGGATCTGATGCAGCAGGATGCCATCGAAGAAGCCACCGAGCGCCACGCCGAGGACCATCGACCACCGGAACCAGGGTGATCTGCACATGCGGGCTTCCCCCTTTGGGTGGATGGTTTCAAACGAACCGCCCGATGGCTGGTTCCGCGGCACCGGGTCCCCGCCGGAATTCCCTGGTCAAGGTGGAGGTCGGGTGAACGCTGGTGAAATCCCTGTGCTGGGCTGGCGCCGACGCAGGCCGGGGCGGAAGCGCCGTTCCGCTCCTGCGAGCCACACGATTTATCACAGGAAGGGAATAAAGCCGTGTGATATACTTTAAGCGATGAGAATATGCCCTTGTTCGCAACTTTCCGACCGCGCGCTACAGGCGGAAGCGGCGTTCCGCCCGGCCCGGAACGCCCGTTCCGCGCCGGGCCCGGGGCATAACGGCCAACTTATTGATTTCCTTCAGAAATATGACAGCGGATCCCGGTTCCGTGATTTGCCGATTGGAAGCCGATCATTCAACCTCCCAGTTAATTGTCAGGGGAGACCGAACCATGACCAGCACCGCCGACCTCGCCCGGGATTTCGTCGCCCTGCTGAAGGACGACCGGCACGAGGAAGCCGCCGGCCGCTACAACGCTCCCGACATCGTCTCCTACGAGGCGATGGAAGGCCCGATGGCCGTGTGCCGCGGCGCCGCCGCCGTCAAGGCCAAGGGAGACTGGTGGATCGCCAATCACGAGGTGCATCGGATGGCGGTTTCCGGCCCCTTCGTGAACGGCGACCAGTTCGCCGTCCATTTCGACATCGACGTGACGGCGAAGGAGAGCGGCCAGCGCCAGGCCATGGCCGAGATTGGCCTCTATACGGTGAAGGACGGGAAGGTAGTGGAGGAGCGCTTCTTCTACTGAGCCCCCCGCTTCCGCCGACCCCCGCCCGCGCCCGCCGGGCGGAACCCCTCCGGTGCGCCCCCGTTTTCCTAGACCGGCAACGAGGAAGGTGCGATGGAGGAACGGGGGCGCAATGTCGTGAAGGTGCGCCGCGGCGACGGTTTCGACCGGGCGTTCGACCGCCTCGAAAGCCACCTGCCGGGCTGGCTGGCGCGGATGCTCGATTGGTTGCGCGCGCCCGAACGGATCTGGATCCGCCTGCCGCTCGGCCTCGCCTTCCTGATCGGCGGCCTCTTCTGGTTCCTACCCGTGCTGGGCCTGGAGATGCTGCCGATCGGACTTGCGCTTCTCGCCGTCGACATCCTGTTCCTGCGCCGGCCGATCGGGCGGCTGCTGCTCTGGGTCGACGAGCGTTGGGGGCGGCTGGAGGCCTGGTGGCGGGGCGGGGCCAGGCCCTGGCCGATCCGGCGCTGAAGCCGCCGGAGGCTCAGCCGAGCCCCAGCCGGGCGCGCAGCTCCGCCGCGGCGGCCTCGGCGGTGCGGCCGGCGGTATCGACCACCAGCGGCTTGCGCAGCCAGGGTTCGTAGTGTCGCCCCTCGACCTCGGCCCAGCCGGGCAGGCGATGGCCGCGGATGTCGGGCCGCCGCGTTTCCACCCGGCGGCGATGCTCGGCCGGGTCGGAGCAGATCACCTCTACCTCGATGCCGGGCGCCCGCACCTCGGCGGCGATCTGCAGCCAGGTATCGCGGGTGACCCGCAGGGGATTGACGCTGTCGGCGATCACGACATGTCCGAGCCTCAGATTGTCCTTCGCCAGCGCATAGGCCGCCGTGTACCCCGCCGCACCGACGGGGCCCTGCAGGACCCCGGCGGCGACGATCGCCTGCTCGATGCTGTCGACCCGGAGGTGTACCGCGCGGAGCGAAACGGCGAGCAGCCGCGCCAGCGTCGTCTTGCCGGTTCCCGGCAGGCCGGCGAGCGAGACGAGCGTGCCGGGGCTCACGCCGCCAGATCCCGCATGACCCGGATGAGGTCGGACTTGCCCTCGAATCCGATGCCGGGCAGGTCGGGCATGACGATATGGCCGTTCTCGACCCGCACGCTGTCGGGAAAACCGCCAAAGGGCTGAAACAGGTCGGGATAACTCTCGTTGCCGCCGAGCCCGAGGCCGGCCGCGATGTTGAGCGACATCTGGTGGCCCCCATGGGGGATGCAGCGCGCCGGCGACCAGCCCGCCGCCTTCACCACCTCGAGCGTCCTCTGGTACTCGCACAGGCCATAGGACAGCGCGCAGTCGAACTGCAGCCAATCCCGGTCCGGGCGCATGCCGCCGTGGCGGAGCAGGTTGCGGGCATCCTGATGGCTGAACAGGTTCTCCCCCGTCGCCATGGCGCCGGGATAGAAATCGGCGAGTGCGGCCTGCAGTGCGTAGTCGAGCGGATCACCCGCTTCCTCGTACCAGAACAGCGGATAGTCGCGTAGCATCTTGGCGTAGGCGATGGCCTGCTCCAGGCCGAGGCGGCCATTGGCATCGACGGCGAGCCGCGCCTTGCCGTCGAGCTCCTTCAGCACCGCTTCGATCCGCGGACGATCCTCGGCGATGGAATTGCCGATCTTCATCTTCACCACGGTGTAGCCGCGGTCGAGATAACTGCGCATCTCCGCGCAAAGCTGCTCGATCCCCTTGCCGGGGTAATAGTAGCCGCCGGCCGCATAGACGAAGACGCGGGGATCGGGGTTTCGGCCGTGCCGTTCGGCCAGCAGGCGGAAGAGAGGTTTGCCGGCGATCTTCGCCACCGCATCCCACACCGCCATGTCGATCGTCCCGACCGCCACCGAGCGTTCACCGTGACCGCCCGGCTTCTCGTTCTTCATCAGGCAGGCCCAGACCCGGTCCGGGTCCAGGTTGTCGCCGGAATCGTCCAGCAGTGTCCTGGGATCCGCCTCCATCAGCCGCGGCGCAAAGCGCTCGCGAATCAGCCCGCCTTGCCCGTACCGGCCGTTGGAATTGAACCCGTAGCCGATGACGGCGCGCCCCTCGCGCTTCTGGTCGGTCACCACGGCGACCAGCGACAGCGTCATCTTCGAAAAGTCGATATAGGCATTGGCGATCGAGGAGGCGATCGGCGCCGTGACCTCGCGAATATCAACGATCCGCATGAACAGACTCCGCTATCGGAAAGCGGCGGAGTATGGCGGAAAAAACCGTTGACCGCGCCCGCCAAACCGGGATCATGGAGGCATGACCTTCGAAGCGCGCATCGGCCTGCGAATTACGGACCCGGCGTCTCTCTAGACGTCGGGCAAGACCCGTTTTCGCCGATCCGATCGCTCAAGGCTTCGAGGCTTTTTCATGTCCTCTCCATATCCGTCGAATTGCTGCCCGCCGCTCGTTTTTCGGGTCGAGGCGGCTTCAGATCCGGGCGTTCTTGCCCGCACACTCGGCCTGTTCGCCAAGCTCGACATGATCCCCGACCGCGTGGTGGCCGACCGCAGCGGCGATCGGCTCGACATCGAAATCCGCATCGCCACACTTGAGCCCGACCGGGCCGACCATGTGGCCAAGGTCATCGCCGGTCTGATCCCGGTTCTGCGTGTGTCGCTCGATCCGGCGGGGTAAGGTTTCGGCTTCCAGCCGGGAGCCGAAGCCAGCCGTGACTGACCTTGCCGATCTTTCCGCCGTCGACCTGATCCAGAAGTACAAGAGCCGCGAGTTGTCGCCCGTCGAGGTGACGGAAGCGGTCATCAATCGGATCATCAGGTTCGAGCCGAAGCTCTGCGCCATGTACGGCTTCGAGCCTGACGGCGCGCGGAAGATGGCCAAGGCTTCGGAAGAGCGTTGGGCGAAGGGCGCACCGATCGGCCCGATCGACGGCGTACCGATCACCATCAAGGAGAACATCGCCACCAAAGGCGTGCCGGTGCCGCTCGGCACCGCGGCGACCGAACTCGTCCCCGCGGCGGCCGATGCGCCGCCGGCAGCCCGCACGCGCGAGGCCGGCGGTGTGATCCTGGGCAAGACCACGATGCCCGATTTCGGGATGTTGTCTTCGGGACTGTCCAGCTTCCACCTGCTCGCCCGCAATCCTTGGGACCTGACGAAGAACCCCGGCGGGTCGAGCGCCGGCGCGGGTGCCGCGGCGGCGGCCGGCTACGGCCCGCTCCATATCGGCACCGACATCGGCGGTTCGGTCCGCCTGCCGGCCTCCTGGTGCGGGATTGTGGCGCTGAAGCCGAGCCTAGGGCGCATCCCGATCGATCCGCCTTTCGTCGGCCGCGTGGCAGGCCCGATGACGCGGACGGTGACCGATACGGCGCTCATGATGAGCGTCCTCTACAAGCCCGACGCCCGCGACCACATGAGCCTGCCGTTCCAGGAAATCGACTGGTCGAAACTGGACCGCGACCCCAAAGACTTGAAGATCGGCCTGCTGCTGGAAGCGGCCGGCATGCCGCTGGACCCGGAAGTGAAGTCGGCGGTGGAGACGGCCGCCAAGGCCTTCGAGACGGCGGGCGCCGCCATCGTGCCCATGAAGCCGTTCTTCACGCTCGCCATGCTGGATGGCGCCGACGATTTCTGGCGCGCTCGCGCGATGAGCGACGTGCTGAACCTGCCGATGGAGCGGCGGCAGAGAATCCTCCCCTATATCGCCGCCTGGGCGCACAAGGGCGCCATGCTGTCCGGCGTCGACGTGGTGCGCGGCTTCGGCCAGGTGATGGCGATGCGGGCGGCTGCCGTGGCAGCCTTCCAGGGCCTCGATTTCGTCCTGTCGCCGACGGCACCGGTACCGTCCTTCCCCGCCGAGTGGCCCGGGCCGACCAACAACGTCGAACGCCCGCTGGACCATATCGGCTTCACCGTGCCTTACAACATGTCGGAACAGCCGGCGGTGTCGGTGAACTGCGGCTGGACCAAATCGGGCCTGCCGATCGGCCTGCAGATCGCCGGCCACCGCTTCGACGACCTGGGCGTCCTGCAGATGGCCCGCGCCTTCGAGAGGATCAGGTCGCCCCAGAAGCCCTGGCCGACCTTCTAGGGCCGGTGCGGGACCTTCCGCAGGAAATCGAAGTCGCAGCCCTCGTCGGCCTGCAGCACCTCGCGCTTGTAGAGCCGGGCATAGCCGCGCGGCGGGTCATAGGCCGGCGGCGGTGAGGCGGCACGGCGGCGCTCAAGCTCCGCCTCGTCCACCAGGAGATCTATGCGGCGATCCTTCACCGACAGGCGGATGCGGTCGCCGTTCCTGACCAGGCCGAGCGGTCCGCCGGATGCCGCGTCGGGGCTGACATGCAGCACGATGGTGCCATAGGCGGTGCCGCTCATCCGAGCATCCGAAATGCGGACGATGTCCTTCACTCCCGCGCGCCCGAGCTTGGTCGGGATCGGCAGATAGCCCGCCTCCGGCATACCCGAGGGGCTGAGCGGCCCGGCGTGCTGCAGCACCATGAAATCCTCGGCAGTGATGTCGAGAGCGGGGTCGTCGATCCGCGCCGCCAGGTCTTCCAGCGAAGTGAAGACGACGGCCCGCCCCTCGCGCTCGAAAAGGTTCGGATCGGCCGCCGCGCGCTTCAGGATGGCGCCGCGCGGCGCCAGGCTGCCGAACAGCGCCACCAGCCCGCCCATCGGCTGCAGCGGCTCGTTCAGGGTCCTCACCACCGCGCGGTCGACATAGGGCGCCGGCTCCTCCAGCCGCTCGGCGAGCGTCTGGCCTGAGACGGTGTGGCAGTCGAGATGGAGCAACGGCTTGAGTTCGCGCAGGATCGCGCCGATGCCGCCGGCCGCGTTGAGGTCTTCCATGTAGAAGGGCCCGGTCGGCTTCAGGTCGACCAGCACAGGCGTCGTATCCGACAGCACGTTCAGCCGGTTCAGGTCGATCTTGATGCCGGCCCGCCCGGCGATGGCGGTCAGGTGCACGATGGCATTGGTCGACCCGCCGATGGCGAGCAACATGCGCAGCGCATTCTCGACCGATTTTTCGGTGACGATCTTGTCAGGCGTCACCTGGTTCGCCGCGAGCCGCATGGCAGCGATGCCCGTGGCCTCCGCCGCGCGCAGGCGATCGGCATGTACGGCCGGGATGGCGGCGGTGCCCGGCAGCATCATGCCGAGGGTTTCGGCAATCGCCGCCATGGTGCTGGCCGTACCCATCACCGCGCAGGTGCCGGCGGTGGTCGCGAGATTGCCTTCGACTTCGGCGATCGTCTCGGCATCGATGTCGCCGGCGCGATAGCGGGCCCAGAATCGGCGGCAGTCTGTGCAGGCGCCGAGCCGCTCACCCCGCCAGCGCCCGGTCATCATCGGCCCGGTGACGAGCTGGATCGCCGGCACATTGGCGCTGATCGCCCCCATGAGCTGCGCCGGCACGGTCTTGTCGCAGCCGCCAACCAACACCACCGCATCCATCGGCTGGCCGCGGATCATCTCTTCCGTATCCATCGCCATCAGGTTGCGGAAGAACAGGCTGGTCGGGTTGAGGAAGGCCTCGCCGAGGGACGTGGTCGGAAACTCCAATGGCAACCCGCCCGAGGCCAGCACGCCACGCTTCACCGCGGCGACCAGTTCCGGCACCAGGCGATGGCAATTATTGAAGTCCGAGAAGGTGGCGGCGATGCCGATGACCGGCTTCGCCAGCGTCTCGGCGGAATGGCCCATCGAGCGGGCGAAGGAGAGCCGCAGATAGCGGGCGAAATCCCGGTCGCCATAGTTGGTCAGTCCGCGCGAAAGCCCGACTGGGCCATTGCCATCCGTCATCACAGGTCTCCCTCGACGAGAGAGAGCCTACACTAGGCGGTGGCGCACTCGACGGTGATCGTTTCCAAACGGGTGCGGTGCCGTGGGAAGCTCAGCATCACGACGGTTCCCCGACCCCTGATGCTCTCGATGTCGAGCGTGCCGCCATGCAGCTCGATCAGCGATTTCACCAGGGTAAGGCCGAGGCCGGTGCCGTCATGTCGACGGCTCAACTCGCTATCGACCTGGCCGAAGGGGTGCAGCGCGAGCTCCACTTCGTCTGCCGACATTCCGATACCTGTGTCGGCGACGGTGAATTGGATGGCGCCGCTCCGATGGAGATGGACGCCGACCGACACCCGACCACCGGCGGGCGTGAACTTGATGGCATTCGACAACAGGTTGAGCAGCATCTGTCGGAGCGCCCGCTCGTCCGCCAGAAGTCGTGGGGTCGCCGGGTCCATCTCCACCATAAGGCGGATGCTGCCGAGCCGCGCTTGTTCGGCAACGATGCGGATCGCCGAAGCGACGGCATCGGCCGGCCTAAGCCAGCCTTCCCGCAGTTCCATCCGGCCGGCTTCTATCTTGGCCATGTCCAGAATATCGTTGATGATGGACAGCAGGTGCTGGCCGCTGGCGTGGATGTCGCCAGCATAGTCAACGTAGCGGGCGACCCCCACCGGTCCGTAGAGTTCGCCCCGGATGATTTCCGCAAAGCCGATGATAGCGTTCAGCGGCGTACGCAGTTCGTGGCTCATATTGGCGAGGAATTGGGACTTGCTCCGGCTCGCCGCCACAGCCTCCTGACGCGCCGCCTCGATCTCTCGGTTGCGGAGTTCTGACCTCAAGACAGTGAGGCGCAGCAGCGAGTGGGCGGTGCAAACCCCGAGATAGCGTCCTTCGCGGGTCACCACGAACCCGCGGACCAGCGCGTCGACATTGTCGGCCAGGATCTGGCTCTGCAGCAGATCGACGTCCAGTCCCTCGTCCGCGGACAGGAACTCTCGCTGCATCAGCTTCGTAATTGGTTTGCGCGCATATAGCGCCCGCGCGAACTCCGAAGCCCAGGCGATCAGGAACTCATATCGGTTGATCAGCCCTACGGCGCGTCCATCCGCAACTACCGCAAGTGTCGCGAGATGTGGATCGGCCACAAAGCGATCATAGACCTTCCCGCACGGCTCCGCCGGGTTGATGGGAGCCAAAGGTTCGGCGACGCGTCCAATCCGCTCCGACACTGCTGATCCCGCTGTTGCTTCCCCGCTGCCGGCCCAACTCCGGCTGCGCCGTTATCGCCTGTCCAAGTTAAAAGTAAGAAAATAGGGCCGAAGAGATGTTGAAGTACGTCGTCATATTACTGAAACAAAAACGCAATCATCTGTCTCTCAACAGTATTTATCTGTATTCTGGCTGCAGGCGACCAGTATCGGAATCGTAGTCCACACCCGTCAGACACAGTCCGGCCGCCGGGGCCGTCTGCCCGGCAGCACTGCGATCCCGGGCGTCGCGCGCGCGAATAAGGTCCGCTTCCGACCACTTCCCCTCGCCGACCAGCTTCAGTGTACCGACCATGGCGCGGACCTGATTGTGGAGGAACGAGCGCGCCGACGTCACGACCACGATCTCCTCGCCGTCTCGACCGACCTCCAGGCGATCCAGGGTCTTGACCGGAGATTTCGCCTGACACTCGGCGGCGCGGAAACTCGAGAAGTCGTGCCGGCCGATGAGATGTCTCGCCGCGCGGTTCATCGCTTCGGCATCGAGGCTCCGCGCGACGTGCCATACCCGCCCGCGATCCAGCGCCGGCGGCCCCGCCCGATTGAGGATGCGATAGCGGTAGTGACGGCGCGTGGCCGAAAATCGCGCGTGAAAGTCATCGGCGACCGCCGCCGCCTCGAGCACCGACACCGGATGCGGACGCACATGCACATTGAGCGCACGGACGAGGGTATGCGGCGCCCATTCGCGGGACAGGTCGAAATGCGCCACTTGGCCCGAGGCATGGACACCGGCGTCGGTTCGTCCGGCCCCCGCGACATCGGCGATCTCCCCGGTCAAGGCGGTCAGCGCGGCCTCGATCACCGTCTGCACGGCGAGGCCATTCGCCTGCTTTTGCCAGCCGACCAGTTCGCTGCCGTCGTACTCGATCGTGATACGATAGCGGGGCACGGGCCCAAACCGTCAGGACAGGCGCATGCCGGGCTCCAACCGGAACCCGCGCAGGAATTCGGCGGTAGGCATCGCCTTCGCGCCCGGCCGCTGCAGAACGGTGAGCCGCAACGCTCCTTCACCACAGGCGACCAGCCCGCTCGAATCCAGCACCGTGCCCGGCGGGCCCCGCCCCTCGACTGGTTCGGCGGCAAGGATCTTCAATCGCGTCCCCGCGCAGTCGAAGAACACGCCCGGGGCCGGGTTCAGCGCCCGCACCTGGCGGTCGATCGCCGCAGCGGACCGCGACCAGTCGACCGCGCCCTCGACCTTGTCGATCTTCTTCGCATAGGTCACGCCTTCCGTGCCCTGAGGCCGTTCCACGATGCGTCCGGCCACGAGATCATCCAGCGCCCGCACCATCAGCCCGGCACCGAGACGGCCGAGGCAGTCGCGCATCGACCCCGTCGTGTCCCTCGGCCCGATCGGCACCCGTTCCTCGAGCAGGACCGGCCCGGTATCGAGCCCCACTTCCATGCGCATCACCGCGATTCCGGTCTCGGGATCGCCGGAGAGGATGGCGCGCTCTATCGGTGCCGCCCCGCGCCAGCGCGGCAGAAGCGATGCATGCAGGTTGAAACAGCCGAGCCGCGTCGCTTCCAGGACCGGCCGCGGCAGCAACAGGCCATAGGCCACGACCACGGCAGCGTCGGCCTCAAGCGTGGCAAAGGCCGCTTGGTCCTCGGCGTGTTTCAGGGTGAGCGGATGTCGTACCTCCAGCTTCAGAGCCAGTGCACGCTCATGCACGGCGGATCGCTGCTCCTTGTGCCCCCGGCCGGCCGGGCGGGGAGGCTGGGTGTAGACCGCACGCACGCGATGCCCCGCCGCCGTCAGTGCATCGAGCGTCGGCACCGCGATCGGCGGCGTTCCCATGAAGATGAGGTCGAGGGACATGACCGCGGACCATAGCGGCGGCGGCGCTGACAGCCCAGAACCGATCTGTTATAGGCGACAACCATTTTCCATCTGGACGGAGGAAACGATGGATCTCAAGGGGCTGGTCGCGATCGTCACCGGGGGTGCTTCAGGATTGGGAGCGGCGACGGCGCGCGAACTCACCGCGGCGGGCGCGAAATGCGCTCTCTTCGACATGAACGGCGACCTCGCGGCCAAGGTGGGCGGGGAGATCGGCGGCCTCGGCCTGAAGGTCGATGTGTCGAATGCCGAGAGCGTGCAGAAGGGCATCGAGGAAGTGAAGAGCAAGCTCGGTGTTCCGCGGGCGCTGATCAACTGTGCCGGTATCGGCCGCGCCGGCCGCACCGTCGGGCGTGACGGAGCGCTTCCGCTGGAGCAGTTCGCCAACGTCATCAACGTCAACCTGATCGGGACGTTCAACTGCATCCGCCTTTTCGCGCAGGAAGCTTCGCGGAGCCAGCCGGTGAACGAGGACGGCGAACGTGGCGTGATCATCAACACCGCCTCGGTCGCGGCTTTCGACGGTCAGATCGGCCAGGCCGCCTATTCCGCCTCCAAGGGTGGGGTCGTCGGCATGACCCTGCCGATCGCGCGCGACCTCATGGATGTCGGCATCCGCGTCTGCACCATCGCCCCGGGCCTCTTCCACACGCCGATGATGGCGGGGCTGCCCGAACCGATCCAGAAGTCGCTCGGCGCGTCCGTCCCCTTCCCCAAACGGCTCGGCAGCCCGACCGAGTACGGCAAGCTCGCCCGCCACATTATCGAAAACCCGATGCTGAACGGTGAGACCATCCGCCTGGACGGTGCCTTGCGCATGGCGCCCAAGTGACCCGACCGGCGCGCAAGCGCCGGTTAACCGTCCATGCTGCTAGTATCCCCCGGAAATCGCGCCGGCCCTGGCCGGTCCCGCTTCCGGGGGATTGTCATTTATGGCCTCCAACAAGCTGCGCTTGGCCGTGATCGAGGGCCGCTGGTGGGAAGATTACAACACCAGCGTGCGCGGCCTTTTCGACGTTCTATCGGACATCCTCATCCGGTCGCCACATGGCTACCACTACGAGATGTTCAACAACAAGGACGGCTTTCGCGACGTGGTCGAACGGATCGGCGAGAAGTGGGGGTTTCACTACCTCTATGTCGCCGCCCATGGCTTTCGTGACGGGATTCTCGGCAGCGATGGCGAGCTGATCCAGCGCTTCGTCATCCGCAATACCCTCCGCCGCGTATGCCAGAAGGAAGGATCCAAAATCGTCGGCGTCTTCTTCGGGTCGTGCGACTTCATGACACCGGAGAACGCTGAATTCCTGTTTGATTCTGATGAAGGCGGGATACCTTCCATCAAATGGATTGTCGGCTATTCGACGCCCGTCCACTGGCTCGACTCTTTCGTCGTGGATCTGTTTTTCTGGAACAAGTATTTCCGCCGACGCCGCGGTACGGATCTCGAGCGCATCGAATACGTCGCCAAGACCTTCGAGACCTTCATGCCGGGGGCGGCGGAGAAACTGGGCTTCAACATCTATGTGCGCCGGCAGGGCGCCTTCGGCGGCGTCAGGGCACTTCTCTGACCGACCGCATTCGCTAAACTTCGCCCAACGGAGGAATCGCACATGACGTGGGACAAGGAGCTCGACGAGCTCCGGCGGCGGAAGGAATTTGCCTACGGACTGGGTGGCGCCGACAAGATCGCCCGCCAGCACAACCAGGGCCGGCTCACCATCCGCGAACGCATCGACAGACTGCTGGATCCGGGCAGCTTCCGCGAGATTGGCACCATCGCCGGCAAGGCCGAGTATGATGCCTCCGGCGACCTGACCCAGCTCCAGGCATCCAATTTCGTTTGCGGGCGCGGCCGGATCGACGGCCGGACGGTGGTGGTCGGCGGCGACGACTTCACCGTTCGCGGCGGATCCGCCGATGCGACGATCAAGGAGAAGCACACTTTCGCGGAGAGGATGGCGAACCAGCTCCGCCTGCCCATGGTCCGCCTGATCGAAGGGTCCGGCGGCGGCGGCTCGGTCAAGACGATCGAGACGACGGGACGGTCGAATGTGCCCGGGGTCTCGGGCTGGGAATGGGTCGTGCGCAACATGGAGACGGTTCCGCGGGTTGCGCTCGGCCTCGGTTCCGTCGCCGGCCTCGGCGCGGCCCATCTGGTGGCCAGCCACTATTCGGTCATGGTCAAGGAACTGTCGGCGATGTTCGTCGCCGGCCCACCGGTGGTGGCGCGCCTGGGTGATCCGGTGAGCAAGCAGGAACTGGGCGGCTGGGAGGTCCAGTGCCGGGCCGGTGCCGTCGACGATGCGGCCGAAACAGAGGAGGAGGCGTTCGCGATGGCGCGGCGCTTTCTCTCCTACCTGCCCTCGTCGATCTATGACCTGCCTCCCCGCGGCCCACAGACCGACCCGGCCGATCGGCGGGAGGAGAAGCTCTTCACCGCGGTGCCGAAGGGCACGCGCAAGACCTACCGTATGCGCCCCATCATCGAGATGCTGGTCGATCAGGGCAGCTTCTTCGAGATGGGCAGGTATTTCGGCAAGTCGATCATCACCGGTCTCGCCCGGATCGACGGCTGGCCGGTGGCGCTCATGGCAGGCGACCCGATGGTCTATGGCGGTGCATGGACGGCCGATGCCTGCCAGAAGATCACCCGCTTCGTCGACCTCGCCCAGACCTTTCACCTGCCCGTGGTTCACCTCGTCGATTGCCCCGGCTTCCTGATTGGGCGCCAGGCCGAGCAGACCGCGACGATCCGCCAGGGGGCGCGTGCCATGTCCGCCATCTGGCAGTCGACCACGCCCTGGTGCGCGATCGTCGTTCGCAACGTCTTCGGAGTTGCCGGCGCCGCCCATCAGAACGGCAGCCGGCTTTCCTATCGCTACGCTTGGCCCAGCGGCCGCTGGGGCTCCCTACCGCTCGAGGGCGGGATCGAGGCCGCCTATGCCGCCGACCTGGAGGCCGCGCCGGACCGCGGCGCGAAGCTCGCCGAGATCGAGGATCGGCTCGAGAAGCTGCGCTCGCCCTTCCGTTCGGCCGAGAGTTTCTGGATCGAGGAGATGATCGATCCGCGCGACACCCGCCCGCTGCTTTGCGAGTTCGTCAACCTGGCCGCGCCGCTGCGCGAACCCGGCCCGACCAAGTACGGAATGCGTCCCTGATGATCGAAACACCGCTGGTCACCCACCGCGCCACTGTCATCGAGGCGTGGATCGACAACAACAACCACATGAACATGGGCTACTACATGGTCGTCTTCGACGAGGCGACCGGCGCCCTGTTCCGCGCCTGCGGCCTGACCCGAGAGCACCGGAAGAAGTACAACGTCACGACCTTCTCGCTGGAAGGCCACATCACCTACAACCGGGAAGTCCATCTGGGCGACCCGCTGGTGATCACCACGCGGCTGCTCAACTACGACGCCAAGCGCATCCACTACCTGCACGAGATGCATCACGAGACGGCGGGTTACCTCGCCTCCACCAACGAACTCATCACCATCCACGTCAGCCAGGAGACGCGCCGGTCCACCGCGATGGAGCCGCACATCCTCGACCGGCTGGCCGAGATCAAGGCGGCGCATTCGGCCCTGCCGCCCTCGCCCTATGTCGGCCGGGTGATCGGCCTGAACGCGCCGAAGACGACGGTCGCGGCCTAGCGATCGGGATCGCTGCGGCGGCGGAAGCGCGGGCCGCCGTGGACATGTGGCACCGGCGGCACCGGCTTGCCCAATGCCGAGACCGGGCGTTCGGCGAAGCGGCCGAGCGAGATGGTTCGGTCATAGAGGACGATCGCCGCCGCCGTCGCCAGGTTGATGCAGAACGACGTCGGTATCTTCACCAGGTGATCGCAGCGGGCGACCAGACCCGGCGACAGTGACGCCCGCTCCGGCCCGAACACATACGCGGCCTGCAGCGGGTGGCGGAAGGAGGGAAGCTGCACCGCCTCGTCCAGCAGTTCGACACCGACCAGCTGGCAGCCTGCGGGCAGAGTCAGTTCCTCCGGCGAGGCGTAGTTGTACCAGGGCAGATTCTCCTGGGCCCGGCTGGTATCGGCCGGCGACTGGGCGATCTTCGGATTGGCGTTGATGGTGAAGACGAAACCCGCACCGAAGGCATGGGCCGACCGGAACAGGTTGCCCGCGTTCATGATCTTCGACAGGCCCTCGACACCGACACCGAAATAGCCGCGCAAACCAGCCCCTCCGCCTTTCGCCTGGGGCCGTGTATATAGCGGCGATGCCCGATCCCGCACCCCTTTCCGTCGAAGTCACCCGCGGCCCGATGGTCGAGAGCCGCCACCTGGTCCATGTGGTCGCCGTCGACGGGGACGGCCGGATTCTCCGCCAATGGGGTCATGCCGAGGAACCGGTTTTCCCCCGTTCGGCCATCAAGATGATCCAGGCCCTGCCGCTGATCGAAACCGGCGCGGCCGACGCCTACGGCCTGAGCCCGAAGGAACTGGCGCTGGCCTGCGCCTCGCACGGCGGCGAGCCGAAGCATGTCTCGACAGCGGCCGCCTGGCTGGAACGGATCGGCCTCGACCACACCGCGCTCGAATGCGGCTCGCACTGGCCGACCAACGAGGAAGCGACACGCGGCATGGCCGTCCGCGGCGAAACGCCCTCGGCACTCCACAACAACTGCTCCGGCAAGCACACGTCGATGCTCAGCCACGCCCGCCACCTGAAGGAAGATCCGAGGGGCTACATCGGTATCGACCACGGCGTACAGCGCAGGGTGTCTGCGGCCATAGGAGAACTCACCGGCACCGATATGGCGCGAGTGCCGGTCGGCATCGACGGTTGCGCCATCCCCACATTCGCCCTGCCGCTCAAGGCCTTCGCGCACGGCCTCGCCCGGATGGCCTCGGGCAAGGGCTTGCCGACGGATCGTGCCCGGGCGGCGAGGCGTCTCCTGGCCGCGATGGGCGCACATCCGGATATGGTCGCCGGCACCGGACGCTTCGACACCACGTTCATGGGCGCGATCAAGGGGCGGATCACCACCAAGGGCGGCGCCGAAGGCGTGTGGGCGGCGGCGCTTCCCGACCACGGCATCGGCATTGCTCTGAAGACGGTGGACGGCACGGGCCGGGCCGGAGAGATCGCATTGATCGAAGCCTTGAAGACGCTCGACCTGTTGCGGCCCGATGAAGTCGATGCGGTGGCCGCCCTCGCCCGTCCGGCCATCCGCAACCGCAATGGGACGGTCGTCGGGGAGATACGCCCCGGCAGGCCCGGCTTCTGAACCCTGTTTGACCCCGCTTTCGCTTTCGCGCTATCTGCGGAGACGAGACAAAAGAATTCTTTGGAGGGAGAACCCGTGAAGGCAGTCTTGTGCAAGGCCTATGGGCCGCCGGAATCGCTGGTGCTGGAGGATGTTCCGAGCGCTCCGCTCGGGCCGAAGGATGTTCGTGTCGCCGTGCACTCGGCCGGCCTCAACTTCCCCGACACCCTGATCATCCAGGGCACCTACCAGTTCAAGCCGCCCTTCCCCTTCAGCCCCGGCATGGAAGCCGGCGGCGTGGTGACGGAAGTGGGCTCGGAGGTGACCAAGCTGAAGGTCGGCCAGCGCGTCATGGCGACGACCGGCCACGGCGCCTTCGCCGAGGAAGTCGTGGCGCCGGAAGCGAAGGTCTATGCGCTGCCCGACAAGGTCACCTTCGATCAGGCGGCCGCTTTTCCGGTCACCTACGGCACCACCTATCATGGGCTGGTCGACCGCGGGTACCTGAAGAAGGGTGAATGGCTGCTGGTGCATGGCGCCACCGGCGGCGTCGGTCTGAACGCGGTCGAACTCGGCAAGCTCCTCGGCGCCAGGGTGATCGCCACCGGCGGATCGGACGAGAAACTCGAGATCGCGAAGAAATACGGCGCCGACTACGTCATCAACTACACCAGGGAAAAGATTCGCGACCGGGTGAAGGAGATCACCGACGGTCATTGCGCCGATGTGATCTACGACCCCGTCGGCGGTGACGTGTTCGATGAATCGCTCCGCGCCATCGCCTGGGACGGCCGCCTGCTCGTCATCGGCTTCGCCTCGGGCCGCATTCCGGAAGCCAAGGCCAACCTCGTGCTGCTGAAGAGCTGCCAAGTGGTCGGCGTGTTCTGGGGCGCCTTCGCGGCGCGCGAGCCGGAGACGGCGCGGAAGCACTTCGAGCTGCTGCTCAACTGGTGCGCCGAGGGCAAGCTCAACCCCCATATTTCCCATACCTTCCGCCTCGACCAGGTACCGGAAGCGATGAAGACGCTGCTCGACCGCAAAGTGGTCGGCAAAGCGGTCATCAAGGTTCGATGACCGCCGATCCCGTCCGGGCCCAGTACGAGACCTATCCCTACCCGGCTCGGGATCCGAAAGAGGAAGCACACCGCCTCGTCGAGGGCTCGCCCAGCCATCTCGACGAGGTGGACCACTTCTGCTTCGCGGGCCGCCTCAGGGCGAAGCCCAGCTTCAATGTGCTGGTCGCGGGGGGCGGCACCGGCGACGCGCTGGTGATGATCGCCCAGCACGCCCGTGACCGAGGCATTCCGGCCGCCATCACCTATCTCGACCTCTCCAGCGCATCGCGGGAGATCGCCGAAAGGCGCATCGCCGCCCGGGGCCTCGACAGCGTGCGCTTCGTCTCCGGTTCGCTGCTCGACGTCGCGACGCTGGCGCCGGGCCCCTACGATTACATCGACTGCTGCGGTGTCCTGCATCATCTTGCCGACCCGGATGCCGGTCTCGCGGCACTGGTTTCGGTCCTCGCGCCCGGCGGCGCGCTCGGCCTGATGGTCTATGGCACGCTGGGGCGGACCGGCGTCTATCCGCTGCAGGCGGCCCTGCGCAGCATGGTACCGGAGAGCGACCTGTCGCTGCAGCTTTCCGTCGCCCGCCGGCTGGTGAAGGACCTGCCGGCCAGCAACTGGTATCGCCGCAACCCGTTGCTTGGAGGATGGGACGTCGGCACCGATGCCGGGCTCTTCGATCTCGTCCTGCACCCGCGCGACCGCTCCTATACGGTGCCGGAACTGGCCAATTGGCTGGATGGCGCCGGGCTGACGCCCGTCGCCTTTATTGAACCGGCCCGCTACGACCCGGCGAACTGGCTGACCGATCCCGCCCTGATCCGCCGCGCCAAGACCCTGTCGCCGATCGACGCCGCGGCGCTCGCCGAAAACCTGTCGGGCACGATGAAGACGCACATCGTCTACGCCGCACGCCGCGAAGAGGCGTCGAACCGCATCGCGCGGCCCGCCGGCGCCGATACGATCCCGGTAGCGCGCCCGGCGGCGAAGTCGCTGGTCCCAGCGCTGGCCAAGGGCGGCATCCTGAAGATGGACCTGGACGGTCATGCGCTACGGCGCGAGATCGGGCCGGGCCTGGCGCCATTGCTCGAACGCATCGACGGCCAGAGGAACCTGGGCCGGATCGGCCGGGATCTCGGCCTCGAGGCGAGGACACTGATGGCCCGCTTCGAGACGCTCTATCAGCTGCTCAATCCGATAGCGCTGCTGACCTTGCGATTCTGACCGGGCGGTCCAGAACCTCCCGGCCCGAGGGCAGTGGGGCCTCCTGGTCCCGGGCCCAGGCCAGGACGTCCTGCCAGACCACCGCGCCACGCAGGTCCCGGAACAGAAGATGATAGCCGTCCGGGTATAGAGCGAACCGGTAGGGCGTACCGAACCGAGCGAGCATATGCTCGACGGACGGCCGCGGTACGATGTCGTCGTTCTCGCCGTAGACGATCAGCGTCGGCACATTGACCTTCGCCGCAGCGGCTATGCCTGCGTCCATCATGTCGACCAGACCCCAGATTGCGTCCGCCCGTGTCGCCTTGATGACAAGGGGGTCGCGCCCGAGTTCGCGCAACATCTCGATATTGTCCGACGGCCTTATCCGCAGCCCCCGTCCCGTCGCCAGGTTCCATGGCATGGCATGGGCGGCCACCCAGAGCGCGGAACGATAGACCCATGGCATGGTATCCCGTCCCCAGACGCCCGGCGCCGCGAGGATTATTCCATCCGGCCGACCTTCGGCCCAGGAGGCCGTGGCGGCCATTGCGACAGCTGCGCCCATGCTTTCGCCGATGATGAAGAGGGGCAGGCCGGGATGCGCGCGGCGCAGCGCGCCGGCGATCGACCGCACGTCGTGAGTCATAGCGTCGACGCCGCCCCAAATCCCCGCATCGGGCGCTCGGCCGAAGCCACGCTGATCCGGCGCATAGGTGATGACGCCTTGCGTCGCCCACCATTCGGCGGGCCTTTCCCAGGACCGGCTGTAGTCGTTGAACCCGTGCAGCGCCAGAAACACCGCGCGGGCCTCGTCTTCCGGCCTCCAGATCCGTAGCGGAAGCTCCACGCCATCGGCAGTCAGGAAGCGGTCGGTCATCAGCTGGCTGCCACCGACGACCGGTCCTAGCCCCTGTTCCCGAGGGCCACAGGCCGCGAGCAGCATCACGGCGAGGCATGCGAGGAAACGCCACATCAGAGCCGCTTCGCCACTTCACGGCGCAACACGGGCAGCAGGTCCGCCTCGAACCACGGGTTGCGCGCAATCCACCCCGTATTGCGCCAGGAGGGGTGTGGAAGCGGAATGACACCCGGAAGATAGTCGCGGTAGGAACGCACGGTCTCGGTCAGGCTCGGCTTGCGTCGCGGTCCGAGATGATAGGCCATCGCATACAGACCGATCACCAGAATCAGGTCGACCTGTAGCAGCGGGAAAAGCCTTGGATGCCATAGCCGTGCGCATTCCGGCCGGGGCGGACGATCGCCGCCGCGCAGATCCACCCCAGGGTAGCAAAAGCCCATCGGCACGATCGCGATGCGGCTTTCATCATAGAAGGTGTCGCGGTCGACGCCGAGCCAGCCGCGCAGGCGGTCGCCCGACCGGTCGTTGAAAGGAAGGCCGGTCTCGTGAACCCGCGTCCCCGGCGCCTGACTGCAGATGGCGATACGGGCCGTCGTGCTGGCGCGAAGCACCGGCCGCGGGCCGAGCGGAAGGCTGTCCGCACAGGCACGGCAAGCCCTGATCTCCTCCAGCAGTGTGTTCAACCGGCTCATGGTTTCAACCCGGTTCATACAGGCTCTTCCGAACGGCCGACAGCGACGGGGCTTGACGCCCCGGCTTCCGACCAACACCATCCTGGGATGCGCGTCGGACTCCTCCTGCTCTGCCTCTTCGCCTCGGCCGTACCGGCACTGGCGCAGCAACGGCTCATGATCACGGACCCGGCGAGCAACTGTGCCACCTCGAATCCCTTTCCCAAAGGGAACGAACGCATCACCTGGACCGGTGGATGCCGCAACGGCCTCTTGGATGGCCAGGGCGTGCTGACTTGGTACCGCGATGACGCCATGACCGAGCGGAACGAGGGAACCTTCCGTGCCGGCGAACTGCACGGTGAAGCGACCACGACCTTTCCCGACGGCAGCAGCGTCGTAGGGGTCTATGCGGACGGGCGCCGCAACGGCGAGTTCGTCGTCGTCCGGGCCGACGGAAGATATGTGCGTGCCGTCTATCAGAACGACAAGCTGGTGAGCGAGCGCGAACTGTCGCGTCGGCAGGTACGGGCCCTGATCGACGAGCGCCGCAGCCAGCCGGCTCAGCCACGACGCGATGTAGCGGCGCTAGAACCGGCCGCGACGACGATGCCGCCCCCCGCGGTCTACTCGCCGCAGCAGACCTACGCCGCCCAGCCCCCGGCCGCCGCCCCCTCCCCCTCCCCCGCTCCGCCGATCGCCGCCGTCGCGACGGCGGCGCCGGCGATCGCCGCGCCCGTTGCCGCAGCTGCCGTGGCCCCGGTCGCGACGTCTAACTATGTGCCTCCCTGGTCGCCGACCGCCAATGCCGCGGCGATCGCCGGCCGAACCCCTTACGCCGCCCCCGTCGCCGCGACGCCGCGCCCGGTCTATCAGCAACCCGCCTATCAGCAACCCGCCTATCAGCAGCCGGCTTACCAGCCACCTCCCGCCTATCCGTCTTCCGCCTATGCCCAACCGGCCCCGTCCAGCCAGGCGCAGGCATACGTGGCCGCCCCTCCGCCGATTGCGGCAGCTCCCATGCAGCCGACGAGCGTCGCTCCGCCGGCCGGCATGGTTGCGCGGCGGGTTTGCACCGCACCGGGCCTATATCCGAACAATGCGGGCTGGTGCGGGATCGTCCGGGCGGAGCAACCCGGGGAGGTCCAGGTGGAAGTGACCGATGTGCGGGTGAACAGCATTTTCGCCGTCGGCATCTCGCCCGGCGAGTGCACCGGGCAGGAGTTCATCGGCTCGAGCAGCAAGGGAGCCAGGGTCTGGGTTCCGTCCCGCTGCATGCGCTGACAGGGTCTTTCACCTGAAATGAGGAATCGGTTAGAATCCCCTTGAGTCATAGGGGGTTTGGACATGGCGTTGCGGACAGGGCGGGGCGTGGCGATCGCCATGGGCACTCTGCTGGCGACTTCTCCGGCCATCGCGGGGACGGTCGGCGGGAACGACGACATGGCCCGCTCCGCTTTCCAGAACCGGCTTTCCGGCCAGCTCGGCAGCTTGGGTACGGCAACGGCGGAAGCGGCCGGCATGTCTGGAACGGGCTCCGCCATCTGGGTGGACAGCAAATCAGCGTCCGGCTCGATCCTGGGCAGCGGCGGCTCGCCCGGCGACATGGCCTGGGCCAGGACGGCGCTTCTGGTGAGCGACCTGGCGAAGAGCTTCGGTGCCGGCGGCAACGCCCGCATCCTGATGCAGCGGGACAAGGAGCGCTTCTACAGCGGTATCGAAGGAGTCGGCGGGAACTGGTTTGCCACGGCCGCCGCCGCGCAGGCGTTCCTGTTCCAGCTTCTCCTCGCCGACAATGTCGCGGCTCCGCCACAGGCCCGGACGGCCGTCCCGGCAGCCACGGTCGAGGACATCACCGCCGCGGTAGCCATTGCGGCGCAAGCGGTTCAGAGCACCCGCAAGCTGGCGACTGCGGGAAGCAGCACCACGCTGACGTTCTCGAGCGCGAAGTTCGATGCCACCGTCCTGCCGGCGCTTTATGCGCGCCCGGAGATCCGTGTCGCCAGGATCGAACGCCTGACGGCGAACGACGTGGCGGTGACTTTGGACATTCCGGCCTCCACCGCGCCCGGCGCGCTGCAGGTACGGGCGTACAAGCAGAACACCAGCTTCGTTCCCCTGGATACTTTCGAATTGTTCGTTTCGGCCGGCGGCACAGGAATCGAAGTCCCGGCGGATGATCACGGCGGCACGGCCGCCACGGCCAGCATGCTGAGCGGCAACAACGATGGAGAGATCGCCCAGGCCGGCGACGAAGACGTGTTTCAGGCCAGCCTGACCGCCAAGGGGCTGTTGACGCTCACCACCAGCGGACCGACGGACGTCGTCCTGCAGCTGGAGGATTCCTCCGGCACCGTCATCGCCAGGGATGACGACGGGGCAGGCTGGTACAATGCCAAGCTCGTGCGGCAGCTGAACGCCGGCACGTATTTCGTGCGCCTGCGGCATGCCGCCGGCGGGACCGGCCGCTACACGCTGAAGAGCGACTTCCTGCCCAACTGACGCCGATCCCTCCCGAAGGGGGAGAGCGGCCCGCGCCGGCCGGCGCGGGCCTGCATCCTGCCGAGGAGCAACCGGCGAATCCGTTCCGTTACTGGAACAGGCTCAGAACCGACTGCTCGGTCTGACCGGCGAAGGCGAGCGCCTGGATGCCGAGCTGCTGACGGGTCTGCAGCGCGACCAGGTTGGCGCCTTCCTCGTTGATGTCGGCGAGGGTCAGCTTGCCGGCACCTTCGGTCAGGTTGTTGGTGTACTGCTTGGTGAAGTCGAGGCGGGTCTGCAGGAACGTGATGTTCGAGGAGAGCGCCTTGGACGCACCACGCAGCTTGTCGATGCCGACTTCCAGGAAGTTGATCAGGTCGTCGATGGCCGAGACCGTCGTGCCGGCGTTGGAGAAGCCCTGGATGGCCGCGCCGATGGCCGTGAAGCTGGCCTGGACTTCCGAAGCCGCCTGGCCGCCGCCGCCGGTGAACAGGCCAGAGACCAGCAGGTTCCGGCCGAAGATCGACAGCACCGACGTCGAGGCGGTGGAGAACTCCACGGTCAGATGCGAGGCGGTCGAATTCAGCAGGTTCAGACCCTGATAGCTCGCGTCGTTGGAGATCTGGTCGAGCTGGTTCAGGAGTTCCTTGAACTGTGCGGTCAGATCGACCGATTCGGTCGTCGTCGCCGTCTTCGCGCTCTGGGCGATACCCTTGAGCTGCCGGACGGTCTTGTCGAGCGCATCGATACCGTTCGATGCGGCCTTTAGGGTGGAGATGGACTGGTCGATGCCGTCCTTCTTTTCCGAAAGGTCCGAGGCGCGGTTGCTGAGCGCCTGAGCCTGGAAGAAGGCGATCGCGTCATCGATGGCGGACGCGACCTTGAGGCCCGTGGACAGACGGTCCTGGGTTCGCGAGATGAGACTCGTGGTGTTCTGCAACGACAGCAGATTGCTGCGTGACGTCGCACTGAGCTGGATCGTGGAGTTGGCCATGGTACACCCGTATTGTTGCTCCTCGGGTGAGACGGGCATTCCGCCTCGCAACCACCTAGAGCAACCAGTGTGCCAAACCCTGTTTTTTCTTATTTATACCAATAAAATCAATGATTTACGTAGCGCCAGTGAGGTTGCTGGCAGAACCGGCCGACCGGCAAAATTTACCTTGAATTGTTCCGATCGTTTCCCGGGGTGAGAAATTCCTGCCGGTCTCGACGGCCGGCAGGCCTCACATCTTCGGCGGCAGTTCGATGTTGATTTCGAGCACCGCACTGTGGCTGTTGCGCTGGACGGCGACCGCCAGATGATCCTCGCGGATCTGCACGTACTTGCCGATCACCGCGAGCAGATCCTTCTGCAGACGGGGAAGGAACTCCGGGTCGTCCCGGCCCGCGCGTTCGTGCTGCAGGATCAGCTGCAGCCGCTCCTTGGCGATGGAGGCGGAAGCCTCCGGCCGCCGTCTGAACAGATCCAGGAAACTCATGATGCCGCCGCTCCGAACAGCTTCTGGAACAGGCCTTTCTTCGGCGCCTCCATGAACCGGAAAGCTCTCTGCTCGCCGAGGAAGCGGCCGACCGCGTCCCGATAGGCCTGCCCCGCCTCGCTCTGCTCGTCGAGGATGACGGGCGTGCCGGTGTTCGATGCCTTCAGCACGGCGGTACTCTCCGGGATCACCCCCATCAGCGGTATCGCCAGGATGTCCTGCACGTCCTTCACGGTCAGCATCTCGCCACGGTCGACCCGGGCGGGCGCGTAGCGTGTGATCAGCAGGTGTTCCTTGACCGGCGCCTCGCCGCGCACCGCGCGGCGCGACTTCGACGCCAGGATGCCCAGGATCCGATCGCTGTCGCGCACGGAGGAAACTTCCGGATTGGTCACGACGATCGCCTCGTCGGCGAAATAGAGCGCGGTGACGGCGCCGTGCTCGATACCGGCCGGACTGTCGCAGATGATGTACTCGAACCCCTGATCCTTGAGGTCGTTGAGCACCTTTTCCACGCCCTGGACGGTCAGCACGTCCTTGTCGCGCGTCTGCGAGGTCGGAAAGATGAAGAGGTTGTCGACTCGCTTGTCCTTGATCAGGGCCTGGCTGAGATTCGCCTCGCCGTTGATCACATTGACGAAGTCGAAGACGACGCGCCGCTCGCACCCCATGATCAGATCGAGATTCCGCAGGCCGACGTCGAAATCGATGATCACCGTCTTGTGGCCGCGCAGCGCTAGGCCCGTGCCGATAGCGGCACTGGAGGTCGTCTTTCCGACGCCGCCCTTTCCTGAAGTCACCGTAACGACCGTTGCCACCTTAGGTCTCCTTGCAGATCGGGAATTCGTCGCTCACGTCTCGCGGATCGCGAGGCGCTCGTCCTCCAGCATCACGCCGACGGGCTTGCCTCGCACGGCGCCCGGAATGTCGTCGTGCACCATGTATCGTCCCGCCACCGCGATCAGTTCCGCCTCCAGCGCCCGGCAGAATATCCGCGCTTCCACGTCCCCCGATGCTCCCGCGATCGCCCTGCCGCGTAACGGCCCGTATATGTGAACATGGCCGTCGGCAATGACCTCGGCCCCCGCCGCCACCGCGCCCAGGACGATCAGGTCGCTCCCCTTCGCATAGACCTGGGCGCCCGACCTGACGTTCTGCGCAACCAGTCTCGTCCGGGCGCCTTCCGAAGCCGGCGCCTCGGCGGCGCGCGCGGGTTGCGGCGGGGCGGGCTCCGCCTTGTCCTGACGCGCTCGCTCGGCTCGCAGTCCGGCCGCCGCGCCGGTCGGGAACGCGGGCAAACCGGCGGCGAGGGCGGCTCCCCGCTGTTCCGCCGACCCGCCTTGGACGCCGACCGGCACCATCCCCAGTTCCTCGGCCATCAGCTTGAGCGCGGCGAAATCCTCAGGTCCTTGCATCTGCGTGGCGGCGGTGATGTTCAGAAGCACCGGCGCCCCGCGGTAGAATCCCGGGCTTGTCGCGACCTGCTCGGCCAGGACGGCCGCCTGGTCGGCCATGCTCTCCCGTCCGACCGCGATGGAGAGAACAGTCAGGGTGGTTCCGGCTATACGGTTTCTCGACACGTAACTCAATCCTCGCTCCCCGACGGACCGGATCCAATCCCCTAGACCTTGTATGGGCGCCTGACAAGCCACCACATATCTGGGGCGCCCCGTCGTCAAGTGACAAGCGAATCGTGGCGGAACACCGCCCTCCGGCGCGCGGCTCCGGCAGTCCCCCACGCCCCGTTCCGGCACGAGTCGGGTGGCCGTGTCCGGTTTGCGTTGACAGCGGCGGGGCACCTCGGCTTATTGCGGGTTCACAACCTCAATGCGCGGCGTGATGACCATCCAGAAGAGCGGCAAGGCCGAACTGATCCTGGCAGCCGCGTTGGACCTCTTCGAAAAGCAGGGCTACGACGCCACCGCCGTGCCGGAGATTGCCGAGACGGCCGGTGTGGGCACCGGCACCATCTATCGCTATTTCGCCACCAAGGAAGACCTGTTCAACGCCCTCTATCGGCGCTGGAAGTCCGCCTACAACGACATCGTGCTGTCCGACTTCCCCGCCGGCCTCTCCACGCGCGAACGCTTCGGCGGCTATTGGCGGCGGATGATCGGGTTCGCCCAGGCGAATCCGCAGGCGGCACGGTTCCTGGAACTGCACCACCACACGCCCCTGCTCGACGAGGCGAACCGCGAGATCTCCCGCCGTTACCTCGACGTGGCCACCAGGTTCATCGCAGAGGGGGTCGCGGCGGGCGAACTCAAGCCGTTGCCGCCGCCCCTCGCCGTCGCCCTGATGTGGGGCGCCCTGATGGCGCTAGTGAAGCTCGACCATGTTCTCCCACTAGACGAAGAGACCATCGCCGGGGCGGAAGACTGCCTCTGGGATGCGCTTCGCAAGCACTAGGACGTCCCCCCGGTGATCGCAGACATTTTCCACGTCGACTTTTCCGATCCCCAGTTCTGGGTCGGGCTCGGCCAGATCCTCATCGCGGACATCCTCCTGTCGGGGGACAACGCGGTCGTGATCGCGCTCGCGGCGCGCTCCCTGCCGGAACATCAGCGCCGCTGGGCCGTGTTCGGCGGCAGCTTCGGCGCAGTGGCGCTGCGCGTCATCTTCGCCGTCTTTATCACCTGGCTGATGTCCATCCCGTTCCTGAAGGCGGTCGGCGGCCTGCTGCTGTTGTGGATCGGGGCCAAGCTGATGGTCCCCGAGGAGGGGCACGGCGGGGACGGGATCAAGGCCCAGGGAAGCCTGTGGGGAGCCATGCGGACGATCATCATGGCCGACGCCGTGATGTCGCTGGACAACGTGATCGCCATCGCGGCCGCCGCCAAGGGAGACATGACCCTGCTGGTCCTGGGGCTCCTGATCAGCATTCCGCTCGTGGTCTTCGGCAGCGTGATGTTCCTCAAGCTGCTCGACCGGTATCCGATCATCGTCGTCATGGGTGCCGGCCTCCTGGGCTGGATCGCGGGCCAGGTGATCGTTTCGGATGCTATTGTCGACCGCTGGATCGGCGCCCACGGCTACTGGCTGCACTACGCCGGCCCCGTCGTCGGGGTGATGATCGTGCTCGGTTGGGGCACCTGGATGAAGCGGCGCGCTCTTGCCCGCATCCGGCATAGCGAAGTCGAAGACATCGCAGTGGAGAAGCATTGATGACCGCGACCAAGCTGCTCGTTCCGATCGACGGTTCCGACCACGCGCTGCGTGCCCTCGACCACGCCGTCGCCCTCTTCAAGGCGCAGCAGAACGGCGGCGAGCTCCATCTCGTCAACGTACAGCCGCCGGTCGACAGCCTCGTCACCACCTTCGTCGGCAAGTCCGAGGTGAAGGACTTCCATCGCGACGAAGGCATGGCGGTGCTGAAGCCCGCCATCGCCCGGGCGGAAGCCTCGGGGATAAAGCCCATCATCCATATCGGCGTCGGGGGCGCGGGCCACGTCATCGCCCACTTCGCCAAGCAGTGCGGCGTGGGCCAAGTCGTCATGGGCGCCCGCGGCCTGGGGGGCGCGGCGGGACTGCTGCTCGGATCGGTCTCTCGCGACGTGATCGCCGAATCCCCGGTCCCGGTCACGATCGTCAAGTAGACGCGGAAGACTTGCTTTCGGGTGCCCCGCGCCCGATCTTTTGCCTGTGATGGTCTCGATTCCCACATCGGGCCGGGTCAGTGCCGTCCTCGGTCCGACCAATACGGGCAAGACCCATCTCGCGGTCGAGCGGATGCTCGGCCACGCGACCGGTGTCATCGGACTGCCGCTGCGGCTCCTCGCGCGCGAGATCTATGACCGCATCGTGGCCCAGAAGGGATCGGGAGCCGCCGCCCTCCTGACCGGGGAAGAGAAGATCGTACCGGCGCATGCCCGATGGTGGGTGTGCACCGTGGAGGCGATGCCGACCGACCGTCGGTTCGAGTTTCTCGCCGTCGACGAGATCCAGCTCATCGGCGATCCCGATCGCGGACACGTCTTCACGGACCGCCTGCTGCATGCCCGCGGCCGCGAGGAGACCATGTTCCTGGGCGCCGAAACGGCGAAGCCCCTGATCCGCCGGCTGGTTCCGGAGGCCGAGTTCGTCTCTAGGCCCCGCTTCTCGCACCTCACCTATTCAGGCCCGAAGAAGCTCTCGCGGCTGCCCAAACGGACGGCGATCGTCGCCTTCTCGGCCCAGGATGTCTATGCCATCGCCGAGCTGATCCGCCGCCAGCGCGGCGGCGCGGCGGTGGTGCTCGGCGCCCTCAGCCCGCGCACGCGCAACGCCCAGGTGGCGCTGTTCCAGAACCGCGAGGTCGATTTCCTGGTCGCGACCGATGCCATCGGCATGGGTCTCAACATGGCGGTCGATCATGTCGCCTTCGCCGAGACGCGGAAGTTCGACGGCATCGCGCCACGCAACCTGACGGCGGGCGAGATCGGTCAGATCGCCGGCCGGGCCGGACGGCACATGAACGACGGCACCTTCGGCACGACGGCCGAACTGTCGGGCCTCGACGAGGAAATCGTGAGCCGCGTGGAGGACCATCGTTTCGTCGCGCTGTCGCGCGCGCGCTGGCGCAACGTCGATCTCGACTTCTCCTCCGCCGAAGCCCTGCTGCGCTCGCTCGGCCGCGCGCCGCCGCTCGACTGCCTAATGCGGGCACGCGAGGCCGATGACGAATACGCGCTCCGGGCCCTTGCCGCCGATGCCGACCTCGCGCCGCTGATCACCGGGCGCGAGCGGGTGAAGATGCTGTGGCGAGTCTGCCAGGTGCCGGACTTCCGGAAGTCGAGCGCCGACGCCCATGCCCGGCTGCTGGCCCATATCTTCCGCTACCTCGCCACCAGGCCCGGTGTCCTGCCCACCGACTGGGTGGCCCGCCAGGTGGCGCAGATCGACCGCACCGAAGGCGATATCGACACGTTGTCCCAGCGCATCGCCTATGTCCGCACCTGGACCTACATCGCCCATCAGGGCGACTGGCTGGCGAAGTCGGAAGACTGGTGTGCCCGAACCCGCGCGATCGAGGATCGCCTGTCGGACGCGCTTCACGACCGGCTGACCCAGCGGTTCGTCGACCGTCGGACGGCCTTCCTCGTTCGCCAGCTCAAGGATCGCCAGGACTTCGCCGTCGCCCTGGACGGCGATGGCGGCGTGCGCCTGGACAACACCTATCTCGGCCGCATCGAGGGCCTGGCCTTCAAGCCCGATGCGACATCGGCCGGGGTGGAAGGTCGCGCGCTCCGCGCCGCGGCGGCGCGTACGATCGGCCCCCTGCTGGCACGGCGGGCGACCGCCTTCGCCAAGTGCGATGACACCGCCATCTCACTCGCCGATGACGGCCGGCTGTGGTGGGACAACGCGCCCGTTGCGCGCCTGGCGGCAGGCGACCATGTGCTGCGGCCGCGTGTGTCCTTGACGATCGGTGAGGAACTGCAGGGCTCCTTGCGCGAAGCCGTCCTCAAGCGCCTCACCAGCTGGACGAAGGGACAGGTGGATACGGTCTTCGCGCCGCTCGAGCGGATAGCGTCCGCCGAACTCGGCGCCCCGGCCCGCGGCATCGGCTACCAGCTGCAGGAAGGACTGGGACTCCTCGCCCGGCGGCCGGTGGCCGGCCAGATCGCCCTGCTCGAACCGGCCGATCACAGCCGCCTCAAGGCGCTGGGCCTGCGGATGGGGCGGCGCTTCCTTTTTCTTCCGGCCCTCCTGAAACCCGCGGCCACCCGCCTGAAGGTGATCCTCCAGGCGGTGGCGGACGGACGGCCCGCGCCGCTTCCCCCGCCGCCGGGGCGCATCGTCCTGCCGGTGGATTCCGACCAGTCGCCGTCCCACTGGCACGCCGCGGGCTTCGCCGTCTGCGGTCCGGTCGCCGTCCGCGTGGACATGCTCGAGCGCCTGGCCGCCGCCGCGCATGCGGCCTCCGCCGCCGGCCCTTTCGCCGTCACCGCCGAACTGTCGCGGATCGTCGCCAGCCGGACCGATCTGCTGCCGCCCATGCTGGTGCACCTCGGCTATCGCGCCGTGCAGACCCCCGAAGGCGAGCGCTTCGTGCGCCGACGCGAGAAGGAGGGCGCGCGCCCCCGGCGCAGGCAGTCCATCAGGCATGAAGCACGTATCGCCAGTTCCCCGTTCGCCGGGCTCAAGGATCTCGGGCGCGGATGAGCGAGGGCGCGGTCAGGCTGGATAAGTGGCTGTGGTTCGCGCGCTTCCGCAAGTCGCGCGCCGCGGCCGCGGAGTTCTGCGGCGAGGGGCGCATCCGGGTGAATCGCACCGTGGTCAGCAAGCCCGCCACGTCGATCCGGATCGGCGATGTCCTGACCCTGCCGCTCGGGGCGGATATCCGCGTCGTCCGCGTCCTCGGACTGGGCACGCGCCGCGGCCCCTCGGCGGAGGCGCGCCTTCTTTACGAGGAGGTTGCAGGCGTTGATCCCGCAGATGCGAAATGCTAGTGACTGCCGCCCTGCAGGATCACTTCTGGACCGGGTCGACGGCGACCGCTGTGCGTGCGCCGGGTCCAATCGGAGTTGCTAGAAATGACGTATGTCGTCACCGAATCGTGCATCAAGTGCAAATACACTGATTGCGTCGAGGTGTGCCCCGTGGATTGCTTCTACGAGGGCGAGAACATGCTGGTGATCCACCCGGACGAGTGCATCGATTGCGGCGTGTGCGAACCCGAGTGCCCGGCCGAGGCGATCCTGCCCGACACCGATTCCGCGGCGGCCAAATGGGCCGAACTCAACCGCGACTACAGCACCAACAAGTGGCCGAACATCACCCGTAAGAAGGATGCCCCCGCCGACGCGGACGACTTCAAGGGGATGGACGGTAAGTTCGACAAGTTCTTCTCCGACAAGCCCGGCTCCGGCACCTGAGCGCTCGCTGCCCACTGGCGATTTCGATCGCGCCGCCGGGACCATGAGCGGAGCGGCGGAAGAACTGTTCGCCGTGCTGCGTTGCGCCCGGCGCGTCTGGGCGGTCGCCGCCATTCATGGCGAACGCGCCCGCCTGTCGACACTGCACGACACGTTGTGGAGCCGCTTTCAGCCCGGCGACCGCCTCGTCTACCTGGGGAACTACATCGGGGTGGGCCCGGACGTCACCGGCACCCTGGACGAACTCCTCTCCTTTCGCACCTCGATCCTCTGCCGCCCCGGCATGGAGCCCGAGGACATCGTCTTCCTGCGCGGCGCGCAGGAGGAGATGTGGCGAAAGCTCCTTCAGATACAGTTCGCTCCCAATCCGCTCGACGTCTTCGAGTGGATGATGGCGCACGGCGTCGACGTGACCTTGAAGGCCTATGGCGGCGACCGGAGCGAGGCGGCCGGCCGCTGCCGGGGAGGCGCGCTGGCTCTCACGCGCTGGACCGGCGGTATCCTGGAATCGGTCCGGCGTCACCCGGGCCACCACGAACTTCTCATCTCCCTCCGCCGCGCCGCGCTGACCGAGGGCAACGATCTTCTCTTCTGCCATGCCGGCATCGACCCGGACCGTGACCTGGACCAGCAGGGCGACAGCTTCTGGTGGGGGAGCCGACGATTTGGGATCGTCGACGAACCCTATCGTGGCTTCCGCCGTGTGATCTGCGGTTTCGCCCCTGGGCACAGCGGTCCCGCCATCACCGGTCATGTCGCCCGATTGGATGCCGGCTGCGGCTTCGGCGGACGTCTGGTCGCCGGTTGCTTTGCCCTCGACGGCAATCTGACCGATATGATCGAAGTGTGATCCGCACCGCAGACATCCACCACGCCTCGTTCCGCGTACATGCTCCGTGCGGTGACGCATCGAGGGATGAACATGGGAACGGCGACGCGCGGCCCGGCGGATCCGGAACGCCGCTTTGTCCGGAGGTTGATGCAGGGCCCCCTTCTGAGCGCGGAGGAGGAACTCGACCTCGCGGCTCGATGGCGCCGTGACCACGACCATGCCGCGCTGCATCGTCTCACCACCGCCTACATGCGCCTCGTGGTCGGCGCCGCCAACCGGTTCCGCCACTACGGCCTCCCGGTTGCCGATCTCCTCCAGGAAGGCGCCATCGGCCTGATGGAAGCCGCGGCGCGTTTCGAGCCCGAACGCGCCGTCCGTTTCTCCACCTACGCGTCCTGGTGGGTCCGCGCCGCCATGCAGGACCATGTTTTGCGCAATTGGTCGATCGTTCGGACAGGTACCACGGCCGCACACAAGACCTTGTTCTTCAACCTCAGACGCCTGCGCGCACGGATCGGGGCCGACGGTGACGGACCTCTCTCGCATGCGGCGCGCTCGGCGATCGCCGACCGGCTGGGCGTACCGGTGCGCGATGTGGAACAGATGGAAGGGCGACTCTCGGGCGCCGACCGTTCCCTGAACGCTCCGGTCGGCGAGGATGCCGATATCGCCTGGCAGGATCTGCTGGTCGATGACCGGCCGAGCCCGGAAGAGGCCCTCATGCGCGACCACGACGGACGGCTCCGCGCCCGATGGCTGAAACTCGCGCTCGAGGAACTCAATCCGCGGGAGCGGCTCGTGGTCGACGAGCGCTGCCTCACGGAGAACGGCCCGACCCTTGAATCCCTGGGAGTGAGGCTCGGGGTCAGCAAGGAGAGGGTCCGCCAGATCGAGGCGCAGGCCCTGGGCAAGCTGACCCGGGCCGTCCGCCGCGTCGCCGGGGATGCCGGCTACGCGGCTCCTACTCCGTGACCAGTTTCACCTTCATGCCGATCCGGAACTCGTCGTTCGCCCGCAGGCCGTTCAGCAGCCGGAACGTCTGTTCATGCAACTCGTCGACCGCCATCCTGGCGGACAGCGACTGCACCGTATCGCCGGCTTGCACCGTATGGATGCGCAGGCGATGCGGCTGCAGCGCGCCCGCTTCCTCGGCGGTCAGCCGCCTGAAGCTGTAGGTCATGCGCTGGAAACCGGTGGTCAACGCCGCCGTCGAACGCGGCGGCGTGATGAACAGCAGCCGGTACATCGTCCCCGGCTCCGCCTGGATGGCGACAAAGCGGGCATCCACCTGCCCGCTCTGCGTATTGACCCGTGCTGCCGCCGTCGCTGCCGGCATGCCGTTGACGGTGATGGCTTCCGCCCGCTTCAGGCCGAGCTTCTGCCCCCAGATGCCGGTGATATAGGTCGCCGGATCATAGGCCGCCTTCCGCTTGTCCGGTTCGGCGGTGAACTGGACCTGGCCGCCGCTGCTCTGCTGTACGGCGATCACGGCCGAATCCGTGTTGATCACCCTGAATCCTTCCGGCGCGGTGAACGTGATCCGAAGCGAAGGATGCGAGAAGGTCCGCCCGCGAACGTACCCTTGCGAGGGATCGTCGCCATAGATCATGCCGTCGATCGCCTTCAGGTACACGTCCCGCCGGGTCGGCGCATTGGCCTGCGCCCCGGCGACCCCGGCGGCTTCGGCCGCGCGCCGCACGCGATCCTGCGTATTCGGATGCGTCGCCAGCCAGTCGGACCCCTTTTCTGTCCCCTTGCGCCCCGCACGCTCGCTCTCGAGCGCGCTGTGATCGGCGAGTGCCTGCAGGAACTCGGCCTGTGCCTCGGGCGCATAACCGGTTCGCGCCAGCACCTTCACGCCGATCAGGTCCGCCTCATATTCCTGTTCGCGCGAGAAGGAGGCGAGATAGCCCTGCGCGGCGGCGCCTCCCAGTTGCTGCACGCCCTGAGCCAGGACGCTGCTGCCGGTCAGCACGCCGGTCAGGATCGACCCCAGCGCCACGCCCAGGCCGGCGACCGTCCCCTTCCCCTGGCGCTTGGCGCCATGCCGTGCCGTCACATGGCCGATCTCGTGTCCGACCACGCCGGCGAATTCGGCTTCGTCATTGGCCAGCGCCATCAGGCCGCGCGTCACGTAGACGTAGCCGCCGGGCAGGGCGAAGGCGTTCACGACCGGGCTGTTCAGCAGCGTGAATGTATAGCCGATGCCGGGATTGTCCGAATTGGCGGCCAATCGGCCGCCGACCTCCGCCACATAGGCGTCGACGTCCCTCTCGGAATAGACCCCGCCGAACTCGGCCAGGATCTTGGGATGCTCCTGCTGTCCGACCTGCTTCTCCTCCTGTGGAGACATGAAGATCTGCGCGGCCGCCGGTTGATTCACGGCGATCGGCCCGGCGAGTGCCAGCAAAAGGGTGACGCGGCGCAGCTTGTGCATCGTTGCGGATGCTCCTGAAACCCTAGGGCGCGCCCAGCTTAACGCGTTTCCCGCCCGCCGGTTCAATCGCAAAGCGGTTACTCGGCCGGATGGTGCTGGGGACCTCCCATTCCGTGCCTGCGTTCCTGGTCGGACAAGGCGCGGGCGATATGGCCCGTCGGGCGCGTCAGACCGGCCAGAAGCAGATACAGCACTGGAACGACAAAAAGCGACAGGAACGTGGCGAAGGTCATGCCGCCGACGACCGCCATACCGAGCGCCTGGCGCGACTCCGCGCCGGCGCCTGTCCCCCAGGCGAGCGGCACGGCTCCGAAAACGGTTGCTATCGAGGTCATGAGAATGGGCCTCAGACGTTCGACCGAAGCCTCGAGCACGGCCTCGCGCACGCCCTGCCCCTCGTCGCGCAACTGGTTGGCGAATTCCACGATCAGAATCGCGTTCTTCGCTATGAGCCCGATCAGCATGATCACGCCGATCTGGCTGTAGATGTTGAAGCTCATGCCGGCGAACCAGATCGCCCCGAGCGCGCCGGTGATGGCCAGCGGCACCGACAGCATGATGACGATCGGATGGATCCAGCTCTCGAACTGCGCCGCCAGCACCAGAAAGACGATGGCGAGCGCCAGGCCGAAGGTGATGAAGATGGCCGAACTGGTCTCCTTCAGGTCGCGGCTCTGGCCGAGATAGGAGATGCGCGCTTCCGGCGGCAGTTCCTCCTGGGCGATCTTCTCGAGGTAGTTCAGCGCCTCGTCCAGCGTATAGTCCGGCCCGAGCGAGGCCTGGATGGTAATCGCCCGCAGCCGGTCGACCCGGGCCAGGGTCGGCGCGGTCGACCGCTCGCTGATGGTCACGAGATTGGACAGCGGAATGAGCCGGCCCGTCGTCGTCGATCGCACGTAGATGGATGCCAGTTCGGCCGGCGTGTCCTTGTTGCCGGGCAGGCCCTGCACCATCACCTTGTAGCGCTTTCCCTCCCGATCGAACTGCGTCACCTCGCGCGCGCCCAGCATGGTTTCCAGCGTGCGCCCGAGAACATCGACCGGCACGCCGAGGCTCGACGCGCGGTCGCGGTCGATGCGGACCCTCACCTGCGGCCGGCTGGGCTGATAGTCCTTGGTCAGGTTTAGAAGGCTTCGATTCTCCTGCGCCCGGGCGATGATGCGGTCGACCCAGCCGTCGATGGCGGCATAGGTGGGGCCCCCGATCGCGATCTGGACCGGCGCCTGGATGGCGCTCTGCCCGAGGCTCGGCGGATTGACCGGAAAGGCGCGCACGCCCGGCACCTGCAGCAGCGATGGAAACAGCTTGCGGGCGAAATCCTGCTGCTTTTCGCTGCGCTGGTCCCAGTCCTTCAGCCGCGCCACGATGAAGGCGGTGTTCACCGGTCCGGGTCGGCCGAAGTTGGGCGCCAGGATGGCGAGCGTGCTGGCGAGAGGTCCGTTCTCGCCGATATGCGGCAGCAACGCCGCCTCGATCGCCGTCACGTTGCGGCGCAGATAGTCCAGGCTCGCCCCTTCCGGGCCGGTGACCGGCACGAAGACCACGCCCCGATCCTCGGTCGGCGCGAATTCCTTCGGAAGGCTGGAATAGAAGAACCAGGCCACCAGCGAGGCCACGACGCCCAGAGCCACGATGATCAGCGGCGCGTTGAGGCAGCCGCGCAGGAGCCAGCGATAGCCGCTCGTCATCCCGGTGAAGAGCGGCTCGGTGGCCCGCACCAGCAGTCCCTCGCCGCTATGGGGCTTCAGGAGCTTGGAGCACAGCATCGGCGTCAGCGTCAGCGCGACCACGCCGGAGAACAGGACGGCGGCGGCGACCGCGAAGCCGAACTCGCGGAACAGCCGGCCGGTCTGGCCTTCCATCAGCGAGATCGGAACGAAGACGGCGA
>VFQQ010000150.1_pt1 | contig 181284 bp, 159 predicted proteins | sample 3512341 | NCBI WGS metagenome assembly VFQQ01 (sample SAMN10412373, study PRJNA504923) | tailings metagenome | isolation source: Relicate 2 Philex TSF1 revegetated site | place: Philippines: Tuba, Benguet | collected 2017-08-29 | reverse complement strand
ATCATCAGTTGAACAATTTACGAACGACCTAAACGGCGATGACCGGACAGTAGTGAAGACAGTTTTAGGTTTGGTGGCTAAGCAATCCTTAAGGAATGTGTTACTATTTGGTGTCGTCGCGATGATTTGTCTTTATTTACAGTGGAGGTTCCTGCTCTGGGCTTCGCTATTGCTATTTGGACTTCCAGCGGTCAAAACAATTTTTCGGGGCCTTGTTGGTTTTGTGGGGGACATAGCCTCATTTTTCACAGTTGAAAGGCACGCCCATTTTCACCAATTCCTAGCAACAATAGTGATTCTAGCCGAGGGATTATTCTATGCTTATGTTCTATACCAAAGCTATTCGAAGTTATTTGATTAATGCCGGAGGGCGGGTTGAAACTTCAAGCGCAATGAGGGGCAGATGTTGAGGGTTGAGGTTGATATAGGAAGGGGCAGATCCCCACTGCTTTGTTCCGAAAAAGGCGGGCGATCCGAAGGCTTAGATGGTTAACGATTCATATACGTCCTGCCATCTCGAGCCGACGGGGTCAGCCCGAGTATCGTTGTATCTTTCCTTTTGGAGACGGCGCACGCATCCAAATACAACAATACTCGGCCCGACCCCGTCCGGCGGGCCGCCCCATGGATATCTCCCAGAACGCCATAGCCCTCGCCATCGGTGCGCCCCCGCGCGCCATCAACGAGATTCTCCTCGGAAATCGCTCCATCACGCCGGCCATGTCCATCCGCTTCGGGGCCTTCTTCGATCAGTCGCCAGGGTTCTTGCATGGCCTGCAGGTCGAATGTGATTTCCGCGCCTTGGCCAAAGACCGAAAACATCTGACCGCGAATATCCAAACGGCGAGCCAGCTTGTGGCCCAAAGCCATCGGACGGTGGCCTAATGCAGCTGGCTCCTCAATAATATCAACTCTTAGTCGTCTCCCCGGAAATGAACGAAGCCTTTGATCCAAACAAAGTTGCAGCCGAACTTGTCGCAATGCAGCTAAATGGTGCATTCGATAGTTTGAGGTCAATAGGCAAGAATCTCTCAGCCAGCTACCAAGCACGCGCCATTACTTCGCTGAAACGTTACGTTCAATCAATCCATACGCAGTATGCAAAAGCGAAGTCGTTTTTCTTCAGGAATGAAGCAGTTGAATTATATAAATTCTACGAGCCAATAGGCGTCGAAAACGAGAGCATAAAGATTCCGAGTGTTGATTCGGAGACGCTTTTCGCGTATTCAACACATGCAATAATCCAAGGCTCTGGCGGATGCGGGAAATCGGTGCTAAGCCGTCATCTTTTACTCGATACGCTTCGCTCAAAGCGGGCCGAGCCGACAGGGTCAGGCCGAGTATCGTTGTATCTTGCCCTCTGCAGAGGCGTTGGCTTCCAAATTCAACAATACTCGGCCTGACCCTCTTCGGCTCGCCGCGCCTCCGGCTATTGAAAGAGTGGGGATATCGAATCGAAATCGTTTTCCTTTGGCTGCCGTCGGTCGACCTGGCCAAGGCCCGTGTCGCGGCCCGCGTTCTTCAGGGAGGGCACAACGTTTCCGATCTCGACGTCGAACGTCGGTATGAACGTGGATAGGCAAACTTTCGGCAAATCTACGTCGGACTTGCGGACTCGTGGAGCGTGTTCGATAATTCGGCTTCTCAGAGCCGCCTCATTGAGAAATCGCAATGAAATCGAGCAACTTCGATGAACCCTTGGCCGAAGCCGCCGCCGATTCCCTCCGCCGTGCGGCAAAAGCAGCCCGGGAGCGTGCGAGGCAGACGAAGGTCCCCTTGGTCTTCTGGAAGGACGGTCGGGTCGTGTACGTTCGCGTAACCGGGTCATCCCCCAAAAAATCGTCCGGCCGCAAGCCTCCGATGTAGCAGCGGCTGTCCCCAGCCGCTCCTCCAACGGACGTCCCTTTCCGTTCGGCCGGATTTCTGCCCCACCGCCAACGCATCTCATTGCCAGAAGGCGCTATCGCATTCAGTTTGTCCGGCGTGATCCCCAGCGCCGCCGCAAATCGCAGACGATCCTCCCCGGCGGCCGCACTCATCGCATCCACCAACGAATCGAATGGGCCCTCGAATGCGGCTATCGCCGACGCGCAGCCTCTTACGCCCAGAACCCCGCTCGCGGTGACCCATGGCCCATTGTGAAACGTCGGATCACAAGCATATCTCCGTGACTCCCGCCCGACGCCCAAACCTCGTACGCCCCGGCAAGGCCATGAACCCACCCATTACACCCGGCGAGATCCTCCTTGAGGAGTACCTTACTCCCATGGGCATCACGCAAAACGCCATGGCCCGCGCCAACGGCGTGTCCCCGCGCGCCATCAACGAAATCGTCCTCGGCAAGCGTCTCATCACGCCTGCCATCTCCATTCGGTTCGGCACCTTCTTCGATCAGTCGTCCGAGTTCTGGCACGGCCTGCAGGTAGAGTGTGACTTCCGCGCCTTGGCCAAGTATAGAAAGCGGCTTTCCGCGAGGATCTAGACGGCCTACCAGCTTATGGGTGAGAACCGGGCGGTCTGACATCGTTTACCGACCACAAATTTGAATACTTAATCACTACCCCTTTTCTTCGCGTCCTTCCGCATCAAATGCTTTAACTCCGTTGGAACTCGATACGAGATGCTTGCCAAGACCTTCCTCGGGTTCGTATACTTCGCATGCACTCTCGATTGACTTTTCTCGGGAACTGAAGCTTCTGTATAAAGAAATAGAATTGCAGCTAGTTCGGTGAGCGATATACCATTTGTTCCGGGTTCGCGTCATCGTAATCGAAAAGGGTTCTATGAGATCCAATCGATACGAGGTGATCGTGCCTGTATTCGATACGATAATGGTGAGGAGACTGAAGCAGCACTTGTCGCGCTTAAACGAATCGAAGCCAATCTTCGGTGGTCACCTGAGAATAGTGTTCGGTCCAAGCCCAAGGTTGTTGATCGCGTTGGTGCGGTGTTGCGTGGTGGAGTATTTGAAGGAAAGACTAACGAGGTGAAGTGTAAGGAATGCAGTCGATCATTGATCGACGTTCCTGAGATCATCATAAATCGCGGCACTTATTGCTACACTTGTGCAAAGAGATCGCTCCACCGAGAAATTGAGGTTAGGAAGAAACTAGAATTCGAACGGCGTGAACAAGCAAACATAGATAGTCTGCGAATCGAGAACCAATACAATATGGTATACAATGAGATTGCATCCAAACGAGGCGTACCGTCGCTAAGGATGCAGAATCTGATTAAGGGAATGGGAGAGGTAGCTTCATTCCTTCATGAATTTATTGTAACATGGCCAATTACTATTCCGGTGCAGATTCTAGCTAAAAGACTAAACCTAAGTGGTGATCTGGTTGCGGAGGAAATAAAAAGAGAATTTCCCGATCTATATAGATCATACTCAACCCGGCCATTGGAGAGCCAAGCCGAAGACGTCATGTCTTGACTCTTGACAGACGTAGGGAGGGCGGGGCTACGGTTGGGGGCCAGGACGAAGGGGGGCCGTTACCCATTACAAAATCCAATTTTGGAGGCAACGGAATCCACTTAGGGGCGGCGTTGATGGGCTGAGCAGCAACCCCGAAGTCTTGCTATCACGTCTCTGTGCGCTGAACCTAAATGAGATGATAGTGCCCACTAAGGAACTATTGCTGGTTCAATACCTTTTTCGCGAGGCTAGCAAGGCGCTCGCTCGAAACCAAGCCAATGCCGATGGTCTGTCTGTGTCGCTGCTTCAGGATGCAGCGGAACTCATGGCCGTCACGGTGCTTCGGGCGATCAGTGGCGAGATTCCAAAGATATTCGATCAGTTTTGGGATGCAGTCGAAAAAGTGAATCATAACGGGAAGCGCCTGCCTCACCGAGCGGCGATGCAGAGGCTAAACAAGGCGCGAGTGAATTTTAAGCACTATGGGATCATTCCAGCTCACACTCAGGCAATCGACTTCGAAGCACACACCGAGCGTTTTTTGGAAACGACATGCGCCGACTTCTTTGGTGTGCCATTAAGATCGGTATCACCAGCGGATCTGATTGGTGATTCGGATGTGTCGACGCATCTTAGGAACGCCGCTCGGAAACTCGAGAACCACGACTTCAACGGAGTCATTGAGGAGTGCGCCGTTGCGCGACATTTCGCCGGGGAACTCATTGCTAAAGTTGTTCCGAGCGTCGGCACTCAGTATTCTTTACGGCAATCAGGCCCCAACACGATGGAGGCGGCGTTTGGGAATCTGGCAGCAACGGTGACTGCTATGCGGAGTTTTCTACTTACCACCGTTCTAGGTCTCTCCATGGCGGATCAGGCGAGGTTGAAATCGCTGCTTCCGGGCGTGTCGATGTCGCCATTCACGAAAGCGTATCAACTGCAGTATTGGCATCAGGGCTCTCCGACGCGTGAGGACGCGGAGTTTTCGTTGCGAGTCGTCACTGACTACGCTTTGGCTGTTGAAGAAGCGACTCAGCTCTTCTCCGACCGGCCTCCTCCTGGTTGAATGGGTCGAGTGGAGGGGTCGGTATGATCCGGCGAGATAGGTGACAGATAATCCGGGGTGATAGGTTACACTTTGGGGCATATGCCCTGGAAAAACCTGACACCGATGAAAGAGATCAATCGATTCGTGATGTTATGCCGTAGCGGGCGATTCACCGTGGCCGAGTTATGTGCCCAGTTTGGGGTGAGCCGCAAGACCGGCTACAAGTACTTGGGACGGTACGCGGAGAGCGGACTGGCGGGTTTGCAGCCTCGCAGTCATCGACCGCATCACTGCCCCCAGCAGACGGACGAGGCGATTGAGGCACTGGTGTTAAAGGAGCGGCGTAAACACCGTACGTGGGGCCGAGCCGAAGGGGTCGGGGCGTTAAAACGTTAAATTCGGGGCGCCGAGCCGACGGGGTCCGCCGAGCCGACGGGGTCAGGCCGGAATGGCGCTTAGTTAAGGGTGCGAATCGTCTATTTTTGTCGCCGTGATTTGGATACGCGCATGGCGTGCCGGGGTTTTGTCATAAACTGGTAGACTTTGGGCCGTCGTTTGACGGCCCTGGGCTCGGAGCGGTTGGGGCGCAGGGGCACCGGATCGGAGGCGAGGGCCAGAAGCAGATCTTCGTAGCGCTGGGCGGCCACGCGGGCCGAGGTGGCGAAGAGATGGGCGAAGGCGCGCAGCGTGCTGACGGTCCCCTTGAACGACAGGCGTGAGGGCGGCACCTGGTGCTGACAGGCGGCTTCGAGCATGAGCAGGCGCACCAGGTTGTAAGCGATGGCCTGAAGGTGGATTTCCTTCTCGATCATGGCGGGTGTTTGCGTGCGCAGCACGTCGAGGCCGAGGGCCGTCTTGATGTCGCGGAAGTCGATTTCGACCTGCCAGCGCAGCCGGAACAGTTCGGCAATGACCGAATCGGGATACTTGCGCTCATCAAGCAGCGTCGTGACCACCGCGATGTGCTCGGTACGGAAGCCGGGCGTCTCGACGCGGCCGAGCCGAAGGGGTCGGGGCGTTAAAACGTTAAATTCGGGGGATTGGAAGGAGCGGGGCAAAAGAAGCCAAGCCAAAGACGTCATGTCTTGACTCTTGACAGATTGGCGTCTGACCAACGTCGTTTGTTTAAATTCAAGGCACGACGTCATTCGAGTGGTCCCAGATGCCGACGGGGACGTCGGCGTTCCCAGGTTGGCGCCTCATCGTAACCGCTCTGGCGGGGGGGCGATGCCAAGGAAGCAAGAATCAACGTGTGACGCGCATGTCCTGAGGCGGGGTGACGACCAGGCCAGCGGTCCAAGCGTTCGGGGACCCTTCCCCCTCGGTCGTTCCGCCGAATCTGGCCTGCAGGATGCGTGGGCTCGGGCGCATGTTCGCAGGGGGGGCACCGGCATTATTCTCGCCGATGAAAACATGCTTTGCGCTCGGTCTGAAAAGGCTGAGAATATCCACGAGCATGGACAATGACCAGCAAGCCCTCGAAGAAGCGCGTCGAGCCGGGATCGACCTTGCGCTGCTGGATTCGAATCTGGCCCTGACCTGCGAGCAGCGTGTCCTGCGCCATGAGTCGGCGCTCGAGTTGGTACGGGCGCTGAGAGAGAACGGGGACGTTTATGAAGAGTCTGCACGAGCTCCTGCAAAGATTCGCTGACGCGGGTTTGGAGTTCGTGGTGGTGGGCGGGTTTGCAGGCGTGTTGCACGGCTCATCCTACGTCACGAATGACCTGGGTATCTGTGCCGTCATGTCTCCGGAGACGATGGAGAAGCTGCGATCGACGCTGGCCGACCTGCATCCCGTCCACCGGATGACGTCCCGGAGACTTTCGTTTCTCGAGCATCCGAAGGAGGGCCAGACGCCCGCCAACGTCTACCTTGAAACGGATGCCGGCATCGTGGACGTGCTTGGCAGTGTACTGGGAGTCGGTGATTATCAGGCACTGGCACGCGGGGCGGTCCAGGTGACGCTGTTCGGCCGGAAGCATCGGGTGATTTCCTTGGAAGACCTGATTCGCGCCAAGGAGGCTCTAGGTCGGGAGAAAGATCTGCTCGTCGCCAAGGAATTGAGAGCCATTCAAGCCAAATGCCGGATGCGGTCGGAGGGAACCGATCCCGGCGGCTTACAGATTTTGCCGTGATTCTTAAACAAGACGTCATGTCTTGACTGTTGACAAACTTGCCCAAGCGACGGGTGATAAGGGGATGGCGAGACCATTGAGGGTGGAGTACGCGGGGGCGTGTTACCATGTGATCAACCGTGGGAACTACCGGAGGAACTTGTTTGGCGGGGAGGGGGCGGCGGAGGCTTTCGAACGGACGCTGGGCGAGGCGGCGAAGCGGTATGGCTGGCGGGTGCACGCGTATGTGGTGATGAGCAATCATTTCCATCTGGCGGTGGAATTGACCGAACCGAACTTGAGCGAAGGGATGAAGTGGCTGCAGGGGACGTGGATCCGGCGGTACAACGGATTTCGGCGGCTGATCGGGCGTCCGTTCCAAGGGCGCTACAAGGCGTTGGTCGTCGAGCCGGGGGAGGCGTTCAGCCGGGTGTGTCATTACATTCACTTGAACCCGGTCCGGGCGGGTTTGGTGCCGCCGGCGGAGGTGGGCACGTATCCGTGGAGCAGCCTGCCGAAGTTTGAGCGAAAGGATCGTCCCGCCTGGCTGGAGCCGGCCTCGGTGCTCGGTGACTTCAGCGGGATGGGCGATGGAAAGGCGGGCTGGCGGCGCTACCAGGCCCATCTGGCGTTCCTGGCGGAGGACGAGGAATCCAAGAAGCAACTCTGTGCAAAGGAACTGAGCCGGGGCTGGTGCCTGGGCTCCAAGACGTTCAAGGCCGCAATGACGAAGGAGGCGGCGCTCAAGGATGCGTACCTGGACGGGGCGCGCTTCGAGGGGCTGGAGCCGGATGCGTTGCGCAAGGAGCGGGAGTCGGCGTGGGAGGAGAGGCTGGCTGCGCTGGCGCAAACGGCGGGTGTCGACCTGAAGAAGCTGGGCGCGCGCAAATCGGCGCCGGAGAAGGTGCTGCTGGCGGCGGCGATGAAGGAAACCACGTCGGTGTCCAATGGCTGGTTGAGCGACCGGCTGGCAATGGGCGAGCCGGCGTCGGCAAGCCAGTTCGTGCGGCGCTGGATGCTCGACAAGCAGAAGAGGCGGTCGGTCGAGAAGCTTTTGTCAAGAGTCAAGACATGACGTCTTATCTGAAAAAGTTGCAGAGCGAAACGGGCCGAGGGCGGTCGAGGGCGGTATCGTGTTGACGATCCGTCCTTCGAAGATGCTGGCGCGCCGGTTGCGGATCGCGCTGCCTGATCGCATGCCGGAGGTGCGGAACCGGCTGGCGGACTGGTGCGTCCACGAGTTTCGGGCGGGCCGCCGCGGGTATCTGCTGCTTTGCCACACGGGCTCCATGTACCCGGTGGTTGCGCTCCTGCGCGGTGTGACGGACGGCACCGGCTTGAAGCAGAGGATGGTCGACGCGTTGCGGGACAATCTGACGGGGCCTGTGCTCGGGCCGCTCTTTTCCAATGACATCGAGCCGAGGCTCGACGAGGTACAGTTCGCACCCGTCCCGGATCGTTCGGTGATGGGGACGATGAACGAACTCATTTTCTCCGCCAAGGTCGGTCTCTACGACGGCATGTCCGTGCCGGACCTTTCGCCCTGGCTTGCCGAAACACCGTTATCGATTCTGGGAATGAACTCCCCGGATCGCGTGTTTGGTCGCTTTAATAGGTGAGGTCAGCCGTAAGGGGCCTGGTCGACTTAGGCCGGGTCTCCCGCTGAGGCGCAGAGACGCTGAGTATATTGAATGAATCTCTGCGCCTCCGCGTCTCTGCGGGAGAATTTCACCGGTATGCCTGGAGAGGCGGAAGGGCGCATGGCGGCCGTGATTCCTTTGGTTCGGAAGCCGAGCTGAAGCGGGCCATCATTAACGATTGATAGGTCTGCTTAAAGGCGACGGCAGACGTTGGAATGCCTGCCCGGCCGGCTTGGACCCGAAGAACAACCTTTCTCGCGTTCGCCGTGCCTCAACCGAGGCCTCGTGCCTTCAGGAGGGCCGCGAGTTCGACCGGATCGGCCGTGCCCTTGACAGTGTTGAGGTGGCTGAGGATGGCCATGCGGTCGTCGGGACCGCAGCTGGAGATTTCGATCATCCAGTCCTCGGTCTTCTCGGCAACGGCGACGACCTCATCGGACCACGCGATGACCTCGGAGGCTTCGACGAAGCCCTGGGTGATGCCTTGAATGAAAAACTCCGCCTTTGTCCGATAATTCATGCCCCGACTCTTCGGTTCCGGGTTCTCCTGCCAAGTTCGAAAAGCGGCGGATCGAGAAGGCAGGGAGCCCCACGCGGAGGCGCGGCGATCGCAGAGCCGGGGTCTGCGTAAACGGCTGGAACCGGGAGTACGTTCTCCAGGCTCTCCGCTGCTCCGCGCGAGGCCGAATCGGCTTTCACCAGACGAAAGGTTTGGAAGTAGGAGCGGCTTTGCGCCGCGATGGCTGGCGGACGGTGTTCATCGCGGCGTAAAGCCGCTCCTACGCAGTCCTTGCGAAACGCGGCGTCTTTGCCGGTGAAACATGCGGGGAAGGGTCAATCCTTCGAATAACGAAGAGGGCCAGCGATAAACACGCGGTGAAACGCGCCGAAGCTCAACTTGCGCTCAGGCGTGGCGGGGCGCTCGTGCGGCGCCGACTCCCTCGGGCATTTTCTGGCTGGCGCCGCACCACATGGGGCACCTTTGCGTTCGCGGTGGGACCAGGGGATTCGTCAACGGGCCGGCTGGAAGCCTATTTCTCCCGGGCGGCTGCAGCCATCAGTTGGATGAGGTCGCGGCCGAAGGCCAGGCGGTCCTCGGAGGTGGCGATGCGTCCGAGCCTGGGGCTTGGGCCGATGCGTTGCTCGAGCAGGACCATGGGAATGCCGGCCTCGCGCCAGACGGCGTTGGTGGTGCCGCCGGCCGCGGTGCTCGTGCCCGAGATCGTGAGGGACGGACGGGTGGGGTCGAAGACCGACTCCTGACGGACGCGAGCGAACAGGTCCTGCAGGCGCGCCAATTCCGGCCCGCCATCAACGTGGGTGTCGAGGTACTCGTTGGTCTCGGTGTTGTGCAGGTTGAGCGCGAGGGCGATCGGGTGCTGCGCGTGCCGGGCCAGCAGGGCCTGTTTAACGTACCAGGTCTCGGGGGCGCGTTCGAGCCAGCGCTTGTCGCGCAGGTCCACCTCGTTCCAGTGGCGGTTGAGGTCGTAGCCGTTGACATTGAACCGCACCGTGCCGCGCTCGACGCCGTCGGGGTCGATCATGGGCGCGAACAGCAGCACGTTCTCGGAGCGCAAGGTGTGCGCGGCCGGATCGTCGCCGGCCGCGAAACGCAGCGCGCCTTCGATCACGAAGGAAGTCCCCGCCTCCCAGGCGTGCTGGCGGGCCTGCATCCAAAGGACCTTCTTGCCCGCGTCCGGCACCGCTGGATTCGTGACGGTCACGAGGTGCAAGGGCCGCCCCTGCACCGAGTGGCCGACGATCTCGACGCGGACGTGGGGAAGGGCGCCGAGTTCGTCCAGCAGCCGTGCGAGGCGCTGGCGCGGATAGGGAGGAACGTGCGCAACCCACCGGGTCGGTCCGCCGGGCGGCAGCGTGAAGGTCAGCTCGTCGGCGGCCTCGTCCCATGCGGCCGTGTGCACATGCCGCCAGGTTTCGCCATCGTCGCTGACGACGGGGCGCAACCAGGCTCCCGCGGGCGAGCGGGCCGGCCGGTCGTTGTATTCACCTTTGAAGGACGTGAGGCGCAGGGTGAGGGCCCGTCCGGCGGGATCGTCGATGCGGAACGCGTACCAGGTGGCCTGCCGGTTGCGTCCGCGGGCGTCCTGCTGTCCGGGCACGTGCAGGCGATACTCGGCCGTCCCCAGTTGTTCGATACGTCCGAGGGCGGCTCCGGGAAACGCGGTGTTGAAGCGGACGGGCGGGGGTTCCGCGGACGGTACGGTGGTCGCGCGGGCGGAGAGAAGGGCCGAGGCGGCGAGGATCAGGGCAACGAGCAGGCGCATGCCGTTCGAAGAGGAGTTCGTGCGGCTCCGATTGTCATCCGCCGTAGATTTCCCGCACATCGTGTGGCCTCGCGCTGCCTCTGTGTCGGAGCTCGGTGTTCTCGGTGAAACCGGTCCGGGCTTTTCTTCGGTGAAACGTGCGGGCTAGAGCAGCGTCCACGGCCCGCGGAACGGCCGGCTGCGGAGCTTGTTCGCCATGTTGTCGTCGACGAAGGATTCCGCGGCGGGGTCCCACCGGAGTTTGCGGCCGAGGGTCATGGCGATCTGGCCCAGGTTGCAGACCGTCGTGGTGCGGTGTCCGGTCTCGACATCGGCAATCGGCCGTGCGCGCGTGCGGATGCAGTTGAAGAAGTTCTCGTGATGGTTGGTGCTCAACTCCAGCTCGACCGGGCCGCCGGGGTTCTGCATGTCGCGGAGCAACTGGGGATCGGACGCCTTCATCTGGTTGCGCGAGATGTCGAGCCAGCCCCGCTCGCCCACGAAGCGAACGGTGCCTCCGCCATCGTAGCGGGTGCGGCAATGCATCGGCACGCCGTTTGCGTAGCGGCAGGTGAAATCGACGTGCGTCGCCGTGGTGAAGAGCCCGGTCGTGGGGAAGACGCCGTGTCCCTCCACCTCGACCGGACCGCCCCCATCCTTGTCGAGGGCCCACTGGCCGATATCGAGATAGTGCGCGCCCCAGTTGGTCACCTGCCCGTAGGCGTTGTCGGCGATGAAGCGGAAGTTGTAGTGTGCGCCGATGGAGGTGTAGGGCCGCCATGGCGACGGGCCGAGCCACAGGTCCCAATCGAACCCGGAAGGCACGGGCTCCGGAGTCCAGGTGGCGCCGCAGAAGCGGTTGTTGGGCGGGATGGCGACGTCGATGCGTTCGAGTTTGCCGAGGCCTCCGTTGCGAACGAACTGGGCGAGGTCGCGAAAGCGCTTCATCGAGCGGTGCTGGGTGCCGTGCTGGGCCACGCGCCCGTACCGCCGGGCGGCATCGACGAGCGCGCGGCCTTCGCGGATCGTGAGGGTGAGCGGTTTCTCGATGTAGACATCCTTGCCGTGGCGCATGGCGTCGAGGGCGATCAACGCGTGCCAATGGTCGGGGGTGCAGATGAAGACGGCGTCGATGTCCGTTCGCCGCGTCAGCTCGCGAAAATCGTTGCAGGCGGAGCAATCGTTGGACCCGTACGACGCGTTGACCATGGCGACCGCGCGATTGCGGCGCTCGAGGTCGACGTCGCAGACCGCACGGATGCGGACCTGTTCGGGATAACCCAGCAGCGTCGAGAAGTGCACGTCGGCGATGTTGCCCGTGCCGACAATGCCGACGGTAAGGAGGTTGCCGGGAGCCGCTTTTCCCAGCAGGCGCGACGGAACGATCAAGGGGGCTGCGAAGGCCGCTCCCGTAATGGCGGTCGTTTTGAGAAACTGGCGGCGGGAGTAAGGAGAAGGGCTCATGGGGCGGTTCGTTCGAGGTGTTCGATCGCGAGGTTTGCCGTTTCGCGCACGGTTGCGGGCAATGCGCTGTCACTGCCGATCCGGCGGAGCTCCGGCAGGGCTTCCCGGTCGCCTCGCGAGGCCAGGGTGCCGATCAAACCGGCAAGGGCTGGACCGGACATGATCCTGAGGGCGTTGCGCAACGCGCGATCGGCCTCGGGACCGGAAAGGCGTTCCAAGGCTTGCCGCGCGACCTCGGCGGAGCCGGCATCGGACAGCAACGCGCCGAGTGCGGCCGCGCTCCTGGCACTCCCGATCAAGCCAAGCATCTCGCAAATGAAGGCCCGTCCTGCGCTTTCCGGCCGCGATTCTGCCAGCGCGCCGAGCAAACGTTCCTCGAGCCCGGAGCGGCCCGACGGCGGCGTGTGCAGGACGATCTGGCGAATCGTCGAGGCCTGGGTCCGGTCTGCGCCGAACTCGAGACGGCCGACTTCTTCCCAGGGATCGAAGGGTGCGGGGGGGATGCCAATGCGGGCAGGGAGCGGGGCAGGAGTACTCATGGGAACATCCTCGGATTTTTGCGCGATCAGGGGTGCGGACTTTCGCGAAATCGTGATGCAAATCGACGCGCCTTGCGATCCAATCCGGCGCGTCGGCGTGGGACTAATCCAAGCTGTACTTACCCGGATTAGAAGGACGGGCCGAAGTCAGCCACCTGGACCATCGCGACGCTGAACCCGAACGACAATATGCCGGCGAACTTCAATATTCCGCCGTCCCTCGATATCACGCTCGATCTCACCGAATCGTCAACGCCCTCGGCATTTCGGGCGATTCCATCAACCCTCTTTCCGGGTCGTTAAGCGGCACATTCGGCCCCGCCGGCGGGCCCGTTCACGCCTTGGTGACGAGGCGCACGGGTCCGGGCGGGAGGCGCGCCGGGTCGATCCGGCCCGCGGGGGCGAGCGCAATCACATCAGCCTGTTTGTTCAGGCGGGAAAGCAGGTAGGCGACTTCCTGGTTGGCGTAGCGATCGTGGGCGTCGCGCACCTCCGTGCGCTTGCCGAAGAGGGCATCGGCCTCGTCGAAGAACAGGATCGAACTCGTGTCGACGGCCTGGGCAAGCAGGCGGCGGAGGTTCTTCTCGGTCTCGCCGATGTACTTGCCGACGACGCGGGAGAGATCGATGCGCAGCAGGTGCCTTTCGACCGAGGCGGCGATTGCGCGCGCCTGACGGGCGGCGGCGGTGCGGGTCAGGCCGGGGGTGGCGACCAGCACAAGGGGCCGTTCGCCGCCCGTGGTTCGAAGGGCGCGGAGCTGGCGGTGGAAACGAAGACTGCCGGTTTCGACGGCGGTGGGGGAAGATGCCATGATCGTGGGGCAAGGTTGGGATCGCGGGTAGCGAACCTTGCCACGAGTCGGGACGATCACAACGGCGCTTTCGACCGTCCCAGATTCAGTTGCGGCCGACGCGTGTTTCGCCGGCCCAGACAGGGGCTTCGGAAAGATTGCTCAGGAGGCCGGCGAGGACGTCGGCGTTCGCAGGTTGCGGTCTTGTCCTGGCTGCTCTGGCGGGGGGCGATGCGGGCGATTCAATAGTCACCCTTTAACGGGTAACGCACCTATGCCTCTTGAGCCCCGCGGAGCCGGTTGCCCGGCTCCGCGGGGAGGCCGACGCAGAGAGCGGGCCTCAGAAGCTGAAGTTCAGGCTGAGACGGACCGGCACGTAGCTCAGGGCTCCCTCGTCATTGAGCGCGTTCAAGCCCAGCAGGCCCAGAACGCTGTCATTGTCATCGAGACGGCCCTGCCCGAGGTAACCCGTCTCGAGGGCGAGGCTCGCCCGGTTGTTGAATTTGTATTCCACGCCGACAAGCAAGCCGTAGTTCCAGACGTTGCTCGCGTCGTAAAACTTCGCGTCGGTGAGAGCAGACCGGAAGGGTTCGTTGAAGGGCGTGCCGGGCACCGAAAACGAGGCGGTGATTTCGTCGACCCACGCGTAGCCGAGCCGGGCCACGACGTAGGGATTCCAGCGCTCGGTGACGCGGAAGTTATAGCGCAGGCCGGCGTAGACCTGGAAGTCCTCATACGAGCTGAAGCTCCCGTTGAGAGGCAGCGCTCCGGCGACGGTGCCGACGCGCAGGTTGCCATCGTCCGAGGAGAGCCAGCTGATCCCCAGCGTGTAGGACAACTTTTCCCCTGCCGCATACGAGGCCTCGAACGCGATCTCCTCAAAGTCACCGTAAACGTCGTCAAAGCTCTTGGCATCCACGTTGACCGGCAGGCTGCCGGCCGGCAGGCCGAGCAAGACCGAACCGTCGAAGGACGGACCGCGGTGGACATCGCCGCTCGTGATCGGCACGAGGCCGGCCTTGAGGCCGACGCTCCATTTGGCGGACAGGGACACGGTGCTAAGGGCGAACAGCGCGACTATCACGGCGCTGCGCAGGTGGGTTCGGGCATTGAACAGGTTCATGATTTGGTGGAGGTAAGGAGACTTTAAGGTTTATTCATTTCACGCCGAGGAATCGGACGTGGAGGAAGTTTCAACTTCTGTTACGCACCCAAGCCGGGTCCGGATGCAGCCGAGGAGCTGATTATGCCGCCGTCGATCTTCAGCACGGCCGGACAGACCGCGGTCCAAACGGCGTCGTCGGACCAGACGCCCTTGAGGCCGAAGGCGAGAGTGACAGGCTGCTAACGGTCCACGCGCATTGCGGCGACGGGATCGAGGCGGGCGGCCTGCCAGGCGGGAATGAAGCCGGCGGCGGCGCCGATGGCGAACGTGAGGGCGGTGCCGAGTTCGAGCGGTCCGGCGGGCATCGCAAACTCCCAGCCGGCGCGGCGGGCGATCGCCCAGGCGAGCGCGCTGCCGAGCCCGAGTCCGAGCAGTCCGCCGAGTCCACTGAGCAGGAGCGACTCTTGAAGAAACTGCGACAACACGTCGCCGCGGGTGGCCCCGAGGGCGCGCCGCAGGCCGATCTCCCGCCGGCGTTCGGCCACGGCATGAAGCAGCCCGTTCATGATGCCGGCTCCGCCAAGGATGAGGGCGAGGCTGCCGAACGCCCCTAAGAACAGGGCGAACAGTCGCAACTGCCGCTCCATCTCCTCGACGAGCGCCGCGGCGCTCGTGACGTCGAGGACGAGTCCTTCCACGTGGCGCCGCAGGTAGTCCACGGCCGCTTCGGCCGCCTCGCCCGGATGCGCTTCGGGCGCATGCTGGGCGTAGATCACACCGATCTCGGCGTTGGCGAAGACGCGTCCGAAGGAGGAGGCCGGCAGGAGCACGGCCTTGTTGAGGTCGCCCTCGTGCAAGCGCAGGCCGCGCGCCGGGGCGAGCACTCCGACGATGGTCAGCACCTTGCCCTCGATCGTGACCTGGCGTCCGACCAGCTCGTCGCCGCTGCCGCCGCGCAGGGCGTCGGCCTGCTCCCGGCCGAGCACGACGTGCGGCGCGTGGCGGTCGAGGTCCGTGAGAATGCGTCCTTCGGCCGCGACGAGATCGTTGAGGGCGAAGAAATCCTCGGTGACGCCAAGGTGCTCCATCTGGATCGAACGACTGCCCCAGCCGAGGGGCGCGCGGCGCGCGAGAACCGGAGCCACGCGCTGCAAGGCGGGCAGCGCCTCGCGCAGGCTTTCGGCGAGTTCGAGGCTGATTGCCGGCGGCTGGCGGGCGACCTGCGGACCGGCGCCCGAGGTCTTGCGCAGAACCATCACGTCCAGGCCGGTGCGGTCGAAGTGCCGCAGGGCCTCCGCGCGCACCATGAGGGCGAGGGCGAGCAGGGCTACGATCGCGCCCACGCCGAGGACGAGACCGGCCAGGGCGGCGAGGTTGCGCCGCCACGCGTCGCGGAGGGAGGAGAGTGCGAGCAGGAAATTCAGCGGCGGCGTCATCGGAGGGCGGATACGGATGGCGCCCTGCGCAGCGTACCTTCGGCGAGCACGAGGTGACGCGAGGCCGCGGCGGCGTCGTCGAGCTCGTGCGTGATCATGACCACGGCGGCGCCGGTTTCGCGGTGGAGGTCGCGGAGCAGGCGGATGACCTCGTCGGCGGTTTGTACATCGAGGGCCGCGGTCGGTTCGTCAGCGAGGATGAGCATCGGGTTGCCCACCAAGGCGCGGGCGATCGCGACGCGTTGGAGTTGTCCGCCGGACAACTGCGAAGGCAGGTGCCGGGCGGCGCCCGCGAGGCCGACCTTGGCGAGGGCGGCGCGGGCGGCCTCGCGGGCGAGGGCCGCGCGCTGTCCGCGGTACCGCAGCGGCATGGCCACGTTGTCGAGCGCGGTGAGCCGCGGAAACATGGGCGGCGCCTGGAAGATGAAGCCAAGCTTGCGATTGCGCAGCCAGGTGCGCTCGTCGTCGTTCAGCGCGGCGACATCGCGTCCGTCGAGCCGGTACGTGCCGTCGTCGGGGCGGTCGAGCAGGCCGAGGATGTTCAACAGGGTCGATTTGCCCGAGCCCGACGGTCCGGTGATGGCCACGAACTCGCCCGGCATGACGCGCAGGGAAACGCCGCGGAGGGCGGGGACTTCCTCGGGGCCGACGCGGTAGGTGCGCACCACGCCCTCGAGCTCGATCACGGGCGTCATGGCGCGACGACGCGGGCGTCGGCGGCGACGAGATCGCCGGCGGCGAGGCCTTCGAGGATCTCGACGGATTGCGGCGTGGTCGCGCCCGTGCGGACGACGGTGCGTTGCGGCGAACCGTCCGGTCCGCGGCGGTACACGAAGGACGCGCGGCCCTCGCGGCGGACCGCGGTGACGGGGACGACGAGGGAGCGCGCGGATTCGTACACGGCGATGTCGAGCCGGGCGGTCATGCCGAGGCGGACGGCGGCGAGGTCCTCTTCCGAGAGCCGGCCGGTGCGCACGACGATCTCGAAGTAAGGCCGCGCGCCGGTGGCGATGGCCTGGGAGGAAACGTAGTCGACGCGGCCGGCGAGCGTGCGGCCCGGGAAGGCGTCGCCGGAGATGCGGACGGGCTGGCCGTGGCGGATGCGGGCGATTTCGACCTCGTCGGCGCGGGTTTTCACGGAGATGCCCTCGAGGTTGCCGAGGGCGAGCAGGATCTCGTTCTGGGCGATGGTGCCGCCGACCTCGAAAAACCCGTCGCTCCCCGGAGGCCGGCCGGCCGTGGGCCGGGCGTTGGGCAGAATGACGATGCCGGCGAAAGGCGCGTGCAGCGTCGCGCGCGCGATGCGGTCGCGCAGCTCGTCGACCCGCAGCCGCGTATTGGTGACGTCATTACGGGCCACGGCGACGCGTTCCTCGGTGGCGGTGGCGAGCACGTTGGCGAGTTCCTCCTCGGCGGAGCGGAACTCGGTCTCCTGGAGGACGAACTGCTGCCGGGCGCTCTCGAGGGAGGACTGGGCGATGATGCCGAGGTCGGAGAGCTGCTCCATTTCCCGGAGGTTGCGCTGGTTGGCCTCGAAGTTGAGCCGGGCGCGCAGGAGGGCGCGGCGCGCGCGGGCGACCTCGGGGCCGCTTTCCCAGCGTTCGAGGCGCGACAACTCCGTCTGGGCGCGGAAGAGGGCCGCCTCGGCGTTGCGCAGCTCGATCTCGGCGTCGGTGGTGTCGATGCGCGCGAGCAGCTGGTCCTTGGCGACGAGTTCCCCGTAGGCGAAGTTCTTCTCGGCGACGCGGCCGCGCAGTGGAGAGACCAGGTTGCGGATCTCGAGTGGCTCGATGTTGCCGAGCAGGACGAGTCCCGTGCGGATCGGAGCTTCGGAGACGGAATGCCAGGCCGTCTCCGCGGGGGCGCTGCGCGCGGCGGGGGCGGGGCGCGCAGGGGTGCCGCCGCGCCAGGCGAAGAGGCCGACGGCGACGAAGACGGCGACGATGGCCACGAGGGAGAACAGGCGCAGCCGCTGCATGCGGCGCCCGAGGATCTCGCGGGCGGCGGCGGCCTCCTCGACCTTGAGGAAGGCCTTGCGCAGCTCGGCGTGGTTGGACTCGAGCCGGGCGTGGAGGGCGCGTTCGGAGGCGACGACCTTGCCGAGGCGAAGGGAGAGCTGGGCGTTCTCGATGGCCACGCCGGCCTGCCCGCAGATCGCGTCCAACAAGGCCTCGTCGCGCGCGGTCATGGGCCCGTGGCGGCGGTTGATGAGCTGGATGACGCCGAGGCGGCGGCCGGCGCTGTCGAGCAGCGGGCGGCAGAAGAGGTCGCGCGTGCGGAAGCCGGTCTGGCGGTCGACTTCAGGATTGAAGCGCGGGTCGGCGTAGGCGTCGGCGAGGCGCACGGTCTCGCCGGTGTCGAAGACATGGCCGGCGATGCCGCGGCCACGGGGGATGCGGATCTCGCCGGTGCCCTGGGCGACGGGCGTCCAGAGCTCGTCGCGCTCTTCGTCGAAAAGGAAGAGGGTGCTGCGCTCGACCTCGAGGAACTCCGTCACACGCGCCATCGTCTGCACGAGGATGCTCGGCAGGTCGGGCTTTTCGTCGGCGGCGGAGGCGGCGCTCATGGGGCGAGGGAGGCGTCGGCGAGTTCGGCCCGGGCGGCGCCGCCGGCGCTGAAGTCCTGCACGCGGATGCCCCAGGCGACGAGGGTGGTGCCGAGGGTTTGCTCGAGGGCGGTGAGGGCGTTGAGATAGCCGATCTGGGCGGAGATCTCGTTGAGGCGGGCGCTGACGAGATCGTTCTGGAAGGTGACGATGGCGAAGTTGGTGGTGCGGCCGACCTGGAGCTTGCCCTTTTCTATGTCGAGTTTGCGCTCGGCGAGTTCGCGGGCGACGGTGGCGACGCTCACACGGCGGCCGGCGAGTTCGATGGAGCGAAGGGCGTCGCGGATCTCGATCTCGATGTTTTCGGTGATCTCGGTGACGTCGACGCCGGCCTTGCGGTCGCGGATGCGCGCGCGCAGGTAGGCCTGGCGGCGGGTGAGGTCGCCGAACGGAACCTGCAGGGTGAGGCCGACGTTCCAGTCCTCGTTCAGCGCGGAGAAGGCGCGGTCGAGCGCGCCGGAAAAGCGGTCGTCGCCTCCGGAGACGCGGTAGCGCGAGCTGAGGTTGAGGGACCACAGCTGGTTGTTGCGGGCGGCGGCGGCGGCCAGCTCGGCGATGCGTTTGGCCTGGGTGACCTGGCGGTAGTCGGCGCGGTGGGCGAAGGCGAGTTCGCGGCAGGTTTCGAAGTCGAGGGCGAACGCGGGCAGTTCCAGCGGCTCGGTCGGCACGAAGTCGGCGTGGCGGTCGACGTCGAGCAGCTTGAGCAGGGCGAAGCGCGCGCTGTCGCGCACGGACTGGGCGGTGAGCAGGTTGAACTCGCGCGTGGCGATGTCGGCCTCCGTCTGGATGATCTCGACGGGCGGCAGCGTGCCGGCGGAGACGAGGGCGCGGTTGACGCGCAGCTGTTCCTGGGCGCGCTCGTAGGCGGAACGGCTGACCTCGACCTGGCGCTCGGCCTGGAGAAAGGCGCGGTAGGAAAGGATCACGCTTGTGACCGTGTTGATGACGATGCGCTGGAACTCGAGGAAGCTCGTCGCCTCGGCGAGGCGGGCGATGCGCAGGCTGGAGAGGTTGGTCTCGAGGCCGGCGCCGCGCAGGAGCGGCTGGTCGAGCTGCAGGAAGAGGCTCGAGTCGTAGACCTTGGCCGTCTGCGTCGAGCGGTCGGTGGCGGCGTTGTCCCAGGCGAGTCCGAAGCGGGCGCCGGTCGGTATCCGCTGCGACACGACGGCGGAGGCGAGGCCGGTGCGGGTGAGCGTCTCGTTGGGGCCGGCGGCGACGGGGTTGTAGCGGAGGGTGGAGGCCAGATCGAGGTTGGGCAGGAACTCGTCCTCGGCCACGCGCAGGTCGAAGCGCTGGGATTCGCGATCGAGCGAGGCCTTTTCGAGCGTGCGGTTGTGCGAAAGCGCCAGGCGGATCGCCTCGCGCAGACTCAGCGGTGTACGCGGGTCGGCGGCAGAGGCAGCCGGCTCCGCCGCCTGGCTGGCACATGCGGCAAGGCCGGCAACGACGAGCGGGAGCCCGATGCCGCGCAGACGCCGAGGGAACGCAAACCAGCTGGAAACCATTTTGCTCCGCCCAAATAGGGGTATTCCCTCATTCGGGGCAAACCTAAGGTCGTGGACGCTGCGAGATTGCTGCGAATGAGCTGCGGGCGTCGCCGGGCGCTCCGCCTGCGCGCCTGACGCAGCCCGCATTTTTAACCGGATGAAAGGTGTGGAGGTAGGAGGGGCTTTACGCCGCGATGAACGCCGTCCACCAGCCATCGCGGCGTAAAGCCGCTCCCACGCAATCCATGCATAACGCTACGCTGTGCTCGTGAGACCTGTGCTAGCGGCGCAGGCGGGCGGCTTCCTCGAAGTGGTGGAAGGCGTCGCGGTTGCGGCCGAGGGCGCGCAGGACTTGGGCGAAGGTCTCGTGCAGCTCCGCGGCGCCGGGTTGGAGGGCAAGGGCGGCTTCGAAGTGCGGGACGGCGTCGGCGAGCCGGCCGGCGTTGACGAGGGACACCGCCAGTTGAACGCGCCGGCCCGGAGTGTTGCCGTCGATACGCACCGCCTCCCCGAAGGCGGCGGCCGCTTCGGTCCAACGCTGCCGCGAGGCGTACGCGTTGCCGAGGTTCTCATGGGCGGCGACGAAGTTCGGGTCTGCTTCGATGGCGGCGCGCCACTGAGCGATGGCTTCGTCGAGACGGCCGGCTTCGGCGAGGGTGGCCCCAAGGTTGGTGCGCGCATCGGCCGACGCAGGATCGAGGTCGACGGCGCGTTCGAGGGCGGCGCGGGCTTCGTCCGGGCGGCCGGCCTCGGCGAGGGCGTGCGCGTACTGGACGCGCGCAGAGGTCAGGCCGGGTTGCAGCGTCAAAGCGCGCTCAAAGGCGGCGAACGCCTCCCCGGTGCGGCCGGCGGTCCGCAGGGTGCGGCCGAAGTTGGCGTGGGCCTCGGCGGAGTCCGGCTTGAGGCGCAGGGAGTCGGCGTGATGGCGCAGGGCCTCGTCGATCCGGCCGAGCGCGCGCAGGGTGCCGGCGAGATTGTCGTGGGTCGGGGCGTCGAGGGGACGGAGGCGCAGGGCGGCCTCGAGGTGAGGTTGGGCTTCCTGCGGGAGACCGGCCTTGGCGAGGGCGACGCCGAGGTTGTTGAGGATTTCGGGAGAATCGGGTTCGAGTTCCACGGCCCGTCGGTAGTGGCGCAGGGCTTCCTCCGGACGGCCGAGGTCGTCGAGAGCGTGGCCGAGATTGGTGTGGGCGGAGCCGAAGTCGGGCTTCGCGTCGAGCGCCTGGCGGAACAGTGCAACCGCCTCCTCCGAACGGCCCAGGATCGCGAGGGCGTTGCCCAGATCGTTGAGCGCGTAGGGGTCGCCCGGCCGCCACTCCAGGCCCCGCCCGATGGCGGCGATCGCCTCCTCATGCCGGCCCTCCCGCGAGAGCACGTCGCCGAGGTTGAACCAGGCCATCGAGGCGGCGGGATTCTTGGCGACGGTGTCGCGCCAGAGGGCCTCGTTGTTGAGAAAGGCCCGCGTGTGGAGGGCGGTGAGCAGGGTCAGCGGGAGCAGAACCGCCGCGCCGGCCAGCCACGGCAGGCGGCGCGGGAGCGAGGCAAGGCCGGCGCCGACGAGCGCCAGCGGGCCCATGCCGGCGAGGTACTGGAAATGGTCTCCAACAAACGAATACCGGAAAAAGTAGACGGAGAAGAACCCGAGCACCGGAAAGAGCAGGGCGGCAAAGTAGACGCCAGCGATGAAGAGCGGGCGCAGGCGTCCGTTCCGGCCGAGCCAGAGCGCGGCGGCGGCGGCGGCGAAGGCGGCGATCCCGAGGTACACGGCGGGATTGGCGCCATCGATCTCCCAGCGCGGGTAGATGAAGATGAGCGGATTGGGCCAGACCAGTTTGCCGAGGTAGAACCAGACCACGCGGCCGGCGATCGCGAAGCGCTCCGGCAGGGTCTGATCCCAGGCCTCGCCGATGGCGCCGGAGTTGAACTTCTGCTCCCAAATCGTCCAGCCGGCGGCGAGCGCGGAGAGAGCGAAGAAGGGTACGAGCCGCACTGCGTCCGGCCAGCCGAGGTGACCGCGCCGCCACCAGGTGCAGAGGCCGAGCACGACCGGCAGCATGACGGTGGAGGGCTTGCTGAGAATCGCGAGGACGGCGAACAGGAGAGTCCAGGCGTAGGCGCCGTGGGACGCGTTCGCGACGGGGGCGGCCACGGCCTTGCGGGCGGCTTTCCCGCTTCGGGTCGGCGGAGCGGTGGGTCTTGAAGCGTCCGGCGGGCGGGTGCCGTCGAGCCATCGGGTCCAGGCGAGGATCGCCGCGAGGAAGAAGACTGCGGACTGCGTGTTCTTGAGTTCGCAGATCCAGGCGACGGACTCGACCTGCACCGGATGCAAAGCCCAGAGCGCCGCGCCGAGCCAGGCGCCGGGCACGCGCAGGGCGAGCAGCACGCGCCAGAGCAGCAGGGCCGAGCCAACGTGAAAGAGCAGGGTGACGACCCGGTAGCCGAACGGCTCCGCGCCCCACAGGGCGTATTGCGCCCAGAAATTCGTCAGCGTGAGCGGAAAATAGAGGGCGCGCGAACTGGTCCAGATTTCCTTGAGTCCGAGCGGTCCGGCGACGGTGGCGTTGGCCGTGATGTGCAAATCGTCGTCCCAAAGGAACTCCCCGCGCAACGAGGCTGTGTAGGCCGCAAGGATGGCGACCGCCAGGGCGATTCCGGGGACGAGCGGGCGAAGGGTGGGGGGCAGCCGGGATAACACGCCCCGGTGCTATGAAGCGGCCCGGATGACTTCAAGTGGCAAGTCCACCCTCTCCCATGCGCGCATCGGTCGGGGCGGCGGCGCCCGTGTCGGCGCGGTGCGTCAGGGTGCGTCGCCAGCTCTCCAACAGCACCGGAAGTTCGGCGAGGGCGCGGGCGGCGGTCAGGTCGGTCCTCTCGTGGTGCAGGAGGCGGTTGACGCGCGCCACCGTCCAGCCGGAGTGCCCGCGTTGCAGAAGCCGGAGACCCACGTGCGGTCGAAGGGATCGGGGGCGTCGTCGCGTCCGCGACTCTGGGGGCGACCGACCTGGAGGCTGAGAATCTTCATGGGTGAACGAGGGTGTCGGCGGCAGTCGGCCCTGCCCGTCGCGAGCGGTCGAGAGGGCACAAAAGAGTGCCCCGGCAAGAATTGCCGCAGGGACGTCACCGCGACGTCGCCAGTGCGTGTCGGCGGAATCTTCCGGAGTTTAGGAAAATTTAAAACTTAGCCAAGCAATAGCTTACGAGACTTTAGATTCTGTTGGCACCTGCATTGCTTAATCGGGCGGCACCAGCATGGCAGAAACCGACCAGGACCAAAAAACCGAGCAGCCGACGGAGAAACGTCGGGCTGAGGCGACCGAGCGCGGCGAGTTCGCGCGGTCGCAGGAGATCTCGGTCCTGTTCCCGTTGACGGCCGCGATCGGTGCGCTGGCCCTGACGGTACCATCGGCGGCGCGGACGATCGCCGAGTATTCCATTTCGGTCTTTTCGCGCTTCGCGACGACCCCGGTGAACAGCGAGTCGATTCCCCTGCTCTTCGGCGAGGTCATGATGACGATCGGCAAGGCCGCCGCGCCGGTGATCATCGCCTGTGCGATCGCGTCGATCGTCGGCGGAGGCATCCAAAGCGGATTCCGCGTCGCCAAGAAGGCCCTCGGCTTCAAGCCCGAGAAGCTCAACCCCGTCTCCGGTTTCCAGCGCCTGTTCTCCGTCTCCGTGCTCGTGCGCGGCGGCATCGACGTGCTCAAGCTCGGGGCCATCGCCATCGCCCTCTGGCTGGGCACGCGCAGCCTGATCGGCGACCCGCTCTTCACCGCGCCGGTGGAGGTCGTCTATCTCGGACACTTTCTCAACGAGGCCGTGCTGCTCTTCCTCACGCGCCTGCTGCTCGCCCTCGGCATCGTGGCCGCCATCAGCTACGCCTACGAGAAGCACAAGCACGAGAAGGGCCTGATGATGACGCATCAGGAGGTGAAGGACGAACACAAGCAGGCCGAGGGCGACGCGCATACGAAGGCGGCCATGCGCCGCATGGCCCGGCGCCTCTTGCAGAAACAGATGCTTTCCGCCGTGCCCACGGCCGACGTGATCGTGACCAACCCGACGCACTACGCCGTCGCCCTCAAGTACGAGCGCGGCAAGGACCAGGCGCCCGTCATCCTCGCGAAGGGCGAGAACCGCTTCGCGCAGCGCATCAAGGCGCTCGCCGCCGAGCACGGCGTGCCCACGGTCGAGAACAAGCCCGTCGCCCGCACGCTCTTTGCCCTCGGCAAGGTAGGCGAGGCCATCCCGGCCGAGCTCTACCAGGCCGTCGCCGGCATCCTCGCGGTCGTGTATCGGACGCACCGCTACTACTTCCACCAGCTGCGCGCCCGCCGCCTGAGCGCGGCCACCTGAGTCCATGAGCGCAAAATCCTCCGGCCCCCTGTCGGCCCTGCTGCTCCGCGCCGACCTGGTCTTCACCCTCGCGCTCTTCGGCACGGTGATGCTGCTGGTCCTGCCGATCCCGGCCGTCCTGCTCGACACCCTGCTCGCCCTCAACATCGGGCTCTCGCTGCTCGTGCTGCTCGGCATCGTCTACGTGAAGGACCCGGCCGAGTTCTCCGCCTTCCCCACGCTCCTGCTCGCGCTCACGCTTTTCCGCCTCGCCCTCAACATCAGCAGCACGCGGCAGATCCTCGTGCACGGCTACGGCGGCAAGGTCATCGAGTCGTTCGGCAACTTCGTCATCCAGGGCAACTACATCGTCGGCGCGGTCGTCTTCCTCATCCTCGTCGTCATCAACTTCGTCGTCATCACCAAGGGCGCCGGCCGCATCGCCGAGGTGAGCGCGCGCTTCACCCTCGACGCCCTGCCCGGCAAGCAGATGGCCATCGATGCGGAGCTCAACGCCGGCATCATCGACGAGGCCACGGCCACCGCCCGTCGCCTGAAGGTGCAGAAGGAGGCCGACTTCTACGGCGCGATGGACGGCGCCTCGAAGTTTGTCCGCGGCGACGCCATCGCCGGTATCATCATCACCCTCGTCAACGTGATCGGCGGCTTCGCCATCGGCGCGATCCAGATGGATCTCTCGCTCAGCGAATCGCTGCAGAAGTTCACGCTGCTCTCGATCGGCGACGGACTCGTCTCGCAGATTCCCGCCCTCATCCTCTCGGTCGGCGCCGGCTTGCTCGTCACCCGGGCCTCCGAAAGCAACAACCTGGGCTCGCAGGTCGCCTCCCAGCTTTTCCGCTATCCGCGCGCGCTCGGCACCGTCGCGGGCATGATGGTGCTCTTCAGCCTCCTGCCCGGCATGCCCATGACGCCCTTCCTCGTGCTCGCCGGCCTGGCCGGGTACGCCGCCAAGCGGCTGCGCGAACATGAGGCGCGGACCGGGCAGCCGTTCGGCTCGGAGGCCTCCGAAGCGCGCCCGTCCGCGGGCAAGGCCGCCGCCGGCGCCAAGCCGGGCGGGGAGGGTGGGGGCGCCGCCGCCACCACGCCGGCCGGAGCCGAGGACGTGCGCAAGCTCATCGAGGTCGACATCTTTGCCATCGAGGTCGGCTACGGCCTGCTCGGTCTCGCCGACGCCAAGGCGGGCGGCGAGCTGCTCTCCCGCGTGACCGGCGTGCGCAAGAGCCTCGCCCGCGAGAAGGGCATCGTCGTCCCGCCCGTCTCCGTGCGCGACAACCTCGAGCTCGAGTCCAACGAGTACCGCTTCCTCCTCCGCGGCAAGCCGGTCGCCCGCGGTCAGCTCATGCCGGGCCGCTGGCTGGCGATGAACGTCTCCGGAAGCAAGGTGCGCCTGCGCGGCGTGCCCACGCGAGAGCCGGTCTTCAACCTCGAGGCGACCTGGATCGACGAGACCGAAAAGAAGACCGCCGAGCTCAACGGTCACACCGTCGTCGATCCGTCCTCCGTGCTCATCACCCACCTTTCCGAGACGCTCAAGCAGCACGCCCATCACCTGCTCGGACGCCAGGAGGTTCAGGCGCTCGTCGACCACCTCAAGCAGACCCAGGCCGCCCTCGTGTCCGAACTCCTGCCCGACCTCGTCACCCTGGGCATCATCCAGCGCGTGCTCCAGAACCTGCTCCGCGAGGGCGTCTCCATCGTCAACCAGCCGCTCATCCTCGAGGGCGTGGCGGACTTCGCCTCCCTCTCCAAGAATCCCGACGACCTCTCCGAACTCGTCCGCCGCCGGCTCGGCCTGTATTTCGTCCCTGAATACGAGTGCCGCCCGGGTGTGGTCCGCGCCGTCACGCTCGACCCGCGCCTCGAGCAGTGGCTCGCCGGGCGCGTGCACCGCTCGCCGACCGAGGTGGGCCTCTCGCTCGATCCGGCGACGACGCGTCACCTGCTCGAGGAGATCGGCCGCCGCACGGGCGAGCTCGTCGCCGCGGGCCAGCCGCCGGTCATGGTGGTCTCGACCGAGATCCGCCTGCCGCTGAAGCGTTTCTTCGAATCGTCCTTCCCGCGCGTCGCCGTGCTCGCCTTCCAGGAGCTGCCCGCCGCCACCGAGATCGAGAACGCCGGCATCATTGCCGCCCCGGCCGCCCTGCTGCGCGCCGCCGAACCCCTCAAGGTCGCCGCCTGATTCCCATGTCGTCCGCCCCCCAGAACTTCGCCCCCGGCGCCTGCTACAAGTTCACCGTGCGTTCCGCCACGGAGGCCGTCGCGCTCATCCGCGAACGCCTCGGCCCGACCGCGCGCGTGCTGTCCGTGCGGCCGGTGCCGCAGACGGGCCTGCGCAGGTTCTTCTCGGGGCCGCGCCTCGAGGTCGTCGCCCAGCTCGACACGCCGCCGGCACCCGTCTCGGCCGCTCCACCCGCCCCGGGTTCGCGCCTCGCCGGCGTCTCCGATGAGCCGGCGGAACCTTCCCCAACGTCCGGCCGCGCGCCGGAGGCGTCCGTCGAGCGTCGCTCGCGCATGAACGACGCGACTTCGCAGGGCCTCGAGGGCCTGCTGCGCCGCTCCGGGCTCACCGAGGGCGCGCTCGGCCGGCTTCAGGCCGGCGCCAACTGGACCGAGTTGAACGCGCTGCCGCTGCACCGCGCCCTCGTCGAGACCGCCCGCCACCTGCGCCGCCAGGTCGACGCGCGTCCGGCCCGCCCGCCGCTCTCCCGCGCCGCCTTCCTCGGGACGTCCGGGGTGGGGCGCACGACGGCCCTCTGCAAATGGCTTTCCGTGGAGGTCTTCCGCCGCGCGCGTATCGGCCATGTGGTGACGGTCGAGTTCGACCGGCCCAATCCTTCCGGTCCGCTGCCGGTCTTCGCCGAGGCGCTCGGCGTGCCGCTCGCCCATTTCCCGTGTGCCACGGAGCCGGCCGCGCCGGGCGGGTTCGTTTACTTCGATCTGCCGGGCATCTCCGTCCGCCGGCCCGCTGACAACGCCCAGCTCGCCGCCTGGCTCGACCGCGAGGCCGTGACCGAGCGCGTGCTCGTGCTCAACGCCGCCTACGACCGCGCCTCGCTGCGCGAGGCCTACGCGGCCGGACGCGACCTCGGCGCGACCCACCTCGTCTTCACCCACCTCGACGAGGTGCCGCAGTGGGGGAAGCTCTGGGACTACCTTTTCGACGAGAACCTCGAACCGCTCTTCCTCTCGACCGGCCCGTCCCTCACGGGCGACTGCGAGGACGACGTGCCCGGCGCGATCGTGCGCCGCACGCTGCCCGACCACGAAACCTGATCCCCTCCGCGCCATGAAGTTCGTCTTCCTCGCCGGCGGTTTCGCCGGATTCACCCTCGCCGCCGCCTCCGGCTGGTCCGCCGGCCGCGCCGCCGACCGCATTCTGCTCGATGCCGCCCTCGGCTGTCTCGCGGGCGCGCTGCTCTTCCGCTGGTTCTGGACGATCCTCGTCGGCGGAATCCGCGAAACCATTCTCGCCCGCCACGCCGAGGCCGTGCGCCTCGCCGCGGAGACCGAGGGCAAGACTCCCGCTCCCGCCGGAACCGTCCCCAACCCCAAGAACCGCTGATCCTTTTCCAAGCCGCCATGAATACCGCCACCGCCACCATTCCCTGCATGGAAGCTTCGCCCGCCACCGCCTGGCGCGCATATCAGGGAGTCTCACCGAGCGCCATCGATGAAAAGGATTTGATCGAGCGTTATCTCCCCCTCGTCCGCAACGTCGTCGACCGCATCAAGCTCAACGTGCCCGCGCACGTGGACGCCGACGATCTTTACAGCGTCGGCATCACCGGCCTGCTCGCCGCCGTGCGCAAGTTCAACCCCGAGCAGGGCAACACCTTCGCGAGCTACGCCGCCATGCGCATCCGCGGCGCCATCCTCGACGAGCTCCGCCGCATGGACTGGTGCCCGCGCCGCGCGCGCGCCCGCGGCCGCAAGCTCAAGGCCGCCATCGGCGAGGTCGAGCAGCGCCTCGGCCGTGCGGCCACCGACGACGAGGTCTGCAAGGCCCTCGGACTTTCTCCTAAAGAATACGCCAAATGGGTCGAAGAAGCCAAGCCCGTCACCTTCATCGCCATCGACCAGACGCCCGAGGGCGACGACGGCGAGGGACCGTCCTTGCACGACTTGCTGCGCGACGAGTCCGACGTGACGGGACGCGACAACCTCGAAAAGGAGGAGTTGCTCCAACTTCTCACTCAACGGATCGCGGAGTTGCCCGATATACCGAGGAAGATCCTCGCCATGTACTATTTTGAAAACATGCGTCTGGCCGAGATCGCGGCGGTCTTCAAGTTGACCGAGTCGCGCATCTGCCAGATCCATTCGCAGGTCATTCTCGGCCTGCGCGCCTATCTCCAGCGCGCCCGCAACCGCTGAGGCGGCGGCGCGCTCTCTTTCCGCCCACCGCATGCTTATCCTCGTTGGAGCCTTCATCGTCCTCGCCGCGACCATCGGCGGCTTCATGATGGCGGGCGGCCACCCGGGGGTACTGCTGCATTTGTCGGAGTTCGTGGTCATTCTCGGCATCGCCTTCGGCGTGCTGGTGATCGCCACGCCGACCCACGTCATCAAGGAGATCATCCACAAGACGAAGGAGGCGCTGGCGGGCAAGACACCGCAGAAAAAGGACCTGGTCGACTTGTTGAAGCTGCTCTACGAGCTGTTCATGACGGGCCGGCGCAACGGCCTCATCGCACTCGAGGAACACGTGATGGATCCTTCGAAGAGCTCCCTCTTCACGCGCTATCCCACCGTACTCGCCCACAAGGAGCGTCTGCATTTTCTCGTCAATGGCCTGAAGCCGGTCATCGACGGAAAGATCAAGCCGGACCAGCTCGAGCATCTCATGCATGCCGAGTTGAAGGCCAAGGAGTCGGAGATGGATCATCCCGTGCACGCCCTGCAGATGATCGGCGACTCCCTTCCTGCCATCGGCATTGTGGCTGCCGTGCTCGGCATCATCAACACCATGTCGGCCATCGCGGAGGGGCCCGAAGTCGTTGGCATGAAGGTGGCCGCCGCGCTGACCGGAACGCTGCTGGGCATTTTCGTCGCCTACGGTTTCGTCAACCCGCTCGCCGGGCGCATCCGTTCCAACAACGCCTCCGACATGCTGTGCTTCAGCTGCATCATGCACGCCGTGTCTGGCTTCGCAAAGGGACTGGCCCCGCTCACGGCGATCGAAGTGGCCCGGAGGTCGCTCGACAGCTCTGTCCAACCCGCGGCCGACGAACTCGAGGCCGCCGTCAAGGCGCTCGGCACCGGCAAAGCCTGAGGAATCCCGACCATGGCCGGACACGGTGGAGCATGGAAGGTGGCCTTCGCGGATTTCATGACCGCGATGATGGCGCTTTTTCTCGTGCTGTGGATCTCCGCCCAGGACGAGCAGATCCTCAAGGCGACCTCCGAGTATTTCCAGAACCCGTTCAACTCGCCCATGCAGGCAACCTCGGGCGTGATGCCGTTCAACAACGAGAAGAACGCCGGCAAGGGCGAGGACTCCGGCTCGAAAGACGAGGCCGCGGCCGACAAGCAGATCCAGATGACCTTCCTCAACTCGGTCGCGGCGGATTTTTACCGGCTGCTGCACCTCGACGAGAACCTTGCCGACCGTCCCATCGACATCCAGGTGACGAGCGACGGCCTGCGGCTCACGTTGTTCGACCGCGCCAATCGCCCGCTCTTCGAGGGCCACACCGCCGAGTTCACCGAGTGGGGGCGTTTCGTGATCCAGAACATCGCCTGGCTTATCGACCGGCACCGCATGCGCGTGACGATCGACGGGCACACGCGAACCGAACTCAGCCTGCCGAAACCCGAGTACGGCGTGTGGGAGCTCTCGTCCGACCGCGCCAATGCCTCGCGCCGCGGCCTCGTGCACCACGCGGTGGATCCGGAGTTGATCGAACGCGTCGCCGGCTATGCCGACACGCGCGGCCTGCCGGACATCCCGGCGAACGACGAATCCAACCAGCGCATCACTTTGAGCCTGACGCTGACCTCGCGCTCGCGTTTCAAGGACAGCTCGTCCGTCGAGACCTTCCGCGTTTCCGCCACGACTCCATGAAGCCCTTTCTGCTCGGCAAAAAGTCCCTCAGCACGCCGCCCCTGCGCCCGCCTGCCGGCGCGCCGTCGCCCCTCGCCGGCGCCTGCGCCCACGGGGGAGGGGACAAGGACGCCGCCGGCCCGACGGTCGAGGCCGTGAAGGAAGGCGACAAAGTCGTCCGCCTCGTCATCACCTGCACCTGCGGCGAACGCATCGAGGTCGACTGCCTGTATCCCCCGGGGGTCTGACCCGTTTGCGAATCGCGGGCTAAACCCGCTCCTACCACCGACCGCACCTGTAGGAGCGGCTTTACGCCGCGATTTCCGCGCCCGCCGGTGCGGCTAGCCGTAATTCTTGCCGTAAGAAAAGTCCGGACCGGTTTCACAGAGGACATCGAGCTCCGACACAGAGGCAGCGGGAGGCCACACGTTGTGCGGGAATTCACGGCGGATGACAATCGGACCCACTCCATGCCGACGTACGTATCGGAGGATTTATCCTCTGTGGACTCTGTGTCGGAGCTCAGTGTCCTCTGTGACCCAAGAATACTTATTGTCGATGATGTGAAAGATGCGGGTTAGGTGAGCCTCCAATCCATCGCGGGGTAAACCCTACCACCGACCACACCCGCAGGAGCCAGCCGCTCGTTCGCTAGGCAAATCCTGCCGCCTTCCCGCGTCTCCGTTCGCAAGGCCTGCTTGGCGCCGTATCTTCCGAAAAACTTAAAAGTTTAAATTTCAGCCCATCATGATTTTGCGAAAGCAGAATCCTTCTGGGCACGAATTTCGCTTAAGTGGTGCCGACCATGAATGTCGGCCTCTATCAAAGCGCTTCGTCCCTCTCCGCCCTCGAGAAGTGGCAGGATGCCGTTTCACAGAACATCACCTCGGCCCAGGTGGTCGGTTACCGGAAACGGGTGGTCAATTTCTCTACGGAGCTCGCCGGCGAATTGCAGTACGGGGCCAAGCCGGGTTCGGCCAAAGGCGAGGCCATGAAGACGGTCTTTCCGAAGGTCGAGGGCAGCATCAGTTACCAGCACGCCGAGTCGCACCCGACGCGGCGCGAGTACGATTTCGCGATCATGGGCGAGGGCTACTTCGAGCTGCGCATGCCCGATGAGTCTGTCGCTTACACGCGCAGCGGCGAGTTCCGCATGCGCTCCGACCGCGTGCTTGTTTCCTCGCATGGGTTCGAGGTCATGACCGCCGATGGCAACCCGATCAAGTTGCTGCAAGGGCAGGGGCCCCTCGTCGTCACCGACGACGGCACCCTCACGCAGAACGGTATTCCGCTCGGCCGCCTGGCCGTGAAGTCCTTTGCCGACGAGACCCAGTTGTATCCGCTCGACGGCAGCCTTTTCGCCGCGCGCCCGGGCATGGAGGCGGAAGACGTCGACAAGCCGACCGTGCAGCAGGGGTATCTCGAAGGCAGCAACGTCGCCTCCCTGCGCGAGATGGTCGACCTCGTGCTCATCTCCCGCGCCTACGAAGCCAACCAGCGCATCATTTCCGCGCTCGACCAGCAGATGCAGAAGACGCTCGACGCCCTCGGCTGAGCCCGCCTGCCGACCGACGCCATGCTTCCCCAGACAGACAACCGCAATCACGACTACCTGGCCGGGCGCGCTATGGGGGCGCGCCGGCCCTTGTCGTGGACTTTCGCCCTCAAGCCGATCCGCAGCCTATGAACCTCTCGCTCTACTCCGCCGCCACTGGCATGGAGGCCCAGCAACTCAACCTCAACACGATCGCGAACAACCTCGCGAACGTGAACACGCCGGGCTTCAAGCGCAGCAAGATCGAGTTCCAGGACCTCCTTTACCAGAAGCCGCGCGAGTCCGGCACCGATGGCGGCGGCGGCAACCTCATCCCGACCGGCATCGAGATCGGCAACGGTTCCCGCGTCGCGTCGACGTCGAAGGTCTTCACCCAGGGCCAGCTCAGCCAGTCGGGCGAGAAGCTCGACATCGCCCTGCAGGGCGACGGCTTCTATGAAGTGCAGCGCCCCGACGGCACCATCGCCTACACGCGCGACGGCTCCTTCAAGCTCAACGCCCAGGGCCAGGTCGTCACTGTCGACGGCCTCCCGATCCTGAGCGGCTTCCAGCCCATCCCGCCCGGCGCCTCCGCCATCACCGTGGCCGAGGATGGCAACGTCACCGTGCAGACGGCCGACGGCACCACGACCTTCCGTCTCACGCTCGCGCGCTTCGCCAATCCCGCCGGCCTGCGCAGCATGGGCAGCAACCTCTACGAGGAAACCGGCGCCAGCGGCGCCCCCGAGCTCGGCCAGCCCGGCGAGAACGGTTTCGCCCGCACCCTCCAGGGCTACGTCGAGTCCTCCAACGTCAACATCGTCGAGGAGATGGTGAACCTCATCGTCGCCCAGCGCGCCTACGAGATCAATTCCAAGTCCATCCAGGCTTCGGACGAAATGCTCCAGAACATCGCCCAGCTCAAACGATGATCGCCCGCCTTCTCCACCTCCCTGCGCTGCTCGTCGCGCTCTGCCTCGCCCCGGTTGCTCCGGCCACGGCCGAGCCCGCGATGCCGACCCCGCTCACGCGCGACCACGTGCTCGCCTCGCTTTCCCGCGACCTCGCCGCCCATTTCAACTTCGAGGGCGAACTCGTGCTCGAACTCGTCCGCCCGTGGTCGCCGCCCGCCCAGGTCGCCGGCTCGTGGGAGATCGCCATCCTCGAGTACCCGACGCTGCCTGCCGCCTCCATGCTCGTGCGCGCCCGCCTGCTCGCCGACGGCGATCTGCTCGGAGACCAGACCTTCCTCGTGCGCGCTTCGCTCTGGCGCGAGGTGTGGATCTCCCGCCAGCCGCTCACCATGGGCGCGACCTTCGATCCGACCGTGCTCGACGTGCGCCGCGTCGACCTGCTGCGCGAGCGCGACGCGCTCCCCGCCGCCGTCGGCGACAAGTCCTACATCTTTTCCCGCGCCCTTCCGGCCGGCCGCACGCTCACCTGGCGCGACCTCGCCCGGCGCCCGCTCGTGCGCAAGGGCGAACTCGTCGAGGTCTCCGCCTCCGACGGTCTGCTCAGCGTCTCCATGAAGGCCCTCGCCATGGAGAATGGCGCCCAGGGCGATGTCGTCACCGTTCGCAACCCCGATTCGCGGAAGGATTTCGCCGCGCAGGTCGTCGATGAAAACCGTGTCCAAGTCCGTTTCTAACCTCCTCCTCGCGTCCGCCGCCTTCGCGCTCGCCGCCGTCGCCGCCCGCGCCGACACCGGCTCGCTCTGGCCGGCCGGCCGCGGCAACGAGCGCGGCCTCGCCGCCGACCGCAAGGCCGCCGGCAAGGGCGACATCATCACGATCGTCATCGCCGAGTCCGCCTCCGCGCAGACGACGCAAAACAAGCGCGCCGACCGCAAGTCGAGCCTGAGCGACGCCGTCGAGCGCTTCGTCTTCAGCACCGCCGCCAGCCGCCTCGGCACGCACAATGGCGAACTGCCCGCCACCTCGATCGCCGGCGCCTCCAGTTACTCCGGCGGCGGCGCCGTCAACAATTCCCAGAGCGTCACGTCCCGCGCCGCCGTGCTCGTCACCGACGTCCTGCCCAACGGCAACCTCGTCATCGAGGGCGTGCGCGTCGTCACCTTCTCGGGCGAGACCCAGTATGTCGTCCTCCACGGACTCGTCCGTCCCGACGACATCTCGCGCCACAACACCGTGCTTTCAACCAACATCGCCGACGCCCGCGTCGAGTTCCACAGCGAGGGCACCCTCACCGAGGCCCAGAAACGCGGCTGGCTGAGCAAGCTCTACGAACGCCTCAGGCCGTTTTGAGGAAAAGGCTGAAGGACTGAAGGGCTGAAAGGCTGAAGGATAAAAACATCCCGGAAATCGACCGCATGACCGCATCTCGTATCCAATTTTCCCTACATTGCACCTGGCTGCGCTGCGTGCTGCTGTTCAGCCTTTCAGCCCTTCAGCCCTTCAGCCTTTCCCTCTACGCTTCGCGCATCAAGGACCTCGCCCTCGTCGAGGGGGGGCGCGACAACCAGCTCGTCGGCTACGGTCTGCTCGTGGGTCTGGCGGGCGACGGCGACAGCAACGCGACCGTCACTCTCCAGAGCATGTCCAACGTGCTCCAGCGCTACGGCCTCCAGGTCGATCCCAACGACGTCAAGGCCAAGAACGCGGCCGCCGTCATGATCACCGCCGACATCGGCGCCTTCATGAAGCCGGGTGCGCGCATCGACGTGACCGTCGCCTCGCTCGGCGACGCCAAGAGTCTCCAGGGCGGCGTGCTGCTCCAGACCCCGCTCATGGGTGCGGACGGCCAGGTGTACGCCGTCGCCCAGGGCCCGGTTTCGCTCGGCGGCTTCTCCGCCGGTGCCGGCGGGGCCGGCGGCGCGACCGTGCAGCGCAACCATCCGACCGTCGGCATCATCAGCGGCGGCGCCATCGTCGAACGCGAGATTCCCGCAGCCTTCGTGCGCGACGGCGCCGTGCGCCTGCTCCTGCACAATCCCGACTTCACTTCCGCCGCCCGCATGGCCGAGGCCATCAACGCCCAGTGGGCCGACGCGGCCAACCCCGAGGACGCCGCCACCGTCAGCGTGCGCGTGCCCGACACGTTCCGCGGCCGCGACGTCGCCTTCATCGCCGCGCTGGGCTCCCTCGAAACGCGTCCCGACACGCTCGCCCGCGTCGTCATCAACGAACGTACCGGCACGATCGTCGCCACCTCCACGGTCCGCCTCTCGCAGGTCGCCATTTCCCACGGCTCCCTCACGATCACGATCACGTCCAATCTCGGCGTCAGCCAGCCCAACGCCTTCAGCCCGAACGGCGAAACCGTCGTCGTGCCCAGCACGCAGACCGAGGTCACCGAACGCATGGGCGGTTTCAAGGTCGTCGACGAGCTGCCCACGATCGAGCGGCTCGCCACCGCACTTAACGCCCTCGGCGTCTCCACGCGCGAGATGATGGCGATCTTCCAGAGCCTGAAACGATCCGGAGCCCTCCAGGCCGAGCTCGTCATCAACTGAGCCATGAACGTCGCCCCCGTCTCGTCCGCACACCTGCTCGCGACGCTCCCGCCCGAGCCGTCGTTGGCCGGCCGCAGTCCCCATCAGCCCGCCGATCACGAGAAGGTTGCCGCCCAGTTCGAGGCCATCCTCGTCCGCCAGCTGCTCGCCCCCGCGCTCAATGGCGTGATGGGAAGCGGAGGGCAGGGTGGGGGAGCGGGCGCCGGCATGTACAGCTACATGCTCACCGACATCCTTTCCTCCAAGCTCACCGAAGGCCAGGGCCTCGGCCTCGGTGCCGTCCTCGCCCGTCAACTCGCTCCGCGCGGCTCCGTCGCGTCCGCCCCCGAAGAATCATGAACACCCGTTGGGAAACCATCGCGGATGCCCTCCGCGCCGAACTCGCCGAATACGGCGGTCTGCTCCACCGCTTCGAGGCCCAGCAGGAAAGCCTGCTCGCGCGCGATTCCGCCGCCGTCCTGCAACTGAGCACCGAGATCGAGGCCCAGACCCGCGTCGCCGCCGAGCGCCGCGACCAGCGTGAGCGCCTCGTCGCCGCCTTCGCCCGCGAACAGAACCGGCCCGCCAACGCCACCCTGCGTTCGCTGCTTCCGCTCATCGACGACGTCGCCCGGCCCTTGCTCGAGGCGCTCATCGCCGAGGTCAACGTCCTCCTTCACCGCGTCCGTCGCGCCAACCGCCACAACCACGCCTTGCTCGCCCGCACCGTCGAGATGCACCAGGAACTGCTCCAGCAGCTGCGCCCCACCGCCTTCACCAAGACCTACGCCCCCGACGGCCGCGTTTCCGTCGCCGCCCAACCCGCCTCCTCCCTCCGCGTCGCCGGCTGAGAAAACATAACAGTAGCGAGTAGTGAGTAGCGAGTAGCGAGCATCCCGATCCACCCGTCCTTTCGCATCCGCTGCTTCCTGCCTTCTACTCGCTACCCGCTACTCGCTACTCGCTACTTCCGCCCCCCCTCCCATGTCCGGTCTCTTCGGCAGTCTCTCTTCCTCGGTCAAGGCGCTCAATGCGCACAGCCGCGCGCTGGAAACGGCCGGCAAGAACCTCGCGAACGTCAACAATCCCGAGTACGCGCGTCAGCGCGTCGTTTACGGCAGCCGCGGCACCGTCATGACGCCGCAGGGCGCGCAGAGCCTCGGCCTCGAGGTGCGCGCCATCCAGCAGCTGCGCGATGCCTTGCTCGACCGGAAGCTCATGCGCGAGATCTCGCTGGAGTCCTCCGCCAACTCCGAGCGCGACGCCTTCCAGCGCGCCCAGGCCGCCCTCGGCGAGATGATCGATCGCGCCGCCGCCACCGGCTCGGGCGCCACCACCGCCACCGGCATCGGTGCCGCCCTCGACGACTTCTTCAACGCCTTCCAGAGCCTCGCCGCCCGGCCCACCGACCAGGGCGAGCGCGAGGTCCTGCTCCAGAAGGCCGCCATCCTCACCGACCGTCTCCAACTCGCCGATACGCGCATCGCCCAGGTCCAGACCGACCTCACGGCCCAGGTCGAGACCGACGTCGATGACATCAACCGCCTGCTCGGAGGCATCGCCGAACTCAACGGCCAGATCGGCCGCTTCGAGATCAACAACCCGGGCTCCGCCGTCGACCTGCGCGACCAGCGCCAGGCCCGGCTCGAGGAGCTCGCCGCCAAGCTCAACGTCAACGTGACGGAAGCGGGCGGCGGACAGCTCCGCGTGTCCTCCGTCGACGCCCTCGGCAACGAGGTCGTGCTCGTCGACCTCGCCACCGTGACCGGTCCCGTCACTTTCGACGGCACCAACCTCAGCGCCGGCAGCCCCGCGACCGTCCTCGCCCTGGCCTCCGCCTCCGTGCAGGGCGCGCTCGCCGCCCGCGGCGGCGCCGTGCAGACGCTGCGCAACGACCTCGACGCACTCGCCGCCCAACTCGTCACATCCGTCAACGCGGCCTACAATCCTTCCGGCACGACCGGCAACTTCTTCGTCGCGGCCGGCACCACCGCCGCCACCGTCGCGTTGGAATCCGGCCTCACCGCCGCCAGCCTCAAGGCCAGCGACGGCGGCGCTGCCGGCGACAACGCCATCGCCCTCGCCGTCGCCGCGCTCGCCTCCCGGTCATACTCGACGGGTGGGGGCGACGCCATCGACGGCACCTTCAGCGGCTTCTACAGCCAGACCGTGAGCCGCCTCGGCCAGGCCCTCTCCACCGCCGAGTCGCGCGCCCAGGACCAGGCCAACATCACCGGCATCGTCCGCGGCCAGCGCGACAGTGTCAGCGGCGTCTCCATGGACGAGGAACTCGCCGACCTCACCCGCTTCCAACGCGCCTTCCAGGCCTCCTCCCGCTTCTTCAACGTCGTCGACAGCCTGCTCGACAACGTCGTCAACCAACTCGGTCGCGGCTGAGGCCGCGACCGAACGTCCAACCTCCAACGTCCAACACCCAACATCGAATGAAGAGCACGCTTTACGCTTTCCTGTCCGGCCCAAGCGCAGCATATGGCACAAGCGTCTCGTTGTTGGACCGGTGCATCGCCTCCGCGCAGCTGCTGAGCTACTCGCTACCCGCTACTCGCTACCCGCTACTCTAAAAAAGCCATGCGCGTCTCCACCCTCAGCATCTCCAACACCGTCATCCAGCAGATCCAGCAGCTGGGCACGCAGCAGTCGAAGCTGCAGATGCAGGTTGCGACCGGACAGCGGATCTTCAACCCGAGCGACGATCCGACCGCGGTCGGCCGCGTGCTCAACCTCGAGAGCGAGTCGCGCGCGTTGCTCCAGTACGAGCGCAACATCGACCGCGCGATGGAACTCTCCCAGGCCTCGTTCTCGTCCTTGCGCGAGATGAAGAAAGTCTCCGACCGCGCCAGCGAGATCGGCGCCCTCGGGGCGGGCGTGACCAGCGCCGAATCCGCCCGCGCCTACGCTTCGGAGGTCGACCAGCTCATCGAGCAGGCCGTCCAACTCGCCAACACCCGGTTTCGCAACGACTACCTCTTCGCCGGCACGGCCGTCGACGCCGCGCCCTACGCCGCCGCGCGCGATGCCGACGGTCGCATCACCGCCGTCGCCTACGCCGGCAACGCCGATCGCACCGCCATCAGCCTTTCCGAAACCACCAGCGTCACGCCGGGCACCGATAACGCGACCAACCTCGGCCTGCGCGACTTCATCAACGGTCTCGTCCAGCTGCGCGACGCCCTCAACGCCAACGACAACACCGCCGTCATCGCCGCCCAGGGCACCGTGCTCGCCGGCGAGGACCTGCTCGTGAGCAGCGTGGCCGAACAGGGGGGTATCCAGACGCGCATTGAGGCCAGCCGCACGCTGCTGACGTCGCGCACCGACGACATTCAGAAACTCATCTCCGCCGAGGCCGACATTGACCTGCCCGAGGCGGTCGTTCGCCTCAACCAGGCGCTCACCTCCTACCAAGCCGCCCTGCAGTCCTCCGCCAGCATCATGCGACTCTCCCTGCTCGATTATCTCCGCTGACCGTTCCAACCCGAATCCCTTTTACCGACATGAAATTCCTCCCCGACCTCTTCCCGACCGACCTCGACACGCCTCCGGCGAACGAGCTCATCCTCCCGCAAGGCATCATCGGCTTCGGAGCCTACAAGCGCGCCGAGCTGCTTTACATGCCCGACCACCTGCCGTTCCTGTGGATGAAGCTCCACGGGGCCACCGACAGCGTGCACTTCGTCGTCATCGAGCCGGGCGGCATCGTCCCCGGCTACGAGCCGGAGATCTTCGACGAGGACGCGCACCAGCTCGACCTGCACGATCCCGCCGAGGCCATGATCCTCAACATCGTCACCGTGCGTCACCAGAACCCGGTCGAGGCGACGGTCAACCTCATCGGTCCCATCGTGGTCAACCGCCGCACGCGCGTCGGCCGCCAGCTGGTGATCTCGAACTATTCCAAGTACAGCGCCCACCACGCGCTCGTCGAAAACGCGCAGGCGACCGAGTGCGCCCGCACCGCCTGAAAGGACCCGCGCCATGCTCGTCCTCTCCCGCAAGGTCAACGAAGCGATCGTCATCGGCGACTCCATCGAGATCCGTATCACCCGCATCGAGGGTGACGTGGTCAAGATCGGCATCGCCGCTCCGCGCGACGTCGCGATCTTCCGCAAGGAAGTCCTGACCGCCATCGCCGCCAGCAACCAGGCCGCCGCCGTCCGCGCGCCGTCTCCGGGCTCCAGCCCCCTGCCCAAGCTCGCTCGCCCCGCGAAAGCCCCGCCTGCCACTCCCGCGCAGGCCAGCTGATCGGCGAGCGCTCCGAGCCGGAGAAAGAAGAAAGAAAAAGGATTAAGAGAAACACCCCATCTCCCATCTCCCGCCCGCTCCGCGGGCCGCTATCGACCTTCGACCTTCGACCTTCAGACCTTCAGACCTTCTCCCTCATTCCCTCCGTCCCTCGTCCCGCCCGCCCCGCGGGCCGCTGCCGACCTTCGACCTGAGACCTTCAGACCTTAGACTTCTAGAATAGAACCATGAGCGCCATCACCTCCCAGACCCACGCCCTCGCCTCCGCCCACCAGCTCAACCGCACCAACGAGACCCTCGGGCGTTCGCTCAGCCGGCTCTCGTCCGGTTCGAAGATCGTCAATCCTTCCGATGACGCCGCCGGCCTCGCCGCGGCGGAGAAGCTCGGCGCCCAGAACCGCCGCGTCGCCGCCGCCAGCACGAACGTGCAGAACGCGATCTCCTACGTACAGACGGCCGACGGATTCATGAACGGCATGGCGAAGTCCCTTTCGCGTCTGAGCGAACTCGCCCTGCTCGCGCAGGACCCGACGAAGAACCCGTCCGACGTCGCCCTCTACCGCGCCGAGTTCAACGCGCTGCGCGACCAGTTGCGCGAGACCATTGGCGGCACCACGGCGCAGATCGGCGGCACCGCCGACGTGCAGAATCCGCTCGGCGCCTTCAACGGCATCATCCTCTTTGGCAGCGACACCGGCGCGACCATGGGGCTCTCGCTCGCCATCGGCCAGGCGGCGGACGAAACCCTTTCCCTCCCGCGCGCCAACCTGCGCGACGGCGCCATGGGCGACCTCATCCGCCAGGATGGTACGGGCGCCTACCTGCTCGACCTGACTGCGCCGGGCCTCGTCAACGCGCTGAACGCCGCGACGGAGGACCTCTCCGGCGAGCGCGCCAACCTCGGCGCCGCCCAGTCGCGCCTGCAGCTCGTCTTCTCGACGCTCCAGATCGAACGCGAGAACCTCGAAGCCGCCGTCTCGCGCATCAGCGATGTCGACGTCGCCGCCGAGTCGACCCGCCTCGCGAAGTACAACATCCTCATGCAGTCCGGAACGGCCATGCTCTCCCAGGCCAACCAGACCCCGCAAAACGTCCTCCAGCTGCTCAAGACCTAGTTGTAGCCGCGGCCGTGTCGGCCGCTCCTTGGAGGTCGGACACTCCTGTCCGCCCCTTCTCCGAGCCCCCTGGGAGCGCCGGTGTCCAGCCGGCTCCTTTCCCACCCGCCGCCGGACCAACTGTCCGACCCGATCCTCCGCCACGACGCCCAGACGCTCCAAGCCGCGAGTCGTCCTACGGATCTCGCGGCAACTCGGCCAAAGTGGCGGGAGCATCCTACGCCCGCATCCCCCAAACCGCTCCGCAGCGAACCCACCCGAATTCAGCCGGCCAGCTCCATCCAGGCAGCCCCGCTCCTCCCAAGACACCCGACAACCGACGCCTCCTCGCTGCGGCGCAAAGCGTGCGCGGAAATCCCGGGACGGATCGTGACGTGACGTCGCCCGGTCAACCGTCGCAGTCCGGAGACCAGTGACCGGAGTTCATGTAGAGCGCGGCGACGCCGCCTTCGACGGCCCGTCTCGACGGGCCGCACCTCGCCAAGAGTAGCAAAAGGGACCGCAAGCCTGCGCTGCGCCCAACCCTTGGGACAAGTTTGTCAAGAGTCAAGACATGACGTCTTGTCTAGAGCCCGAGTCGCGCGTCCACTACGCCCCGCTCGACGACCTGCAGGTGGCGGTGTTTGCCGAGGGCGGCGAGGCGACGTTGGTGTCGTTGGAAGCGTGGCGGATGGCGCCGGCGGAGATCGATCATTCCCGCCTCTGGGCCTCGGTTGCAGCAGAGGCCGGGGGTGTGCGGGATTGATCCTGCGGGCGTTCGTGGCGGGTCGAGATCCGGTGTCGCCTCTTTGGCCTCAGCCCGCATCTTTCAGCGGCCGAGACGTTGCGTTTTGCAACGATTGCGTAAGAGCGGCTTTACACCGCGATGGTATGCGGACGGTGTCCACCCGCAAATTTCACAATAAACAAGCCCAGGCCGGTTTCACAGAGGACACCGAGCTCCGACACAGAGGCCGCGGGAGGCCACTCGGTGTGCGGGAAATCCACGGCGGATGGCAATCGGACGCACTCCACGCTGAAAATTCGGAACGGAGGATTGCTGCCCTGTGGCCGCTGTGTCGGAGCTCAAAGATCTCTGTGACCCAAGAAGTATTGTTGTCGATGATGTGAAATATACGGGTTAATCGCGGCATAAAGCCGCTCCTACTCTCAAGTCTGCGCCCGCGTGAAACACGCGGGTTAGCGGCCTCCAGTGAAGATAAAGCCTCCCGCAGAGACGCGGAGGCGCTGAGGTTTTGTTGTAGGTTCTCAGCGTCTCTGCGCCTCTGCGGGAGGTCATGGAGACGTCCTATCTTGAAGTTTGGAAAACGACGTTGGCCGGTCAGCAATCCGTCGCAAAACTCCTCGGGAGCGCCGCCTAATTTGGAGTGCGGCGACGCGTCGCCGCTTTCGACGGCCTGTCTCGACAGGCCGCCCCTCGGCTCGGCGCACGGATTGCCGACGAGGACGTCGGCGCTCCCAGGGGGGCGCACTCACATCGCTCCGGCGTCCCTTTTCGGCGCCTGAGGGATTGAGGTGTCGGCCGTCGAGGGTTTCGTTCGTCGGGTAGAGAAACACCATGACGAAATACTGGGTAACAATTCACCGCGCGAACGGTTACGATTCGGCCAGGGAGGAAGACGCGGCGATGGCGCGGGAAATCGATGCGCTCAACGACGAGATGGTGGCCGCCGGCGTGCGCGTGTTCGTGGGCGGGCTGCGTCCGTTGGGTGACGCGAAGTCATTGCGGAGGCTCCCCGATGGATCTGTCGTCGTCGCGGACGGTCAGTATCTCCAGACCACGGAGCACGTGGGCGGCTTCTGGGTGCTGGAAGTCGCCGATCTGGAGGCGGCGCTGGCGTGGGGCCGCAAGGCCGCCGCGGCGTGCCGGGCCTCGGTGGAGGTGCGGCCGTTCCATTGAGGTGCGGCGGCCGCTCCGTCCTCGCTTTTCGTGCGTCCGGGGATCAGGGTTTCGGGCGGCCCTCCGGATCCGTTTCACCCCTTTACCCCATGCTCTCCGCTCGCCTGCTCACCGTGGCGGTCTTGTATGCCGCCGTCATTGGATTCGCCCACGCCGCCTCCCCACTCCCGCAGCCGGTCATCGGCACGCGGGGCAAGCCGACGCTCACGCTCGACGGATTGGTTTTCAAGGACAGCAATGCCAACGGGCGGCTCGACGCCTATGAAGATTGGCGCCGCCCGGTCAGTGAGCGCGTAGCCGACCTGGTTGGCCGGATGACGCTCGACGAGAAGGCGGGCATGATGCTGATCGACTCGCTCAGCGCCGACGTGGGCGGGCTGGCGCCGGCGAACGCCGCCAATTTCACCCAGCGCCAGCACATGACGCGCTTCATCCTGCGCAACGTCGTCACGGCCACCCCCGACGGGCGTCCGTCGTCCGGTTTCGTCGGGGCGCAGGTGACGCCGCGCGAGGCGGCCCAGTTCACCAACCTCGTTCAGGAAATGGCCGAGGCCTCTCGCCTAGGCATCCCGGCCGTCTTCAAGAGCAACGCGCGCAACCACTACGAACGCCAGGCCCGCGGCGGAATCAACGAGGCCGCCGGCTCCTTCTCGGAATGGCCGAAGGAGGCCGGTCTCGCCGCCATCCGCGACCTCGGGGTGGTCCGCCAGTTTGCCCGGGCGATGGGCGCGGAGTGGAATGCGATCGGCCTGCGCGCGGCCTACGCGTACATGGCGGACCTTGCCACCGAGCCCCGCTGGTACCGCGTGCACGAAACCTTCGGCGAGGACGCCGACCTGGCGGCGGACATCCTGCGCACCCTGGTCGAGGAACTGCAGGGCGGTCCACTCAACCCGCGCTCGAAGGTCGCCCTGACCGTGAAGCATTTCCCCGGCGGCGGGCCGCAGGAGGCGGGCTTCGATCCGCACTACACCTTCGGCAAGAACCAGGTGTATCCGTCCGGCAACTTCGCCTACCACCTCAAGCCCTTCCAGGCGGCGATCGACGCCGGGGTCGCTTCCGTCATGCCGTACTATGGTGTGCCGGTGCGCGTGAGCCACGACGGGGTCGCCTACGAGCAGATCGGCATGGCTTCCGGCCCGGGACGCTCGTCAATGGGTTTGCGTGCAAAGTGCGAAACCGCTTCGATGGCGCCATGATTTCGTTGCCCGCATACCCCCGCTGCCTGAGTTTGCTTGCCCTGTTCGTTGCCGCGCTTCTTGCCGGTTGTGGCGGGTCCTCCGGCGGCACGGGAGCGCAGTCGGTCGAGAAGCATGTGGCCGCAGCGGAGGCTTTTGGCGTCATGCTGGCGGACATCCAGACCAAGGCCGATCTCGACCGGTCCAAGCCGCAGCTGACCAAGCAGGCGCAGGCGCTCGCGGACACGCTCGTGGCGATGAACAAGGCCGTGCTCGACAATGCCAGCCTCGGCGAGGCCGAGAAGATGGCGGCGATCGCTCCTTTCCAGATGCGACTCGCCGAGGCGGAGCGGCTTTGGCGGGGCGAGCTGCAGCGGGTCGCCGGTTCGCTCGATGCCGGCCTGGCCAGCGAGCTCCGCACGATCATCACCAGCGCGCGGTGACGCGGTTCGGTCAACCCGACGGGGTCAAGCCGACCCCGCGGTATCCGTGCCGGTACGACATCGACTCGCAGTCGGGGGAGGTCGTCTTCCGCGTCTTCCTGGACAAGGGCATCCTCGATGCGTGCACGGCCAACGGCCGCGTGTTCGAGTCGCGCGTCCACTACGCCCCGCTTGACGATTTGCAGGTGGCGGTCTTTGCGGAAGACGGCGCCGGCGGAGATCGATCATTCCCTGCTTTGGGCCACGATTGTAGGGGAGGCCGGGCGTGTGCGGGATTGATCCTGGGGGCGTTCGTGGCGGGTCGAGATCCGGTTTCGCCTCTTTGGCCTCAGCCCGCATCTTTCAGCGGCCGAGAAGTTGCGTTCTGCAACGATTGCGTAGGAGCGGCTTTACGCCGCGATGGTATGCGGACGGTGTTAATCGCGGCATAAAGCCGCTCCTACTCCCAAACCTGTGCCCTCGTGAAGCACGCGGGTTAGAGGCCGCCAGCGAAGACAAATTTTCCCGCAGAGGCGCGGAGGCGCAGAGTGCTTGTTCTCTGTGCTCTGCGTCTCCGCGCCTCTGCGGGAGGTCATGGAGACGTCATACCCTTTTTGAGAAACGACGTTGGCCGGTCAGGAATCCGACATGCTTCGAGAGCCGAGCGCGAGGGCTTGAAATCCACGCGGCAAGTATCCGACGATCCCGGGAGTGAAAGCCGTCGGGTTGCTTGTGACGTGTTTGTGCTTTGCGACCGGCTGCGCCTATGTGGGGACTTGGGCGCGGCAGAGCCACTATCGTCAGCAATTGAAGCGCTCGCCCGGACTCGGAACCGCCAAGCACCTGCTCGACGAGTCGACGTTTTTCGTCTTTGGCAAGGTGGCTGCGCCGTTGCACGGGACAGCGGACCAGGCGATGGCGGTCGTGGCGTTCTCCTCGACCGAGCGGCTCGACGAACTCGTCGATGCAAGCCATGCGGTGCGGGCTGATTCGTTCTACGGACTGCACTTGCCTGCGGGGGCGTACACTCTCGTGGCCTTGGTGGATCGCGACCAGGATGGGTATTTGGCGGCCCACGAAGCCGTGGCTTCCCGGCGACTGGTCCTGCCGGAGGACGCGGCCGAGCGCGTCGTTCCGGACATCGACCTCCAGCGCGTCGAAACCGGAATCGAGCCACCGGCCGGGTTTCGTCTCGAAGCCCGCCGCGATCCGCTTCTCGCCGAATCCCATTTCTTCCCGAAGGGGACGCTGAGGACCCTGGACGATCCGCTCTTCTCGCCGGCCATCGCCTCGCTCGGCATGTATGCGCCGGCCTCGTTCCTGGAGCGGGCGCCGATGATGTTTTATGCGCTGGAGGAGGATTTGGGTTACAAGGTGCCGGTCGTGTTCGTCCACGGAATCGGCGGCAGCGCGCGCGATTTCGAAACGATCGTGGGGCGTCTGGACCGCTCGCGTTACTGTGCCTGGTTCTTCCACTATCCGTCGGGCGGCGACCTGAACCAGCTCAGTGCGTTGTTCTACGAGATCTTTCTTTCCGGAAACGTCATGCCGAGGCGCGACGTCGGGCTCGTCATCGTCGCCCACAGCATGGGCGGTCTCGTGGCCCGGGAGGCGCTGAATCGGTATCGCGGCGAGGAGCGGGAGGTGAAGCTCGAGGCCTTCGTCACGATCGCGAGCCCGTTGCAGGGGCATCCCGCGGTGGTGCACGCCCGCCGGGCACCGGTGGTGTTGCCTTCCTGGCGGAATTTGGATCCGGACAGCGCCTTCGTCGCGCGGTTGCACCGGAAGCCGCTCCCGGAAGGGACCGGATATTATCTGTTCACGGCTTCCGGAGGAATGCGTCGACCGTGGGGCGAGCCGACCGACGGGGTCGTCCCGCTTTCGTCCCAGCTCTCTGTTGCGGCTGTGCGGGAAGCCCACCATCGACACGACTTCGCCGCCACGCATCAAGGTGTGCTCCGCGATCCGGGGGCGGTCGATCGGATCGTCGCGGCCGTGGAGTCGGTGCGAACGCCTTACCCGGACGACCACATCCGGGAAATCGAACGCGGCGGCTATGACATTGCGTTGGGCGCCGGGGCTTTTAGCGCCACGGAGCGTTTCGTCCTAGCCCGCTTTGCCCGGTATCTCGATGCGCTGGTCGAAGGGCGTCTCGATCCTGCGCTCCCGTACCAGCGTCAGTTTGTCGACGAATGCCGCGGGTTAAGGAAACCGGAATCCCCGCTGGCGCTGACCTGGTTACGGTTCGACCGCGCTCATCGTGAGCGGTGGGGGGACGCGGCTCCGTAGCCCCAGATTGCACCCCAAGAATGACCAAGGCCGAAACGGACCGGTTCAAGTTGCAGCTGACGAAGCAGGCGCAGGCGCTCGCGGACACGCTCGTGGCGATGAACAAGGCCGTGCTCGACAATGCCAGCCTGGCCAACGAGCTCCGCACGATCGTCACCAGCGCGCAGTGACGCGGTTCGGTCAACCCTCCGCCTCGCGCTCCATCAGCCAGAGCAGATCCGCGAGACGGTTGGTATAGCGGAGCAGCAACGGCCGGACGTGGCGGCCCTGGGCGGGCAGGGCGACGAGGCGGCGTTCGGCGCGGCGGGCGACGGTGCGGGCGAGATCCAGGGCGGCGGCGCGCGTGTTGGCACCCGGGGTGGCCCAGCCGTCGAGGCGCGGCTTGCGCGCCTCGATCGCGGCGAGGGCTTCGTCGAGGCGCGCGAGGTTGGCCTCGTTCAACTTTGGAAACGTCGACGCTTCGTAGCGGGCGACGTCGGACTCGGCGCAGGCGAGCTCGCCCATCAGGGCGACGAGGTCCTTTTGGATCGTCTCGAGCGCGGCCTTGCGCGCGAGGTCGTCGTCGGCCGCCTTGGCGAAGCCAAGGGCGGCGTTGAGCTCGTCGAAGGCGCCGACGGCCTCGATCTGCGGGTGGTCCTTCGCCACGCGCTGACCGTAGAGGAGGCTGGTCGAGCCGTCGTCGCCGGTGCGCGTGGCGATGCTGCGGGACATCGGAAGGGGCGGGGGCGGCTCAGGCGATCTTCCGGGCGGCGAGCTGCGCGCGCAGGCAGAGCTCGGCGGCCTTGAAGGTGTGCGCCTGGGTCATCGCGCGGTCGGTGCGGTTGAGGCAGTCGAGCACGAGCTGGCCGAAGTAGCGGAAGCCGACCTTGCCGGTGACGTTCATCGCGTGCTCGCCCTTGTCGTCGACGAGGAAGACGTGGTCGCCCTGGCTGTCGCGGCCCACGTCGAGGTACTTGCGCAGCTCGATGTAGCCCTTCGTGCCGAGGATGACGGTGCGGCCGTCGCCCCAGGTGCGGAGCCCGTCGGGCGTGAACCAGTCGACGCGGATGTAGTTCGACGTGCCGTTGTTGCCGAGCAGGGAGGCCTCGCCGAAGTCCTCGAACTCCGGGTGGTCGGGGTTGGCGTAGTTGGCCACCGCGGCCTGGGTGACGGTGGCGTCGGTCGCGCCGGTATAGGTGAGGAACTGTTCGAACTGGTGGCTGCCGATGTCGCAGAGGATGCCGCCGAACTTCGCCTTTTCGAAGAACCAGGCCGGACGTGAAGCCTTGCTGAGGCGGTGGGGGCCGAGGCCGATGACCTGGAGCACGCGGCCGATGGCGCCGGCCTGCACGAGGTCGGTGGCGTACATGGCGCTCTCAACGTGGAGGCGCTCGCTGAAATAGACCGCGTACTTGCGGCCGGTGCGGGCGACGACGGCCTTGGCCTGGTCGAGCTGGTCGAGCGAGGTGAAGGGTGTCTTGTCGGTGAAATAATCCTTGCCCGCCTCCATGACCTTGCAGCCGATCGGCCCGCGGTCGCAGGGCACGGCGGCGGCGGAGACAAGGTGGACGGCCTTGTCGTCGAGGATCTCGTCGAGCGAGCGCGCGACCTGGGCGTCGGGGAACTTTTTGCGGAAGGCGTCGACCTTGGCCGGATCAGGATCGTAGACCCACTTCAGCTGGGCGCCGGCCTCGACGAGGCCGTTGCACTGGCCGTAGATGTGGCCGTGGTCGAGGTGGGCGGCGGCGAAGACAAATTCGCCGGGCTTCACCACGGGGCTGGGTTTGCCCTGAGGGGCATAGTTCATTCCGTCGGATTTCTGGGTCATGAGAGAGATGCGCTGGTGGCGATTGGGTTGTAGGAGCGGCTTTACGCCGCGATTGCCGGCGGACGGCCTCCATCGCGGCGTAAAGCCGCTCCTGAGGCGGGCAAGCCGCTCCTACAGGATCGTATTCACGTTTGATGTCCGAAATGAGGGTTGGTCCGCAAAATTCACCACAAGAACAGCCAAGACGGTTTTCACAGCGCAGCGCCGCCGCAACCAAGATTCGACCACCGGGACTTGGCCACAAAGAGGCACAAAAAGCGCAAGAGTTCTGAAGATCCCGACCGCTTGTTTTTGCGCTTTTTGAGCCTTTTTGTGGCTGAAGTTCGGATTAAAGGATTTTTGCTCTGTGGCCTCTGTGTCGGAGCTCTGTGTTCTTTGTGACCCAAGAAAAATCATTGGCGAGATGGGAAAGGGTGCGGGTTAGCTGGCGGCCTTCGCGGTGTCCTTGGTGAGCTGGGCGAGTTCCTTCACGGCGTCGTCGATCGAGGCGCGGACCTTCTTTTCCATCCGGTCGATGAAGAGCACGCCGTTGAGGTGGTCGACCTCGTGCTGCACGCAGCGGCCGAGCAGGCCGTTGCACACGAGCGTGTGGGTGCCGCCTTCGAGGTCCTGGAAGTCGACGCGGATCGCGTCGGGACGGATCACGTCGCCGCGGATTTCGGGAAAGGACAGGCAGCCTTCCTCGTACGAGGTCTCCGGTCCGGGGAGCACGGTGACGACGGGGTTGACGAGGGCCGTCGGCATCCAGAGGTCGAGCGGCGACTTCTTGCCGTCGAGTTCCCAGGTGAAGTCGCGCTTTGCGACGGTGAGGTCGATCACGCACAGTTGCAGGGCGCGTCCGATCTGCTGGGCGGCGAGGCCGATGCCCTCGGCCTGGTGCATTGAAGCGACCATGGCGTCGGCGAGGTCGGCGAGGGCCTGGTCGAAGACCTTCACTTTTGCACCCTTCTTGCGCAGGATGGGATCGTTGTAGTGAACAATTTTGAGCGCCATGGGTCGGTGGGCAGAGTGCGGGCAAAGGTGGGTTTGCCAACGTCCCGCCGCAACCCGATAGTGATGACCATGCCCGTCCCTGCCTCGCCTCGCCTCGGCCGCGTGCCCGCCCTCGTGTGGTTGCTTGCGGGCGCGGCCATCGGGCTCGCCGCGTGGTTCCTGCCGGTGAATCTCAAGTCGGTCACGCCTCCGCTGCTTCAGGCGGCGGGACGCGGCACGCCGGGCGTGGCGGCCTTGGGCGAGCAGTTGCTCGACGCCGAGAAGATCGGTCCGACGAGTCTCGTCCTCGCCACGGCGGAGGCGGTGGAGGATCCGCGGGCCGGCGCGCTGGCCGACCGGCTCCTGCGCGAAGTGCGCCGCAGCCCCGAGCTCGCGGCCTGGGGCGGCTGGGATCCGTTTCTCGATCCGCTCTTCAACCTGAAGGAGAACAAGGGCCGGGCAGAGAGCACGCCGGTGCTGGCCTTCTTCATCGCGACGGAGGCGCGCGGGGCCTTGCGCGGTTATCTTGCAAATTCGCGCTCGCAGGGCGTGCAGGCCGTGCTGGCCACACGCGAGGTCGACCGCACCACGCGGTTCGTGCCGGCGCTGCGTCCGGGCGGACAGACGCTGGACGCGGTCATCCTGCTGGCGGCCCTGCTCTATCAGGGCGAGCACCTCTCGGCCTCCCTGCAACGCGAGGTGCGCGCGCTGGCCGACGCGGCCGTCGCGGGCGGGGAGCTGGGCGACCTCGAGCTGTTCTATCTCGACCTGCTCTCGCTCGCGCGCCGGCTGGACTGGATTCAGCTCAGCGAGCTGCTGCGGCGCAGCGACAGCACGAAGACCGTGGGCGAGTTCGCCCATCTCGGCCGCGTGGCGCCGGACGATCTGCCCCTGATCTACACGGCGGCGTTGTTCTCCAATTCGGCCGACGGCGTCGCCGCCTTCCTGCTGCGCTTCGGGCGCGCGGGCGTGGCCGACCTGCGTCTCGCGCTCGGCTACGGACAGGGGGCCGTGCGCCAGCTGCTCCTGCGCCAGGTGCCGGTCAACCGGGAGTCCGGTCCGACGCTCGGCGCCGCCGCGGAGTTCGGCCTGGTCTATCCGAAGGCGGCCCTCGGCCTGAAGTACCTCGGATTTCTGGCCGGAGCGTTTTGCCTCTTTCGCGGTCTGGAGTTCATGTTCTCGCTGCGCACGGCCCTTGCCGGCCTGCCGCGCATGTCGAGCGGCGTGCTTGCCCTCCTCACGGCCGCGCTGCTCGTGCTCGGCAGCGAGCCCTTCCTGCTCAAGGCCGCGCCGATCTCCGAATTTCAGATCAAACTCACCGTGCCGGTCCTCGCCAACCTCGCGGATCCGGATTCCCTCCAAGCCACTCCCGCCACGCTTTCCATGGACACACGCACCCTGTTCTCGATCGGATTCTTCGCCGCCCTGCAGGTCGGCATGTACCTCATCTGCCTGATGAAGATCAGCGAGATCTCGCGCCAGGCGCTGCCGCCGCTCGTGAAGCTGCGCCTGATGGAGAATGAGGAGAACCTCTTCGACGGCGGGCTCTACCTCGGCATCGGCGGCACGGCCGCGGCCCTCGTTTTCCAGGTGCTCGGGCTGATCGAGCCGAACCTGCTGGCCGCATATTCGTCCAATCTCTTCGGCATCACCTGCGTGGCGCTCGTGAAGATCCGCCACGTGCGTCCGTACAAGTACAAGCTCATCATGGAAAGCCAGGCCGCGGCGGCGCCGTCCGCCGTGGTCCAGCCGACCGTCGCGTCGTCATGAATCGCACCCTGCTTCTCATCCTCTGCGACTTTCTCCTGCTCAACATCCTCGCCCTGACGAGTTGGGAAAAGGCGGAGCCCGTGCGCACGCCGACGCCCACCGCGGCGACGGACGCGGAAAACGGCGCCGGCAGCGTCGAGCAGGACCTCGTCGAGGTCATGCGCCTGTCGCTCGAGGACGAGCGCGCGCAACGCGACCAGCTGGCGGACCGGTTGCAGGCGACCCAGTCGAATCTTGCAGAGACGCAATCGACCCTCGCGGAGCGCGAGCAGAACCTCGCCGGACTCCAGCAGGAGAAGGCGCAGCTCGACAGCGCGCTCGACCAGACCCGGGCGAGCGCCGCGCAACTCGCGCAGCAGGTCGAAGCGGCCCGTCGCGATGCGTCCATGTCGCAGGAGCGGCTGGCGCAGCTGCAACGCGACCTCGAGCAACGCGAGGCGGAGGCCGTGCGTCAGCGCGAGCAGCTCCAGAAGCTCGAACAGGCCCAGACCGAGGCGCGCGAACGCATCGAGAACCTCAACGTCGCCGTACGCGTCGCCGAGCAGGAGAAGGTCCTCCTGCGCGAGACGGCGGAGACCTTCCGGCAGCAGGCGGAGGCCGAGCGCGTCGAGCGCATCAAGGTGCAGGAGGCGACGACCGAGCTCGCCGCGGGCGTCGGCCAGCTCGCCGAGCGTTCCGCCGACCTTTCGCGTGAGATCCGCGACAACCGGCCGATCAACGCCAATGTGCTCTTCAGCGACTTCATGGCGAACCGCGTGCAGACCGCCTTTGCCGCGCGCCGCGAGGCGCTGCTCGGTCCACTCACGGTCCCGCCTACGGAAACCCGTACGCTGTTCGTGACGGACGGAGACAACACCTACGCGATGCTGCACGTCGACGATTCCCCCTTCCTGCTGCACACGCCGCAGGACTGGATGCGGGTGGATGTCGCGTTCTCCAAAGGCACGTATCGCACGGGCGCGGCGTCGGTCGGCTTCCTCGAACTCGATCCGCGTGTGGTTGCGATTCCGGTCGATCCCGCGCAGGTGGCGGCGCTTGGTGTGAAGGTTTACACACTCGCCTCCGACCCCTTTCGATTCCCCGACGCGTTGCTCATCAGCCGCGGCGGCGCCGGCTACGGCGAAGTGCCGTTCAAGCTCGATCCGGGCAACCCGAACTACGTGCGCATGGACAACCGGCTTGTGCGGCGGCTCTTTGGCGACTTCTCGCCCTCGCGCGGCGACCTCGTGCTCAGCAAGTCGGGCGAATTGCTCGGCATCATGGTCAACGGCGACCATTGCGTGATCGTGAGCCGGCTGGCGCTGGCGGGTTCGTTCGCCACGGGCGATACCTCGGCGCAGCGCACGAGTGCCCTGTTTTCTGACCTCGCCGCCCGCGTGCGCCGCCTGCCCGCCCGGCTGCAGTGACGGTGGCCGGAAGCGCGTTGTGTGGTCGTCGTGTGGCGTAAGCGCCCGGTCAGGGGACCGGGCCTGCAGGTTGTAGGCCGCGTGCCCTCACGCGGCGCCGGGGCCGGCTACGACGCGGCGAAGGTTTCGCCCGTGCGTGCCGCGATCGCCCAGCGGTAGACGTCGACGTAGCGTTCGGCGCTGGCGCGCCAGCTGAAGTCGCGCGCCATGCCGCGGAGGCGGAGGGCTTTGAACTCGGCGGGCCGGTCGTAGTACGTCGCGCAGGCCCAGCCGATCGTGTCGTAGAGCGCCTGGTCGGTGGCGTCGTCAAAGCGGAACCCGGTGCCACGCTCCGCGCCCTCGACGTATTGTTCGACCGTGTCAATCAGCCCGCCGGTGGCGCGCACCAGCGGCGGCGTGCCGTAGCGCATGGCGTACATCTGCGTGAGACCGCAGGGTTCCGCGCGACTCGGCATGGCAAAGACGTCCGCACCCGCCTGGATGAGGCGCGCGAGGCCGCCGTCGAAACCGACGTGCACGCCGATGCGGCCGGGGTACTGGGCGGCGAGGCGGCGGAAGACCAGTTCGAGTCCGGCGTCGCCCGAGCCCAGAACCGCGAATTGCAGGTGCATGCGGTCGAGCGCCCGCGGGAGCACGTCGGCGAGCAGGTCGAGGCCCTTCTGCGTGGCGAACCGCGAGACGACGCCGATCGTCAGCACGTGCGGATCGACGTGCAGGCCGAGCCGCGTTTGCAGCGCCGCCTTGCAGAGAGCCTTGCCCGAAAGATCGTCCGGGGAGTAGCGCGCGGGCAGGTGTCGGTCGCGGGCCGGGTCCCACGAGTCGAGGTCGATGCCGTTGAGGATGCCGATGAGGTCCGCGCCGCGGAAGGAAAGCACCTCGTGCAGACCGCAGCCGCCCTCGGCTCGACGAATTTCCTGCGCGTAGGTCGGGCTGACCGTGGTGAGCTTGGTCGCGTGGTAGAGGCCGGCCTTCGTCATGTTGACGGCACCGACCGACTCCAGGCTGTCGGCGCGGAACTCGCTCCAAGGAATCCGCGCGAAGGCCACGGCCGCGCGGTCGGCGTAACCCTGGTATTCGAGGTTGTGAATCGTGTACACGGACGCGGCGCGGCCGAGGGGCGTGTCGCGCAGGATCGTGTTGAGCATCACGGGCACGAAGCCGGTGGTCCAGTCATGGCAGTGGACGACGTCGGGAAGCCACGCGAGCTGTTCGCAGAGGGTGAGGGCGCCGCGGCAGAGAAAGATGAAGCGCTGGTCGTTGTCGGCATGCGCGCCCCAGGGCCCGGTGTAGACCTCGGGGCGGGCGAAGAAGGCGTCATGCTCCAGGAAATACACGGGGACGCGCGAACCGGGCAGGACGGTCTGCCAGGTGCGTGCCCAGCGCGTGAACTCGCCGACCTCGACGCCGAGCGGTTCGGGGCGCGGCGACCATTCGCCCTGGACCTTGAGCGAACCGTAGGCCGGGCAGACGACGCGCACGTCGTGACCGAGCGCGGCGAGCTCCTTGGGCAGGGCGCCGACCATGTCGGCGAGACCGCCGACCTTGACGAACGGTTCGACCTCGGGCGTGACGAAAAGGACCTTCAGCGGGCGCACGTCCGGAGGAAATCCGAAGCGCGAATACGTGCCGAGCGAAAAGCGGCGGCGGTGGGTTTCCAAGCCGCCCGGTCGGGGGACCGGGCCTACAGCAGGGCTCAATCCCTCAATCCCTCAATCCCTCAATCCCTTCAACGCAGAGTTCGCAGAGAGGAGGGAGGTGGAAATGCACGCCGATGTCCGGCTGTAGCCCGCTTCTTCGCATCATCGACAACGCTTCTTCTTGGGTCACAGAGCGCACCGAGCTCGGACACGGAGGCCACAGAGCAGCAATCCTCCGATCCGAACTCTTGGCCACAAAAAGGCTCAAAAAGCGCAAAAACAGCGCTCGCGATCTCCGGAACTTTTGCGCCTTTTGTGCCTCTTTGTGGCCCAATCCTGTCGGTCGAATTTTGGTTGTGGCGGCGCGGATGAGGATATCCGCGGCTACACCAGGCGGGCGAGCAGCGGAGGGAGATCGCGGATCGAGGCGAGGCGGAAGAAGCGCGGGTGCTCGGGCTGGCTTTCGACGCGTTCGTGTTCCCAAGTGAGGTGATAGGGCACGTGGGCGGCGGCGGCGCCGAGTTCGAGCACGGGGAGAATGTCGCTCTTCACGGAATTGCCGACCATCAGGAACTCGTCGAGACGGATGGCGTGGCGTCGCAGCACGCGGTCGTAGGCGTCGGGCGATTTTTCGGAGACGATTTCGACGGCCGCGAAATGCGCGGCGAGGCCGGAGCGGGCGACCTTGCGCTCCTGGTCGCGCAAATCTCCCTTGGTGATGACGACGAGGCGGTGGGAGCGCGCGAGCGTTGCCACGGTCTCGGCGACGCCGTCGAGCACATGGACGGGATGCGCGAGCATGTCCTGGGCGAGACGGACGATGGCGAGGATCTCGTCGGCGCCGATCTGGCGGCCGCTCAGCTCGACGGCGGTTTCGATGGCGGAGAGGGCAAAGCTCTTGATGCCGTAACCGTAGAGTTCGAGGTTGCGCATCTCCGTCGCGAACAGACGGCGTTCGACGGTGGCGGCGTCGTGGTAGCGCGAGAGCAGGGCACCCAACTTCGCGTGGGTCTCCTCGAAGATGGTTTCGTTGTGCCAGAGCGTGTCGTCCGCATCCAGGCCGATCGTGGTGATCATGGCGGCAGGATGGGCGGCAGAAACGTCCGCGAAAGCCAAAAGAAAAAGCGGTCCTCCGCACGATCCGGTCACACGTCGAAGGTCGCAGGTCGACAGCCCGCGAATTTCACCAGCCCAGGCGTCGCGTTTCGCAATGACTGTGTAGGAGCGGCTTTACGCCGCGAGGGCTGGCGGGCGGAGATCATCGTGGCGTGAAGCCGCTCGTTTTTTCTGTAGGCCGCGTGCCCTCACGCGCCGGAGGGGCTGCACGCACGCGGAACGGCCGCCCAATGCTCCCGAATCGCCCGGTCGGGGGACCGGGCCTACAGCCCGCACCATTCATTGGGCGAAAGATGCGGGCCGGTGGAGACCTTCGACGTTCCGACCTTCGACCTTCGACCGACGACTACGTCGCCTTGGGCAGGTCGCCGCCGATCTCGACACTGTGAGGGCGGTGGCGCTTTTCCTTCAACTCGCTGTGCCGGCGGCGCAGGGCGCCGTCGAGCTTGTCGATGAGGGCGTCGATCGATTTGTAGGCGTCCTCGCTCGCCACGGAGGCGAGCAGGTCGGGGCCGCCGATCTCGATGTGGCCCTTGGCGATGAACTGGCTGCCGTGGGCGCGAGTCTTGTCCAGTTCGAGGTCGACGCGGACGCGCACGATGCGCGGCTCATGGCGGAGCAGGCGGGCGACCTTGTCGCGCACGATCTGTTTGAGTGCGTCGGTCAGCTCGAGATGGATACCACTGACGATGAGTTTCTTTTCGATCTCTTCGGGGGTTGGGTGGTTGGTCATACGAAAGGTTAGACTCGGCTGACGGCGAAACGTTGCCGGAATCGGCAGCGGCGCAAGGGCTTGGTAGGGGGAGGCGTGGAGGCGATTAGCGCTTCTTGTTAAGTGCGGCAGAGAACCAATCGGAGTTGATTGTCTGCGGAGCGCGCGGCTTGGGCGCGGGGGCGCCTCCGCCAGTCCGCGGCCCGGCGGCCGGGCGTCCGCCGGGGGCCTGACTGCCGGCCGGCTGGCGGGCGCCGAGTTGCGGGTTGCTCCGCATCGAAAGGGCAATGCGCTGGCGGGCGAGGTCGATCTCGGTGACCGTGACCATGACTTTCTGTCCCGGCTTCACGATGGCGGAGGGATCCTTGACAAAAGTGTCGGCCAGCTGGCTGACGTGGACGAGTCCGTCCTGGTGCACGCCGATGTCGACGAAGGCGCCGAAGGCGGTGACGTTGGTCACGATGCCGGGCAGCTTCATACCGGGCTTGAGGTCCTCGGGCTTGTTGACGCCCTCGGCGAAGCTGAAGGCTTCGAACTTCGAGCGCGGGTCGCGGCCGGGCTTGGCGAGCTCGGCCATGATGTCGTTCAAGGTGGGCAGGCCGACATCGGCGGTGACGTAGGCCTCGAGCTTGATGGCGGCGCGGAGTTTGGCGTCGCGCATGAGGTCGGCGACGGTGACGCCGAGGTCGGCGGCCATCTTCTCGACCAGCGGGTAGCGCTCGGGGTGCACGGCGCTCGCGTCGAGCGGGTTGCCGGCGTCGCGGATGCGCAGGAAGCCGGCGGCCTGTTCGAAGGCCTTCGGACCGAGGCGCGGGACGGAGAGCAGGTCGGCGCGCGACTTGAAGGCGCCCTGCTCGTTGCGGCGCGCGACGATGGCGGCGGCGGTGGCGGCGTTGAGGCCGGAGACGTAGCTGAGCAGTTGCTTGGAAGCGGTGTTGAGTTCGACGCCGACGCCGTTGACGGAGCTGACGACGGTGTCGTCGAGCGAGCGGCGCAGGGCGTTCTGCTCGACGTCGTGCTGGTACTGGCCGACGCCGATGCTCTTTGGGTCGAGCTTCACGAGTTCGGCGAGCGGGTCCATGAGACGCCGGCCGATGGAGACGGCGCCGCGCACGGTGAGGTCGTGGTCGGGGAACTCCTCGCGGGCGACATCGCTGGCGGAGTAGATGGAGGCGCCGGACTCGTTTACCATGACGACGGGGATGGAGGCGGGCAGGCCGAGGCCGCGCACAAAGGCCTCGGTCTCGCGACCGGCCGTGCCATTGCCGATGGCGACGGCCTCGACCTTGAAGAACTCGACGAAGCCCAGCAGCTTCTCCTTCGCCTCGACGGCGTGGCGGTCGGGGTAGACGACGTCGTTGTGCAGCAGCTTGCCCTGGCGGTCGAGCAGGACGACCTTGCAGCCCGTGCGGAAGCCCGGGTCGATGGCCATGACGGCCTTCTGGCCGAGGGGGGAGGCGAGCAGGAGCTCGCGCAGGTTCTCGGCGAAGACCTTGATGGCGGCCTCGTCGGCGCGCTTCTTCGACTCGAGGCGCATCTCCGTTTCCATGGCGGGGAAGAGCAGGCGCCTGGCGGCGTCCTGCACGGCGAGGCGCACCTGTTCGCCGCACGACGACGGCGCCTTCACGAAGAGCGGCTCCAGTTCGGCGAGGGCGGCGGCCTCGTCGGGGAGGGTGATGCGCATCATGAGGAAGAGCTCCTTTTCGCCGCGGCGCATGGCGAGCACGCGGTGGGAGGGAGCCTTGGCGAGCGGCTCGCTCCAGTCGAAGTAGTCCTTGAACTTGGCGCCCTCGGTCTCCTTGCCGGAGAGGACCTTCGAGGAGATGACGGCGTGGGCGCGATAAAGGCCGCGGAGCTTCTCGCGGGCGGCGGCATCGTCGCTCACGCGCTCGGCGAGGATGTCGCGGGCGCCGGCGAGGGCTTCGGCGGCGGACTCGATCCGCCCGGCGGTGTTCTTGCCGTCGTCGAGTTTGTATTCGCTACCCACATACGCCTGGGCGGCGGCCTCGGCGGCGGCGGCCGGGTCCTGCGACCAGAGCAGTTCCGCCAGCGGTTCGAGGCCCTTTTCGCGGGCGATGGTGGCGCGCGTGCGCTTCTTCGGGCGGTAGGGCAGGTAGAGGTCCTCGAGCTGGGTGACGGTCGTGGCGGCGGCGAGGGCCTTTTCGAGTTCCGGCGTGAGCAGGTTGCGCTCCTTGAGGGAGGCGAGGATGGCGGCGCGGCGGTCGTCGACCTGCGCCATCTGTTCGAGGCCGTCGCGGATGGCGGTGACGGCGACCTCGTCGAGTTCGCCGGTGGCCTCCTTGCGGTAGCGGGCGATGAAGGGGACGGTCGCGCCGCCCTTGAGCAGCTGGGCGGTCGCGGCGACCTGGTGGACCTTGAGGTTGAGGTCCTGCGCGAGGCGCAGGACGTGATCGGGGTTGGGCAGATCCGTGGCTTCGGTCATGAAAAAGCGTCCGAGTGCAGCGGGCGCGGCCGGCGGGGCAAGGGAAAAGGGAAAGGCGCGGGCGGGGCGGGCGGTGGGGTGCGCCCTGCGGACGGACTGAAGTCCGTCGTACCAGGAGGCGCGTATCGCCCGCAAACTTCACCAGCCCGGAACTGGCGTTTCGAAAGGACTGCGTAGGAGCGGCTTTACGCCGCGATGGCTGGCGGACGGCGTTCATCGCGGCGTAAAGCCGCTCCTGCCTCCACACCGTCCGTAGGTGGGCTGGAAGGTGGCGGGAGCAGGATGCTCCCGCCACTTTGGATCACGTCACCGTGCCGGCCGGCCGGAAGGCGGGGCGATCGAGGCGGGATCGGGGAGCTGCAGAAGCGGGTTGGGTTCGTTCCTGGTCTCGGCCGGCTTGGTGGTCGACGGCGGCGGCGGCGGGAGGTTGGCCGGCACGGGGCTGTTCAACTGGTAGGACAGGCTGATGGACGATTCGTTGCGACGCCGCTTGAGGGTTTTCTGGAAGAAGAGGTTGTTGGGCACCTGGCAAAGGCGGCCGTCCTCGTCGAGCAAGGTGGTGTAGAAGAAATTGAGATCGATCACACGACCCTTCACCGGATCGCCGGCGAGTTCGACGTCGTCGCCGACCTGGAAGGGGCGGAGGATGAGAATCAGCAGGGTGGCCGAGGTGTTGCTCAGGAGGCTCCAGACGGCGACGAAGCCGATCGCGATCATGCCGAGCACGGTGGCGAACATTGCCCAGAGACCGCCCAGGTTAAAGCCGAAGATCCCGAGAATCAGCACGAGGGCGAGCACGTTGATGCCGATGCGCACGAGGCGCACGAAGGGCGTGACCATTTCGCGCGTGAGGCTGGTGCTCGCGGCGAGCAGGTGGAGCAGGCGTGCGGACACGATCCGCAGGACGATGGCGCCGACGATGACGGCGACGGCGGCAGGCAGGGCGGCGAGCAGGCGGGGAGCGAGGTCGTTCCAGAATGCGGTGAGGTTTTCGGGCATGATGCGAGGGTGTTTTGCCGCGTGGGACGCGGCGGAATCTGACGTTGAAGGCGGGGACGGACGGAAGTCCGTCGTCCGGTTCTCAGACCGGCGTGTCCGGTCCGTAGGCCGGGGTGGCGCCGCGTTGCGTGGCGACCCATTCGCCGAGCCGGCAGGCGCGGGCGAGGATCTCCTCGTCGGGGCGGTTGCCGGCGGTGAGGTCGGAGACGAGGGACGCCAGGAAGGCGTCGCCGGCCCCGACCGTATCCGCGACCGTCACGGAGCGGCCGGGTTCCCAGATCCAGCGGTCGTCGCGAAGGAGACCGGCGCCGCGGTTGCCGGCGGTGATGCAGACGAGGGCGCCGCCGGCGGCCGACGACAAGGTGCGGGCGTGGTCCTCCTCCTCGCCCGCGACTTCCGTGCGGCCGGCGGCGAGGCGCGCGGCTTCGGCGGCGTTGAGCTTGAGCACGGTGGCGCGCGGCGCGAGTTCGCGCACGAGGGCGAGGTCGTCGTGCGGCGGCCGGAGGTTCACGTCGAAGACGCGCAGGGCGTCGTCGGGCAGGACGGCGAGCAGGCGTTCGAGGGCGTTGCGGTTGAAGGAGGTGCGGAGCGCGAGCGAGCCGAAGACGAGGGCCTGGGCGCCCACGGCGGCGCGCACGACGTCCTCGGTGACGAAGATCTGGTCCCAGGCCACGCTCGGGGTGATCTCGTAGCTCGCGTCGCCGCCGGCGCCGAGGGCGGCGATGACGGTGCCGGTGGGCAGGCCGTGGTGGCGGCAGACCAGCTCCGTATCCAATCCCCAATGACGCAGCCGCCGCAGGAGCTCTTCGCCGAGCACGTCGCGACCGAGGGCGGAGACCAGGCGGGCGTCGGCTCCCCGGCGGTGCAGGTGGTAGGCGACGTTGAAGGGGGCGCCGCCCGGGTAAAGGGCGTCGGGCAGGAAGTCCCAGAGGATTTCGCCAAAGCAGAGGACGGTCGGCATGGTGCGGAGAACGGGGTCGGCGTTGCGGTCGGAGAGGCGGCGGAGGTTATTCGTCGGCGAGGTGGGCGGGGTCGGCCTCGACCTCCTGGCAGGCCTTGATGAAGGAAGCGGCGGACCAGGCCTGGAAGGCCTTGCCCATCGGGCGGCCGGTCTGGCCGTGGGCCCACTCGTTGAACTCCCACTCCTGATTGATGCCGAGGCGGTTGAGCTCGGCGAGTTTCACGAGTTCGCGGCAGGCGATCTCGTGGAAGCCGAGGCGGTGAATGAAGCGCACCCACATGCCGCCGACGAACGGCCAGATGCCGCCGTTGTGGTAGTGGTGCGGAAGGTTGAGCAGGTTGACGGTGTAGTACGCGCGCCAGTCGGGGTCGCCGGCCTGGACGACGGGATAGAGGTTGGCGACGGGCCAGGGGTTGTTCACGCCGACGCCCCACATGAAGCGGAAGGCGGTGCGGGCGCGGTCGACGTCGAGCAGGTTGACGAGGAAGGCGAGCACGTTGCCGAAGACGTCGCAGCGCCAGTTGAAGGCGAACGGCGTGACTTCGGCGATGAGGTACTGGGTGTCGCCGAGGTTGAACTGACGGTCGGCGAAACGGTGGGGATTGGCGTTGCCGTTGGCGGCGCGGGTCGAGGGCCAGAAGACGTCGAGCAGGCGCGTGCGGATGTGCTGCGACCAGCGCAGGTAGTCGGCGGCGCGTTCGTACTCGCCGAGAAACTCGCAGAGGCGGCCGTAGCAGACGTTGGCGCGGTACCAGAGCACCTCGTCGTAAAGCACGTTGTAGCTGCGGCCGAAGAGATCGGTCCAGTCGCCCGCCTCGGGGATCTCGAGCAGGCCGTCGTTGTTGCTGTCGTGGGCGCTGAGCCAGTCCATGGCGCGCTGCAGCTTGGACGCGTGGGTGCGCAGCAGGTCGTGATCGCCGGTTTTCACGACGAAGTTGTAGAAGGCGATGATGAGCCAGAGCCCGCTGTCGATGGAGCAGATGTTGCCGACGCCGGCGTAGTCGGGCACGCCGTCGTCGATGCGGACGTTGGCGGGGATCTGGCCGTTGGGTGCGGTGGCGTTGAGCAGGGTCTCGAGGGTGGCGCGCTGGGCGGCGCGGATGTCGGGCGCGTCGAGTTCGAGCGTGTTGATCAACGTGATGGAGCCGTCGCGCGCCCAGACGCTGCGGTAGTTGGCGTCGGTGCCGGTGACGGTGTTGTCGTCGAGCGAGCAGGCGGAGAAGCCGAGGGGGGTCACGTTTTTTCGCAGGGCGACGAGGGCGCGGTCGTAGGCGGTGACGAGCAGGCTTCGTTCCGCGTCGCCGAGGGAGCCGAGGCGCGTGCCGGTGAAGAGCATGCGGAAGGCGGCGGGCATCTGTTCACGCGGGATCTCGGTCCGTTCGGCGCGGGGGAGGATGCAGGCGACGCCGTGATGGCGGAGTCCGTCGAGCACGCCGTCGGCCATGACGTGGCGCGAGGTGTAGGTGGGCGTGTCGACCGTGGCCTCGAGCAGTTCCGGGTGGGCGTTCTCGACGAGGATGCCGCGCACGCCCGGCAGGCGGAACATCGAGCTGTCGTTGCCCGTGTCGCCCGCGACGAGGACCTGGGAGAAGGGAATGTTCAGCTGCGCGCAGAGCCAGGCGAGGGCGTTGCCCTTGTTGGCGGCGCGCGGGAGCACGTCGAGGTGCCGGTCGCCGGAGTAGACGACATGCACGTCGAGTCCGGCGTCGGCGAGCCGGCGCTCGAGATCGGCGAGTTGCGCGGGGGCGGCGTTCTCGAGATACCAGCTGGACTTGTGCGCGTGCAGAAAGCGCTCGGGCTGCGGTGCGATGCCGGGGAAGGATGTCAGGATCTCGTGGATACGCCCGAGGTCCCAGCCGGCGTCGAGGGCGGAGGCGAAGTCGTGCAGGTCCTCGCCGCGGCGGAAATCGTGGACCTGCGTGCCGACGCCGCCGATGAGGTAGTCAGCCGGGGGCAGGATCCGGCGCCCGATGAGGTCGCGCATGTCGGGCACGAGGCGTCCGCTGTTGTAGACGAGCAGGGGGCGGAGTTCCGGCGGGAGCGAGGACCAGGCCTCGTGGAACCTTTGGACGGACTCGTCGTTGCCGAGGAGGGTGCCGTCGAGGTCGGTGCTGAAGAGGCGGACGGGAGGAAGATGGGAATGGGTGGCGGGCATGACGAAAGAGGCGGGCCGGCCCCGAAAAGGCGGCCCCGGCGTGGAGGCGTGCCGGCGCGACGCGCAATCACCCCTGCGCCGGACAGACCGTATTCAGAAAACCGTGCGAAAGGAGACGGGTCAACGGTTTTGGCGCGTGGCGCCAAAACCGAACATCCAACATCCAACGTTCAACATCCAACCTCGAATGACGGACCGAAGGAGCGGCGGCACTCCTGCCGCCGGGTCATGAACGGGAGGTAGAGGCGCCTGAGACAGGCGCCTCTACATTAATCCTTCCGCCGCTCCGTCGATCCGAGCCTGGACGTTGGATGTTCGGCGTTGGACGTTGGATGTTCTCGCGCCGCTGCGCTGAACGCGCGGCGCGTTCAAAGCAGCGGTGCGAGCAGCCGGCTCAGGTCCTCGGCCATGTTGCTCAGCATCGGGAAGGGGCGCTTGCGGTTGGGGTCGTGCTCGCGGCAGTGGCGGACGAGTTCGCCGGCCCAGATGCGCATGGCGCGGACGTCGGGTTCGGAGTAGAGCACGACGCCGATCTCGAAGTTCACGAACAGGCTGCGCAGGTCGAAGTTGGCGGAGCCGACGAGGCCGATGCGGTCGTCTACGATCATCGCCTTGGCGTGCATCATGCCCGGGCCATGGACGAGGACGCGTCCGCCGGCCTGGCGCAATTGGCGCAGGGAATGGCGGCGGGCGTGGTCGGTGATGGGGTGATTCGAGCGGGCCGGCACGATGAGGGTGACGTCCTTGCCGGCGCGGGCCTTCACGAGCAGCGAGCGCAGCAGCACCTCGTCAGGAATGAAATACGGGGTGATGATCCACACGCTCTGTTTCGCCTCCTGAATCATCGAGAGGATGCCGTCGTAGAGCGGATCGCCGGCGACGTCGGGTCCGCTGGCCACGACCTGCAGTTCGCTGCGGCCCTCGACACGGACGGCGGTCGGATCGAGTTCGCGGTGCAGGTCGTCGAGCGACTGGCCGCTGGCGAAAACCCAGTCGGCAAGAAAGACCTCGTTGAGCAGGGCGGCGGCGGGGCCGCTGAGCACGGCGCCGAAATCGACCCAGCGCTTGCGCCACGGGGTCGGCCCCATGTACTCGCGGGCAAGGTTGTGGCCGCCGACGAGGGCGGTGTGCTGGTCGAAAACGGCAATCTTGCGATGATTGCGCAGGTTGGCCGAGCCGCGGGTGGAGAGCGGCACGACGGGCATGAACCGGGCCACCTCGCCGCCCGCCTCGCGCAGCGGGTCGACGAAGCCGCGGCTGCTGAAGAGGCAGCCGAGGGCATCGAGGAGCAGGCGCACCTTCACGCCTTCGCGGGCCCGTTCGGCGAGCAGGGCGATGAGCCGGCGTCCGGTGTCGTCGCGTCCGAGGATGAACGTCGTGATGTGGATGGAGTGGCGGGCGGCGCGGATCTGGGCTTCGAGTTCGGCGTAGGCGTCCTCGCCCGTGGTGAGCAGGCGCACGCGGTTGCCGCCGACGGCCTCGCAGGCGCCGGCGGCGATCATCGTGTGCACGGTCGGGGAGTCGGCGATCGCCTTGCTCGCCGGGAGGGCTCCCGGCAGGTGGGGGAGGATGCGGCCCTTCCGGGCGGCCAGTTTTTGCAATTTCCTGCCGCCAAGCAGGAGAAAGAGCGGTACGCCGAGGTAGGGGATGAGGACAATGACGAGCAGCCAGGCCATCGTGTTCACCGGCTGGCGTTTCTCGCTCATGAGCCGCGCGATGGCGAAAACGGCCAGCAGGAAGCCCACGACCGTGAACAGGTGGGTCCACAAGCTGCTGGTGACGGCGGTGCTGAGTTCGTCCGACATGGCGCGCAGGCGGGCGAAGCCTGAGCGCACCGAGCGCGGAAGCAAGCCGTTGGACGCCGAGAAAAAAGCCTTGAAACCGGTGGAGCGAGTGGCGACGGTTCGCGTCCCCCTTTTGGTAGGATACTCAAGTGGCCAACGAGGAGAGACTGTAAATCTCTTGGGCATCGCCCTTCCCTGGTTCGAATCCAGGTCCTACCACCACTTTAGCAGAGGCTTTGGCCGGCCCGGTTGTTGACGGGACGACTCCATGCGGCCGGCGAGGACGCCGGCGTTCCCGGGGCCTGGGAGGCGCCGATGTCCTCGCCGGCTTGTGGATACGTGTTGGCAGAGACGCGGGTCCCCTTTTGCAGGAAGGGGTGGCGAAGTCGTGGAAAGTGGACAACGATGGCATCTCGTCAGTCTGCCCTCCGCCACCATGAATCCATCCACGCCCGAGCATGTCCGTTTGCGCGAGGACGCGGAACGGACGGCCAACTGGAAGCGCTGGGGTCCGTATTTGTCGGACCGCCAGTGGGCCACCGTGCGCGAGGATTACTCGGAGGGCGGCACGGCCTGGGACAGCTTTCCGCACGATCATGCGCGCAGCCGGGCGTATCGCTGGGGCGAGGACGGTCTGCTCGGACTTTCCGACCGCCAGTGCCGGCTTTGCTTCGCGCCGGCGCTCTGGAACGGCCGCGATCCCATCCTCAAGGAGCGTCTCTTCGGCCTCACCGGGCCCGAGGGCAACCATGGCGAGGACGTCAAGGAGCTCTCTTATCATCTGGACTCCACGCCCACGCATTCGTGGATGCGCGCCCTCTACAAGTATCCGCAAGCTGAATATCCGTACGCTCGTCTGGTGGAGGAGAACCGTCGCCGCGGCCTCGCGGACCGCGAGTTCGAGCTCGCCGACACCGGCGTGTTCGACGAAGGACGCTATTTCGATGTCTTCGTGACCGTCGCGAAGCGCGGCCCCGATCACCTGCTGATCCGCCTCACTGCCGCGAACCGCGGTCCCGAAGATGCGCCCCTGCACCTGCTGCCCTCGCTCTGGTTCCGCAACACGTGGAGTTGGGGCGATACGCTCGATGCCGTCAGGCGGCGTCCGGAGATCCGCCTCGAAAGGGACGGCACCCTTGCGGTGGACCACGAGGCGCTCGGCCCTTTCGTGTTCCGTTACGCGGCGGCCTCCGACGGCACCGTACCCGAGCCGCTCTTCACCGAGAACGAGACCAACCATGCGCGGCTTCACGGCGTGGCGAACGCGTCCCCATATGTGAAGGACGCCTTTCATCGCTGCGTGGTGCACGGCGAGACGGCCGCGGTGAATCCGGCGCGGACCGGCACCAAGGCCGCGTTGCACTACTGCCTGAACGTGCCCGCCGGGGGCGAGGTCTCGGTGGACTTGCAACTGTCGCCGCGCGACGGTGCGGAGCCCGTCGCGTTCGGCGATGCCTTCCAGCGCGAGCTCGACCGGGCCCGCGAAGAGGCGGATGCCTTCTATGCGTCGATCGCCCCGCCTCAGGCGACGCCCGCGGAGCTGGCCGTGATCCGGCAGGGCTACGCCGGCCTGCTCTGGACGAAGCAGTTCTATTACTATGTCGTCGACCGCTGGCTCGAGGGCGATCCGGCGACGCCGCCTCCGCCGGTCGGGCGCAAGGAGGGGCGCAACCGCGACTGGCGGCACCTTTACAGCCGGGACATCCTCTCGATGCCCGACAAATGGGAGTACCCGTGGTTCGCCGCGTGGGACACCGCCTTCCACATGATCCCGATGGCGCGCATCGACGCCGCCTTCGCCAAACACCAGCTCACGCTGTTCCTCCGCGAGTGGTATCTTCATCCCAACGGGCAGATCCCCGCCTACGAGTTCGCCTTCGGCGACGTGAATCCGCCCGTGCACGCCTGGGCGGCGTGGCGTGTCTACCAGATCGACGCGTCGGTCAACGGGAGGCCGGACCGCGCCTTTCTCGAGGGCATCTTTCAGAAGCTCCTGCTTAACTTCACCTGGTGGGTGAACCGCAAGGACGCCGACGGGCGCAATCTTTTCTCCGGTGGTTTCCTCGGGCTCGACAACATCGGCGTCTTCGACCGCGGGCAGCCGATTCCTGGCGGCGGCCACCTCCGCCAGGCCGACGGGACGGCCTGGATGGCGTTCTATGCCGGCACGATGCTCGCCATGGCGCTGGAGCTTGCCTGGGAGGACGACCGCCCCCGGCCGGCCTACGCCGACATGGCGTCGAAGTTCTTCGAGCACTTCATCCAGATCGTCGATGCGATGAACACCGCGGGCGGGACCGGTCTCTGGGACGAGACGGACGGATTCTATCATGACCAGATCGACTACGGCACCCACGCGGTGCCGTTGAAGACGCGCTCGCTCGTCGGTCTGCTCCCGCTCATCGCCGTCGACGTGCTCGACCGCGATCGCATCGACCGTCTGCCCGGTTTCAAGAAGCGCTACGAATGGTTTCTCGAGCACCGGAAGGACCTCGCGCGGCACATCACGTATTGCGCGGAGGACTGCGACCTCGGGCATCGCAAGACGCTGCTCGCCGTGCCCTCGCGCGAACGGCTCGTGCGGTTGCTCGCTTCGTTGCTGGACGAGAACGAATTCCTTTCGCCGTACGGCCTGCGCAGCGTCTCCAAGCGCCACGAGGCCGAGCCGTACGAGTTTCGCGGCAACGGCGACACCCTCCGGCTCGAGTACACGCCGGGGGAGAGCAACACCCACCTGTTCGGGGGCAATTCCAACTGGCGCGGGCCGATCTGGTTTCCGATCAACTACCTCCTGATCGAGGCGCTCGAACGTTACCACGACTACTACGGCGACTCGCTCAAGGTCGAGTTGCCCACGGGGTCGGGCCGGTACGCCAACCTGAAACAGGTCGCCGGCGAGTTGTCCTCGCGGCTCGGCCGTTTGTTCCTGCCCGGCGCGGATGGACGCCGCCCGTTACACGGCGAGTGCCGTCTTCACGCCGAGGACCCGCATTTCCGCGACCTCGTCCTGTTCTACGAACACTTCCACGGCGACAACGGCCGCGGTCTCGGCGCAAGCCACCAGACGGGCTGGACCGCCCTCGTGGTCACCTGCCTCGAGGATCAGGCGCGCTGGGCGTGAGGCGCGCGGGGCCGGATGCGTGTAGTACACCTGAGGGTCGATTGGGACGTAGGAGCGGCTTTATGCCGCGATGGCAGGCGGACGGCGTTCATCGCGGCATAAAGCCGCTCCTGCGCGGTCATGGCACTACGCTACGTCTCCGCTGACGCCACGGGATGCCTCAACGCGCCGGCAGGGCGAAGGCGACGTAGGCGTCGCCGGACTTCGTGCCCATCTTGCCACCGCCGCAGGCGATGACGACGTACTGACGGCCGCCAACCTCGTAGGTCGCAGGGGTGGCGTAGCCGCCGGCGGGGAGGGTGGTCTCCCAGAGCTTCTCGCCTGTGCGGACGTCGAAGGCGCGGAACTTCTCGTCCTTGGTCGCGGCGATGAAGAGCAGGCCGCCGGCCGTCACGACCGGACCGCCGTAATTCTCCACGCCCGTGGGCGGCAGGCCCTGCGCCGTCAGCTCGGGCAGCTCGCCGAGCGGCACGCGCCAGAGGTAGTCGCCGGTGTTGAGGTCGATCGCATTGAGCGTGCCCCAGGGCGGTTTGACGGCGGGGTAGCCGTCCGGATCGAGAAACCGGTTGTATCCGGTGGTCACATACGCGGTGGCGTCCGTCCGGGCGGTCTCCGTCACCCCGGCGTGCTCGACCCGCGACACCGCCGGCGCTTCCTGGCGGCCCGGGTTCATGAGGTAGTCGGTCAGTGCCCGCTTGCCCTCGTCGGGGATGAAGTTGAAGGAGGGCATCATGCCCTTGCCGGTGCGGATAAAGGCGAGGACCTGGTCCGCGGTCAGGCGCGAGGCGACGTCGTCGAGACGCGGGATGTTCGCGGCGGCGTTGCCCTGGAGCTCGGGACCGTGGCAGGACATGCAGAGCTGCGTGTAGAGCGAGCGGCCGGTCGACGCCGAGCCGGAGAGCACGTTGGTCGGCACCATCTGGAGAATCCAGGCCATCTCGTTGCTGTTGATGTAGAGCACGCCGTTCGGATCCACGGCCGGTCCGCCCCATTCGGCGCCGCCGTCAAAGCCCGGGAAGATGACGGTGCCCTGTTCGCTGGGCGGGTCCCAGGGTCGGTGCGGGCGCACGTCGCGCAGGCGTTGGAGGACGGCGGCGTGGGCCGCCGGCGTGCGGTCTGTCACGAGCTCCTCGTTGAAGACCTGACGGGCGAAGGGAGCGGGCGCGAGCGGGCGGGGCTGGGTGGGCCAGGCCTGTTCGCCCGGCAGGTCGGAGGCAGGGGCGTCGACCTCCTCCCACGGGAAGAGGGATTCGCCGGTCTCGCGGTCGAAGACCCAGACATAGCCATCCTTCAGGACCTGGGCGACGGCAGCGATGCGTCGGCCGTCGCGCACGACTTCGCAGAGCACGGGGGCGGCGGGCGGGTCGCGGTCCCAAAGGTCGTGGCGCACGAATTGGAAGTGCCAGCGGCGTTCGCCGGTGGCGGCGTCGAGGGCGAGCAGCGAGTTGGCGAAGAGGTTCTCGCCGTGGCGGTCGGCGCCGTAGAAGTCGAAGGCGGCGGAGCCGGTGGGCACGAAGACGAGGCCGCGTTCGCGGTCGATGGCCATGCCCGCCCAGTTGTTGGCGCCGCCGGAACGTTTCCAGGCGTCGGCGGGCCAGGTTTCGTGGCCGAACTGCCCCGGGTGGGGAATGGTGTGGAAGATCCAGCGGCGCTGGCCGGTGCGCACGTCGAAGGCGCGGATGTGGCCGGGCAGGGAAGGCGCCGGCCCCTCGCCGACGCGCATGCCGAGGATGAGCAGGTCGCGGTAGATCACACCGGGCGTGTTGGCCGCCAGATAGCGGCCCTCCACGGAGGCGTCGTCCACGTCGAGCTGCCGGAGCAGGTCGACGCGGCCGTTGTCGCCGAAGGTTGGATACGGTTTTCCGGTGGCCGGATCGAGCGCGAAAAGGAAGGGGCCGGCGGTGCAGAGCAGGCGGCGCTCGTCGCCCTCCTGCCACCAGGTGAGGCCGCGGTTGACACCTGAAAGCGTGGTGCGTCCGGTGGCGGCGGCGGGGTCGAAGGTCCAGAGCTCGCGGCCGGTGGCGGCGTCGAGTGCGAAGATGCGCAGGTCGGGTGAGGCGCCGTAGAGCACGCCGTCGATGACCAGCGGGTTGGTCTGGATCTGGGAGCGGTTGTTGGCCGCGGCCCCGCCGGTCCAGTAGGTCCAGGCGACCTCGAGGCGGGCGACGTTGTCCCGGTCGATCTGCGCGAGCGTAGAGTAGTGGGAGCCGGCCGGATCGCCGAGGTAGGTGTCCCAGTTGGCGCCGGCGGAGGCGTGGGCGGAGGGGGTAAGGACGAGCGTGAAGGCAAGAGCGGGGAGGAGGCGCATGGGGAGGGGGCTTTAGCGGCGGAGATCGGTCGGATCGGTCGGATCCGACCGATCTGTCTGTCGCGCCAAACGCGCGACAGAGTGAATGGAAGGAGAACGAGAATGATTTCGATTACGAGAACGAGAGTGGCGTTGGAAGCGACGAAAAGGGTGCACGGCATGCGCGGGCTTGACCGGGAGGACGTTCGCCGAACAGCTTCGGGGGATACCCTTTCGTTCCCGACCCCAGTCTTCAACCCCTCCGGCCCATGATCGCTTTCCGCCTGTCGCTGATGATGTTTCTGCAGTTCTTCGTCTGGGGGGCGTGGTTCGTGACGATCGGCGTCTACCTGCGGCAGGGGGTCGGCTTCGAGGCGGGCATCGGCACGGCGTATTCCGTCGGACCGGTGGCGGCAATGATCGCGCCCGTGTTTCTCGGTTTGGTTGCGGACCGTCTGTTTCCCACCCAGGTCGTGCTCGGCGTGCTCCACCTCGTCGGTGCGGTGCTGATGTGGCTCGTGCCGTGGGCGGTGCAGCAGGAACTGGCAGGCCACTCGGGCTGGTTCTTCTGGGTGTTGCTCGGCTACATGCTCTGCTACATGCCGACGCTCGGGCTCACCAACACGCTCGCCATGCGCAATGTGCGCAATTCCGAGCGCGAGTTCCCCATTATCCGCGTCTTCGGCACGATCGGATGGATCGTCGCAGGTTTTGTGGTGGGGACGGTGCTCAAGGCCGACGCGACCGCGCTCCCGCTCCAGGTGGCGGCGGGGGCCAGCCTCGTGCTCGGTTTGTACTCTTTCTTCCTGCCGCACACGCCTCCGCTCAAGGATCAGCAGCCGATGCGGCTCTCGCAGGTGCTCGGGCTCGAGGCGCTCGGCATGCTGCGCGACCGCAATTTCCTGATCTTCGCGATCGCCTCCCTGCTCATCTGCGTGCCGCTGCAGGCCTACTACGCCTACGCCGCGACGTTCGTCACCGACGTCGGCTTCGCCTCGGCGGCCGGGGTGATGTTCTGGGGTCAGGTTTCTGAAATCTTCTTCATGCTGATCATCCCGCTGCTCTTCCGCCGTCTCGGCGTGAAGTGGATGCTCGCGATCGGCATGGCCTGCTGGGTGCTGCGCTACGTGCTCTTCGCGACCGGCGCGCCCGACTCCGTGCGCCTGATGATCCTGCTCGGCATTCTGCTCCACGGCATCTGCTACGATTTCTTCTTCGTGACCGGCCAGATCTACACCGACCAGAAGGCGCCCCCGGCGATCCGCGGTCAGGCGCAGGGCCTGCTGGTGCTGCTCACGCAAGGGGTGGGCATGTACGGCGGCGCGGTGCTCAACAACGCCCTGTTCGGGCGGACGGTCACCGGCGGGGCCGAGGTACTCCGTCAGTGGGCGTCGTTCTGGTGGTTGCCTGCGGCGATGGCCGGAGGCATCCTCGTGCTCTTCACCCTATTCTTCCGCGACGAACGCACGCGTTGAGTGCGCATTCTTCGGTCAACCGTTACTTTCACGCCATGTCCCATCGTCTCCGCTCCCTCCTCCTCGCCGCCGCGCTCTGCGTGCCGGTCTACGCTTCCGACGCGGCGCGTCAGCCGCTTTCCGAACAACTAGGCCTGCAGCTTTACAGCATCCGGGCGAGCTTTTCGCAGGATCCCTTCGCCACGATGGATCTGGTTGCAAAGTACGGGATCAAGGAAGTCGAGACTGCCGGCACGGCCAACATGGCGCCCGAGGCGTTCCGCGCCGAGCTGGAGAAGCGAGGCCTGCGCATCGCCGCCTCGCACGTGCAGTACAACGCGCTGCGCGACAACTTCGACAAGGTCCTTGCCGAGTTGAAGGCCCTCGGGGCGCCGTACGCGGTCGTGCCGTGGATCCCGCACGAGGGACAGTTCGACCATGCGGCGGCGGAGAAGGCGGCGGCGGACTTCGCTCGCTGGGGCGAGGCCCTGGCCCCGCACGGCATCAAGTTTGCGTATCACCCGCACGGTTACGAGTTCGGCGGCGGGAAGATGGGCGACGACTCGCCCTTCGACCGCATGGCGCGCATCACGGCTGGCAAGAACGTGTACTTCGAAATGGACGTCTTCTGGGTCGTGCACGGCGGCGCCGACCCGCTCGCCCTGCTCGAAAAGTACCGCGGACGCTGGATGGGCTTTCACGTGAAGGACATCCGGCGCGGTGCGCCGATCGGGCTCACCAACGGCCGGGCGCCCGCCGAGGACAAAGTCATCGTGGGAACCGGTCAGGTGGACTGGCCCGCACTCCTCCGCGCGGCCCGCGCGCAGGGGGTGCGGCACTTCTTCCTCGAGGACGAATCGACCGACCCGCTGAAGAACATCCCGCTCAGCCTCGTCTACCTGCGCGCGCTGCAGCTTTGAGCGGTGTGCGGCCGGACGGGCGAGCAGCCCGCATCCATCGCCAGCCCGGACGTGGCGTTTCGCAAGGATTGCGCAGAAGCGGCTTTACGCCGCGATGAACACTGTCCGTCGGCCATCGCGGCGTAAAGCCGCTCCTACGTCCATACCTTTAGCCCGGTGAACAATGCCGGCTAGGGTTTGCGGAACAGGTAATGGCTCACGAGCCATTCCTGGCCGTTGCGGTAGCCCCAAAGTTCGGCGCAGGACATGTAGAAGGTCCGCCAATACGACCACCACTTGGTGACCTGGTCGGGACCGTAGGTGTCGGCGAAGAGCGGGAGGATCTCGTCGCGGTGCCGGTCCATGTTCTCCAGCCAGTGTTCGGCGGTCTTCTGGTAGTGGGTGCCGTCGATCTTCCAGTCGGCGACGAGCTTCAGGTCGTCCTGGAACCGCGTGAGCAGGCGGTGGGAGGGCATCTGGCCGCCGGTGAAGAAGTGCCGGGCCATCCAGTCGGAGGCGTCGCGGGCCACGAAGTGGTACGAGAAGCGCGCATGGGTGAAGATGTGCACGAAGAGCAGGCCCTCTGGCTTGAGCCAGCGGGCGATGTTCGCGAAGAGGAGCTGGTAGTTCTTCAGGTGCTCGAACATCTCGACGGAAACGATGCGGTCGAAGGCGTCGGGGGCGAGTTCGAGCCGGTTGATGTCGCAGGTGAGGATGCGCAGGTTGCGCAGGCCGCGCTTGCGGGCCTCGCCCTCGATGTATTCGCGCTGTGTCCGCGAGTTGGATACACCGGTGATGCGGGAGCGCGGGTACTTCGCCGCGAGGTACAGGGAGAGCGAGCCCCAGCCGCAGCCGAGCTCGAGGATCTCCTGGCCGTCGGCGAGGCGGGCGCGTTCGGTGTAGAGGGCGAGCATGGCGTCCTCGGCCTCGTCGAGGCTCTCGTCGCCCCGGGCGTAGAGGCAGCCGGAGTATTTCAGGTTCTTCCCGAGGCAGTACTGGTAGAATGGGGTCGGTACCTCGTAGTGCTGCTCGTTCGCCGCCTGGGTCTGCTCGGCGAGGGGGCGGGTCTTCAGGTCGGCGACGTAGGCGTCCTCGTCGTAGCGCGCGGCCTCCTCGCGCAGGCGCTGGGCGAGCAGGCGGCGGATGCCGAGGCGCACGAGGGTGTCGGGAAGCAGGTCTTTTTCGAGCAGGGTGTCGATCATCGCGGGACGGAAGGAAAGGAGGGACGCATTCGGTCGGGGGAACGAAGGCGCAGGCGGGGGGAACGGTCAGCGGGGTGCGCGCTTGGGCGGGAGCGGGAAGAAGGCGCTGGTGGTCTGCTGGTAGCGCCGGTAGGCCTCGCCCTTGCTGCGCACGGCCTGTTCCTCGGTGAGCGGGATCCCGGTGACGCGCAGGAGGAGGTGGAGGATGATCGCGGGCGAGAGCAGGCCGAGCCAGCCCCATGGCGAGGCGAGGGCGAAGAAGGCGTAGCCGACCCAGACCATCCATTCGAAGAAGTAGTTGGGGTGACGGCTGAAGGCCCAGAGGCCGCGGTCGCACACACGGCCGCGGTTGGCGGGGTCGGCCTTGAAGGCGCGGAGTTGTCCGTCGGCGAGAGCCTCGCCGGTCAGGGCGACGAGCCAGACGGCCACGCCGATGATCTCCAGGAGTTGGAGCTGCGGGGCCGGGTTGCTCGCGGCGAGCAGGAAGGGGAGGCCGAGGACGACGACCGAGACGGCCTGCATCTGGAAAAAGCCGAACATCTTCGGGGCAAAGTTGGCGGACCAATCGCGCCGCAGCTGCTGGTAACGTCCATCCTCCTCCGGGTGATGGCCCATCACCCGCCGGTACAGGTGGGTGCCGAGGCGCAGGCTCCAGAGCGTGACCATGGCACCGACCAGGGCGCGCCGCAGCGTCCAACCCGTCGCGGCGAAGGCGTAGAAGAGCGCGAGGGCGGCGAAGGCGTAGGACCAGGCGACGTCGACGATGCCGTAGTTGTCGATCCGCTTCGCCACGAGATAGACGAGCGCAAAGGCCAGGCAAAGCGCGAACGTGGCGACGAGGGCGAGGAGGAGGGGACTCATGCGGAGGCGGCGGGACGGGCGCGCAGACGCGCCAGTTTCCTGATTACGGGCCGGACCGGGAAATAGATGCCCGCGAGCAGGAGCGGGGCCGTGAGGATCCAGGCCGAGAAGGCGTGCACGCCGGCCCAGCCGAAGCGCTCGAGGAACTCGAGGACGGAGGCGTCGCGGAAGGTGGTGAGGACGTCGCCGATCGTGAAACGGTCCTCGGTGGCGCCCCAAAGACGTTCGCCGAGGCGGACATAGACAAGGATCATGACGACCTGCACGGGGCCGAGCACCTGGTTGAGCGTGTGGAGCAACGGTTGGTTGAGCCGCAGCCAGAGGCCCACGCCGAGGTTGAGCACGGTCGTGAAGCCGAAGAACGGAAAAATCGAGCAAAGGGTGCCGACGGCGAGCGTGGCGGCGATACGGTCGGGGGTGATGCCCTGGGTGAGCAGCGCGACGATGGGGTCGCGCACGCGGCGCTGCCAGAAGGTCCGCCGGGGCGCGGAGGCGTCGGCGGGCGGCGGGGCCGCAGGAACGGGCGGGGAGGACATCACTCTGAGAAGATGCCCGTGCCGAGCAGGTAGGCAACCGCGCCGAGCGCGAGGAAGACGACGGGCAGGGCGAGATGGCCGGGGCGCCGTTCGGTGAAGACCGGCCCGAGGCCGTCGGCCTCCTTCACGCGGAAGAGTTCGCGCAGCATGTAGGTGGCCATGGCGAAGTTGCCCCAGAGCAGGAGCACGACAAGCCAGAGGATGCGGGCGGCGAGGCGCTGCTCCTTCCAGGCGACCCAGACGTAGAAGGTGAGAAACGCAAAGTAGGCGTCGAAGAGCGTGACCTGGAACCACGGGTTGCCGGTGACCTCCGGCGGGATGTCGAAGAGCGCCTGCGCCAGGCTCGCGCGCACCGTCCCCCACGTCATGACAGCGAGGATAACGATGAAGAGGAGGCGGAGGAAGAGGATCATGGGAAACGTTTGGGAATTTTGCAGCCACGGCTGTCCTCAGCCGTGGGCTTGGGTGACCTGGGCCGACTGCAGCGCCGACCACGCGAGGTCGGCTGGGGACGCCGCTACGGGTTTAGTCCGCATTTTTCGCCAGAGGGAAGGAGGGGAGGCAGGAGCGGCTTTACGCCGCGATGGCTGGCGGACGGCGTTCATCGCGGCGTAAAGCCGCTTCTACGCAATCCTTGCTGCGAGTCAGAGGGCGAGGTTGTTGGCGCGCGAGTGGAGCGTGTGCACGACGGAGATGTTGCGCATGGCGAAGGCCGCCTCGCAGTAGCTCAGGTAGTAGTTCCACTTGCGGATGAAGCGCTCGTCGAAGCCGAGGGCCTGCACGTCGTCGAGGCGTTGGTTGAAGGCCTCGCGCCAGAGCCGGAGCGTGCGGGCATAGTCGTGGCCGAGGTCGGACATCTGGTGCAGGACGAAACCGCCGGCGCGGCTGAGGTGGTGGTTGACGCGGTTGAGCGAGAGGAGAAGCGACCCCGGGAAAATGTGCTTCTGGATGAAATCGACGCCGCGACGGAACTGGTCGTAGCGGTCGTCGGGGCAGGTGATGAACTGCAACGCGAGCAGTCCGTCGGGCTTGAGCACACGGTCGAGCGTGCGGCAGAAGGCAGGGAGGTAGTCGTGGCCGATCGCCTCCATCATCTCGATGGAGACGATCTTGTCGAAGCGCCCCTCGACCTCGCGGTAGTCCTGGAAGCGGACCTCGATGCGGTCGGCGAGTCCGGCCTCGGCGACGCGCCGTTGCGCGAGTTCGAGTTGCTGGCGGGAGATGGTGAGCGTTGTGACGCGGCAGCCGTAGGTGCGGGCCGCGTGCAGCGACCAGCCGCCCCAGCCGGTGCCGATCTCGAGCACGTGGTCGTCGGGCGTGAGGCGCAGGCTGCGGCACAGGGCGTCGTTCTTTTCGCGCTGGGCCTCCTCGAGCGTCTGGGCGGGATGCGCCCACTTTGCGGACGAGTACATCATCGACGGATCGAGGAAGAGGGAGAAGAACTCGTTGGAGAGATCGTAGTGCGCGCCGATGTTGCGGCGGGCGTTGGCCGGGGAGTTGAAGCGCACCAGGTGTCCGAGCCGGTTGGTGAAGCGCAGGAGGTTGAGCGCCCAGGTGCGGGCCCCGCGGCGGGTCGAGCCGGAGAGGGTGGGGGCGTTCTCGAGGTTGTGCAGGAACCAGGCGACGAGCGCGGTGAGGTCGGGCGTGTCCCAGTCGCCGTCGAGGTAGGATTCGGCGAAGCCGATGTCGCCGGAGAGGACGCACTTTCGGAAGAAGGCCTCGCGGCGCACGCGCAGGTGGGCCTCCATGGGGATGCCGAGGGCGAGGGACTTGCCGACGGCGTCGGCGTGGGCCCCGAAGTCGACCGCTCCGCCCTCGGGCATTTCCATGCGCAGGTGTCCGCGCTGCATGTCGGCGAAGGCCTGGAGCAGGGCGCTGCGGTAGAAGGACGGGCGGGACTGGGCGACGAAGGTGCCGGCGTTGGCCGTGGTGGTCTCGGGAAGGCGGCTCATGCGGAATCGGAAAGGCGGGCGTGGGCGATGGAGGGGTGCGGGCGGTAGAGGTCGCGCTGGTCGGCGGCGCGTGCCGCCTTGCGGAACCACGGCACGCGCTTGAGGTAGAGACGCAAGGCGTGCCAGTGGATCAGGGCGATGACTTTGACGGTGAGAAAAGGATATTTCAGCGAGAACCACGCCAGGGTGCGGTCGTCGAGCGGGCGGGCGGGGCCGGCGAGGGTGCTCGTGAGGGTGCGTTCCCCGCCGGCGTAGTCGTCGATCTGCACGCCGAGCCTCGCGGTGGGCGGACGCAGGGCGAAGTCGAAGGCCACGTCGACGTCGGAGAACGGTGACACGTAGAAATGCTTGGGCAGACGAAGCCGGAAGACCGGCCCGCGGTCATCGGCGGACAGGGTGTCGGGGCCGAGCACGTAGGCCTTCATTTCGCGGAAGGTGTTCGTCACCTCGGCGATGGCGGCAACCGGCGCTCCGGCCCGATCGCGGCAGAAATAGAAGGAGACGGGATTGAACTGGTAGCCGGCGATCCGCGGCAAGGTGACGAGTTCGACGCGGCCGTCGTTCGCGAACGGGATGCCGTGGGCGGCGAGCAAGGCGATCACGCGGTCCTTGAGGCGGGAAGGGCTGGTCGGGCCGGCGGTCTCCTCCGGGTGCGACGGGTTGTGGAGCGGTTCGGACGAAGGCAGGTAGTCGCACTCGCGAAAGCCGAAGAGGTTGCGTCCGTTGACGGAAAACAGGCGGAGGCGGCGGTCGATGGCGTCCAGCTCGTCGAGGTCGAGCGCGAGCATGAAGAGCCGGTAGAGGAAACGGTGCGGAGAGGGAACAAACCGCGCGTGCATGACGTGGCACTCATAGAGGCGGGAGTTCATGCGGGTTACGGTTTCCAAGGTGCCAGAAAGGGGAAGGTTGTGCGATAGCGAGGCATCCGCAAACGAAGCGGAGCGTTCTTCCCAGAGGAAACGTTTCGGGGTGGCGCCGGGATGCACCGAAGTTTAGGCCCCGGGCGAGGTCCGTTTGCGATAACGCGCTCGCGACCCGACCGCCGATGTTCGCATTACGAACATCGGCGGGTGGTCGCTCAGGACCACGGGTCGCGGTCGAGCAGGAGCTGGCTGAGGTTTACGGCGCTCAGGAAAGCGTCTTCGTGGAAGCCGTAGCGGAAATAGCTGCCGGCGAAGTAGGTCTCGGTGGTGCCGCGGGCGGCGGCGTTCAGGGCGGGCAGTTCCTTTTGGGCACGGAGGGCGCCGAGACTGAAGAGGGGGTGGTCGTAGGCGAGGGTCTTGACGACCTTGGCGGGGTCGATGCGTTCGGCGCCGTTGATGGAGACGAAGTAGCTCTCGCGGTCGCTCACGCCCTGCAGGGAGTTCATCCAGTAGTGGGTGGCCGGGCTGGTGCGGCCGTCGGAGCCGCGCGCGAGCTGGTAGTTCCAGCTCGACCAGGCGCGCCGGGTGCGCGGCATCACGGAGGTGTCGGTGTGGAGGGTGGCGACGTTCGGCTGGTACCGGAACTCGCCGAGCAGGCGGGCCTCGTTGGCGGTCGGGACGGCCAGCAGGCGCAGGGCCTGGTCGCCGTGCGTGGCGAGGATGACGCGGTCGAACTCAAGGCGTTGTCCCGATTCCGTGGATACAACGACGCGGCGGTTGGCGCGGATGATGCGGTCGACGCGGTCGCCCTGGCGGATGCGGTCGCGCCACGGGGCGGTGAGGCGCTTCACGTACTCGCGGGCGCCGCCGTCGACGGTCCACCAGGGGTGCTGCGTGTGCAGGCCGAGGAAGCCGTGGTTGTGGAAGAAGCGCAGGAGGGAGGCGGCGGGGAACGTGAGCATGAGCTCGGGCGGGGTGCTCCAGACGGCGGAGCTCATCGGCACGAGGTAGAGGTTGAAGAAGTCCTCGCCGTACCCCCGTCGGCGCACGTAGTCCCCGAGCGATTCCCCGGCGGTGCGCGGGTCCTCGAGGGCGGCGACGGCCTCCTTGTTGAAGCGGTTGACCGCGGAGAGCATGCGCAGGAAGCGCAGGTTGAAGAGATTCCGGCGCTGGGCGAAGACGTGGTTGAGGGAGGAACCGCACCATTCGAGTCCGGTGGCGTCGTCGCGGACGGCGAAGGACATCGAAGTCGGTTTCACGGGAACCTGCAGCTGGTCGAAGAGGCGGCAGAGGTGCGGGTAGGTGACCCGGTTGAAGACCATGAAGCCGGTGTCGATCGGCACAGGGCGGCCCGTACCTGGCTCGATGGCGTCGACCGTGTTCGTGTGTCCGCCGACGTAACCGTTCTGCTCGAAGACGGTGATTTCGTGCTGGCGGTGGAGAAAGTGGGCACAGCCGAGACCGGCGATGCCGCTGCCGACGATGGCGATGCGCATGAGGGGAGGATCGGACGATGGGAGGGACGCTTAGCCGGCGAGATTCACCAAATGAAGGGTGTGGAGGTAGGAGCGGCTTTACGCCGCGATGGCGAGTGGACGGTGTTCATCGCGGCGTAAAGCCGCTCCTACTTGGTCGTTGCGAAGGCTTCGTCTGTGCTGGTGAGACATGGGTCAGGGAAGGTACGATTCGGCCGTCGTCCGGGATGCGCGCAAAAAGAAAGCCGCCCGGCGATGGGCGGCTTGGGGGGCGAGGGAAGATCGGTCAGATCGGACCGATCCGACGGATCCGACTGCCTCAGGCCTTGGGCTCGGACGCCGGGGGGACGGCGGGCTTCGGAGCGTTGAGCTCTTCGGCGAGTTCGGTGACGTCCTTGTGGACGGCCGGACCTTCGGCTTTTTGAGGGACGTTGGCCTGGGCGGCGGCGGCGGTGGCGACGGCCAGGGCGGCGGCGGCCGGGACGACCTTGCGCAGGGAGGAAAACTCCGGGTGAACGTGGGCGGCGCGCTGGGCGGCGGCGACGGAGCGGTGGTGCTCGGCGTGCATGCCCTCCTCGAGGATGGACTTCGGCACGGGCTTGAGGCCCCAGATGAAACCGGTCCAGGAAAGGAACTTGAGCCCGTAGTAGGTCGGATCGATCTCCCACCAGTAGAAACCGTTGCGCGTGGCGCTCTGGTAGCGGTGGTGGTTGTTGTGCCAGCCCTCGCCGAGGGTGATGATCGCGAGGATGAAGCTGTTGCGGGAGTCGTCCTCGGTCTTGAAGCGGCGCTTGCCCATGAGGTGGGCCATGGAGTTGATGCAGGCGGTGCCGTGGAAAAGGGCGGTGGTGCTGATGAAGAAGGCCCAGACGAGCATCTGCGGGCCGTTCGTTCCGAGGCCCGGGGCGAAGCGTTCGAGGGCGACGCCGAGGCCGAAGATCGAAATCGCGAACACGAGGGGCACGACCATGTCGAAGCGGTTGAGCCAGACGAGCTCGGGGAACTTCGCGAGGTCCTTCACCTTGGAGTAGTCGGTGGGGAAGTTGCGGCGGCTGGTGATCCAGCCGATGTGCGACCACCAGAAGCCATGCACGTGCGGCGAATGGGCGTCCTCGGGATCGTCGGAATGCTGGTGATGGTGGCGGTGATGGTAGGCCCACCAGAGGGAGCCGCGCTGGACGGTGGTGCCGGCCCAGAGGGCGAGCAGGAACTGGCCGAAGCGGCTCGTGCTGTAAGTCTTGTGGGAGAAATAGCGGTGATGAATGCCGGTGACGGCAAACATGCGCAGGAAGTAGAGCGCGACGGCGCTCCACACGGCGAAGGAACTGACACCCGTCCAGATGACGCCGAGACAGCCGACATGGAGCACCACGAACGGCATGACGCGCACCCAGTCGACCCGGTCGGGCTCGGCGCGCATTTTTTCGGCCCCATCAGGGCAATAATCAGAATCGATCCACTGGGTAACGGCGGTCAGCGCGCGACGGAATGGCGAGGGTGAGGAGGAATCGGAAGCAGACACAATATTCAGAGTTTCGGACTTAGCTACGAAGGCACGGTCGGCGGAAGTCGCAAGCAGGGATTCGGCACAATTCCGTCAAAGGATGCGCATATCGTGCTGCAAGCGATGGGCGGGTGGCGCGGTTGGGCGGGAGAGAAGGGGCGGATTGCGTTCACATCCGCCGCCAGACGACGCCGAGCAACGATACGAGCATGCCGATGCGAATGGCGCCTTCGACGGTGAGCACGACGAGCACCCATTTGAGGCTGCAGGCGCGGCGCAGGCCGTACCCGAGCACGGTGACGGCGAGCAGGCAAAGGAGCTGGGCGCGGGCGAAGCCGGTGGCGAGCATGGCCAGCGTCCAGAAGGCGTAGGCGACGATCGCGAGGGTCCAGAAGGCCGCGACGCCCTCGCGCGGCCCGAGATCGCGCGGGTCGCCGGCGCGGGCGATCTGTTTCACGCCGAGGTAGCGTTCGGCGGTCACGAGCTGCCAGCCCTCGAAGAGGAGGAAGAGCGGGGCGAGGTAGGCAAGGAGGGGTATCATCCCAATCTTTCTCTTAACTCTTACTCTTTCTCTTCCGTCCGACGGCCAGCCCGCCCGTATTCAAACTCTCGCGACAAAAGCCGGCGGGCAGGAACCATGGGAACCAGGTTCGGAACGGAGCGGCGACGCTCCTGTCGCCGGCCTTGGTGCGGGACGGGCGGACGCTAGACCCTCCGGCCGACGGATCCGGCGGCAGGAGTGCCGCCGCTCCTGACCAGGCCTGCGGACACGTAAGGCGGTGGCGCATCGTTTACCGGCCGGCCTTGAGGGCGGCGGCGGCGGAGCGCAGGGCGGCGTTGGCGCCGCCACCGTCGGAGCCGAGGGCCATCACGGTGTAACCGAGTTCGCGCCACGGGGCGACGTTGGAAGGGTCGAGGGCGAGGATGCCGGCGGCCTTGCCGGCGCGCTTGGCGGCGGTCGCGACGCGTCGGAGGAGGTCGACGAAGACCGGGTTGCGGTAGTCGCCGCTGATCCCGTAGTTGGTCGAGAGGTCGAGCGGGCCGACGAAGAGAACGTCGGCCCCGTCGACGGCGGCGATGGCGTCGAGGTGGTCCATTGCCTCGCGCGTCTCGATCTGCACCATGGTGACGAGCCACTCGTGGGCGTGGGCCAGGGCGTCGTCGAAGCGGCCGCCGAAGGCGCAGGAACGGTTCATCTTCGAAACGCCGCGGACGCCGCGGGGCGGGTAGCGCAGGGCGGCGAGGGCGGCGCGGGCTTCGTCGGCGTTGTTGACGTAGGGCACCATGATGCCGTCGGCGCCGGCGTCGAGGGTGCGTTTGAAGCGCGGGGCCTCGTTGGCCGCGATGCGCACGATGGCGGAGGCCGGCGTCGCCGAGACGGCCTGAAGTTGGTGGAGCAGGGTGGTTTCGTCGCCCGGGCCGTGTTCGTGGTCGAGCAGCACCCAGTCGAAGCCGGCCTGGCCGGCCATTTCCGCGGTGAGGGAGGAGCCGAGGTTGAGAAAGGTGCCGCCGACAAACTCGCCGGCGAGGACACGGTTGCGGAAATCGGGGGACATTTTCATGGGGGCGTGGGCAACCCCGAAGTTGGCGGGGGACTTTCGGAAGTCGAGACCGGCGCCGCGGGCGGAGGCCCAATCTTTCCCGGCCAAAAGGTTTGAGCTGGCCCTGGTGGCGCGGCTTGATCGGGATTCTCGCTTTTCACCCACCCCTCATGTCTTCGCTCCCTTCCGTCGCATTCATCGGCACTGGTGTCATGGGCCGCAGCATGGCCGGCCATCTGCTCAAGGCCGGTCATCCGCTTCACGTTTACAACCGCACCAAGGAGAAGGCCGCGGCCCTCCTCGAGGCCGGTGCGACCTGGCACGACACGGCCGGGGACGCAGCGGCGGCGGCCGACGTCGTCATCACGATCGTCGGCTTTCCGGCCGACGTGGAGGCGACCTACCTCGGCGCGAATGGCGTCGTGGCCCGCGCGAAGCCGGGCGCCCTGCTCATCGACATGACCACGTCGAGCCCGGTGCTCGCCCGGCGCATTGCCGACGCGGCGGCGGCCCGGGGGCTGGAGGCGCTGGATGCGCCCGTCTCCGGCGGCGACATCGGCGCCCGGGAGGCGCGGTTGGTCATCATGGTGGGCGGGAGCGAGGCGGCCTTTGCGCGGGCGAAGCCGATCTTCGAACTGATGGGCAAGAACATCGCGCGGCTCGGGCCGGCGGGGGCGGGCCAGCATTGCAAGATGGCCAATCAGATCGCCGTTGCCGTGGGTATGGTGTCGTGGTGCGAAGGCCTTGTGTACGCGCGGAAGGCGGGCCTCGATCCCGCGGCGGTGCACGCGAGCATCAGCGGCGGCGCGGCAGGCAGCTGGGCCATGACCAACCTCGCGCCGCGCGCCCTCGCGGGGAATTACGATCCCGGCTTCTATGTGAAGCACCTGCTCAAGGATTTGCGCATCGCCCTCGACGCGGCGGCGGAACTCCAACTGGACCTGCCCGGCCTCGCCCTCGCGAAGCAGCTCTACGACCGCGTGGCCGCAAAGGGCTGGGAGGATTGCGGAACGCAGGCTTTGTACCGATATTACACTTCGGCTTGAGACGCGGTTCCGGGATCGGCCCCGGGTTTCGTTTCCTGTCCTCCTTCGCGTATCGCCCATGGTTTCCCGATTTCCTTTTCTCGCTTTGGCCTTCGGCCTCGCCGCGCTCTTCTGGTCCGGCTGCGCTTCGACCGCCGAAAAGCCGCCGGCCCGCATTCCCCGCGAACCGCAGCCGTCCAACTTCGAATATTTCGCCGACTACGATGCGGCGCCGCGACTGCGCTTTCACCCGCGCACGGTCTTTCCGCCCTTCCTCGTCAATCAGGGTGTGCACGGCCGTGCCACGGTGACCTTCCTCATCACCGCCCAGGGTTACGTATCCCAGACCAACGTCGACAGCGCCTCGCACGAAGCCTTTGGCGCCTCCGCCCTCAGCACGGTCGGACGCATGGTCTTCCATCCGGCCACGAAGGATGGCCGCCCGGTGCCGGTCGCGGCCCGGGTGACCTTCGTGTTCGAATACCAACCGTGAAGTGAACGCCTTGGTGCCCGTCGAGTTCTCCGCGGTGGGCCGGCTGGCGGCGCCGGCCGACAACGTCGCGATTGCCATCCGCCGCATCGAGGCGGGCACGACGGTCCGCCTGGCCACGGGCGAGGTCGTCCTCGCCCACACCGTGCTCGAAGGTCACCGCTTCGCCGTCCGCTCGATCCGCGCCGGCGAGGACCTGCGGTCCTGGGATCTTCCCTTCGGGTGCGCCACGAACGACATCGCGCCGGGAACCTACGTGTGCAACGGCACCATGCTCGACGCCCTCAAGGTGCGTGCGCTCGACATCGCGTTGCCGCCCACGCCCAACTTCGAGGACAACCGCGAACGGTTCCGTCTCGACGAGGCTGCCTTCCGTCCCGGACTCCCCGTCGAACGCGTCGTCACGCCGCGCACCTTCATGGGTTACCGCCGTCCCGGCGGCCGCGGCGTGGGCACGCGCAATTTTATCGTCATCCTCGGCACCAACGCGCGCACGGCCGCCGTCGCCCGCCTGCTCGCCGACCGTCTGCAGCCGCTGGCGCGCGTGCACCCGGGCCTCGACGGCATCGTCGCCATCGCCCACACGGAAGGCGGCGGCCCCGGCGAACCCAACAATGCCACCGAGGTCCTGCGCGCGCTCGCCGGTTTCGTGGTGCACCCCAACGTGGCCGCCGTGCTCGCGCTCGATTTCGGCGCCGAGCCGATTTCCAACGCGCGCCTGCGCGACTATCTGCGCGAGGGCGGTTACCCGCTCGACGCGGTGTCGCACGCGTTCCAGACGATCGCCGGTCCCCTGGCCGCCGCCCTCGACGCCGCCGAGCGCACCGTCCGCGGCTGGCTGCCCGCCGCCAACGCCTGCGTGCGCACGCCCGAGCCGCTCGCCGCCCTCCGTGTCGCCCTGCAGTGCGGCGGCTCCGATGCCTTCTCCGGCATCTCCGGCAACCCGCTCGCGGGCGCCCTCGTCCACGAGGTCATCCGCCACGGCGGCGCCGGCTGCCTCTGCGAGACCGACGAACTCGTCGGCGCCGAGGCCTACCTCCTGCGCAACGTGCGCGACCTCGACACCGCCCGCGCGTTGTTGCGTACGATCGACGGCTTCGAGGAGCGACTCTCGTGGCACGGCGTCACCGCCGAGGCGAACCCCTCGGCCGGCAACAAGCTGCGCGGCCTCTACAACATCGCGCTGAAATCGCTCGGCGCCGTGCACAAGAAGGACCCGCGCTCCCGTATCGAGGCCGTGCTCGACTACGCCCAGCCGTTGCGCGATCCGGGCTTCCATTTCATGAACAGCCCGGGCAACGACCTCGAGGGCATTGCCGGCCAGGTCGGTTCCGGCTGCAACCTGTTCCTCTTCGTCACGGGCAACGGTTCCATCACCAACTTCCCCTTCGTGCCCACGCTCAAGCTCACCACGACGACCCGCCGTCACGAGCTGCTGATCCACGAGATGGACATCAACGCCGGCCGCTACCTCGACGGCGAGCCGATGGAGGCGCTTGTGGCCGAGTATTTCGACCTCGTGGTCGAGACCGCCTCGGGCCGCCGTTCAAAGGGCGAACGCGCCGGGCATTCCCAGGTCTCGCTCTGGCGCGAGTGGCGCCAGACCGACCGTTCGCACCTCGAGGAGCTCCAGCGCAAGCCCGAGCCCGACGGCCGCCCGCTGCTCACGGCCGACACCGCCGGCCCGGCCCCCTCCGCGGACGCCGTGCCGTCCTTCCCGGCGTATCCGCTCGGCCATGACCGCTGGGCCGTGGAGCGGATCGGGCTCGTCCTGCCCACCAGCCTCTGCGCGACGCAGATCGCGCGCCTCGCCGCCGAGCGCCTCAACGCCTCGGGCCTCGCCGCCGCCCACGGGCTTGCCCGCTTCGGCACCCTCCTGCACACCGAGGGCTGTGGCTTCGGCGGCGAGAGCATGCACCGCCTGCTCCATCGCACCTACCGCGGCTACGCCACGCACCCCAACGTCGCCGCGACGCTCCTGCTCGAGCACGGCTGCGAAAAGGTGCCCAACGACGTCATGCGCCGCCAGTTCGAGCAGGCGGGCATCCCCCTCGACCGCTTCGGCTGGGCCAGCGTGCAGCTCGACGGCGGCATCGACAAGGCCGTCGCCCGCGTCGAGGCCTGGTTCCGCGCCGCGCTCGCCTCGCGTCCGGCCCCCGCGCCCGCCGAGACCGACCTCGGTTCGCTCTGCGTCGGCCTGCAGAGCGTCGCCCCGCTCTCCGCCCCGGTCGCCGCCGCCTTCGCCGAACTGGCGCGGCTCGTCGTCGGCGCCGGCGGCTCCGTCCTCCTGCCCGCCTCGGACCCGCTGCTGCGCGCGGCCGCCTTCGCGGACGGGCTGCTCGGCGGCCACCCGGCCCGCGCCTCGCTCGCCTACGGCCAGCCGCGGTCGCGCGCCGGTCTCCACATCGTGGATACGGAGACCTCCGACTGGTCCGAGAACCTCGCCGGCCTCGGCGGCTGCGGGGCGCACCTCTTCGTCACGGCCGTCTCCGGACACGCCCACGCCGGCCACCCGCTCCTGCCCGTGCTCCAGTTCGGCGAGTCGAAGGATCCCCGCCGCCCGCCTGCCGACGACCTCGACGGCGTGCTGCTCGACGACACCGCCGCCGCCCTCGACCTGCTCCTGGAGCGCCTGCTCGCCGTCGCCGGCCGCACCGCCGTGCCGGTCTCGTCGGCCGCCGGCCTCACCCATTTCCAGCTGACGCGCGGCCTGCTCGGGGTCTCGACGTAGCCCGCCCGGGTTCCCCGAACGGCTGCGGAGGCGCCAGGGGCATTTTCCGGCGGGCGGGGGAGCCTGGAGGATTGCCTTGAGAGGGGAGACGCGTTCTCGTCGGCGGTCCCGCGCCTGCTCCGAAGGCGTTCAACCCTCAACCTTCCGCCCCCTGCGGTTCCGTTTATGTCCGTGCCCCCGCTCACCCGTCGCCGCTTCCTCCAGCAGTCCGCCCTCGTGGCGGCGGTGCCCCTGATCCTCCCCCGCCGCGTATGGGCCCAGTCCTCCGCGCCGAGCCAGCGCTTGACGCTCGGCTGCATCGGCATGGGCAAGATGATGGGGAGCCATCTTGGCAACCTCCTCGGGCGCGACGACGTCGAGGTGGTGGCCGTCTGCGATGTGGACACCACCCGGCGCGAACACGCGCTCAACCGCGTGCAGAAGGCCTACAGCGAAGCGGCGGGCGTTTCCTACAAGGGCGTCGCCGCGTACAACGATTTCCGCGAGGTCATCGCCCGGCCCGACATCGACGCCGTGCTCATCGCCACGCCCGACCACTGGCACGCCTACATCGCGATCGCCGCCGTGGCCGCCGGCAAGGACGTCTATTGCGAGAAGCCGCTCACCTACAACATCCACGAGGCCGTCAAGCTCATGGAGGCGGTCCGCCGTCACAACCGCGTGTTCCAGACCGGCTCACAACAGCGGTCCGCGAAGGAGTTCCGCACCGCCGCCGAACTCGTGCGCAACGGCGTGCTCGGCCGCATCACGGCCGTCCACGTTTCCTTCGGCGACCCCACCGGCCCGTACCAGGAGCCGACCGAGGAGATCGAGGCCGGCCTCGACTGGGACCTGTGGTGCGGTCCCGGACCGCTCGTCGGCTACAGCCCGTACCTGAGCCCGCGCGGCGTGCACGACCACTTCCCGAAATGGCGCATGACGCGCGAATTCGGCGGCGGCATGATCACGGACTGGGGCGCGCACCACATCGACATCGCCCAGTGGGCGCTCGATGCCGACCAGAGCGGCCCCGTCGAGGTCCGCGCTCCCAAGGACTGGGAAACCGCCAAGCGCGGCGCCCAGCTCGTCTATCGCGACGGCGTCGTGCTTTCCCACGTGCGCGGCAAGGGCGCGTCGTTCTACGGCACCGAGGGCGAGGTTCACGTCAACCGCGGCAAGTTCGAGCTCATCATGGACGGCAAGGTGGTCCATCGCTTCTGGGACAGGCAGATGGATCCCGGCACGTCCATGGACCGCGCCGTCGCCCTGACCCAGCGCGAGTTCCTCGCCGACGCCAAGGTGCGGCTCTACGAGAGCTCCAGCCACTTCCAGAACTTCGTCGACTGCGTGAAGTCCCGGCAGAAGCCGATCTGCGACGTCGAGATCGGCGCCCGCTCCGTCATCGCCTGCCACCTGATGAACTTCGCCTACTACTACGGCGCCAACGTCGGCTGGAATCCCGCCCGCAACACCTTCTCCCAGGGCGGCAGCCGCAAGTGGTTGACCCGCGAGCGTTACCGCAACGGCTGGAAGGTCTGAACGCGCCCGTCCGCGGTGCCGTCGGCCACGACGCGCCCGCGGCAGGCCCGGCTCCGTCCGGCCCGCCCCCGGATGGGCGGGGCCGTCTGGGGTTTTCCCTTCATTTTCGTTCCGGCGTGCCGATTCAGGGGATGAATGAGTCCTACCCTGGCATCGCAGACGCTGGACTGGGTGGCCGCCGCCATGCGCAGCGGCCCGCCCGCGTGCCTGCCTGAAGTTGTCCGCTTGATCAGTTCGCTCTCCGCCAACTCGGTCAACGTTTCGGTCTCCGAATTGGCCGATGTCATCCAGCAGGACCCCGTCGTGCTGACCAAGGTCCTCGCCGCCGCCAACACGCTCGGCTACAATCCGAACGGCGTCCACGTGACGAGCGTCACCCAGGCGATCCACGTCATCGGCTACGAGCGCATCCGCACGCTCGCGATGTCCCTCATGCTGATGAAGCACGTCAGCGGCGGGCAGAGCGACGCCGAGCGCCAGCAGGCGGTCGCGCAGGCGCTCACCTCCGGCTGCATCGCCCAGGCAGCCGCGAAGTCCCGCATGCTCCTCGACCCCGAGCAGGCCTTCGTCTGCGCCGCCCTGCGCAACTTCGGCCGCATCGTGCTCGCCACGTATCTGACCGATGAATACCGGGCGGCCTCCGAGGTCGCCGACGCGGAGACCGACGACGAGGCCTGGCGCGCCCATTTCGGCCTCACCCCGCTCGAACTCGGCCGCGAACTGCTCAAGGCCTCCGACCTGCCCGAGGAGATCCTGGCCGCCCTGCGCGAGCTGCCCGCGGCCGCGCTCGCCGTCCTCGACACCGCGCCGTCGGCGCAGATGCTCGCCATCGCCGACTTTTCCTCGCGGCTCGCGGCCCTCGCCCTCAAGCCCGACCTCTCCGCCGCCGACTTCGCGCGCCAGGGGCGGGCCCTCGCCGCGCGCTACCAGCGCTCGCTGCCCGCCCTCGGCGACGAGATCGCCGGGCTCGTCGCCGAGGCCGAGTCGCAGTACACGTCCTTCGCGCGCACCTTCGGCCTGAAGGGCATGGCCAACCAGAGCCTCGTACGGCTGCGCCAGCGCTGTGCCGGCATCGATCCTTCCGCGAGTGTGCCCGCGCCGCGGCGTCCGGCCGCCGAGCCGGCCGTCTCCGCGCCTGCGCCCGCCGAAGCCGCGCCCGCCCCCGCGCCGGCTGCGCCGGCCGCCCCGACCTTGTCCCGGCCGCCGCTCCCGGCCGCCGGCGCCCATCCGCCCGCCCCCATCGTCGCGGGGTTCGACTGGGCCGGCGGCGCCGCCCATGTCGCCTCGCTCCTCCAGAAACCGGGCGTTTCCCGCGACGAGATCATGGTCACGATCCTCGCGATCGTCCAACGCGGCCTCGCCGCCGCCGAGGGACTGCTCTTCTCGATCCAGCCCGGCGGCGTCGGCCGGCTCACCCACGGCCGGGGCGAGGTCTTCACGGCCCTGCGCGAATCCGCCGCGATCCGCGCCGAGGAGCGCACCGTGTTCGGCGTCTGCCTGACGCGCCACGAGAACGTCTTCATTCATTGCGCCAGCGATCCGAAGATCCAGCCGTACCTGCCCGCGTGGTGGACGCGCGCCCAGGCCATCGGTTCCTTTGTGCTTCTCCCGCTCGGCGGGCCGAAGGCGACCACCGGACTCCTCCTGGCGGGTTGGCGCGACGCCCATCAGATCGTGATCGGCCAGGAGCTCAACAAGCTCATCCGGCCCCTGCTGTTCGCCGCGTCGTTGGCGGGCCGGCGGGAGTAGGGCCTCCCGGTCCTCCGGGGCAGGTCCGCACCCGCGCTTAAATAAGCGCCTTCAGCCTTGCGCGGCCGGAGGGGCCGGCCTTGCCTCGCAGCCGCCCCTCATGGATTACAACATCCTCGTCGTCGCCGGCTACTTCGCCTTCATGATCCTCATCGGGCTGATCTTTCAGCGGATGGCGAGCCGGTCGGCGAGCGACTACTTCCGCGGCGGCGGCAAGATGCTCTGGTGGATGGTGGGCGCGTCCGCCTTCATGACCCAGTTCAGCGCCTGGACCTTCACCGGCGCGGCGGGCAAGGCCTACACCGACGGCTTCGTCGTCACCGCCGTCTTCATCGGCAACTGCGTGGGCTACCTCTGCGCCTGGAAGTGGTTCGCCGCGCGCATGCGTCAGATCCGCGTGGATACGCCCACCGAGGCCATCCGCCGGCGCTTCGGCGGCGTCAACGAGCAGTTTTTCACCTGGGCGATCATCCCGCTGAGCATCCTCAACGCGGGCGTCTGGCTCAACGGGCTCGGGCTCTTCGTCAGCGCCGTGCTCGGCTTCGACATTGTGCCCACGATCTATGCGACCGGCATCGCCGTCCTGCTGGTCTCCCTCATCAGCGGGGCCTGGGGGGTGGTGGCTTCCGATTTCGTGCAGGCCCTCGTGGTCGCCATCGTTTCCGTGGCCTGCGCGATCGTCGCCCTCGCACTCGCCGGCGGCCCTGGGCCGATCGTGGCGAATTTTCCCGGCGGCTTCCTCGTCGGGCCCAACATGAACTATCCGATCCTGCTGGTCGGCTCGTTCCTGTTCTTCTGGGTGAAGCAGATCCAGAGCATCAACAACCTCCAGGACTCGTACCGCTTTCTCAACGCGAAGGACTCGGCGCAGGCCTCCAAAGCCGCCCTTTTCTCGATGCTGCTCATGATCGTGGGCGCGCTTATCTGGTTCGTTCCGCCGTGGTTTGCGGCCTCGATGATGCCGGGCGCGGGCTCCGTCCATGCCGAACTCGGCGCGAAGTCGGGCGATGCCGTCTATCTGGTCTTCGCCGAGCGGCACATGCCGCTCGGCACGGTCGGGCTGCTCATGGCCGGCCTCTTCGCGGCGACGATGTCCTCGATGGACTCCGCCCTCAACCGCAATGCCGGCATCTTCGTACGCAGCTTCTACGCGCCGATCCTGCGGCGCGGCGCCGAACCGTCCGAGCGCGAGCTGCTCCGCGCCGGCCAGGCGGTCTCGATCGTCAACGGTCTGCTCATTTTGCTCGTCGCCCAGTTCTTCAACTCGCTTACGGAGCTAAGCCTCTTCGACCTGATGATGAACGTGAGCACGCTGCTCCAGTCGCCGATTCTCGTGCCGCTCTTCTTCGGCGTGTTCGTGAAGCGCACGCCCCGGTGGGCCCCGTGGGCGACCGTGGTCGTCGGGATGCTCGTCTCGCTGCTGCTGGTGAAAGTGTGGACGCCCGACGCGGTCGGCCGCCTCTTTGACGTCGTCTGGACGAAGCGCGAGGCCGCCGAACTTTCGGTGGCGATGAACATCGCCGCCCACCTTTTTCTCACCGGCGGTTTCTTCTGCCTGACGACGCTGCTGTATCGGCCGCGTCAGGACGCGGAAGAACGGGCAACGGACGCATTCTTCGCGGACCTGGCGCGTCCGGAGCTGACGGATGCGCGCCCGACGGAGTCGGACATCCAGCAGCGCCACAAGCTCGGCCTGATCGTCACGACGGCGGGCGCCGGCTTGCTGCTCATGATGGCAATTCCCAACCCGCTCTGGGGCCGTCTCGTCTTCTTCGGGTGCGCCGCGGGCGTCCTGCTGATCGGCATCCTGCTGCTGCGCGCTGCGCGGGCGAAAGGGTAGGGGCGCGATTGCCAGCGTCCGTGCGCCGGGTTTTGCGCGGCGATCCCCGGCGAGGCGGGACGATCCGGGATTGGCGGCGGAATCGGCGCGGGCCGGCCAAGGTTACTTCAGCGCCGCCCAGACCCGCTGAACGTCGTCGTGGTCGTCGAGGGCGTGGAGAAACTCCCCGACCTCGGCCTTTTGCTCGTCGTTCAACTCCGGAAACTGTTTGGCGACGTAACCGATTTCGCTGGTGACGACGGTCCAGCCGTTCTGGCCGAGCCAGGTCGAGACGGTGTGGACGGCGGTGCGGTCGGTGACGAAGCGGCAACCGGCGTGGCCCTCGGGAATATCGTCGTTTTGTGCGTGGCTCAGCGGCTCGAACTCGTTGGCTCCGGCCTCGATGCCGGCGGCTTCGGCGTCGACGTTCGCGTCGGGGTGATGGGCCTCGACGAGCCCGACGTGGTCGAAGAGGAACTTGTTGCTGCCGGCGGCGCCGAGCACGCCTTTCTTGAAGAGCACGCGGATCTCCGGAGTGGTGCGCTGGTGGTTGTCCGTGTAAACCTCGACGACGACGGGCACCTTGTGGGGCGCGTATCCCTCGAAGACAATGTGCTCGAGTTCCATCTTTTCCCCGCCGGACCCGGAGCCCTTCTTGATCGCGCGTTCGATGACGTCGCGCGTGACGCTGGCCTTGCGGGCCTTGTCGAGGGCCGCGGCGAGGCGGGCGTTGGCCGCGGGGTCTCCGCCGCCGAGTTTGGCGGCGACGGTGATTTCCTTCACCAGTTTGCCGACGAGTTGACCCTTCTTCTGATTGACGATTGCGCGCTTGGCGTGGAGCCACTGACGTCCCATAGGGCGCGAAGGCTAGGGGGCGGGCGGGCCCGCGGGCAACTCGGATTTCTTCAGGGCAGGTTGACCGTGCCCTCGGCGCGCGTACGGGAGCGCAGACGGTCTTCGCCGGCGAGCACGATCACCGTGGTCTCGAGACGGTAGGGGGTGGGGCCGGAGAGGCCGTCGAGGGAACCGGTGAGGGTTAGCGGAATCTCCTGATTGGCGGTGCCGGCGGCCGGCAGGCCGATCGCGCGGTCGCTCACGACCTCGGCGACCAGACGGCCGTTGAGAAAGAGCTTGTGGGTCGTGCTGGAGACGCCGATCGGCAGCACGCTGGCGTTGACGTAGGTGACGGTCATGGTCGCCGGAGGACCGGGCTTCACCTCGATGAGGCGCACCGTGATGCTCTCGACGGCGGAGGCTCCGGCGCTGTTACAACCGGCCAGCAGGAGGGCGGCAGAGGCGGCGGCGGCGAGGCAGAAAAGGCGGAACGCGTTCATCGCCGATGAGAAAGCGTTTCCCACATCGAAGCGCAAGGCCGCTGTCGCGTCAGCCGGGCGCCTGGCCGGTTCAGAAAATCGCGAGGGCCTTGGCGCTTTCGATCGCAAACCAAGTGCAGGCGGCGGTGAGGGCGACGAGAGCGACGAAGCGCATGCGCTTCTGGCGTCGCAGGCGGGCATCGTGGAAGTCGCCGTCGCGTATGCGGAGGCAGCCGGTCTGGGAGACGAAGCTCACGAAACCGGCGTTGCGGATCGGAGTGGTACGGATGCGCGAATTGTCCACGTTGCCCATGCGAATGGGCGGGCGTCGGAGCATGTGTTTCAGCGTGCGCATCGTCGTTTCTACCTTTTTCGATTTTAGGTTGGTTAACTCAAGGGGAAAGTCTCTACGTTCAACTCTTTCACGGCTTTTTTTCGATGCATCACTTCCGTTACGCAGGGAACAACCTTCAATGCGAGTCCGTCGACCTCGCCGCGGTGGCGCAGTTGTACGGCACGCCGACTTACGTCTACAGCGCGGGCACGATCGAGGACAATGTGCGCCGTCTCGCCCGCGGGCTCGACGGGCTCGAAGTGCAGATCTGCTACGCGATGAAGGCGAACTCGAACATCGCGCTGCTTCGCCACTTTGCGAACCTCGGCGCGGCGTTCGACCTGGTGAGCGGAGGCGAGATCCGGCGCGTGCTCGCGGCCGGCGCGGACGTGAAGCGCAGCGTCTTTGCGGGTGTCGGCAAGACGGAGGCCGAGATCGAACTCGCGCTGAAGAACGAGATCTTCGCCTTCCACGTCGAGAGCGAGCCCGAGCTGGCCCGCATCAACCATGTTGCCGGGAAGCTGGGCGTGAAAGCGCCGATCGCGATCCGCATCAATCCCGACGTCGACGCGCACACCCACGCGAAGATCACGACGGGCAAGAGCGAGAACAAGTTCGGCATCCCGCTGAAGTACGCCGCCGCAGCCTACGAGGCCGCCGCGAAGTATCCGCACATCCGCCTCAAGGGCGTGCAGATGCACATTGGTTCCCAGCTCACCTCGACCGCGCCCTTCGCCGAGGCGGTGGCCAAGGTGGCGCCGTTTGCGGCCGACCTGAAGGCGCGTTACGGCATCGAGTATTTCTCCATCGGGGGCGGCATCGGCATCGTCTACAAGGACGCCCTTGCGAGCGGCCAGTCCTCCTGGTGGGAGACGCAGCCCGAGGCTTCGCGTCCGATCACGCCCGAGGCCTATGGGGACGCGGTGCGTCCGTTGCTTGAGCCGCTGGGGCTGAAGATCCTGCTCGAGCCGGGCCGCTTCCTCGTCGGCAATGCCGGTGTGCTGCTTTCGCGTGTCGAGTACCTCAAGCGCGGCCAGGGGCGCAACTTCCTCATCATCGACGCCGCCATGAACGACCTCGTGCGTCCGGCGATGTACGAGAGCTACCACGAAATCGTGCCCGTGCAGCGCGACACCGCCCGCCGTGCCCTCGTGGCCGACGTGGTCGGTCCGATCTGCGAGAGCGGCGACTGTTTCGCGAAGGAACGCCAGTTGCAGGAAGTGGGCGAGGGCGAGCTGCTTGCGTTCATGAGCGCGGGCGCCTACGGCTTCACCATGGCGAGCCGCTACAACACGCGGTCGCTTGCAGCCGAGGTCCTCGTGAAGGGCAGCACCTTCGAGTTGATCAACGCGCGCGAGACCTTCGAGCAGCAGATCGCCAACGAGCGCGTCCCCGCCTTTCTCAAGTAGGCTTCGCCGGCCGCGCCGGCCCTTGCCAATTGCCGGAGCGGCCCTAGACCGGACCCATGAATTTTGCGGTCATCGGTGCGGGGGCGTGGGGAACGGCGGTCGCCATCCATCTCTGTCGCGTCGGTCACACCGTGAGCCTCGTGCCGCGGCGCTTCGAGCAGGCGCTGATGCTTTCGTCGGCACGGGAGAACCGCGAGTACCTGCCGGGGGTGTCCTTCCCGCCCAGCCTGCAGCTCGGCCATGAACTCGCGCCCGTGCTCATGGAGGCGGATGTTGCCCTGCTGGCCTGTCCGGCCCAGGCCCTGCGCGAGACGGCGGCGCGGTTGGCGGCCAGCCTGGGGGGCGCCTGGCGGCTTCGGCTCGTCGTGAGCCTCGCCAAGGGCCTGGAGGCGAACACGCATTTGCGTCCGTCCGAGGTGATCGCGGAGGTGTTGCCCGACCGCACGGTCGCGTCGCTCACCGGTCCGACGAATGCGGCCGAGGTGGCGCGCGGTTTGCCGGCGGCGATGGTGCTGGCGGCGGCGCGGCCCGACGCCTTCCTTGCGGAGGTGCAGGCGGCGGTGAGCGGCCCGACCCTGCGCGTGTACACGAGCGACGATCTGGCGGGCGTGGAGATCGGCGGCTGCCTGAAGAATGTCTATGCGATCGCGGCGGGGTGTTGCGACGGGCTCCGGCTCGGCGACAACGCCAAGGCGGCAATGCTCACGCGGGCGCTGGCGGAGATGGTGCGCGTCGGCACGGCGCTCGGCGCCAAGGCGGAAACCTTTTACGGCCTCGGAGGCTTCGGCGATCTGGTGGCGACCTGCCACGGCGGGTGGAGCCGCAACCGCGAGTTTGGCCAGCGGCTCGGCGAAGGCGCCCGGGCGGCCGACCTGATCGCGCACCGCAAAACGGTTGTTGAAGGCTACAAGACCGCGGAGTCGTTCCATGGCCTGTGTCGTGCGCGCGGGCTCGACGCGCCGATCCTGGCGGAGGTGTACCGCATTCTCTTTGAAGACCGACGTCCGGCCGACGCGCTTGCGGCGCTCATGTCGCGCGAACTCAAGCGCGAATAGGCGGACCGGAGGGTCCCGGCGTGGGCGGGTTGGGCCGGTGGATGTTCGGACGGATCGGTCGGATCTGCTGAGAGAAAGAGAAAGAGAAAGAGAACGAGGGCGTGGGCGAGGGGGCCGGTGTGTCCCCTCCTCCGTCGACTCATGCCTTCCGGATGGCGCGCGGGATGCGGATGTTTTCGACGATCTCCTGCACGTCCTGTGGCGGCGCGGGCGTGAAGCGCGAGATGACCTGGGCGATGACGAGGTTGAACACCATGCCGAGGGTGCCGATGCCTTCCGGGGAGATGCCGAACCACCAGTGAGCGGGGTTGTTCTTTTCCGGGTGGATGAACTTGAACCAGATGATGTAGGCGGCGGTGAAGACGATGCCCACGACCATGCCGGTGACCGCCCCTTCGCGATTCATGCGCTTCTGGAAGATGCCCATGATGATGGCCGGGAAGAACGACGCGGCCGCCAGGCCGAAGGCGAAGGCGACGACCTCGCCGACGAAGCCGGGTGGGTTGATGCCGAAGTAGGCTGCGATGACCACGGCGGCGCCCGCGGCGATGCGGGCGCAGAGCAGCTCGCCTTTTTCCGAGATCTTTGGGTTGGCCCAACATTTGACGAAGTCGTGGGCGAAGGCGGTGGAGATCACGAGCAGCAGGCCGGCGGCGGTGGAAAGGGCGGCCGCAAGGGCGCCGGCGGCAACGAGGCCGACGACCCAGTTGGGCAGGCGGGCAATCTCGGGGTTGGCGAGCACGATGATGTCGCGGTCGATGATGAGTTCGTTGCCCTGCCAGCCCGCCTCGGCGGCGCGCGTCTGGAAGGCGGCGTCCTTGCTCTGGTCGTTGTAGTATTGGATGCGCCCGTCGTTGTTCTTGTCGTTGAACTTCACGAGGCCGGTCTTCTCCCAGTTCTTGAACCAGGCCGGCATGGCGGCGTACTCGGCGTTGTTGACCGTGTTGAGCAGGTTGGTGCGGGCGAAGGCGGCGACGGCGGGCGCGGTCGTGTAAAGGAGGGCGATGCAGATGAGGGCCCAAAGCGCGGAGGTGCGGGCGGCCTGCACGGAAGGCACGGTGTAGAAGCGGACGATGACGTGGGGCAGGCCGGCGGTGCCGACCATCAAGGCCATGGTGATGGCGGCGACGTCGATCACCGGGCGCACGCCCGAGGTGTAGGCGGCGAAGCCGAGCTCGGTGCTGAGTCCGTCGAGTTTGTCGAGCAGGTGGACACCGCTGCCGTCGTTGAGCAGGCTGCCGAAGCCGAGCTGCGGGACGGGGTTGCCCGTCATCATGATGGCGATGAAGATCGCCGGCACCATGTAGGCAAAAATGAGCACGCAGTATTGGGCGACCTGGGTGTAGGTGATGCCCTTCATGCCCCCGAGGACGGCGTAGAAGAAGACGACGACGGTGCCGATGATCACGCCCATGTCTACAGGCACCTCGAGGAAGCGGGAGAAGACAATGCCGACGCCGCGCATCTGGCCGGCTACGTAGGTGAAGGACACCCCCAGCGCGCAGAGCACGGCGACGAGGCGTGCGGTCTGCGAGTAGTAGCGGTCGCCCACGAAGTTGGGCACGGTGAACTTGCCGAATTTGCGCAGGTAGGGCGCGAGGAGCAGGGCGAGCAGCACATAGCCGCCGGTCCAGCCCATCAGGTACACGCTGCCGTCACGGCCCATGAAGGAGATGAGGCCGGCCATCGAGATGAAGGAGGCCGCCGACATCCAGTCCGCTGCCGTCGCCATGCCGTTATGTAACGGATGGACGGTCGAACCCGAGACGTAGAACTCGCTGGTGGAGCCGGCGCGCGAACGGAAGGCGATGTAAAGGTAGAGGGCGAAGGAGAGACCGACGATCGTGAAGGTCCAGAGTTGTACGCTCATGCAGGAAGGAGGGGCGGGGGCGAAAGGCTACGGGGTGGGGCCGGGGAAGGGTGGGCTCAGTTCTCGTGGACGTCGTGTTTGCGATCCAGGTAGTTCATCCTCCAGACGTACACGCCGATCAGTGCGACGAAGACGAACATGGCGCCCTGGTGGGCCATCCAGAAGCCGAGCTTGAAACCCCCGATGCGGACCCGGTCGAGCTGGTCCGCGAAGAAGATCGCGCAACCGAAGGACACGAAGGCCCAGATCACGAGCAGGGTGGCGAGGAGGCGCAGATTGGCTTTCCAATGCGCACGGCGATTTTCGGGGGTAGCCATGGGAAGAGCGGAGTCGTTGGTGGCGCAGTGCGGCGGTGGCGTCAACCGGAGGTTTGCGCAAGCGTGCGACTGAGCAGGTTTTTCGCTGCGAACGACGCGAAACGGCCGAAGGGGGTTGCCTCGACGGAGACACGTGTCCTACTGTGGGCTTTCCGTCGCGTTTGCACCTCGCGACCGGCCCTCGTCCTTTCCGGAGTGCAGGTCCGCAACTCCCTCGATAACCCAAAGGCTCTGTCAGCATGCAAAAACGTTTACGCTTGTTTTCCGTACTTCTCGCCGCCGGTGCGGCGCTCTTCGCCGTCGAACCCGAGCCGGGCCAGGCTCCGCCGCATCCGATCCGCATGGATCGGGTCATCCCCGCCTTCCCCGGCGCCTGGGGCGGCGGGATGTTCACCACGGGCGGCCGCGGCGGCCAGGCCCTTGCGGTAACGAACCTCAACGACAGCGGCCCGGGCAGTCTGCGCGCGGCCATCGAGACCCCGGGCCCGCGCACCATCGTCTTCCGTGTCGCCGGAACCATCCGGCTCGAGTCGGACCTCAACATTGAACATCCCGACATCACCATCGCCGGCCAGTCGGCGCCGGGCGACGGCATTTGCATCGCGAACCACTCTCTCAACATCAACACGCGGAACGTGATCATCCGCCACCTGCGCGTGCGTCGCGGCGACCCGGTGGGCGGTCAGGGGGCGGACAACATCGGCGGCAATCCGATCGGCGACATCATTGTCGACCACTGCTCGGTGAGCTGGGCGCGGGACGAGGGCATCTCGCTCTACCGTTACATGAAGCCGATGCCGGACGGCTCGACGGCCAAGTACCCGGTGAAGAATCTCACGATCCAGTGGGTCATCTCGGCCGAGGGGCTTGGGCCCGGTCACGAGTTCGGCGGCACGTGGGGCGGGGAGGATTCGACCTTCCATCACAACCTCTTCGCGAGCAACACGGGACGCAATCCCTCCATCGGCATGTCGGGCGAATTCGATTATCGAAACAACGTCATCTACAATTGGAAGCACCGCACGATGGATGGCGGCGACGAGACCTCGCTCATCAACGTCATCAACAATTACTACAAGCCCGGCCCGGCGACCAACGCGAACATGGTGAGCACGATCGCGCGTGTCGGTCCCGGCGTGCGCAAGATGTACTCGCCCGGCAACCAGTGGGCGGCGGGCGACTGGTATCCGGAGACGCCCGCCCGTCCGGGCAAGTGGTACGTCGCCGGCAACATCGTCGAGGGCCACCCGGAGGTGACGCTCGACAACTGGAAGGGCATGGCGGTGACGCCCGAGCTCGAAAAACTGGCGCGGGTTTATACGCCCTTCGAAGGGTGGCCGGTCCGTCAGCACACGGCGCGCGAGGCCTACGAACTCGTGCTCGCCAAGGGTGGGGCCACGCTGCCGCGCCGGGATGCGGTCGACCGGCGCATCGTCGAAATGGTGCGCACCAACAAGGTCGCGGTGCGCGACGGCATCCTGCGCCACCCCGACGAGGTGGGCGGTTACCCCGAGCTGACCTTTTCGCCCGACGAGGTGCCGGTCGACTCCGACGGCGATGGCATGCCTGACGACTGGGAGCGTGCCCATGGCCTGAACCCGCACGACCCTTCCGACGGCGCGGCCGATGCCGACAAGGACGGCTATACTAACCTTGAGGAGTACCTTAACGGAACCAACCCCAACGAGTTCATCGACTACCTGAACCTCGGCAACAACGTCGACACGATCAGCTGACGATCCGTTCGATCGGGGATCGTTGGATCGCGAAAAGCGGCGACGCGCCGCCGCTTTTCCAAGGCGGGCCTCGGCCCGCCTTTTTCTTTGCAGGCAGTGTGCGGTCGAGTGGGCGCGGGCATGCCGCCCGCAGGATGGGCGAAGTTGGGCAGCATGCCCCTGCCACGACAGGCAAAAGCCGCTCAGCGGTACAGCCGTACGACGTCCTCCGTGCGCACCCAGCCGGTCTGGCCGTCGGGAAAGGCGAGCCGGATCCAGCCGAGGAAGGAGCGGTCAACGATGGCGAGCGAACCGGCGGGCAGAGGCGCGGTTTTCTGGGCGGTGTCGGCTTCGGTGGGAATCGAGCGCAACACCGTGGTGTGCCAGACCAGCGCGGCGCGGGCGTCCTTGGCCAGGCCATAGCGGTCGAGGCTGACCAACGCCGCCGCGGTCGCCACGACGCCGGCGAGCACGCAGATCGCCGCCGGGGCGGAGATCCAACGCGGGGCATGACCGTAGGTGCGCAACAGGACCAAGGCCGCCGCCAGGGCCAGGAGGCCGGCGGCGCTGACGAGTACGCCCTGCCAGCCTGCCGGCGAAAGCAGTCGGGCGAGCCGGGCGGCCGCGCCGGGGCGCGCGAAGTTGCCGAGGTCGGGCGGGGTGTAGCCGGCGCGCGCCAAGGCGAGGTCGAAGTGCCAGCGCACCGACGGGTGGGCGGGATTCTGGGCGAAGGCGGCCGTTGCGTGGGCGGCCGCCTCGCCCCAGCGGTCCTGCTGGGCGAGGGCAAGGGCGAGGTTGTGGCGGGCGATCCAGTCGCGCGGCTGTTTTGCGAGGGCGTCGCGCCACACCTTCTCGGCCGCGGCGAATTCGCTGCGGCCGTAGGCGGTCACGCCGGCGTCGGCCCCGCCGAGCGGAGAGGCGGCGAGCATGAAGGCCGCGACGAAGGGCAGAAGGTTGCGCGGGAGGAAGGCGCTCGCCGGAGAAAAGCCGGGCACGCGTTTCGCCGCGAGGGCGGCTTCGGCGCGCACAGTCCAGTCGGCGGGAAGCGCGGGCTCTGCTCCGTAACTGCACCGTTCGGCCTCGTCCCACAATCTTGCCCAGTCGGGCGCCTCGCGGAAGTCTGCGGCGGTGGGCGTGGCGCGGGCGACACCCCAGAGCAGTGCGGCGTCCCGCCGCCAGGCGCCGAGGGCGGCGGCTTTGGCGGCGGGAGCGGAGGCGGTGGCGATTGCGGCAAGCGTGTGCGCGAGGCGGGCGCGGGCGGTGCGGCGCTCCCGCCAGGGGTCCGACCGACGCGCGCGGACGATGGCCAGTCCGAGCCAGAGCAGCGGCACCCACGCCGCCGCGGCGACGAGTGCGGCCGTCAGGCGTCCGCCGGCAAGGGGTGCGCGCGCCACGGCGGAGCCCGCGAGCGGATCGAGGGGAATGGGCGCGGGCGCGGCGGGCGGAGCAGCCAGGTCCGCGGGGGGGGCGGCGGGACCGCCAAGGGGCGGGCTGGGGGCGGCGGGTCCGGGGGGGGGGGGGGGGGACGCAAAAGGGGGGGGCGGGGGGGGGGGGGTACGGGGGCGAGCGGATCGGCGACCCGGGCGGTCACGGTCACGACAATGCGCTCGGTGGTGAGATTCTTGTAGGTGCCGGAGACCGGATCGAAATACGTCCAGGCGACGGGGCCGAGGGTGTAGCTGCCGGGCTTGGTGGGGATGAGCACGACGTCCTCGCTCAAGGTGGCGTCGAAGAGTTTGCCCTCGGGCTGGGTGCGCTTCGCCTGCGGTTGCACGACGCGGAAGTCCCGCGAGGCCTCGCGGGCGGGCAGGCCGGCGACATCGGGCCAGTTGCCCGTGCCGGAGAGTTCGAGCGTCCAGGTGATCGGCTCGCCCACGCCGGCCGTCTCGGGCACGACCTTCGACACGAGCTTGAAGTCTCCGACGGCCCCGGCAAAGCCGGCGGGGGCCGGCTGGGGCAGCGGGCGGACCGCGACGGTCGGCCGGTTGCTCGTGATGTTGAACTGCTCGGCCTGGAAGGACTGGAAGATGCTGAAGCCGCTCGCGGGCACGCGCAGGTTGACGAGCTGGTTGACGGGTTCGAGGGCGTGGTTGCCGGGTTCCCGGATGTATCCACGGGTCTTATACAGCACGTTGTTGCGCTGCTCGCCGTTGACCACGCTGTTGAACGGTTCGGGCTGGGCCCATTCCTCGTGCACGAGCGGTCCGGCGTTCCAGTTGGGATTGCTGCCGATGTTGGCCGGGAAACGGTTTGTCACGCTGAGCGTGTAGTTCACGGCCAGGACCTGGCCGGCCCATGCGGCGCCGTCGCCCACGGCAAGGCGGGAGTTGGCCGCGGTTTCGAGCGGCATGGCCGTGCCGCCAACGGTCGCATCGCCGACCTGGAAGGAGGCGGCCGGGACGCGCAGGGCGCCCTTGTCCGTCTGCACGGTGAACGAAGGGATTTCCAGCGGCGCCTTGAGCGTGGGCAGGACGGAGTAGGTCAGGAATACCGTGCGGGTGCGGTTGGCCTGACCGTTGACGATGTTGAGCGAGGTCTGTTCGCCGCGCGCGGGGCGACCGACGGTGAGGCCGGGGAGCGCCGGCAGGGGCACTTCGCCCGCCGGTTCGCAGTCGACGAAGATCAGACTCAGCTCGGTCGTCTGTCCGACGGCGAGGGAGCCGCCGGCCGGTTCCCAGCGCACGGACTGGGCGCGGGCGGAGGCGGCGAGGCAGGCGAGGACGAGGAAGAGGACGGAGAAGCGTCGGGACATGTTACCAATCGCGGCCCTTTTCGGCGGGCTTGCCTTGGGGATCTTGCATGAGCTGGAAGAGGCGGGCGGGGGAATCCTGATTGCGCAGCTGGTCGAGTTTCTGCAGCGGGATCGCCAACTCGGGATTGCCGGCGGCTTCGTCGCGTCGTTCCTGTTGCCCGCCGATGCGCTGGGTTTCGCCCCCCTGGGGCGGAGGTGGCGGAGGCGGCGGTTGTTCGGACATCTCGCCGAAGGCGGACTGGCCTGCCTGCGGGGGCGGCGTGGTGCTCTCGCCCTCCTTGCCGTCTTCGCCGGGTTGCTGCTGGGGACCGGAGTCGGACTGAGAGTCCTTGGAAGAGTTTTTTTCGTTCTCGCCCTGCTTGGATTCGCCTTCGCCGGACTGCGGGTCCTGGTCGTCCTGCTGGTCGTCGGGCGGAGGCTGCTGGGGCGGTTGGTCCGGCGTGTCGAGCAAGGCCTCGAGATCCTTGCGCAAGGCGGGCCAGTCGGCGGCCTTGGCGTCGAGGGCTTCGCCGGCGCGGGTCGCCTCGATGCCGTCGCGGATGGGGCCGGCGGGAACGGGCTGGCCGGTTTCCTTGATGCGTTGGCCGTAGGTCAGGGTGGTGCGGGCGAGGTCCCCGAAGTCGCGTGCGGCCGGAGCGTCGCGTTCCGCGAGTTGGCTGACCAAGGCGCTGAGCGGACCGGCGAGGGCCTGCAGGTCGGGTGCGGCGGGCGCCTGGGCCGCCTCCACCCGGGGCGGCACGAGGGCGAGGACAAACAGGCAGCCGACGGTGGATCCAAGTGCGGCGGAACGGCTGGAGCGGCTTGGGGGCGGAGACAGGTGCACGGGACGAGCCTTGGGTTGGACGGGAAATTCTCGGACGAAACTCCAGAACAGCAACAGAAGGGCCGGGGCCAGCGCCCACTGGAAGCGCTCGGCGAGCCTCGCGCGGGCCGTCTCGGTGAACTCGCCGGCGCGGCCGGCCTCGACGGTTTCGCGGAGCAGGGCGGCAAGGTCGACCCACTGGCTGGCGTCGGTGTAGACGCCGTGGGTCTGCTGGGCGAGGTCGCGCAACGTGCCCGCCTGCAACCGGGTCATGACCACGGCGCCGCGCTCGTCCTTCACGAAGGAGCCTTCGCCGTCGGGGATCATCGAGCCGGTCTCCGTGCCGATGCCGAGCCCCAGCACGCGGATGCCGCGTTCGACCAGGCGCGGCAGGGCGGTCTTCCACTCGTCCGTCTGCGCCTCGCCGTCGCTGAGCACGATGAGGAAGCGGTCGGCGGTGGAGTCGGTGCCGAAGGCGTCGAGGGCCGTCTCGAGCAGGCCTTTGAAGTCGGTGCCGCCTTCCGGCAGGTAATCCGGACCGAGCGCGGGCAGGAATTCGCGCAGGATCTCGTAGTCGGAACTGAGCGGGCTCTGCAGAAAAGAGGTGCCGGCGAAGACGATCAGGCCGACGCGTTCGCCTTCGAGACGCTCGAGCAGGCTCGTAATGAGCAGCTTGGCGCGGGCGAGCCGCGTCGGTTTCACATCCTCGGCCAGCATCGAGCGCGAGAGGTCGACGGCGATGACGATCTCGCGCGCCTGGTCGAAGACGGGCTCCTCAATGCGTCCCCATTGGGGTCGGGCGAAGGCGATGACGGCCAGCGCGAGGCCAAGGGCGAGACGCCAGCGGGCCCGGCCGAGGGCGGGGGCGGAGTTTGCCGTCCCGGCGAGCACGAGGCGATCGCGGTCGGCCTCCGCGCGCACGATCTTGGGATGAGCGATGGCGGCGGCGCGGCGGCGCCGCGTCAGGTCCACGGTGAGCAACGCGAGCGGAACGCCGAGAAACCAAAAGGCGTGGGGCCAGAAGAAGCTCATGCGAGGTCCTCCTTGCCTCGGGACGCGAGCGTCAGGAGCGCGCCGAGCGCGAAACAGAGGCCGCCGGGTGCGGCGAACCAAGGGAAGAGTTCCGAAGCCTGCAGGTACGACTTCGCCTGAAACTCGATCTTTTGAGCCTGATCGATGGCGCGGAAGGCCTCGGTGATGGTGCGTTCGTCGTCGGCGCGGAAATACCGCCCGCCCGTCTCGCGCGCGATCAAGCGCAGCGCGCCTTCGTCGAGGTCGGACTCCAGCCGCCGGTACGTGATGATGCGCCCGGCCTCGTCGAAAACCGGAAAAGGCACGAGTCCGTCGCGCCCGGCGCCGATCGTGTAGACGGGGATGCCGCGGCTCCTGGCAATGGCCGTCGCCTGCGCGGGTGTGAGGGAACCGCGGTTGTTCGCCCCGTCGGTCAGCAGAATTACGAAGGCGCCCTTGCGGCCGGCGGCGGTGTCGCGCTCGGCCTGGGCGAGTCGTGTGAGGGCCACGCCGAGGCCGTCGCCGATGGCCGTGCCGTCCTCGATGAGCCCGATCTTCAGGCGCTCGACCTGACGCCCCAGCCACTCATGATCGAACGTGAGCGGGGCGAGAGTGTAGGCGCGGCCGGAGAAGATCACGATGCCGATGCGGTCGCTGGGTCGCTGGTCGATGAAGGCCTGGATCACGGGCTTGATGGCCTGCAGGCGGTTCATGCGCCGGCCGTCGCGCTCGTAGTCCTCGGCGAGCATTGAACCTGAAAGGTCGATCGAGAGCAGAATGTCGTAGCCCTCGGAGCGGATCTCGCGGCGGTCCTCGACGCGTTGTGGACGGGCGAGGGCGGCGATGACGAGCGCCAGGCCGAGTCCGGCGAGCAGGGCGGGCCAGCGGGACAGGCGGGCCAGGCCCGGCCGGTGCCAGGCGGCGGCGAAGGGCACGAGCAGGACCGGCACGCGGCGGCGTCCGCGCAGCCACACGGCCAGCGGGATCGCCAGCAGGAGGAGCAGCCACCACGGATCCTTGAACACGTACGGTCCCATGGCTCAGTGCGCGGCGCGCAGGCGCTGGTGGAAGAAACGCACCAGGGCATCGAGGCGGTTCTGGTCGGTGCCGCAGTCGAGGCGGCTCAAGGGATCGGGAAACAGGTCCTGCCACGCCTGCTGGCGTGCGGCGCGCCACGACGCGTGGGCGGCGCGTTCGGCGGCGGAGCCCTCCAGGGTGACGAGCCGTCCCGCCAGCGGATCGTAGGCGGCGAAGCGTTCGCCCACCGGCAAGGCGCGTTCCCAAGGGTCCTCGACGCGAAATCCCATCGTCTGATAACGCCGTCGAAGGACGGTCCAGCCGTCCGGCGGCGTGCGGGGGGCGAAGTCGCCCAACCAGATGAGAATGCTGTGCTTCGGCGCGGCCTTCGCGAGCAAGCGCCACGGAATCTCCGCCGGATGCCCGCCCTGCGCCGCGAGGATCGGCGGGGGGGCACCGATCAAGGAGGCGGCGGCGTGCATGATCTGGCCGCGCCCGCGCACCGGTTCGCGGAAGGTGTAGCCGCCGGGCGCGGCGTGCACGAAGCCCACACGGTCGCGGTTCACGGCGCCCAGCATCATCACGAGCCCGGCGAGTTCGAGCAGGGCTTCGCGCTTGGTTTGTTCGCCCGATCCGAACTGCAGGCTGGGCGTGTCCTCGAAAAGCACGAGGAAGGTGATCTCGCGCTCTTCGACGAATTTCTTGCGGTAGGGTTCGCCGAGACGCGCGGTGACGTTCCAGTCGATGTCGCGGATGTCGTCACCGAATTCGTACTTCACCACCTGGTCGAACTCCATGCCGCGCCCGCGGAAGGCGGAGCGGTATTCGCCGCTGAGCACGTTCTCCACCGCGTGACGCACGCGCCATTCGAGCTGCCGCAGGATCGACAGAGACGAGGAGGTGGCAACGTGGGCGGCGGCGGTCACAGGATTCTCGATACGGACGGGCGCGGGATCGCGGTGCGGCTCAGGCGCCGGCGGGCACGGGCGTCTTGTCCAGCACCTGGGCGACGATCGCGTCGGCGGTCTGCGAAGCGGCCTCGGCCTCGTAGGTCAGGCCAAGGCGGTGGCGGAGCACGTCGGTGGCGACGTCCTGGAGAACGGCCGGGCTGACGTAGTCGAGCCCGCGGAGCCAGGCGAGGGCGCGGCCGGCCTGGTAGAGGGCGAGCGAGGCGCGCGGGGAGGCGCCGAAGTTGAGCAGCTTGTAGCCCTTCGTGTCGGGTGTGGTGAGGGCGCGCGTGCCGCGCACGACGGCGAGGATGTAGGCCTCGACGGCGGGGGCGACGTGGATGCGGTCCACGGCCTGGCGCAGCTCGAGCAGTTCCTCGCCGGTGGAGACGGGGGCCAGGGCGGGGGCCTTCGTGACCTGTCCCCAACGCTGCATCATGAGGGCCTCCTCGTCCAGGGATGGGTAGTCGACGAGCAGCTTGAAGAGGAAGCGGTCGACCTGGGCCTCGGGCAGCGGGTAGGTGCCCTCCTGTTCGACCGGGTTCTGCGTGGCCATGACGAAGAACGGCTTCGGCAGCGGATGCGTCTGCCCGCCGATCGTGACCTGTCGTTCCTGCATGGCCTCGAGCAGCGCGCTCTGCACCTTGGCGGGGGCGCGGTTGATTTCGTCGGCCAGGACGAGGTTGGCGAAGATTGGGCCGCGGTGGGAGGTGAACTCGCCGGTCTTGGGCTGGAAGATCATCGTGCCGACGACGTCGCTCGGCAGCAGGTCGGGCGTGAACTGGATGCGTTCGAACTGCACGCCGAGGGCGGTGCCCAGCGATTTGATCAGCAGCGTCTTGGCGAGACCGGGCATGCCTTCGAGCAGCACGTGGCCGTTGGCGAGCAGCGCGACGAGCAGGCGCTCGATCACGTCGTCCTGGCCGATGACGGCCTTGCCGATTTCGTCGCGGAGTTTTTGGGACCAAAGGGGGCCGGTGATCATGCGGGAGGGAACGTGGGTCAGTGGGAGGGGTCGATGGAGATGACTCGCTTGCCCCGGAAGTGTTTCGCTGAGAGAACGTCGTGCAACATGGATTTACCAACCGAAATCGCGCAGCGCCTCGCCGCCGTCGGCGCGACGCCTTCGGAGGTGACCGAACGGTTCGTGCGCGGTTCCGGGCCCGGGGGCCAGAAGATCAACAAGACCTCGTCGACGGTCTGGCTGCGACATGAGCCCACGGGGCTTGAGGTACGTTGCCAGCGGGAGCGTTCGCAGGCGCAGAACCGCGAACGCGCGTGGAGCGAACTGTGCGGGAAGCTCGAAAACCGCCAGCGGCTTGCGCTCGCGGAGCGGCAGTCGGCGCAGGAACGGGCGCGCCGCCGCAATCGCCGCCGCAGTGCTGCGCAGAAGGCCCGGCTTGTCGCCGGCAAACGCCATCGGGCCGCGATCAAGGCGACCCGCGGTCGCATTGGAGATTGAAGAAGGGGGGGACGTTTATTCATGGGGCGCTTGCGACTGAGACGATGGTGGTTGTTTCCGGCGGTCCTCGCGCTGGCAGGTTGTGCGAGCGTCTCGCCTCCCGGTGCAGGCGTCGTGCCGGCCCCTGGGTCAAATGAAAAGGTTGCGGAGGTTTCTGCGTCGCAGCCGGGCGAGGAAACGACTGGTGCCGGAACCAAGGAACTGGCGGCGCCGGCCGGCGCCGCTGCGCCGCTCGCTGCCGCGCGGGGCGACGTGGCGACCCCCGTGGACGAACCGGTCGTGCCGCCCGGGAGCGAGCCGTCGGCGGAAGCGGGCGGGTTGCTCATCGAATCGATGCCGACCGGGGCCACGGTGGTCATCGACGGACTTCCCGTCGGGCGCACGCCCTACCGGCTTGCGGTGGAGGAAACGGCCCGCGGTTTCTTCCGTGGCGAGGTGACCGTCCGGGTGCGTTTTGTGGCGACCACGGCCGGCGAGAGCTCGGCGACGGTGGCCGAGACCTTCGGTCCGACCGACCGCGTTCCGCGACGGGTGATCTTCACCCCGGATGGCGCGCGTCGCATTTGGTGAGTTGCATTGGCGGAAGCCGTGCGTTCGGTGGGGCATGCCCTCGTGGTGGCAATGTCTGCGTGTCGCTCCTGCGCTCTTCACCGGGGTGGCCTTGCTGTTTGCCGCGATCGTGGCGGCCCGGCCCCCCGCCGCGCCCGATCTCCGCGATCCCGGGCTGGTCCTGATGCTTCGCCACGCGCGCGCTCCGGGCACGGGAGATCCGCCGGGCTTCGACCTGGCGGACTGCTCCACGCAGCGAAACCTCGACGCCGAAGGTCGCGTCCAGGCGCGGCGCATGGGCGAGCGCCTGCGGGCGGCGGGTGTCGCCGAGGCAAGGGTCTACACCAGCGAATGGTGCCGTTGTCGGGAAACGGCGACGCTGCTTGGATTCGGCGAACCGGCTCCCTTGCCGGCGCTCAACTCGTTCTTTGCCGCTCCGCGCGAGCGGGAGGCGCGGATGGAGGCACTCGCGGGGTTTCTCGCGGGCCTGCCTGTCGACGGCGGACTCGTCGTGCTCGTCACGCATCAGGTCACGATCACCGAACTCACCGGTGTGTATCCAGCCTCCGGAGACGGGGTGATCCTGCGCCTCGACGCCACCGGCCGCCCCCCGGTGGTGGGCCGCTGGCGGGCGCCCCAACCCGGGGACGCCGGAACCGAAGCAGCGGGTAGCGAGCAGCGGGTAGCGAGTAGACAAGACGCGGCGCTTCGCTCGCCATCCCAGAAATTATCGTCTCAAAGCTTCAAAACTTCAGGTTGCCCGATCGTCCCTTTTGCGCCTCTTTGTGGCCGAATCCTGTCGATCGAGTTGCGGTGCGTCTGGCGTGGGGTATCGCCGAATGGGAGCTTGCGGGTGCCCGTGGGTGCTCCGTAAGTAGCGCGTCATGGAATCGCCGGCGACGGATCCAAAGGCAGGGGAGCGTGCGTATTACCGCCGGCTCGGCGAGGCCGGGCTGGCGCACGCGCGCGGCAAGCCATTCTCCGATCCTGAGTGCGGCAAGTACCTCGCGGATCTCGGGGCGCTGCTGGCAATGATGGAGCCGCCGCCGCGCCGCGTGCTCGACCTCGGGTGCGGCACGGGCTGGACGTCGCTCTTCCTGGCGCGGGCCGGCTACGAGGTCACGGGCGTGGATCTCGCCGAAGAGGCCGTGACGGTGGCGCGGGAACTCGCGGCGGAGGCCGGGCTGGGCAATGTCCGCTTCGAGTCCGCCGACTACGAAAGCTTCGCGGGGGAGAACGCCTACGACTACGTCCTCTTCTACGACGCGCTGCACCACGCGGAGGACGAGCGCGCGGCCCTGTCCACGGCCTTTCGCGCTCTCAAGCCCGGCGGGGTCGTCTTTGCCTTCGAGCCCGGTGCCGGCCACCACCGCAGCCCCGGGGCGCAGAAGGCGATCGCGGCCTACGGCGTGCACGAGAGGGACATGCCCCCGGCGAAGGTCTGGCGACTCGGCCGCGAGGTCGGCTTTCGCAAGGCGCTCTTCCTGCCGCTGCCCCGCCAGATCGGCTCAAGCCTGTACCGGCGCGACTATTTGCGAACAGCCGCGGTCGGCGGACTTTGGCGCGAGCGCCTCTGGGGCTACTTGCGCGCGCTCGGCCGCGCGATCTTCGCCCGGCGTTCCGGATTGTTGCTGATGTGGAAGTAGACGGAGGCCGCCAGGCTCGCGGACTGCGAGCCGTTGGCGATGCAGGCAATCGCGTCTATTCGCCCGCCGCAAATAAGGTTTGACCCCTTTTGGGGGGCGACGCGGCCTCGGTTTGTGCGTCTTTCTTGGGGACATGTTGGGAGTTGGACGAATTTATCTGGTAAACTTACACTGTAAGTTCAAGGTTGCCGGATGAAGGCTTGGTTTTGTCGTCGGTATGGTCCTCCGGAGATCCTGCAGTTGCGTGAGTGTCCCGACCCCGTGCCAGGCCCACGCGAGATCCTCGTACGGGTGGTGACGACCTCCGTAAGCGCGGGCGATGCGCGGGTGCGCGGGTGCCGGTTCCCGTCCGGGATGCGGCTGGCGGGCAGGCTGGCACTTGGGTGGCGGGGGCCCCGGCAGCCGATTCTCGGGAGCGATTGTGCCGGTTTGGTGGTGGCGAGGGGGCGCGATGTCACCCAATGGAAAACGGGCGATGCCGTCATCGTGTCCCGCGGGGCGGCGATGGGATGCCATGCGGAACTCGTTGCGGCCGATGCGGGGGGCGCGGTCGTGGCCAAGCCGGAGCGGCTGGGCTGGGCGGAGGCGGCGAGCCTGCCTTTTGGCGGGCAGACGGCGCTCAATTTTCTGCGCAAAGCCGGGTTGAAAGCCGGCGACGAAGTACTGGTCATCGGGGCAGCCGGAGCGGTGGGCAGTGCCGCCGTGCAATTGATTGCCCGGGCCGGTGCCCGGCCGGTGGCGGTCACCCGGGAAGCGAACCTCCCATGGGTCCAAGAACTTGGCGCCGTGGAAGTGCTCGCGCGTGAGCGGGTCGATTTTCGCGCCGGGTCCCGCCGCTACCATTTCGTGATGGATTGCGTCGGCACGACCGGTTTTTCCGACCTGAGGTCACTGGTCAAACCCGGAGGAGCCTACCTGGCCGTTGCGGGAGGTCTCCCGGAGTTCTTCGCGAGGTCCCGGCAGGGCGTGCGCTGTATCGCCAGCTATACGCCGGAGTCGGCGAAAGCGGTCGAGGAGTTGGTCGCCTTGACGCTGGCCGGCGAGTTTCGTCCTGCGTTCGGCGAGCGTATTGGTTTTAGCTACGTTCGCGCCGCCCATGCCCTGGCGGACAGCGGGCGAAAGCGCGGTACGGCCGTGGTGGACGTGTCGAAACCTTGAGATTGGCCCCTTCTGGAAACCTGCTCGTTACCATGGCTCGCAAACGTGGTCCCCGTCGGCGCAACTCCGCCCCCCGCCGTCTCAATAAGGATCGTATCGTTGCCAAGGCGATTACCTTGGCCGACAAGGCGGGGCTGGCGGGGATCTCGATGCGAAAGCTCGCGGAGTCGCTTGGGGTGGAAGCCATGTCTCTTTACAATCACGTGCCGAACAAGGAGGCCCTGATCGACCTGATGGTGGACCGTGTCGTCGGCGAGATCGCGATTCCGGATCCGGGAAGGCCTTGGCGCGACGAACTTCGCCGGCGGGCGCAATCGGCGCTGAGTGTGCTGATGAGCCATCCCTGGCTGGCGCTGCCGATGGTCTCGCGGATGAACACCGGCCCGCGTATGCTGACCTACGTGGACCGCACGCATGGCTGCCTGCTCGCCGCGGGCTTCGACCACGCGTCGGCCGACCACGCGCGCCACCTGATGGACAGTCACGTCCATGGCTACGCGCTGCAGGAGATGAATTTTCCCCTGCGGCCGGAAGACTACGCAGCGAGCGCGGCTGCCTTCATGCCGCAACTGCCGGCCGCCGAGTATCCGCACCTGCGAAGCGTTGCGGAAGCGATTGTCGCGGGAGACTACGATGGGCGCATCTCGTTCGCCTTCGGCCTTGAGCTCATTCTCGACGGTCTGGAGCGGAAACTGCGATGAACAGTCGGCCTGAGCCGTCCGGTCGCCTCGACCGTCGATGGATCGACCGACAGCGCACTACGCTCAGACCAGCAGGAGGGCCGGGGCCTCGAGCAGCTGCTTGAGGGCGCCGAGGTACTGGGCGCCGACGGCTCCGTCGAAGACGCGGTGGTCGCAGCTGAGCGTCATCGTCAGGGTCTGGCCGGCGACGATCTGGCCGTTCTTCACGACCGGCTTGGCGACGGTGGTGCCGACCGCGAGGATGGCGGCGTTGGGCGGGTTGATGATGGCCGTGAATTTCGGAATGCCCATCATGCCGAGATTCGAGACGCAGAAGGTGCCGCCGGTGTAGTCGGCGGGCGCGAGTTTCTTCTCCTTGGCCTTCTTGCCGAGGGCCTTGGCTTCGACGCTGATCTGGAAAACGCTCTTCAGGTGCGCGTCGCGGATCACCGGGGTGATCAGGCCGTCCTCGAGCGCCACGGCGAAGGCCACGTGCGCGGCGCCGTGATGGCGGATGTGCGTGCCTTCCCAAGAGCAGTTCACGGTCGGAACCTTGCGCAGGGCCTCGGCGCTGGCCTTGAGCACGAAGTCGTTGACGGAGAGTTTGACGCCTTCCTTTTCGAGACCGGTGTTGAGCTGCTGGCGCAGCGCGAGCAACGGTTCGGCGTCGATCTCGATGTCGAGGTAGACGTAGGGGATCGTCGTGGTCGACTCGACCATGCGCTTGGCGATCACGCCGCGCATGTTCGAGACCGGGGCGAGGCGCTCCTCCTGCACCGGGCCCTTGTTGGTGAGGGCGCCGCCGGAGAACGAACCGCCCTTGGCGGCGCCGGCCTTGGCCGAGCCGGACTTTTCGGCGGCGAGGACGTCGGCGCGCACGATGCGGCCGCCCGGGCCGGAGCCCTGCACGCGGGCCGGGTCGATGCCCTTCTCGGCGGCGAGTTTGCGGGCGAGGGGGGAAATCTTGATGCGTTCGCCGGCGGCGCGGGCCGGGGCGGCGCTCGGGGCGGGCGCGGGGGCCGGTTCAGCCTTCGCGGCGGGCGCGGACTTGGCTTCTTCCTTCTTCGCTTCCTCGGCCTTGGGCTCCTCCTTCTTCTCTTCCTTGGCGGGGGCCTTCGACTTCGGGGCGTCGACCTTCTCGCCCGGCTTGCCAACGGCGCAGAGGGCTTCGCCGATCGCGACCTGGGAGCCGGCGGGCGCGAAGATCTTCAGCAAGGTGCCGTCGAAGAAGCACTCGAGCTCCATGGTGGCCTTGTCGGTCTCGACCTCCGCGAGCATCATGCCGGACTTCACGGCATCGCCCTCGTTCTTGAGCCATTTGACCAGCGTGCCCACCGTCATGGTGTCGCTGAGTTTGGGCATTTCGATGATTTCGGCCATGGAAGGAGAAAGGCTGAAGGACTTAAAGGCTGAATCAGGCCACCGCGGCGAGGGCGGCGGCGAGGACGCGCTGCGGGTTGGGCAGTTGCTCGGTCTCGACGGGCGGGCTGTAGATGGCGGGCGCGTCGACGGTGGAGAGGCGGTGGATCGGGCCGTCGAGTTCGTCGAAGGCCAGGCGCTGGATCATGTCGGAGACCTGGGCGCCGACGCTGGCGAAGGGCTTCTGCTCCTCGACGAAGAGGACGCGGTGGGTCTTGGCGACGGACTTGAGCACGGTGTCGATATCGAGCGGACGGATGGTGCGCAGGTCGACGATCTCGACGGAGACGTCGTGCTCCTTCTCGAGGATCTCCGCGGCCTTGAGCGAATGGAGGACGGAGCGCCCGTAGGTCACGATGGTGAGGTCGGTGCCCTCACGCTTCACGTCGGCCTTGCCGAGCGGAATGAGGATGTCGCCGTCCGGCACCTCGCCCTTTTCGCCGTAGAGGATGGTGTTCTCGAGGAAGAAGACAGGGTCGTTGTCGCGGATGGCAGACTTGAGCAGGCCCTTGGCGTCGGCCGGCGTGGCGGGGACGACGACCTTCACGCCCGGGTGGTTGGCGAGCACATTCTCGGGCGTATGGGAGTGGGTGGCGCCGACGTTGGTGCCGCCGTTGGCCGGGCCGCGGATGACGATCGGGCAGTTGATCTGCCCGCCGCTCATGTAGCGTACGTTGGCGGCGTTGTTGAGGATCTGGTCGAAGGCGACGGAGTAGAACGACCAGAACATCAGCTCCATCACGGGGCGGATGCCGAGCATGGAGGCACCGATGCCCATGCCGATGAAGCCGGCTTCGCTGATGGGCGTGTCGACGATGCGCTTCGGCCCGAATTTGGCCAGCAGGCCCTCGGTGACCTTGTAGGCGCCGTGGAACTGGGCGACTTCCTCGCCCATGACGACGACGTTGGCATCGCGCTCGAGTTCCTCGGCGAGGGCGTGGCGGATGGCTTCGCGGTAAGTGATGACGGGCATTGCGGGAATTGCTGAAAGGCTGGAGAGCGGGAGGGCGGTGGGCGCGAACTCAGTTGTCGAAGAAAAGGCGTCCCTCGGAGGTGCGCTTGTCGGGATTGTCCGTCTCCCAGTAAACATCCTTCTGGAGGTCTTCGACAGTGGGGAAGGGGCTCGCCTCGGAGAACTCGGCGGCGGCGTCGGCTTCGGCGCGGGCCTCGGTGTCGATCTGCTCGATCAAAGCGTCGTTCAATACGCCCTCTTCGACGAGGGTGCGCTGGAAGAGCGTGATCGGGTCCTTCGTGCGCTGGTATTCCTCGATCTCGGCCTTGTCGCGGTAGGTCTTGTCGGGATCGGCGACGGAATGTCCGCGGTAGCGGTAGGTGTCGATCTCGACGACGGCCGGCTTCGATTCTTCGCGGGCGCGGTTGAGAAACTTGTCCATCGTGGCGCGAACGGCGTAGACGTCGTGGCCGTCGCACATGGCCCATTCCATTCCGTAGGCCTCGGCGCGCTGGGCGAGACCCGGGCCGGCGGAGGAGCGTTCCTGGCTCGTACCCATGGAGTAGCGGTTGTTCTCGATCACGAAGATGACAGGCAGGTCCCAGAGGGCGGCGAGGTTGTAGGCCTCGTGGACGGCGCCTTGGTTGACGGCACCGTCGCCCATGAAGGCCATGGCGGCGCCCTTCTGCCCGAGGTACTTGATGCCGTAGGCGAGGCCGGTGCCGAGGGGGATCTGACCGCCGACGATGCCGTGGCCGCCCCAGAAATTGCGCGAAGGGTCGAAGTAGTGCATCGAGCCGCCCTTGCCCTTGGAGCAGCCGGTGACCTTGCCGTAGAGTTCCGCCATGAGCGGTTTCGTGTCCATGCCGACGGCGATCGCGTGGCCGTGGTCGCGGTAGGCGGTGATGACGTGGTCGTGCTTGCCCATGAGGGAGCAGCAACCGACGGCGACGGCCTCCTGGCCGATATAGAGATGGAGGAACCCGCCGATCTTTTTCGCCTGGTAGGCGCGCAGGCTGCGTTCCTCGAAGCGACGGATGCGGACCATCTGGCGGTAAAGCTCGATGCGTTGCTCCTTGGTCAGGCGGGCGTTGACCGGCGCTTGGGCCGCCGGGCTGGCGCCCGAGGAGGCTTTGTGTTCGGCGGTGGCAGACTGTTTTTTGCTCACAGGAGGGTGCGACGAAGGTTGGAAAAGAAAACGTTCTCGGTGGAGGGAGGGGAAATCAAGCGTTGTTTCGTCAAGCGGCGCCCTCGGCGGGCGTGACTTGTTCGACAACGATTTTCAGCGGGTACCCGGGAGCGCAGTCGGCCCGCATCGCCACGAAGCGCTGGTGGTGGCGGTCGTAGATGGGCCAGAGCGCCGTCCGGTCGGTCTCAGGCAGGGGCAAGGCGTCGATCGCCGTCCGGCTGAAGAATCCAAAACGACCCTCGCTGATTTCCGGCGGAAGGCCTTCGATCGGACGCGTGCAGCGGAAGAGAAACAACAGCCAGTGCGAGGATCCTTCGTAGGCCTTCTCGGCGATCATGCCGAACAGATGCAGGTCGGAGGCCGCGATTTCGAACCCTGTTTCCTCCCGCGTCTCGCGCACGGCGCATTCGAAGGGCGATTCGCCGGTCGCCGTCTCGAGCTTGCCGCCGATCGGACTCCACGTGCCGAAATTCGGGGCCTTGGCGCGGAGAAGCAGCAGGTGTTCGCCGGCCGCGTTCTGAAGAAAAACCAGGACGGCGATCTTGTGGGCGAGGGGGGAGGGCGCGGAGTCAGGCACGGTGCGTTTGAACGTGACCCGGGCCGATCCCGGGACAACGTAATTTCCTCCCCCTTATGCATCCTTGGATTGTTCGGTGTCTGGCCGGCGCCGCTGCGCTGGCGTGTCTGCATGTTCCCTCTTTGGCGGCTTCCTCAGGCGCGGTTCCGGCCCTGCAACCGGCTCTGGCGCCGGACGCAGCCGAGGTCTCGGTGCGCGAAGTGCGCGTCGCACAACTGCGTCCGGGGGCGCCGTGGCTGGAAGTCGACGTGCGCCTTGCGGTGGCTCCAGGTCGAAGCGGAGCGCGCCACGCGGATCGGGTGCGGGTCGTGCTGCGGCTTGCCTACGAAACGGCCTCGGTCGCAGGCGAACGCGCGTGGCGCGGATTTCAGGCGGAGGCGGAAGCCGTTTCCCTCGCGGTCGGTTCTGCTTCGGTGCGTTTCTATCTGCCGCCGGAGGTGGTCGAGCGCGACCGGGTGCGGGCGGAGAATCTGCACCATTGGGTCGAGTTGGTTCAGGAGGGCGCAACGCAGCCAACCTCGCAAGCGGCGGTCTCGACCTTGCTGCGGACCGACGAGGCCCGCGCCCGTTTTGTCGGCCGGCTCGGCGATGAGTTTGCGCGAAATTCCGGAATTTTGGTACCGCAGCACTTGAGTCCGTTTGCGGGGGATCCAGGCAGGCCGGCGCCGACTTTTGTGCGGGGCCAACTAGGCGGTCGTTAGCCGTTAACCCGAGGGGGCGGATCTCGGGGAAGGAGGGCGGGCGAGAGATTATGTCGAGGGGCTATTTGCACTTGATTTGCTTAAGGCTTTCTGGAATCGAGAGGTTCCCCTATGCGTTCCGTTTATGTTGGTGTCGTGGGATCCGTCCCGAGTCCGGCGGTTGGTGCGCGCTTCGAACGAAGTGCCGACGGCGGGCTTGTCTTGCGTGAGGTGGCCCCGCTTGCCGTCGGGGTTCCCTCGGCAGATTCGGTGTCCGGCCGCGGACGGCGTTCGTGGCGGTCCCGCCTCTTCGGGCGCCCGCGTTTCAGTCCCGGCCTCAGCGAGTGGCTCGTCGCGTTGCCGGCGACGACGGCGGTGTTGCGGCGGGTGTTGCCTCCATCCTTGCCCACCGCGCAGCGGGAGAAGCTGCTGGCGTTCGAAGCGCGGCAGCTGCTGCCCGTGGGGCCGGCGGAGGCTGTCTGGGCGACGGCGGAGTTTCTGCCCGGGACCGGCGGACCGGCGGCGGCGATCGTGGCGGCGGCGCGGCGGGAGGCCGTTGAGGCCGCGCTGGCGGACCACCTCGGTGCCGGCCGGCCGGTCGGTCGCCTGGAACCGCGGGGCATGGCGGTGTATCGATGTTTTCGTTACAACTATCCCGAGGCGTCGTCGGGAGCGAGTGCGCTGATCGATCTCGGCGGGGGCAACCTGACCGTGATGCTGGCGGATGCAGGCTCGTTTGCCCTGCGTACGACGCGGGTGGCGTCGGCGGAGAAGGCGGGGACGGCGCCGCCGTGGCCGCTGGCCGGTGCGGCGGATGGACGCACGATGGCGGAACGCATCCACCTCGAACTCGCCCGGCTGCTCGCGGCCCGGGAGGCCGGCTCTGCCGGGGAGCTGCGGACGACCGTCGAAAGGCTCTTCTTCGTCGGCGACGACCCGACCCACGCGATGCTCGAACGGCCGCTGGAGGAGCGCCTTGGCCTGGCGCTGGAACGCTTGGAGCCATTGCGGCGGGTCGCGTTGGCGCCGGCGGCGGAGCGCGCCGCCGGCAACCCCTCGCTGGTCGAGTGGGTGGGCCTGGCCGCACCGCCGTCGACGGAGGCGCCCGTCCTTGACCTCACGCCGGCGGCATGGCGGGCCGGGCGGGAGGCGCGCGCCCGACGACCGGTGGTGCGCGCGGCGATGGCGGCGGCCTTGCTCGCCCCGGTGCCGCCGGGCGTCCTGGGGTGGAACCTGGCTCGCGACGAGGTCCGTGCGAGGGAACAGTCGCGGCGGGACTTGGCGTCGCTGGCGCCCCTGATGGCCAGGGAGGCCGCAGCGCGGGACGAACTTCGGCGCGTCGAGGCGGACGCCCTCCGCTGGCGCGATTTGACGACGGATCGCCACCGCTGGCTTGGGTTGCTCGACGATCTCCAAGCACGGCTTTCCGACGGGCATCGCCTCTCCTTCGAAGCGATGGAACTTCTGCCGGCCAGCCAGGCCGGGGACGAGGCGGCGGCGCCCCGCCTCAGGCTCGCAGGCCGGCTCGCGCCGTCGGAAGGGCTGGCGGAACCGGCTTCAGCACGCGGTCGGATCGGAGCGTTGTTCGATACCTTGCGCGGTGCACCTTGGTGCCGGGCCATCGAGCAGGAGCGCTTCGATCCCGGGGAGCGTGGGGGCATGCGGTTCGAGGCGGTGCTGAGGCTGACGGACGCGGTCTTGCCCTGAACGATGAGGTTCCGGCCGCTCACGCTCCCCCGTCGCCTGCTGCCGGCCGCCGTCTTCGTTTGTATCCTGTTTCTGGAGACGGGAGGCGCCGCCCTCGGCTGGTGGCGCTGGCGGGAGGCGCGGGAGGCGCGGGTCGCGGAGGAGCGGTGGCGCGTTGCACTGTCCGGTGGACCGATGCCGGACGGTCCCGCGGCCGGCCCGGTGGAGGAGGCGCTGCAGACGATGCAACGAACACGTGACATGGCGAGGCAGGAATGCGGCGTGCGTCCGCCCCCGCCAGCGCCGCGGACCCGGGCCGAGGCGTACTTCGAGCTTTCCGAATTTGTCGAAGCCCAGCGTGCGGCTGCGACGGCCCAGGGCGTCGCCGTGAAGGACGGAGAGCGCTTCGGGTTCGCGTCGCACGCGCGCCAGGCACCGCCGCTCGGGCAGGCGTCCCGGGTCCTGCGTCAGAGTTCCGCCGCGGCGGACTTGCTGGGCGCATTATGGGCCGCGCGACCCTATCGTTTCGAGGGCCTGCAACGCGAAGATCCCGATGAAGGTCCGGCCTCCCGTAGGACTTCGCGAAACGAGGCGGATTTTGCGGAGGCGCCCAAGGCCGGCTTCGCGGCGCTTCCCGCGGGATGCGTCACTGAACATCTGAGAATCTCCTTCGTGGGCCATGGGCGGGCGCTGCGCCGGTGGCTGAATCGACTGGCTGACCTCCCGGGTCCGGTCGTTGTGCGCGATGTACGCGTGGAGCCGCTGTTCGCCGGCTCCCTTCAACCCGGCGAAGCGTGGCCGGCCGATGCCGTGCGCTTTACGGTGATCGCCGTGGTGGTGTTCTCGTCCGCGCAAGAAGACGGGCGCGATGCACCTGAAACGCCACCGGGGCCGCCGTCATGAAGCTGCGAAGGGACGGCGTATTCTGGGGCTGCGTTGCGGCATGGGTCGCGCTGGGCACCTCGCTAGCGGGAACTTTTTGCGCGCTCGTCGGCGTCGAGCGGGCCCATCCGCGCGTAAATGCGTCCGCAAATCCGGTGGCGAAGCCGCCCCTCGCGACGGACGAGCCTCCGGCGGCCGTCGTCCGCTGGGGCGAACCGCAGGCGAGGCCGGATGGTCATGGCGAACTCTTTGTACCCTGCGAGTTGACCTACAACCCCGCGACCGACCGTTTTGAAGGAAGGCCGGAGACGCAGGTGGAGCGCGGCGCGGGTCCCTCCCTTCGGCTCGAGCTGGTCGCGCTCCGGCGCGAGGCGTATCCGGTGCAGCTGATCGGCCATGTCGGATCCGGTCCAACCTTGCGGGGCATTTTCGAACGAATCGACAGCGGTGAAGCGGTCACGGTGAAATCGGGATACGAGTTTCCGGGACTGGGGCTGGCGGTGGCATCGTTGCGGGTGGTTCGTGGGTCGGCGGAGGGCGAGGTTGGCCGACGCGAGATTGTGGCGGTGCTCACCGACGCCCTTTCCGGCGGGCGAATCGAGCTTCGCTCCGGCGAACGGCGGTGGGCCGGTCCGCCGATCGCGGACGTTCGGGTCATCGGAGAAGCGAGCGTGCGCAGCCTGCGCGCCGGCGATCGTCTCGAGTGCGTTCACGGGCGCTACCGGGTGGCGAAGATCGGTCCGGCCCCTGAGTTGCCCGAGATTGTCGCCGAAACAGCCGGTGCGGCGGCTGTCGAGTGGGTGACGCCAACTTCACGATGATTGGAACAACGACATTTATGGCAACCAGACCCCTTGGGCGGACGATTTTTCGAAGTCTCGGAGCTATGCTCTTCGCGGCCGGGTGCGCTTGGGCGGAATCCGTGCCGCCGCTCGCGGCCGATCCGCTGGTTGCGGCGGCGGATGCGCTCGTCGAACGCGAGGTGGCGCGACAGCGGGAGGCGACCGCGCAGGCCGGGGATGCCCTTCTCGCCGTCCGCGCGCACCTCGACCGCGGCGAGCCGGACGCGGCGCTGGCGGTGCTGGCCGAAGCCGCGAGGCTGCTCGCCGGCCTTCCGGCGGCAGCGGAATTTCGTGCGCGCCTGCCCGCCCTGCAGTCGGAGGCCGCGATCCTCGCTGCGGAGCGGGCCTTGGTGCGGCGGGACCTCCGGGCGGCGCGGGCGGGGCTGGAGGCACAGGCGAGGACGGGCCTGGCGGACGTGCGCGCTTCGGCGCTGGCCCAGCGTCTCGACGAGGCCGAACTCGCGCCGCCGCGTCCCTCGATCGCGGAAGCCAGCCCTGGATTTACCGATCGGCGCAAGGAAGTCGCCCGCCGTCTTGCCCGTGCGCACGCGCAGTACGAGGCCGGAGATCTCGACGGAGCGGAGGAAAGTTTTCGCGCGGCCGAAGTCCTCGCTCCCGACGACCGCGAACCGAAGGCCTGGCTGCGGCGCATCGCGCAGGACCGGGAGTCCGGCGGCGACCTCAACCGCGGCCTGTCGCGCGCGCAGATGCTCGAAGAGGTGGCCAAGTCCTGGCAACGCCCGGGCCTTTTTGCGGAGCGCCGGGCGGAGGACGCTGGCGAAGCCGCGCGGGCGACTCCGCTCGTCGACAAACTCGCCGAGATCCAGATTCCGAGCGTCAGCTTCCATCAGATGGAGTTGTCCAAGGTGGCGGCCGCGCTGAGTGCCGTGTCGGAGGACTACGATCGGTCCGCGCAGGGCGCGCGCGGCGTGAACATCGTGGTGCTCGATCCTTCCGGACGGGACCCGACGGTGAGCCTGACCCTGCGCAACCTGACCCTTAAGCGTATTCTGGATTTCATTACAGATTCCGTCGGTTATCAGTACGAGGTCCAGGCCGATGCGGTTGTCGTGCGGCCGGGCGGCGAGACCTCCACCCTGGACACGGCGTTCTTCCCCGTCACGCGCTCTACGGTCATTCGCATGACCGGCCCGGCCGTGAACACGCCTCCGGCGACGGGTGCCCATTACGATCCCTTCGGCCCGGCGTCCGCGCCGTCGCCGTCGGGCGCCGGTGGAGAGGTTCAGGCCTTGCGGAGTTTCCTGCAGCAGGCGGGCGTGAACTTCGACGGCACGCCCGGGGCCACGCTCGCTTACGACGGCTCGGCGATGATAGTCACGCAGACGCCGCGCAACCTCGACCGCGTACGCAACATCCTGAATCGCTACAACGACGTCCGCCAGGTCGAAATCGAGGCAAAGTTCATCGAGGTTCAGGAAGGCGCGCTCGAGGAACTCGGGGTCAGCTGGCTCGTGACCCGGCGGGGGCGTCCGCTGCTCGACCCCGAGACGGGCCTGCCTTTGCGCGACGAGACAGGGGCCGTGCGGCGCAGCGTGCGCGACGTCTACACCTCGGGCGGCGTTCGTCCGCTCGCGGAGGCCTTCCGGAACTCGAGCACCGCCAACGCCATTCTCATCGACGGCGAATCCGTCGCCAACACCGCGCCACCGACCTTTCCCGGCGCCGTGCTGCTGGGCAACGCCGGTTCCCCCTTGGCCGACCTCGCCGGCGCCGTCGGCGATTTCGACGTCAATGCGATCGTCCGCGCGCTCTCCCAGAAGCAGGGCACGGACCTGCTCAGCGCCCCGAAGGTCACGGTGCTTTCGGGAAACACCGCCTCGATGGTCGTCGCGCAGGAAATGCGCTATCCGCAGAGCTATGGCGAGATTCAGAGCCAGGTCGGGTCGAGCAACAGTTCGGGTACGTCGGGCTCGGCCGGCGTCACCGTGACGGCGGGCACGCCGCGCGATTTCGCGACGCGCAATGTCGGCGTCGAACTGCGCGTGACGCCGATCGTCGAGGAGGACGACTACAGCATCAGCCTCGACCTGAACCCGAAAGTGACGGAGTTCGAAGGTTTCGTGGAATACGGCGGTCCCAGCCTGGCGATTTCCTCAGGCCGCACGGTCACGGTCCCTCCCGGCTTCTATCAACCGATTTTCTCGGTGCGCGAGGTTTCGACCAAGGTGACCCTTTGGGATGGGGCGACGCTGATCATGGGCGGCCTGACGCGCGAAGAGGTAAAGCAGGTCGACGATCGCATCCCGGTGCTCGGCAGCATCCCCGGGCTGGGGCGGCTGTTTCGTTCCAAGGGCGAGTCCTCGCAGAAGCGCAATCTGCTGATCTTCGTCACGGCGAACCTTGTGAGCCCCGGCGGTTCGCCGAAGAAGCAACCGCTGCGCGGCACCCCGCCGAGTTCGCAATATCAGAACCCCACGTGGGTCACGCCGGGCGGTTCGGACGTGCGCGAACGGCAGGATCCCGAGCCGAAGAAGTAAGCGGCCGTCACGCTTCGGTTCGAGCCCGGGTTCGCTTCGCCGGTTGACCGCGGTGGCGACTGCGCTTTGCGTCGGCGCATGGCCAAATGGTTGTTGATCGACGGATTCAATCTCGCCTACCGCTGTTTCTTCGCGGTGCCCGAGCTGACGCGCGCGGATGGGTTTCCCACGAACGCTCTGCACGGTTGGGTGAAGTCGATCTGGAAACTCGCGGATCAGGAGAAGCCTGACGCCACCCTCGTTTTCTTCGATCTGGGCGGAGCCCAGGACCGGCTGGCCTTGCTGCCGGAGTACAAGGCGCAGCGCGAGGAGATGCCGGAGGCGCTGGAGAAACAGATCCCCGTGATCAAGGCCCTTACGCGAGCCCTTGGTCTGGTCGGCATCGAGCAGGATGGAGTCGAAAGCGACGACCTGCTGGCCTCGCAGGCGGTGGCGCTCGCGCGCGAAGGCCACGACGCGCTCATCGTGAGTTCGGACAAGGATTTCGCGCAGGTCGTCGGAGAGCGAATCAAGATCATGCTCCCGCCGCCCTCCGCCAATCCCAAGCTCGGCTGGCGTCTGCTCGACGCGGCCGGCGTGGAGGAAAAATTCGGCGTGCCACCGGCCCAGATCGCCGACTACCTCGCCCTTATCGGCGACACGTCGGACAACATCCGCGGCATCGACGGGGTCGGACCGAAGACCGCGGCGAAGTGGCTCAAGGAGTTTGGCGGCGTCGAAGGCGTGCTCGCCAATGCCGCCTTGCTCAAGCCGGAGCGGTTTCAGCAGGTGGTGAGGGACTCGGCCGACACCCTCCGTCGCAATCTGAAGCTGACCACGCTCAACCTCTCGCTGCCCGTGGTGGAGGCGAAGAAGCCGCCCATGCAGGTCGACGAGCTGCTGCGCCTGCTTGCCGAGATGGAGATGAAGACCACGCTCGCGGAAGCGCAGAAGCGCTACACGCAGGCGGAACTTTTCTGACGAACGCAGGCGCGCTCTGGCCGGCGGGTCTGGGAGCGCCGACGTCCTCGTCGGCCTATGTACCAGTGCCGGCGGGGACGCCGGCGCTCCCGGGGACGCAAGCGCGTCCAGGCTCCTGAGCTATCTCGCCGGCGTGGTCCTGGCCTTCAGGAGTTCGTCGACCATGCGCGCGACGACGGCCGAGGGGTCGCGGATCATGCTCATACGGGCCGTGAAAAAGGTGCTGCCGAGCGGCTTTCCGCTCTTCGGTTCCTTCATGGTGATATTCATCGCCACGAGATGTTCCCCGAAGTCCCAGACCCACTTGTCCTCATACTCGACGACCACCTGGGCATCGGCGGGCATCATGGTGAGCGGACCGACCTCCGCCGAGCGGCCGCGGGAGGTAAGGGCGGCGGCGATGTGGCGGTCGATCGCGTGGCTGTCGTTCAAATTGCTGCGGACGAAGAATCGCTGGCGCTCCCCGAGATCGGCTCCGGGCGTGGTCCGGGCCGAGTACGACGTGCATCCGGAGAGTAGGCAGGCGAGGAGCAGGACAAGCGGGGCGGCGAACTTCATGCTCCGACCAGCACAGGCGGGAAACGACGCATCGCAAGCCCGGACACGTTCTAGCGAGGATCGGGATGATGGCGGCGGGTCACGTAGCGACCGCTCGATCCAGAGCCGTGCACGGTCGAGTAAGTGACGGAAACCGAAAGGTTTCGGGCGGGGTCGTCGTAGGTCATCGTCATGGCGCCGCCGCGATAGCTGCCACCGCGCCCGGTGCCGTAGAAGAGCGAAACGGAGCCGTGGATCTCCGGACGCGAGGAAACGGTCTCGGCCTCGCCGTCCTGACGCTTGCGGGTCGGCCAGGCCGTGAAGGCGGGCCGGGCCATCCGGTGGGCGACATGGGCGTCGATCAGCGCCACCTCGACAGGTGTCAGCAAACCGAGACCGGCGCGCGCCTTGTCGTCGTCTGATCGGCGCCGGCTGAAACTTCCGGCGAAGCCGCGGACGTTGCCTTCGCGGGCGAGCGTCAACTCCTTGTCGACCATGGCGTCGAGGGCCTCAAGCTGGGCCGGTTCGAGTTTGTCCAGACCGGCGGCGGTGCGTTCGCCGGCCGAGAGGGTTTCGCTGAACGACGAGGCCGAGAGAGCGGCCGGCGCGAGGGCGGCCAGGAAGAGCACCCACGCGAGCAAGGACAAGGGCCGGGGCTGACTGGCGGGGGGGGCGCATGGCAGAAGGAAAGACGTCGTTATCGGAGGGAAGGTTCCCTCCACCGTATTGAGAAGGTGATCGGAAAGCCCGGACATGGCAAGAGAACCGCCGCAGATTCGGCTCCCTTGCAGGCAAAAAGAAGCCCGGACGAGGTTCGTCCGGGCTGAAGAGGGGAAAGCTTCGCGGCGCTCTCAGCGCACGACACGGGCGCCGCCGCCCTTCATGAGCTTCTCGATTTCCTTCTGCGTGGCCATGGAGGTGTCGCCCGGGGTGGTCGACGCGAAGGCGCCGTGGGCTGCGCCGTATTCGACGGCGGCCTGCGGGTCGTTCTTCGAAAGGAAGCCGAACTGGAGGCCCGAGGCGAAGCTGTCGCCGCCGCCGACGCGGTCGAGGATCTCGAGCTCCGGGTACTTGCGGCTCTCGTAGAATTTTCCGTCGTGCCAGAGGATCGCGCTCCAGTCGTTCTTCGTCGCGGTGATGACGCGGCGGAGGGTGGTGGCGGCGACCTTGAAGTTCGGGTAGGCCTTCACGGCGGTCTCGATCATCTTTTTGAAGGCGTCGAGCTCGATGCTGCTGATGTTGTGGTCAACGCCCTCGACCTCGAAGCCGAGGGAGGCGGTGAAGTCCTCCTCGTTGCCGATCATGACGTCGACGTACTTGGCGATCTCGCGGTTGACCTCCTGGGCCTTCTTGAGTCCGCCAATGCTCTTCCAGAGGGACGGGCGGTAGTTGAGGTCGTAGGAAACGATCGTGCCGTGCTTGTTGGCGGCCTTGACGGCTTCGATCGTGGTCTGGGCGGTCGTCTCGGAGAGGGCGGCATAGATGCCGCCGGTGTGGAACCAGCGCACGCCGAGCTTGCCGAAGATGTGATCCCAATCGACGTCGCCTGGCTTGATCTGCGAGGCCGCGGTGTTGCCGCGGTCGGGCACGCCGACGGCGCCACGGATGCCGAAGCCGCGTTCGGTGAAGTTGAGGCCGTTGCGGACGGTGCGGCCGATACCGTCGTCCTCGCGCCAGAGGATGAAGTCGGTGGCGACGCCACCCTGCATGATGAAGTCTTCGATGAGGTGGCCGACTTCGTTGTCGACGAAGGCGGTGACGACGGCCGTCTTCAGGCCGAAGCACTTCCGCAGGCCGCGGGAGGTGTTGTATTCGCCGCCGCCCTCCCAGGCGGTGAAGCAGCGGGCGGTGCGGACACGGCCCTCGCCGGGATCGAGGCGAAGCATGACCTCGCCGAGCGAGATCTGATCGAAGGCACAACTGGACGCGGGTTTGATAGTGAGGCTCATGAGAAGGAGGTTTTCGCTCTGCGAAAACCTAGGTTTTGAAGTTTGGAGGAGTGGATGGAAAGCCCGGAATAGGGGGAGGGTGTTCAACGTTCAATGGAGGGTGCGACCGCGGGCGGGGAAGAGGATGCCAGCGGGTTAACCCGCAAATCTAACCACATATACGGCCGAGATCGGTTTTACAGAGTACGGATTGCACGGATTCGAACCGGGTTTGCACAGGAGCGCAGACACAATCTGTGGTTCTGAGTCTTTGGGCCTTCGTGCCTTTGTGGTGAAAAACGGATCGGAAAGGTTTGAACCACCAAGACACAAAGACACGAAGGACGAACCGAAGGCAGCTTCTTAACCACGGATTGCGCTCTGTGACCCACGAATAGTCGTTGTCGATGAGGGGGAAGCATCCTTATTAAAGGATAATTAATTGCAAATATGCCTGCATCGGGCAGCAACGAGGGATGAATCGGAACGACCGGCCGGTGCGGGTGGTGGCGGATGACCGGGAGGAGCGCGGAGGGGTCATTGAAGCGTTGCGGGGAATCGGGGGCGTTGCCCTGGAGGTGCGGCGGCTGCCGGTCGGCGATTTTCTGGTGGAAGAGCGGTTTGCGGTGGAGCGGAAGACGCTGGCGGATTTTGCGGTTTCGGTGATCGACGGGCGGCTGTTCAAGCAGGCGACGGCGCTGGCGAGGTCGGGGCGGCGAGGGATTCTGGTCCTCGAAGGGACAGGCGCGACAACGGCCGGGATCGGGGTCAGTCGCGAGTCGCTGCAAGGGGCGTTGATCACGGTGGGCGTGTTCTACGGGACGGCCTTGCTCCGCTCCCGCGATGCGGAGGAGACGGCGCGGCTGCTTGGTTTTCTGGGACGACAGGCCCAGCAATTTGCCCATGGATCGATCAAGCGACCGGGCTCGCGCCCACGCGGGTTGCGCGCGCGCCAGCTTTTCGTGCTTCAGGGGCTGCCCGGGCTGGGACCCGGACGCGCGGCGCGTCTGCTGGACACCTTCGGATCGCTGCAGGCGGTGGCGACGGCCTCGGAGGAAGCACTGGCCTCCGTGCACGGCGTCGGCGAGAAAACCGCCGCCGCCATCCGCCGTATCCTCATTTCAACGACATGGGAATAGTCTTCCCGATTCAGGTTCTCGCCAACGGCGAAAACCTAACAGGAACGCTCGAGCCAGGTGGCGTATTCGGCGGCGTCGATGGCGCCGGCGGCGAGGGCGAGGGTGCGTTCGACGACTTCCTCTTCGGGGGCTTCGAGTTCGAGACCATTTGCACCGAGGAAGATGTAGGCCGCCATGAACCCGGCCCGTTTGTTGCCGTCGAGAAAGGGATGATTCTTGACGATGCCGTGGGCGTAGGCCGCGGCCATGCCGAAGAAGGAGGTTTCGCCGTAGGCATGGAGGTGCCGCGGGCGGTTGAGCGCCGATTCGAGCAGGCCCTCGTCCCGCACGCCTGCGAGACCACCGAAGCGCTCCAGAAGTGCTTCTTGGGTCGCCAGGATCACCTCGCGAGTGATCCAGATGGGTTCCTTCATTTGGCCAGCTCCCGCAGGGCGTTGCGGTAGCGGCGCATGCCTTTCTCGGCGAGCGCCATCATCTGCGCGAAGCCCGGCTGGTCCGGTGTGACGCGCAAGGATCCCTCGGGCGCCTCGGTGAGGTACAAGGTGGCGCCTTCCTCGACCTTGAGGGCGTTCAAGGCCTCCTTGGGCAGAACGATGCCGAGCGAGTTGCCGATGCGACGAACCTTGGTTTCGATGGCCATGTAATAACGTTGGTTATAATGTCCCGGGCGGTCAAATTCGAAATCGGGTCAGTCGGCGGCGTTCCCACAAAAAAACGCACTTCCCGCGAAGGAAGTGCGTCGAAAAAGGCCGGTGCCACCCCGGCGTCTGCGCGGCGCAGCCGCCTCAGGATTTCGCGACCGCGAAATCCTGCACGTTCCAAGCGGGCTGGCCGCATTCGGCGGCGATCTCGTTGAAGGCACGGATCTCGGCCTCGGAGAAGAGCAGGCCGCCGTTGCGGGCGGAGCGGGCGGCGGCCGTGGCCTCGAGCTGACCGGGGAGCATGCACTTCTCGTTGCCGTGGCCGAGGATGTCCTCGATGACGGCCTTGACGTTGGCCTGCTGGCTGCGGCCCTTGGCAAAGTCGCCCGCGTTGAGTGCGTCGGGGTGGATCACCTGGAAGAAGAAGCAGCAGGTGCCCTTGTCGCCCTCGGCCTTGTCCCAGCGGTTGCGAATCGTCGGGAGCGAGCCGCCGATGAAGCCGGCGACGATCTCGTTGATGAGGGAGAGGCCGTAGCCTTTGTGAGCGCCGAAGGGGAGGAGGTACTTCGCCTTCGTCGGGTCGGTGGTCATGACGCCGTTCTCGTCGACGGCGGCGTCGGGCGGCAGGGACTTGCCCTCGCGGGCGAGCTGCTGGACGCGGCCCATGGCGACGACGGAGGTGGCCCAGTCGATGACGATCGGGTAGCCCACGGATTCGGTGGTGGGGAAGCCCCAGGAATGGGGGTTGGTGCCGAGGGTGGGGAACTTGCCGCCGAACGGGACGACCTCGGCAAGCGCCGCGGTGCAGTTGGTGTAGGCGAGGTAACCCTTCTTGGCGGCGTCCATGACGTAGCCGCCGCCCCAGAGGTAGTGGAAGGCGTTGTCGACGGAGACGGTGCCGACGCCGTACTGGTCGGCGAGCTTCATGGCGGTCTCCATCGCCGCGTAAGCGGTGGCCTGGCCGAGCTTGCGGTTGGCGTTCCAGATCTGGGCGGAGGGGAAGCGCGACGGCTTCACCTCGATGGTGGCGTTGGGCCTGCAGCCCTGGGCGCCGGAACCGAAAAGGTGGTCGAGGTGGAGGGCCTTGAGACCGTTGTGCGTGCGGATGCCGTGGCGCGTGGCCTCGGCGCAGAAGCGCGCGCCGGCCTCGGCTTCCTCGGCCGAGTATCCGCGGTGACGATACGCGGCCGCGACGAGGGCGTTGTGCTGGGACTCAGGGACGACGTGGAAGACTTCCATGGGGGGGAAAGGCTGAAGGGCTGAAGGACTGAAGGGCTGAAGGCTGAAATCTGGAACGGGGAGGTGGCTGGAATTCTTGAGGAGGTGGCCGGGGGACGAAGGGTGATCGGGCTTGGTTCAGCCTTTCAGTCCTTCAGTCCTTCAGCCTTTTCTTCCTCAGATCTTGGACACCGGCACCTCGGGGTTGACCTGGGCGAGCGGCTTGTCGCCGTTCGCGGCGAGGATGAGGTTCTTCACGGCGGCGGTGGCCTGGCGGACGACGCTCTCGTAGGTGCGGGAGCCGACGTGAGGAGTGCAGACGACGTTGGGCAGCTTGAGCAGCGGATGGTCGGCGCGCGGCGGTTCCTCGTCGAGGACGTCGGTGCCATAGCCACCCACCTGGCCGGACTTAAGGGCCTCGACCATGTCGGCGGTGTGCACGATCTCACCGCGGGCGCAATTGAGGATGAGGACGCCCTTCTTCATCTTCGCGATGTTCTTTGCGCTGATGAGGTCGCGGGTCTCGGGGGTGAGGTTCGTGTGGAGGGAGAGGTAGTCGGAAACGGCGAAGATCTCGTCGAGGGAGGCGGCGCGCTTCACGCCGTGCTGGGCGGCGAATTTCTCGTCCCAGTAGACGTCGAAGCCGACCGGGTTCATGCCGAAGGCGCGGGCGCGGATGGCGACCTCCTTGCCGATGCGGCCGAGGCCGACGATGCCGATGGTCTTGTCGAGCAGCTCATGGCCGGTCTTGCGTTTCCATCCGCCGGAGCGGGTGGAGTCCGTATGGAAGAGAAGGTTCTTCTCGAGGGCGAGCAGGAGGAGGAAGGTGTGCTCGGCGACAGTGGTGTGGTTGACGCCGGGGGTGAAGAGCAGCGGGATGCCGAACTCGGTGCAGCTTTTCACGTCGATCTTGTCGACGCCAATGCCGTACTTGCTGATGATCTTGAGGCGCGGGCGGGCCTTTTCGAGGACGGCGCGGGTGATCATGTCGTCGCCGCAGATGTAGGCGTCGATGTTACCGACCAAGGCGAGCGTGTCGGCCTCGTTGAGAGGACCGCGGGCGCGAATGACTTCCCAGCCGGTGTCGGCGAGGAGCTTGTGGTGGTCACCGGGGGTATCCTGGAAGGAGGTGGTGGTGAGAAGGATGCGTTTCATGGCGAAAAGGCGGGCGGGTTCGTTGGGAGCGCCGGTCGCGGGCCTCGCGCCGGCGCGGAAAGGCGGAAATCTCAATTCAGGCGGGAGGTCTTTGCACGCGCCCTCTTGCTGACCGTTAACCCTACCCGGTGCGTCGACGAAGTCGCGTTGTGCGGGGCGTTGGGGTGGGGGTGGGAGTGGTGCGGGCGGACGGAATCGAACCGTCGAAACCACTTTGGAAGAGTGGTGTTTTACCACTAAACTACGCCCGCGGAGGGAAATTCGGGCGGATGGTCGCGAGCACCTGGGATCGGGTCAAGCCGGGTTTCGCGGTTGGGCGAGCGAACTTGCGGGGCCGGCGGTGCGCGATGCGAAACCGCAGTCGCCGAGGCTGCGCAGGAGCATGGAAGAGGGCGTGGCGGGTTCCGCGGTCGTTGGGATACGTGACGAAACTCGCATTTTTTTTACTGCTTAGAAGTTCAAATGATGTTGCCGGTACGCGTTTTCCGCGTTTTCTCGCATCATGGCCTTTCTCACCTCCGCCCCCGCGGCGAAACCCTCGATGGGTCGCGTTTCCAGTCCGACGCTCGCCGGTCGGTCCAACGTCAAGACCGCGCAGGCCCTGGCCAAGCAAAAGTCGCTCGAGCGAAAGGCCCAAAATTACAAGATCCCGCTCGCCGAGCTGGCGATCTTCACCCAGCAGCTCGCCTCGCTGCTCACGGCGGGCCTCCCGCTGGTGCAGTGTCTCGAGGCCTTGCAGGAGCAGACGGAGGATCCGGTCTTTCGCATCATCATTCGCGACGTGAAGTCCGACATTTCGTCGGGCAATTCCTTTTCGGCTTCGGTGAAGAAGTTTCCTAAGGCCTTCAATTCCCTCTTCATCTCGATGGTGGAAGCAGGCGAGGCCTCTGGTGCGCTGGCGGAGATTCTCGGCAAGGTCGCCGCCTACTTCGAGGCAAGCGTCAAGTTGAGCAAGAAGGTGAAGTCGGCGATGACCTACCCGATCGCGGTCATCGGCCTGGCGATCGCCTTGGTCAACGTGCTGCTGATTTTCGTCATTCCCGTCTTCGCGGCCATGTTTGCCGACTTCGGTGCGGCCCTGCCGGCACCGACGCAGTTCCTCATCGATTTGTCGGCCTTCCTGAAGAGTTACTTCCTGTACATCGCGGCCGGTGCGTATGTCGCGTACTGGCTCCTGAAGAAGTTCGTCGCCACCCCGAAGGGGCGCCGCATCAAGGATCGTTTCCTCGTGCGTGCGCCGATCTTCGGCAACCTCGTTCACAAGATCGCGCTCTCGCGGTTCTGCCGTACCTACGCCACCCTCATGCGGTCCGGCGTGCCGATCCTGCGCACGTTGGAAATCGTGGCCTCGGCGAGCAACAAGGTGCAGGTCGAGGATGCCTGCTCGGAGATTTCCAAACACGTCAGCCAAGGCGGCCAGGTGTCCGATATTCTGGCGATCAACACGTTCTTCCCGCCCATGATGAAACACATGGTCAAGGCGGGCGAATCCACCGGCAACGTCGACGGTATGATGAACAAGATCGCCGACTTCTACGATGTGGAGTGCGAAGCGACGGTCGCCTCGCTGACGTCGCTCATCGAACCCATGCTCATCGTGTTCCTCGGCGTCGTCGTCGGCGGCATCGTCATGGCGATGTTCCTGCCGATCTTCCAGCTCGGTGCGGTGGCGGGCGGCTTGCAATAGCCTGCGCGCTCCTTCCTATGGGGGTTACCGGCGCGCCTGCGCCGTTCCATTACCATGCCTTCCGTACTGATAGTCGACGATCTGCTCTCGATTCACGAGATGCTCGACGCGGTGATCCAGCCCACTGGATTCGCCACGTCCTTCGCGACTGATGGCGAAAAGGCCCTCGTCCGGTACAAGGCGGAGAAGTTCGATCTCGTGCTCGCCGACATCGACATGAAGCCGATGGACGGGATCACCCTCCTGAAGCACCTCAAGGCCTACGACCCCAATTCCGTGGTCGTGATCATGACGGCCTATGCCAGCACGGAGAGCGCGATCCAGGCGCTCAAGTTCGGGGCCTTCGACTACCTCCAGAAACCGTTTCGCGTCGACGAGTTGATTGCGACCCTGCGCCGCGGGCTCGAGTACAAGCAATTTCAGACCGAGCGGGCCGTGGCCGGCGGCGGTCCCGTGATCAAGGCGGCCGACCTCGAGAACCGGATCGTCGGCGAGAGTCCGGCGATGAAAAAGCTGCACCAGCAGATCCGGAAGCTCGCCACGGTGCGAACGCCGGTGTTGCTGCAAGGCGAGACCGGCACGGGCAAGACGACCATCGCCGAGATCCTGCATGCGAGCAACGTGGGCGCCGAAGCTCCCTTTGTGGGCATCGACTGCGCCCTCAGCTCGGAGGACGATCTGCGCGCGGGGCTCATTGGCGAAAACGGCACCGGCGGCTCGTGGGTGGCCAGGGCCCGCGGCGGCACGCTTTTCCTGCAGAATCTGCAGAGGCTGCCCATGCCGATGCAAAAGGACCTGGTGAGCGTGTTGCGCAACACCGCCCAAGGGTTCCGCCTGATCTGCACGAGCAGCGAGGATCTCGAGCGGCTCACCGACGAAGGCAAATTTCACGACGAACTCTTCTACCGGGTGGCTTCCCTTCCGGTTGCGCTCCCGCCATTGCGCGAACACACGGAGGACCTCCCGGCGCTGGTCAAACACTTCGTCGCCAAGGCGACCAACCCGTTGTTCGACGCCAATCTGGTCGAATTTTCCGACGACGCCCTCGCCGTGCTCTCTGCGCATGCGTGGCCGGGCAACGTCGTCGAGTTGGGGCAGACTGTGACGAAGGTGGCCGCGACAACCGACTCGCGCGTCGTCACCTCGGCCCAGCTTCCGCTCCGGCTGAAGGAGCTGACCCAGTGGCCTTCGCTCGCTGACTACCTGGCGGGACACGAAAAACAGTACGTCGATATGGTCCTTCATGCGGCCCGCGGCGACAAGACCGCGGCGGCGAAGGTGCTGGGGATCGACGTGGCCCGGCTCGGTTGAAGATCGGAGCTGCGGCGCGCGGCCCGGTCACAGCCGGCGTTTGTCGTCGAGGACGTCGCGGATCGTGATCAGCAGGGTTTCGGCCGAGTACGGTTTGGGCAGGAAATGACGGACGCCGGCCTTGACGGCTCTCGTTGCATGATCGCCGCTGTCCAGACCACTGGCGGCGACGACGCGGACGCCCGGCTCGATGCGTTTGAGCGCCGCGATCAGGGTGGCTCCGTCCATCACCGGCATCATCATGTCCGTCAGCACGACAGCGATGTCGTCGCGGTGGAGCGCATAGAGGCCGATCGCCTGGCTGCCGTCTTCGGCGGTCATCACGCGGTATCCGTGGCGTTCCAGGGTCTGGCGCGTGACGGTCCGGATCGTGTCCTCGTCGTCGACCACGAGCACGCATTCGTTGCGGCCTGGGGGCAGGAAGGGCGCGGCGGAGCCGGATTCGTCGCCGCCGGCGCTGTCGTCGCGGGCCGGGAGGTAGACCTCGAAGCGGGCTCCTTGTCCCGACTCGCTGGATACATGGATGTGTCCGCCGTGGCTGCGGACGATGCCGAGGCTCGTCGCGAGCCCGAGGCCGGTGCCCTTGCCCTGTTCCTTCGTCGTGAAGAACGGGTCGAAGATGCGTTCGAGGTGTTCGCGGGGAATGCCCATGCCCGTGTCCTCGACCTGCAGCAGGACGTAGCGACCCGGGGGAACCGCGTGGCGGGTCGCCGCCTGCTGCCCGTCGACGGCGATGTCGCGCGCGGAGATCGTGATGCGGCCGCCGTGGGGCAGGGCGTCGCGGGCGTTGACGCAGAGGTTGAGCAGGACCTGGTTGAGCTGGGTCGGATCCCCGGTGACGAGGTGCAGCGGATCCTCGATCTCGATCGCGAGCTCGATGTTTTTCGGGAAGGTGTTTCGTGCGATGCCGGCCACCTCCTTGATGACATGGCCGAGGTGCACGGTGACGCGCGCGCCCTCGACGCCGCGGGCGAAGGAGAGGACCTGTTTCACCAGATTGGTGCCGCGTCGGGCGCTCTTCTCGATGTTGCGCACGATCTGCCGCATGCCGTCTTCGAGCGGACCCTGCCGGAGCAGATCGAGGCCCATGACGATGGGGGCAAGCACGTTGTTGAGATCGTGGGCGATGCCGCCGGCGAGCGTGCCGATGCTCTCCAGGCGCTGGCTGCGCAGGAGGCGGGCGTCCATCGCCTTGCGCTCGGTGATGTCCTGGATGGCGCCGTGCACGCGGACGATTTCGCCGCGGTCGTCGCGCACGGCCTCGCCGATCGTGCGCACCGAAAGCCGGCGGCCGCTCGCGCTGAGGATCTGGAGTTCGAGGTCGTAGGGCGTGCCGTCCCGAGCGCATTTGCCGAAGGCGTCCTCGATGACCGGCCGCGAATCCGAGGTGTAGAAAGAGAGGGCGTCGGCCATCGGCAGGCTGGTGCCGGCGGGAATCTCGTGGATGGCGCAGGCCCCGTCGGAGAGTTCGACGCGCTCGGGCGGCAGGTCGACCGCCCAGCCGCCGAGGCGGGCGAACGAGCCGGCGAGACGAAGCAGGGATTCGTTCATGCGGCGCCGCCGCTTCTCCGCGGACTCGCGCAGGGCGCGTTCGACGGCCGGCACGAAGCGTTCCATCCGCTGCTTCAAGAGGTAGTCGGTGGCGCCAAGTTGCAGACACTTCACGGCCTCTTCCTCGTCGATGGAGCCCGAGACGACGATGAGAGGGGTGTCGGGCAGTTTTTCGCGGATCAGGCGCACGGCGGAGAGGCCGTCGAAATCGGGCAGGTTGTAGTCGCAGAGAATCAGATCGAACCGCGAGCGCTCCATCGCGGCGATGAGTCCTTGCCGGCCGTCGACGCGTTCGATGTTCGCCTCCACGCCCTGTGAATCGAGAAGGTCGTGGATGTAACGGGCGTCCGCGGGGCTGTCCTCGAGGTGGAGAATCAGCAGGGGGCGTGGAGCGGCTGCATTCATCGGTCGACCGGGGGCCGGGTTAGGCCGTCGTGCCGCGTGCCGGGCCGGGGGGCGGCTCGTTGAGAACGGCCCAGAAGGCGCCGAGTTGCCGGACGGCTTCGACGAACTCCTGGAACCGCACGGGCTTCACCACGTAGGCATTCACGCCGAGTTCGTAGCTGCGCACGAGGTCGCTTTCCTCGCGGGACGACGTCATGATGACCACCGGCAGGGCGCGCATGGCCGGATCGCTCTTGAGCGTGCGCAGCACCTCGAGTCCGTCGAGGCGGGGCATCTTGAGGTCGAGCAGAACGACGACGGGCTGGGCGTCGGCCCGGCCGGCGAATTCTCCCCGGCGGTAAAGGTAGTCCAGGGCCTCGACGCCGTCGCGCACGGCGACGACTTCATTGGCGAGGCGATGGGAGGCGAGGGCTTCGAGGGCCATTTCGCGGTCGCGCTCGCTGTCGTCGACCAGGAGGATGCGTTTCAGGTTCATGAAGCGGGGATTTGGGGTGCGGGTGCGCCGCCGGCGGGCGGCAGGGTGAAGTAAAACGTGGCGCCCGTGTCGACGGCGCCCTCGGCCCAGACGCGTCCTCCGTGGCGGGCGACGATGCGCCGGACGAGGGCAAGGCCGATGCCGGTGCCTTCGAATTCGTCGCTGCGGTGAAGTCGCTGGAAGACGCCGAAGAGTTTGTGGGCGTACTGCATGTCGAACCCGGCGCCGTTGTCGCGGATGCGGAAGACAGGGAGTCCGTGCTCGTCGCCGGCGTGATCGAATTCGATGACCGTCCGTTCGCGTTTCCGGGTGTACTTGAGGGCGTTGCCCACGAGGTTGGCGAGAACCTGCCGGATCATGGCCCCGTCGCCGAGGACGTCGGGCACGGGGGCGAGGCGCCATTCGATGTCGCGCCCCCGGGTGAGCGATTCGAACCCGGCCACGATTTCCCGCAACATGGGTTCGAGCACCACGCGGGTCTGGTGCAGCTCGGTGCGGCCCATGCGGGAGAAGGCGAGCAGGTCGTCGATGAGGCGGCCCATTTCCTCCGCGGCCGTGGAGATCGTCCGCAGGTAGCGCGCCGGTTTCTCCGCGAGCTGGCCGCGCGTGGCCGAATCCAGCATCTCGGCATAGCCCTGGATGTGGCGCAGGGGGGCGCGCAGGTCGTGGGAAACCGAATACGAGAACGCCTCGAGTTCGCGGTTGGCTTCCTCCAGTTGGAGGGCGCGTTGTTCGAGGTTGCGGTTGAGTTCGCGGATCGCGTCCTCGGTTGCGCGTGCATCCGTCACGTCGTGGCCGGTGGCGTACATCAGCCCCTCTTCGGGGTAGGGTTGGCTTTTCCACGAGATCCAGCGCCAGGTGCCGTCGGCGCAGCGGTAGCGGTTCTCGAAGTGGAGGGTCGGTGCGCCCTGCTTGAGTTTCGCGATCTCGGCGAGGGTGGCTTCGCGATCCTCGGGATGCACGAAGTCGAGGAAGGGGTGGGCGAGCAGCGCGTCCGTGCGATGGCCGAGGATCTCGGCGAAGGCCGGATTCACCCGCTTGAAGTAACCGTCGAGGCCGGCGATCGCGAGCAGGTCGAGGGAGAGCGTGAAGAAGCGTTCGCGTTCGGCCTCCTCGCGGCGCCGGGCCTGGTCGGCGCGGTGCAGGGACCGGGCGCACCACCAGATCATCGCCCCGAACAGGACAATGTTGGCCAGGGCATGGAGCGCCACCCCGAGCTCCGTGCCGTAGACGCCGCGCCGTTCCCCTTCGAGCTGCAGCCATCCGACTACGAAAAGTATCGTTACCGTACCGGGGAGGAGCGCGCGCATGAGCGACCCTCCCGGGCTGTCGCTGAGGAAAAGGCCGACGAATCCCCGTGCAGGTCGCGCGAGCAGCGCTCCGAGGGCGAGCAGATGGAAAAGCAGCGCCGTGTGCAGGGCCATCGGGATGAAGGCGGCGATGCCGTAGAGCCAGCGGACCTCGTAAGCGTAGCCCATCAGGGCGAGGAGCGAGATCGCCGCAACGACCAGAGCGAGCCATTCTCCTGGCCGGCCGCCCCGGCGCGTGAGAGCGTCGGGAAACAACAAAGCGGAACCGAGCAGGAGAAAATTCAGCGCGGTGTTTGGGGCCATCCGATTGGGAAAAGGGGTGGTATCGTCGTCGAGTTTCGCGGTGAACAGCCATTGGTCGATGCGCACATCCCACCACCCGGCGTACATGCCGAGCTTGGCGAGGCCGATGCCCGCGACGATCGCGGCCGCGAGGCTTGCCGCCCGTGCGCCGGCCTTGGAGCCGGCGGGGAGCGGCGTTCGCCGCAGCCAGAGCGCGAGGCTGGCGAACACGAAGGCGACCGCGGTGAGCGGATTCATCGAGACGAGTCCGGGCAGGACGCGTTTGAACGCATCGATGTCGGCGTACCAGCCGGCGAGCACCATGATCCCGGTGGCCGCGCTCGCGATGCAGATGCCTGCGATCGCCTTGGGCAGCCAGCACGGAATGCGGAGGGCGAGGGGCGGGCTCATGCGCGTGGGGACGGGCGGACGAGACGCAGTGGAAGTCTGCCAGGGTTTTGCACCGAGGCACGGCGGACGCTCGACGCTGCGATGGGGGGGGCGTTTTCGCAAAGGGGCTGGAATTTGCGTGCGCTCGGAGAGGCGGAGGCTGCCTCCGTTCAGCCTTTATGTCTGCGCCCGCGTCACTGGCAAGCGTGTGCTCGGCCAATCGTCGGACCTGACGATTGGGAACGAGCGGGAAAAGTTCGGATGCTGCCCCAAATCCCGGCCCGCGCGGCTTTCCCGCTTGCCGCGCTTATCGCGCGCCCCAAACCTCGCCCAAATCCACGTCCATGCCCAAGCGCACCGATCTCCAGTCCATCCTCATCATCGGCGCCGGTCCCATCGTGATCGGCCAGGCTTGCGAGTTCGATTACTCCGGCACCCAGGCCTGCAAGGCCCTTAAGGAAGAGGGGTACCGGGTGATTCTGGTTAACTCGAATCCCGCCACGATCATGACGGATCCCGAGTTTGCCGACGTTACCTACATCGAACCGCTTACGGTCGAGTTTGTGGAGAAGATTATCGCAGCCGAGCGCCCGTCCGCGCTCCTGCCGACGCTGGGCGGCCAGACTGCCCTCAATCTCTCCATGGAATTGCATAAACGCGGCATTCTGGAGAAATACGGCGTCGAGATGATCGGCGCGAAGCCCGAGGCCATCTCCAAGGGTGAAGACCGCGAACTCTTCAAGCAGGCCATGCTTAAGATCGGCCTCGATGTCGCCCGGTCCCGAACGGTCAAGTCGATGGAGGAGGCCCGCGCCGCCGCCGACGAGCTGGCCATGTTCCCCCTGATCATCCGCCCGTCGTTCACGTTGGGCGGTTCGGGCGGCGGCATCGCCTACAACAAGGAGGAGTTCGAGCGCATCGTGGCCAACGGTCTCGATCTTTCGCCCGTCCATGAGGTGCTCGTCGAGGAGTGCCTGCTGGGCTGGAAGGAGTACGAGATGGAGGTCATGCGCGACCACAAGGACCAGTGTGTCGTCATCTGCTCCATCGAGAACTTCGATCCAATGGGCGTGCACACCGGCGACTCCATCACGGTCGCCCCGGCCATGACCCTGACGGACAAGGAATATCAGGTCATGCGTGACGCCTCCTTTGCGGTCATCCGCGAGATCGGCGTCGAAACCGGCGGCTCCAACATTCAGTTCTCCATCGATCCGCAGACCGGCCGCCAGGTGGTCATTGAGATGAACCCGCGCGTTTCGCGGTCCTCGGCGCTCGCGTCGAAGGCCACCGGGTTCCCGATCGCCAAGATCGCCGCCAAGCTCGCCGTGGGGTATACGCTGGATGAGTTGCGCAACGACATCACGCGCCTCACGCCCGCCTCCTTCGAGCCGACGATCGACTACGTTGTCACGAAGATCCCGCGCTTCACCTTCGAGAAGTTCCCGGACGCCGACAGCACCCTGACCTCCGCCATGAAGTCCGTCGGCGAGGCGATGGCCATCGGGCGCACGTTCAAGGAGTCGATGCAGAAGTGCCTGCGCTCGCTCGAGACGGGCGCCCGCGGCTTCGGCGGGGGCGGCAAGCTCGGCCGCGACGAGGCCCCGGACCGCAAGGAGATCACCGCCAAGCTCGCCACGCCCAACGCAGAGCGGGTGTTTTATATCCGCTACGCCTTCATGGCCGGCTTCACGCTCGAGGAAATCTTCGACCTGACGAAGATCGATCCCTGGTTCCTCCATCAGCTCCGCGAGATCTACGATATGGAAGTCGCCCTCAAGGGGCAGACGCTCGCCGGCGTCCCCACGGACCTTCTCCGTCGCGCGAAACGCTTTGGGTTCTCCGACGCCCAGCTCGCTCACTTCTTCCAGACCGACCTCGCCGCCGTGCGCGCCGAGCGGAAGAAGCGCTCCATCCAGACGACCTACCGGCTCGTCGACACCTGCGCCGCGGAATTCGAGGCGTTCACGCCGTATTACTATTCCAGCTACGGCGACGAGAACGAGGTCATCCCCTCGAAGAAGCGCAAGATCATGATCCTCGGCGGCGGCCCCAACCGCATCGGCCAGGGCATCGAGTTCGATTACTGCTGCGTCCATGCCAGCTTCGCGCTGCGCGAGATCGGCTTTGAGACCGTGATGGTCAACTCGAACCCCGAGACCGTCTCGACCGACTACGACACCTCCGACCGGCTCTATTTCGAGCCGCTCACGCTCGAGGACGTGCTCGAGATCTATCAGCAGGAGGGGTGCGAAGGCGTCATCGTGCAGTTCGGCGGACAGACCCCGCTCAACCTCGCCTCGGCGCTCAAGGCCAATGGCGTGAACATCATCGGCACGTCGCCCGAAAGCATCGAGACCGCCGAGGACCGCAAGCTCTTCGCCGCGATCCTCGACAAGCTCGACCTCAAGTCGCCGGCCAACCGCACCGCGATGAACGAGGCCGACGCGCTCACCTTCGCCAAGGAGGTCGGCTTCCCCGTGCTGCTTCGCCCGTCCTTCGTGCTCGGGGGGCGCGGCATGTTCATTGTCTACAACGAGGAGGAGTTCAAGGCGGTCGTCCGCCAGGCCTTCGACGTCATGCCCGACAAACCCGTCCTCATCGACAAGTTCCTCGAGGACGCCATCGAGCTCGACGTCGACTGCCTCAGCGATGGCGAGACCTCCGTCATCGGCGGCATGCTCGAGCACATCGAATTCGCCGGCGTGCACTCCGGCGATGCGGCCATGGTCATGCCTCCGCACACCCTTTCGAAGGCGATGCTTGATACGGTGAGGAACGCCACCCACGCCCTCGCGAAGGAGCTCAAGGTCGTCGGCCTGATGAACGTTCAGTTCGCCATCAAGGACAACCAGCTCTACATCCTCGAGGTCAACCCGCGTGCCTCCCGTACGGTGCCCTTCGTCGCCAAGGCGATCGGCGTGCCGCTCGCGAAGCTGGCCGCCAAGGTCATGACCGGCGCGAAGCTGAAGGACCTCGGCTTCACCCGCGAGCAGACTCCGAAGCACTGGTGCGTGAAGGAGGCCGTGTTCCCGTTTGTCCGTTTCCCGGGCGCCACCATCACGCTCGGCCCGGAAATGCGTTCGACGGGAGAGGTCATGGGGCTCGACGAAGACCTCGGCGTCGCCTTTGCCAAGGCCCAGGCCGCCGCCAAGCCGGGCCTGCCGACCCAGGGCAATGTCTTCCTGTCGGTGAAGGACAACGACAAGGCCCGCGCGGTCGACATCGCCCGCCAGCTCGTCGCCCTCGGTTTCAACGTCCTTTCCACAAGTGGCACCGCCAAGATGCTCATCGACAACAACGTGCCGGTCACCCGTGTCGCCAAGATCGGCGAGGGGCGTCCGACCACGGTCGACATGATCAAGAACGGCCAGGTGCAGATGGTGATCAACACGCCCGGCGGGATGATCCCGCGGCGCGACGAGAACCAGATCCGCTCCGCGGCCTACGCCCACAACGTCTGCATCATGACGACCCTCACCGGCGCCCGCGCCGCGATCGAGGGCATCAAGGCCCTCAAGCACAAGCGTGTCGGCGTGAAGCCGATCCAGCAGTACCGCGGCAACGTCACGGTGCTCTGATCCGTCCGCCATGCTCGCCCTGCGCGTTCACGCCCACGGAGGTCCCGAGGCCATCGTCGCCGAGGACGTGCCGGTGCCCGCGCCGGGCCGCGGCGAGCTGCGCATCCGGGTGGCCGCCGCCGGTATCAATTTCATCGATACCTACAAGCGCGGCGGATTATATCCCGTCCCTCTTCCGCACACCCTCGGCCAGGAGGCCGCGGGCACGGTCACGGCGGTGGGGGAGGGGGTCGTGGACTTCGCCGTCGGCGACCGGGTGGCCTCGGCTGCGGTCAACGGCGCCTACGCTTCCGAGGCCCTCGTGCCCGCGGCGCAGGCCGTCGCCGTGCCCGACGGCGTCGCTCTCGAACTCGCCGCGGCCGTCCTCCTGCAGGGACTCACCGCGCATTATCTGGCGACCGACACCTGGCCGCTCGCGGCGGGCGACACGGCGCTGGTCCACGCGGCCGCCGGCGGGGTCGGCCTCCTGCTCGTGCAGATGGCGAAGCTCCGTGGCGCGCGCGTGCTCGCCACGGTCGGCTCCGACGAGAAGGCCGCGCTCGCCCGGGAAGCCGGTGCGGACGCCGTCTGCGTGTATTCGCGCGACAACTTCACCGAGGCCGCCCGCGCCTTCACCGGCGGCCGCGGCGTCGACGTGGTTTACGACGGCGTGGGCCAGGCGACCTTCGAGGGCTCCCTCGACAGCCTCCGGCCCCGCGGATTGCTGGCCTCCTTCGGCAATGCCAGCGGCCCCGTCGCTCCATTGGCGCCCCTGCGGTTGTCCCAGAAAGGGTCGCTTTTCCTCACGCGCCCTACGCTCGTGCACTACACGCGCACGCCGGAGGAGTTGCGTACGCGTGCCGCCGACCTCTTTGCGTGGATGGCGGACGGCCGACTCAAGGTCCGCGTCGGCGCCACGTATCCGCTGACCGCGGCCGCCGAGGCCCACCGAGCGCTCGAGGGCCGCGCCACGACAGGCAAGGTCCTGCTCGTCCCCTGAACGCCGCCATGGACGCCGTCCCCACGCTCACCGCTCTTCTGCATGGGCCCGATCAACCGGGGCTCGTGGCGCGGGTGTCCGGTTGGATCTTCGAACGCGGCGGCAACATTCTGCATGCCGACCAGCACCGCGACATGGAGGCCGGCGTTTTCTTTCAGCGCGTCGAATGGATCCCGCCCGCGGACACCGACCTCGACGCCGCAGCCGCGGCATTCCGCGCTTTTGCCGGCACGCTGGGCATGCAGGCTACGGTGGCGAGTTCCCGGCACCGCCCCCGCGTCGCGCTCTTCGTCTCGAAGGCGGATCATTGTTTCCACGACCTCGTGCTTCGCTGGAAGGCCGGCGACTTTGCCTGCGATCTCGTTGCGGTGATTTCCAATCATCCCGATCTCGGTGCGGCGGCGGCCGGCTATGGCCTTCCTTACCATGTGATTCCGGTGACGGCCGCCACGAAACCCGAGGCGGAGGCGCGCCAGCTCGCCCTGCTGCGCGACCTGAAGGTCGAACTGGTGATCCTCGCGCGCTACATGCAGGTGCTCTCGGATCGGTTCTTGGCCGCATTCGGACGGCCGGTGATCAACATCCATCATTCCTTCCTGCCCGCGTTCGCAGGAGGACGCCCGTATCATCAGGCCCACGAGCGGGGGGTGAAGCTGATCGGAGCCACCGCCCATTACGCCACGCCGGTGCTCGACGACGGCCCGATCATCCAGCAAGACGTCGCCCGGGTGACCCACCGCCACAGCGTCGAGGACCTCATCCGCAAGGGCCGCGATCTCGAGAAGGTCGTGCTCGCCCAGGCCGTCCAGTGGCACCTCGGCAACCGCGTGCTCGTCTACGGCAACAAGACCGTGGTCTTCGATTGAGTGGCCCCGGTCTTCGCAACCCGGTTGTGTCTGGTTGCGGAACTCCCGCCTTTACGGCCCCGATGGGATGTGTTTGCTGAAACCTTTTCCGACTTAAACCCACGATCATGTCCACCCCCACCACGCCCACCACGCCTCCCGCAGGCGACGACCGCAACCTCGTCCAGGCGACTCCGGCCGCCGCGTCGCCGGGCTTCGAGGAGCGCCTGCAGGCCTTTTGGAGCAAGAATGCGAAGCTCATCATGGTCGTGTGCGTGGTCGTGCTCGTTGCGATTGTCGCGCGTGGCGCCATGGAGTGGATGGCAGCGAACAAGGAGAAGGGGATCGCCGCCGACTACGCGGCCGCCACAACGAACGACCAGCTCAGATCCTTCATTTCCGCCCAGCCGGGCCACGCCCTCGCCGGCGCGGCGCACCTCCGTCTGGCCGACGAGGCTTACGCTGCCGGCAGCTACACGGCTGCCCTCGCCGACTACCAAGAGTCCGCCGGGATCCTGAAGACCGGTCCGCTGGCCGGCCGGGCGCGCCTCGGCGCGGCCATGTCCAAGTTCCTTTCCAACGACACCGCGGGCGCGCAGGCCGACCTGCGTGCGCTGGCGGACGACGTCACCCAGCTCAAGGCCGTTCGCGCCGAAGCCGCGTACCACCTCGCCAGCCTCGCTTCGGAGGCGGGTAATTCCGTGGAGGTCGCCCGTCTGGCCGACCAGGTCATGACCATCGATCCCACCAGCCTTTGGAGCCAGCGTGCGATGATGCTGCGGGCGACCGCTGCGGCTCCCGTCGCGGCCGCGCCTGCGGACTCTGCCGCGCCGGCTGAAGGCGATGCTCAGCCGGCGATTCAGTTCAAGACCGGCAACTGAGTCCGTTGCGGACCGCCCTCTCATCCCTGCAAAGCCCGCCCCTCACGGCGGGCTTTTTGCAAAGTGGTCGGGGCGATAGGATTCGAACCTACGACCTCCTGGTCCCAAACCAGGCGCTCTACCAGGCTAAGCTACACCCCGATGACCGGTTCCTATGGACGATGTCGTTGGACGCGTGTCAATGCCTTGCTCGGGCCGCCGGCCATTACCTGCTTGCTTAGCCTCGTGATCGCACCTACTAGCTTTTCACCCTCTTTTAAAAAACATGGATACGATTTCTCGCGAAAGTAACAGCAGCATCCTGCCGATCGGCGGGCTCATCGCCGGCGTGCTCGGCGTGCTGCTGGCGGTGGTGGCCCTCTTCAAGCTCTCCACAGCTACCAAGCAACTTGCCCTGCAAGGGGACCAGCTTTCGCGGGTGGAGTCGTTGGAGGCCCAGGTGCGCACGGCCGTCGCGGCCGCCGAAGGTTCGGCGAAGGCTTCGGCGGTGGACGTCATGCGGAAGCAGACGAACGATGCGTTTCAGCAGGTGGCCGCCGAACTCACCAGCATCCGCGCCGAACTAGCCAAGGCACAGGAGGCGGCTAAAGCGGCCCCGCGCCCGTCCGCTGCCGCGCCTTCGTCCGGTCCGGTCGTCGCCGGACCCGACGAGTATGTGGTCAAGGCTGGCGACACCGGTACGAAGATCGCCGCAGCCAATGGCGTTTCCCTGGCCGACCTCAACGCGGTCAACCCTGGCATCAACTGGAGCCGTCTCGCCATCGGGCAGAAGATCAAGCTCCCGAAAAAGTAAGGACCGGCGATCGCCTCTTTCGCGCCTCCCCTCCCTCCGGACGGGAGGCGTTTTCGTTTTATGCCGCCTTCCGGAATGCCTTCTCGCTGGACGAAACTTCAGGAGCGTTCGCTCGCACGCACACGCATTTTCGACCTGCGTGCCGCCGCCTACCGGCATCCGGTCCGCGGCACGGAGAAGGAATTTGTGGTGATCGATGCGCCCGACTGGGTCGTTGTGCTGACGGTCACCCTGGATCGTCGTCTCGTGCTTGTGAACCAGTTTCGTTTCGGGGTCGACGCCCCGTCGCTCGAACTGCCCGGAGGCGTCATCGAGCGTGGCGAAGACCCGGTTGCAGCGGGCCTGCGGGAGGTGGCGGAGGAAACGGGGTATCGCGCGAAGCGGGCACGACTGCTTGGCCGGGTGCATCCGAATCCGGCGATCCAGAACAACTGCTGCCACCTCGTGCTGGCCGAGGAGGCGGAACTCGCAGGGGCGCTCGCCTGGGACGAGGACGAGGAACTCGAACTGGTGACGGCACCCGTCGACGATGCGCTCGCCTGGGCGCGGGCGGGCCGCATTACCCACGCGCTCAGCCTCAATGCGTTGTTTCTTTTCGAGCCGCTCTGGCGTACGCGGAACAGCGATTGAAGCGACGAAAGCTCCGACCTGGCGCCCGTCCTGACGAGGCTGGGAATCGCGGCGCTTGTGTGTGCGGGGCAAACCTGTTTACAAATGTGCCTGCTCGATCCGCTTCATGAGTGTTTCCCCATCCTTGGCGCCGGCAGTTTCGAAAAGCATTCTCTTGGTCGACGACGATCCCGAAGTGCTCGGTACGTTCGGCACCGCCCTGCGCCTTGAGGGCTACCGGGTCCACGAAGCTGACAACGGCGACGACGGCCTCAGGCTCGCCCGGGAGCATCAGCCGGACCTGATCGTCACCGACATCAACATGCCCGGGACCGACGGTCGCACCGTCCTGCAGGCCCTCCACGAAGACCCCACCCTGGGCTCCATGCAGATCGTGTTGATGACGGGCAACACCGCCGCGTTCGACTCGCGCGCGGGCATGGAGCTAGGGGCGGACGACTTTCTTTCCAAACCGTTTTCCTACGAGGAACTGTCGCGCTGCGTGAGCGCGCGCCTGCGCCGCGCCCACGTGCACTGGCGCGTCGAGAACCGGCTGATCGCCGACCTGCGGGGCAGCCTGCGTTCGACCCTCCCTCACGAGTTCTTCACTCCGCTCGCAGGAATCCTCGGCCTCGTGCAGATCCTGCGCGGCGATTTGCGCCAGCTGCGGGATGACGAACTCAACGACATCCTCGACGGCATCGAGCGCTCCGGCTGGCGCCTGCATCGCACGCTCAAGAATTACCTCGCGATCCTGGACCTAGATTCGCCCGAGCCGGCTGTGGCGATGCGTGCGGGGGTCGTCCTACCCGCCACCGTGCGCGACGTCGTCGCGACGCAGGTCGAGGCGGTCGGCAAACGCCATGGCCGCACCGCGGATCTTCTCGTGGAGGTCGAGCCGTGCCTGCTGCCCGGAGATGTCCGGTCGCTCGCGACCATCGTGGAGGAATTGGTCGACAATGCCTGCGAGTTTTCGCGCAAGGGGACGCCCGTGCGTGTCCGCGTTTCGTCCGACGCTGTCTTTACGGTGTCCGACCTCGGCCGGGGTATGACGCCCGAGCAGATCGCCCACATCGGCACCTTTCACCAGTTCGAGCGCGACAAGTTCGAGCAACAAGGCCTGGGGCTCGGTCTCGTGCTGGTGCAGAAACTGGCGGCCAAGGTCGGTGCGGAGTTTCGGATCGAGAGCGCGCCGCGCGAAGGGACCACGGTGACGGTGCGGTTTCCGAACGTCGATCAGCCCGCGTGAGGGCGGACGGGGCGGGAGGGATTCCCGCGTGGCGAGGTTCGGCAAAGTGGCGGGAGCATCCTGCTCCCGTTCTCGGATGCGCCGTCGCGGGAGCAGGATGCTCCCTCCACCTTGTGTCAGCGAACCGTCGTTCAGCCGCGGCGGATTTCGGAGCCCTGAAAGCGGATCTGGATGCGGTAGACCTTTTTCACGCGGCACTTGATCTGGCCGGTGGCGAGATCGACCTTGTCGGGTACCTCGATGCGATGCAGGTCGACGGCGGCGTGGTAACCGCGTTCGGAGAAAATATCGATGAGCATCGCGAGGGCGAGCGGGTCGTCGAGCACGGCATCCTCGGTGTTGACGAGGGCGACGCCGGAGATCGCATGGCGGACGACGATCGGGACGATCTTGGTGGCGACGAAGGTGACGACCTTCGAGAACAGCTCGCGATGTTCGACTTCGTAGGCGTCGAGGCGCTTCACCATTTCCTGCCGGGCGTGAACGATGATTTCGCTCGCGACCGGGATGATCCGGAGGCGGTCGTTGGTGCGCGGATCGAGTTCGAGCGTGCTCTGATACTGGAGCTCCTTGATGATGTTCTGCTCGACCTCGCCGATGGCGCCCTGCGCGTTGACGAAGTGGTAGTGAAAGGTCTCCTTCAGCGATTGCAGGGCATCCCACGTCTGCTCCTTGAAGACCCGGTAGCGACGCTGGGCGAGCGTGCGGTCGTAGTCGGTGGCGCGCTCCTCGAGCAGTTCTCCGATGCCCGTGCGCCGGACCTCCTCGTTGTGCCGTTTGATTTCCAGCCCGCGGTGGAGCTGTCGTTCGACCGACGTCTTCTCGTCCACGAACAGCACCATGATGTGCACCGTGGGCTGCCGGAAGTGGATGCCGAGCGGCGTGTCGTAGAACTCCGAGCGCAGGACCTGCATGCGGTTGACGAGGAGTTTCAGGCACTCGACCTGCACCTTGGTGCGGGGGAACCCGTCGAGAATGCAGCCGTCGCGATATTCGGGGCGCAACAATTCGCGGAGGAGAATCCCCACCACTTCGCGATCGCCGACCATGCCGCCGGCATCCTTGATGCGCCGCGCTTCCGGCGAATCGAGCAGCGCGCTCATCACGATCGGCGGGCAGGTGAGTCCGCGGGCCTTCAGGATGAAGCCGGTGTTCGTGCCCTTGCCGGCGCCGGGCGCGCCGCCAAGCAGGATGAACTCCTTGGGGAAACGCAGGTTCTCGCGGCTGACCTCCGCCTCGAGTTCCTGCCAGACGGCGCTGAAGATCAGGGCCGCGTCCTTGATTTCCAGATCGGCGACCTTCGGAGCCGCGGGCGAGGACGGAGGCAGGGAAGGCGTGGTGGCACTGGAAGGGGGCGGAGGCGTCATGGAGGCAGAGGGAGAAGTGTCAGGAGAAGACGGTTTGCCGACTTCTGGCGACACCCGATTTGCGCCTGCCGTCGTTCGGGGAGCGGGAAAAATTTTCGGAGTCCGCGGAACCCGGGAAACGTCCCTTGGTCTATGGGGGCGTCGTGCTAAACGACCGTTCTTTGGTTAGCCCACATAAATTCCCGGAGACCAACGTTTCCGGGATTGTTAGTTGAAGCTGGACCTGGCCGGGTTGCCTTCGGGTGACCCGGCCTTGGCTTTTTTTGCGGACGCCGCGCGGGTCAGAGCAGGGCGGCCTTCCAGGCGTCCTCCTTGAAGCCGACCAAGGCGGTGCCGCCCCCGATGAGGAGCGGGCGTTTAACCAGATTGCCGTTGGCCGCGAGCAGAGCGAAGGCTTCGTCCTTGCCGATCGTCGAAAGCCTGTCCCCCAGTTTCATTGCGCGGTAGTCGCGTCCCGAGGTGTTGAACAGCCGCCGCAGATCCCCGTCGACGGCGCGCAGTGCAGCGTCCAACTCGCGGAGCGTGGGCGGCGTCTCCCGGATGGGTTTTTCCGTGAACGCGATTTCTTGGGCACGCAGCCACTTCACGGCGCGACGGCAGGTATCGCATTGGGCGTAGGTGTAGACGGTCGGAGTTTTCATGAAAGCGAGGTTGGGTGCGGCGGCTCAACGAAGCCAGGACGCGTCCTTGACTACGAACTGCCAGCGTCCGCGGAAGGTGCCGAGTTCCCCGTAAAAGGCGAAGGCCTGTCGGCGTCGACGTTGGTCGGCCAGCAAGTCGCGAAGGGCGGGGTCGGGACTGTAGACCTCGTAGGAGTCGCCGGCGAAACGGACGCGCAGGAGCGGGCCGTCCTCGGCCGGTCCCTCGACCAGAAAAATGCGCCCGGTGTAGGTGCCGTCGCGGAGGTCGGCCCTGCGCGGGAGTGAGGAAAGACGCAGTGCGCGGGCGGCGACATCGATTCCTGCATAGCTGACGCGTACGGGGCGGGCCTCTGTTTCGTCGCGATCGGACGGACGGGCGAGGGCGATCCAGCGATCGGTCCGGCCGGCTTCGGCGACGGTGAACGTGGCGGCGAGCGGGAAGTGGTCCGAGAAACCGCGTCCGGTCGGGCCGTCGCCATTCCAGCGAAGGGGCAACCCGGCCTCGTCGGCGTTGAGGCCGGGGAAGCGTCCGACGGCGAAGGAATTGTCCACGTATTGCACGCCGCGCTGATCGTAGAGTCCGCGCGAGACGAGGAGGTGCATGAGGGTGCCCCATTCGCCGCGGAAGGTGTCGCTGCCGCGCTGCTCCCGCGGCAGTTCGTACCACAGATTGTAGAGGTCGCGTTGCGGGCCGCGAAGGGCGAGTTCGTTCCCTTGGGAGCGCAGGATGTCGTTGATCGCGGTGGTCTCCATCGCGGGGTAGCGAAGCGTCTGATTGTACTGCGAGTTCAGATCGCCGCCGATGAGGATGTCGGCGTGCGGATCCTCCTTGAGCAGCTCGTCGAGCCGGGCGCGCAGGACGCGGGCGTTGGCGATCCGGATCGGTTCCGTCTGCGGGTCGCTGGCGCCCGACTTCCAGTGGTTGTTGAAGACGAAGAGGCGGTGCCCCTCGATCTCGAGTTCCGTTTCGAGGATGTGCCGGGCGTTGAGCGTGGGGTGCGAGCGCACGGCGCGAACCGGGAACCGCGAAAAGGTGACATTCTTGAGGGCGCGGCGGTTGCCGTCCTCGTGCGGTGCGGCGGGGTCCTCGGCGGGGATCGCGGTGTAGCCGGTGAGCCCGTGGTCATGCAGGGCCTTGAGCAGCCACAACTCGGCGGGTAGATCGGCCAACGTCTCTGGCAGAGGGTCCTTCCGCAAGAGATCCTCGGCTGTCCGGCTGGCGAACTCAGCCAGGAAGGCAGCTTGGTCCTGCGTGGCAGGTCCGGGCGTCTGGTCGAGTTCGATCTCTTGGAACAGGATCACGTCGGGGCCGCGGCCTTCGTTGTACTGACGGAGCACGGCGGCGATGTTGGCGAGCTTGGTGCGCAGGTGGGCGGGGCGGTAGGCTTCCGGACGGTAGTCCTCGTAGACCGCCACGCCATCCACATCGAAGAGGTTCTCGACGTTATAAACGACGACGGTGAACGGCCTGGCTCCGGCCAGGGCGAACGACGTGGCGGCGAGCAGGACGACGAGAAGCGGACGAAACCGGACGCGCATGGGCCGGACGGTAGCGGTTCGGCTCCCGGGCGCCAGCGTTCGCCCGCATTTTTGCGGCGCGAGGCGCCGTCCACGGGCGGGGCGTACGTGCCACGTTCCGCTGGGGCGAGTGCAACATTGACCGACCGGCGGCAGATGCGAAGCGTGGTCGGATGTCGTCAACGTCGCTTCGCCGCACCGTGTTGGAAGTCGCCTCCTTGGGAGTGCGCCGGGGCGAGGCCGTGCTGCTCGATGACGTGTCGTGGCGCGTCAGGGCAGGAGAGCACTGGGCGATGCTCGGCCCCAACGGCTGCGGAAAGACCTCGTTGTTGAAAACGCTCACCGGCTACCTTACGCCGACGGAGGGCGAAGTGGAATTGCTCGGACGGCGCTACGGCGAGAGCGACTGGCGGGAGCTGCGCCTGCGGATCGGTTTGGTGACTTCGGCGCTTCAGATGCAGATTCCCGTGCTTGAGTCCGCCCTCGAGACGGTGATCAGCGGGCGATATGCGCAACTGGATCTTTGGGCGCCGGTCACCGCGGCTGACCGGCGGGCCGGCCTGCGTGGTCTGCGCGAGGTCGGGCTCGAAGCTCTGGCGGACCGGTCATGGATGCATCTTTCGCAGGGCGAGCGTCAACGCGTGCTCATTGCCCGGGCCCGCATGGCGCGTCCGAGCCTGTTGATCCTGGACGAACCCTGCGCGGGGCTGGATCCGGTGGCGCGGGCGCGTTTCCTCGCTGAAGTCGACGGTTTGGCGCGCCAGCCGAAAGCCCCGTCGCTGGTGCTCGTCACGCATCATGTCGAGGAGATCACGCCGGCCTTCACGCATGTCCTCCTCTTGAGCGGCGGGCGCGTGCTCGCCGCGGGACCGCGTGCCGAGGTGCTGACTTCGCGCCGGCTTTCGGAGGCGTTCGCGAGTCCGGTGAGACTGCGGCGGACACGGGACGGCCTGCAGTTGCGGGTCGGGTGACGAGAGGCCGCGCGCACCGGCTGGGACCGGTGCGGAGGCTGGCCGGCCGGCTCAGTTGGCCAGGCCGCCTGCGATGTATTGCCGAAGGTGTTCGGCCTCGGCGCGGTGCGAATCGACGAGCCAGCGGGAGACGTCGCCGATCGAGATGAGGCCTTGGAGGTGTCCGTCGGCGATCACCGGGAGGTGGCGGCAGCGCCTCGTCGCGAAGATGTCCATGACCTGCTCGACCGTAGTCTCGGGGGTGATTGTGACGACCTTGGCGGTCATCACCTCGTGTACGCGGGTGGACTGCGGATTGCGTCCGGCGGCGACGATGCGCGTGAGCACATCGCGTTCGGTGAACATGCCGACGACGCGTTCCTCTTCCATGACGACGAGGGAGCCGATCTTGTGTTGATTCATGACGTGCACTGCGTCGGCCACGGGGGCGGACGGAGCCACGGAGTAGACGTTGGGACCCTTGCGGTCCAACAGCATGCCAACCGGGGTCTTCATAGGGTATCGGGGGTTGCGTCAAGGGTGCGCCGAATGAGGGTGGGGACAACGGCAAAGTCCCGGAGTTCGCAAAAACTTCGGTCGTGCCGGGCCCGCGGTTTTTCGGCGTGCGCCGGCATTCCTGATTTGCGCCGTGCCGACCGGCGGCGTTCGATCCGTGCCCCGATGGAAGAGGTTCCCGCCACGCAGATTCGCCGCCACTTTCTTTCGTGGGACCGTCCGCTGCTGCCGCAGGCGGTGACCTGGCTGGCCGGGGATTGGCGGGGCGATGGTCCGCTCGATCTCGCGGACCGGCTCGTGCTGGTGCCGACGCGGCAGGCGGGACGCCGGCTGAGGGAAGCGCTCGCCGTGCACGCGGCGGCGCGGAATCAGGCGGTGTTTTCGCCGCGGGTGACGCTTCCGGAGGCGTTGCTTGAGGTGCCGGCGTCGCAGTCGGGACCGGTCGCCTCTGAGCTGGAGGTGCATCTTGCCTGGATGGAAGCGATTCGCGGCGTCCCGCTGGAGGAGTACCGCGCGGTTTTTCCGGTCGATCCGCCGGAGCGTTCGGCGGCCTGGGCGCGCGGCCTTGCGCGGACGATGGCCCGGTTGCAGCGGTTGCTCGGAGAGGTCGGCCTCGCCATGTCCGACGTGCCTGCGCGGGCGGGCGCGGGATTTCCCGAGGCCGAGCGATGGCGTCAGCTCGCCCGGCTGGAGGCGCTCTGCGTGGAGGACCTGGCGGCGCGCGGTTTGCGCGATCCGCAGGCGGTGCGGCGGGCGGCGGCGCGGAGGCCTGCGGTCCCGGCGGGCGCACGGCGACTGGTCCTGCTGGCGTTGCCGGATCCCTTGCCGGTCGCGTTGCGGGCCGTCGAGGCCCTGGCCCTTGCGATGCCTGTGGACATTGTCGTGCACGCGCCTGCCGACGAAGGCGATGTCTTCGACCGATGGGGACGTCCTGAGGTGTCCGCGTGGACGGACCGCGTCATTGCCCTGCCTGACTTCGGAAACCGCGTGCACCTATGCGCGGATCCGGCCGGTCAGGCGGACCGCATCGCGGAGGCAGCGGCGAACTACCGCGGGAGGACGGATGAGGTCGCGATCGGATCGGCCGACGCGGAAGTTCTGGGCCCCCTCGAGACTGCGCTGGAGCGCGCAGGGGTGAAGGCCTTCAATCCGGAAGGCCGCCGGCTCGACCGCGGCCGCCTGCATCAGCTGCTCGCGGCGCTTGCGCGCGTTTCCGCGGAGGGAACGTTTGCCGCGGCCGCCGCCCTGGCCCGTTGTCCGGATTTTCTCGCGTACCTGCAGGCGCGTCTTGGCGACGGGTTCTCCGCGGCGTCGTTTCTCGCCGGGCTCGACGACCTGCACGCCGCCCACCTGCCGGGCACGCTGGCGGAGGCGAGGCGGCACCGTCCGCGCGAGGCGGGCCTGCGGATTGTGGAGGAGATCTGCGCCCGATTGCAGGGGGGGGCGTTTGCCCGGACGGCGGCAGCGGTGCCGGCGGAGATCTTCGCGGCGCGCCGGTTCGCCACGGCGCGTGACGAAGACGCCTTCTTCGTGGACGAAGCTTCGGCGTGGATGGAAACGGTGCGGGCCTGTCGTGACGCGGCGCAGCGGTTCGGTGAGGCCGGATTGTCGTTGTCCGAGTGGTGGGAGACCGCGCTTGCGCTCCATGGCGGGAACCTCGTTTACCCGGACAAGCCGGCCGGCGCCCTGGAGTTGCAGGGCTGGCTCGAACTGGCGTGGGAGGACGCGCCGCACCTGCTGGTGGCCGGGCTCAACGACGGCCGGGCGCCCGAAGCGGTGGCCGGCGACCCGTTTGTGCCGGAGTCGCTCCGGGAACGCCTCGGGCTGAAGACCAATGCGCGGCGCCACGCGCGCGACGCCTATGTGTTGACGGCGATGGTTGCGAGTCGCGCGCGGGCCGGCCGGGTCGATCTGCTGCTCGGACGCACTTCGGCCGCCGGCGACCCCCTCCGCCCCTCGCGCCTGCTGCTGCGTTGCCCGGATGCTTCGCTGCCGGAACGGGTGTCGCGCCTCTTCCGTCCGGTCGAGGTCGCCGCCGCGGCGCCCTCGTGGCGGAGGGCTTGGCGGCTGCGCCCGCGCCGGGTGCCGCCGCCCGCCCGCGTGGCGGTCACCGCGCTGCGGGCGTGGCTGCTTTGTCCGTTCCGTTTCCACCTGCGGCATGGATTGCGTATGGAGGAAGTCGATACGGAGAAGGCCGAACTCGATGCGCTCGATTTCGGCATCCTTTGTCACGCGGCCCTGGAGGAGATGGGCCGGGATTCGGCGATGCGCGACTGCACGGACGAGCGCCGGTTGCGCGAGTTCCTGCTGGCGCGCATCGAGGCGGAGGCGGCGAGCCGATACGGGGCCTTCCCCCCGCCGCCGCTGATCGTGCAGATCGAATCGGCGAGGCAGCGGCTCGCGCGGGCGGCGGCCGTGCAGGCGGCGGCGCGGGCGGAAGGCTGGGTCATCGAACGGGTCGAGGAGAAGTTCACCCTCGCCATCGGCGCCCTGACAGTGGTCGGCAAGGCCGACCGCATCGAACGCCACGAAGGCACCGGCGAGCTGCGCATCGTGGACTACAAGACCTCGGACCGGCCCGTGACGCCCGCCGACGCCCATCTGCGCCGGCTCGGGCGGGAGGAACAGGTGCCGGAGTTTGCGCTGGCGGGCGGGGCTGCGGAGGGCCTCGTCTGGGCGGACCTGCAGCTGCCGCTTTATCTGCGCGCCTTCGCCCCCGGCGGGGTGCCGGCCACGGCGGCCTACTTCAACCTGCCAAAGGCGGCGGGCGAGACGGGCATTCTCGCGTGGGACGGTTACACCCGCGAACTCGACGCCTCGGCGTGGCGATGCGCCGAGGGCGTCGCCGCGGCGATCGCCGCCGGAGAATTCTGGCCGCCGAACGAGAACCTGAGCCCGGATTGGGATGATTTTGCGCCGCTCTTTCATCACGGCGTCGCCGACAGCGTGGCCTGGGAGGAGGGGAAGTGAACGCGCCCGGACATGTGATGATCCTCGCCTCCGCGGGATCCGGAAAGACCTACGCCCTCACGAACCGTTTCGTAGGGCTGCTGGCGGCCGGGGCGAAGCCCGAACGGATCGTCGCGCTCACCTTCACGCGCAAGGCGGCCGGGGAATTCTTTGACGAGATCCTGAAGAAACTCGCCCGCGCCGCCTCCGACGCGGACTTCGCGGCGGGCCTTGCCCGCGAACTTGGCCGACCGGCCATGACGGCGCGGGATTTTCTTGGCCATCTGCGGGCGGTGATCGAGGCCATGCCCCGGCTGCAATTGGGCACGCTCGACGGGTTCTTTGCGCGCATTGCGGTCAACTTTCCCTTCGAACTGGGCCTCGCGGGCGATTTCGAGATCCTCGAAGACCATGCGGCGAAGGTCGAACGAACGCGTGTCCTGCGCCGGTTGTTCGCCCGCAGCGGCGAACTCGACGAAGCGCAGCGGGGTTTCATCGAGGCCTTCAAGCGTGCGACCTTTGGCCTCGAGGAGAAGCGCCTGGGCGCCCGCCTTGACGCCTTCCTTGACGAACATCACGGAATCTTCCTCGAAGCGCCGCAGGCCGACCTCTGGGGGAACCCCCGCCGCATCTGGCCGCGCGGCGTGGACTGGCTGGGCTTCGTCGAGGGTCGCGCTAATGCACTGTGCACGCTCGAGCAGGAAGTTGCCGGCCTCGATCTGAACGAAAAACAGCGGGAGCGTTGGGCGCTCTTTTTCGAGGACGCGGGGCGCTGGGCACCCGGGGCCGAGCCGGGCAAGGGCATGGCTTATCTTCTCAAGAATGTCCTCGAAGCCTGGCCCGCGCTGGACCAAGTCGTGATCGAGAGAAAGAAGGTGACGCTGCCACCGGCGGTCCGCGAGGCGCTGAGAGCGGCGGTGTCCGGCATGATCGGCGCGGAGTTTCAACGTTGTCTCGAATCCACGCGGGGAATTCATGCGGTGCTCGCGGGCTACGATGCAGTCTATCACGACCGCGTCCGTCGGGCCGGGCGGCTGACGTTTGCGGACTTGCAGCGCCTCCTGCAGCCCTCCGGATCCGGGGCGGCACCGCTGTCGGGAGAGGCCGGCGAAGACCGGCTTTACATCGACTACCGGCTCGATGGCGGCGCCGATCACTGGCTGCTCGACGAGTTTCAGGACACGAGCTTCGGACAGTGGTCAATCCTGCGGCCGTTGATCGACGAAGTCGTGCAAGACCCGACGCGTTCGCGCAGCTTCTTCTACGTCGGAGATGTGAAGCAGGCGATTTTCGGATGGCGCGAAGGCGATCCGCGGCTGTTTCGCGAGATCTTCGATCACTACAACGCGAACGGCGAAGGGACGATTTCCGAGCGGCACCTGGTGCAGTCTTGGCGGTCCGGCCCGGCGGTCATCGACACGGTCAACCGTGTCTTCGGCGCGGCCGCCGTTTTCTCGGAGCATTTTCCCGGACCCGCGTCGGCGGCATGGAACCGCGAATGGCGGGAGCACGTCTCGGCGCGGCCGGCGCTGGGCGGGCACGTCGCCTGGTTGCACGCCGCGGATCGGCAGGCGGGTTTTGCGGTGACGCGCGATCTCATCGAGCGCATCGCGCCGCTCGAGCGCGGGCTGACCTGCGCGGTCCTCGTGCGGAGGAATGCGACAGCGACCGAACTCGCCGACTTCCTGCGCCGCGAAGCGGGCATTCCGGCGGTCGCGGAGTCCGATCTTCACGTGTGCACCGACAATCCGCTGGGGCGGGTCCTGCTCGCCCTCGCCAAAGCCGCAGCCCATCCCGGCGACAGTCTTGCCCGGGAACTGCTGCTCATGACTCCGCTGGCCGGACTGCTGGCGGAAGACGCCCTCGAAACCCCGGAAGCGCTCACCCGGCGCGTGCTCGGCGACATTCACGCCGAGGGGTTTGAACGATGGGCGGCGCATTGGTTGCGACGGATCGAGCCGCATCTGGATCGCGACGACCGCTTCAGCCGCGACAGGGGCCGCCAATGGCTGGAAGCAGCCGCGCTTTTCGATGCGACGGGAAGCCGCGACGTGGCGGAGTTCATCCGGTTCATGGAAAGCCACGCCGTGCGCGAGAACGAGGCGGGCGGTGCGGTGCGCGTGATGACGATTCACAAGTCCAAGGGGCTCGGCTTCGACGTGGTGATCCTGCCCGATCTCGAGGGCAACCGGCTCGACACGCGTCGGGATGGGCTCGCCGTCAAGAAGTCCGCCGACCGCGAAGTGGAGTGGGTTTACGATCTGCCCAAGAAGGCGTGGGCGGAGTGCGACCCGGTGCTTTCCGCCTGCATGACCGCTGCCGAGGCCGACGCGTGCTACGAGGCGTTTTCCCTGCTTTACGTTGCGATGACGCGGGCGAAGCGCGGACTCTACCTGGTATCGAAACCGGCCGGCCGTTCGGTCTCGCGAAACTTTGTCCGGATCCTGGCGGACACCCTGGGCGAAGAGCCGGTCGATCTTTCGATCGGGGGTAAATTATTCGCCGGCAGTTTCGAGTCAGGCGATCCGGGCTGGTACGAGGAAATCCAGGCTGGCGCGACTGCGGCTCCGCCCGAGCCCATCCGGACTGTCGAAGCGGGTGGCGGACAACGGCGGCTCGAGGCACATCGCGCGTCCTCCGGCAAGGACGGGGAGTGGGGTGGCGCCACGTTGTTCGATCTCGAAGGCGGGCGTTCGGCGGAGTTCGGCACTCTCCTGCACCTCCTGTTCGCGGAGATCTCTTCGGTGCCCGACGAGTCGCCCCAGAAGTGGGCGGAGCGCTGGCGGGAACGAGGGGAGCCGGCCCTCGCCGTCAGGGAGGCCGTGGCCTGTCTGGAATCCCGTGACCTTGCGGAGGTTTGGCGCGGGGGTGCGTCCGTCGAAGTCTGGCGCGAGCGTGCCTTCGAGATCGTGCTCGACGATCGCTGGGTTTCGGGCGTGGTCGATCGGGTGGCGCTTGAAAGAGATGCCGAAGGTCGGCCGTGTCGGGCAACCGTCTTCGACTTCAAGACTGACGCGGTCGCGGATGACGAAGGACTGAGGCGCGCAACGGAACGCCACCGTTTGCAGATGGACCTTTACCGTCGGGTGGTCGCCCGCCTCACCGGTCTGGCCGGGACGGACGTACGCGCGGCGTTGGTCTATACCGTGCCGCGCTCGCTGGTCTACCTGTAGGTCTGGTTGCGGTGGGCTGCGGTTCAGGGGTAAATTCGGGCTTTACAGGGTAGCGGGGAAGCCGCACGTTGGCCGGCTCAAGTCGTCTCCACCTCCGTTTTTACACCATGGGCAACCTCAAGAAGAAGCGCCGTCTCAAGATGAACAAGCACAAGCGCCGCAAGCGCTTGAAGTCGAATCGCCATAAGAAGCGCACGTGGCAGAAGTGAGGCGCGCCCGCCTCCTCCTTGTTTCGAGCCCAGATTTGCTCATCGAAACCCGCCGGTCCCGGCGGGTTTTTTCGTTTTCAAGGACTTGTGAAAAGTTTGTTCGTGAAAACAGGCGGCGTTAAGGAAATGTAAATGGCGGTCTGTTAGGGGTTAAGGACTTGTCAGGGTGTGCGGGGTTTGGGAGTTTGTCCTCATGCTCCAGTTTGGCGTTTCGGCGCCGATGTAGGGGACACGCGAACTTCGACTCCAACCATGTTATTTGCCCGCAAAACCAAAGGATACTTTGTCGATTTTAACGACAACGGCATCCTCCTCGCCCGGACCTCGAGTTCCGAGCTGGGACCCATGGAGGTGGAGCAGATTCTTGAGGTGCCGGCAGGGGACGAAGCCGCCTTGGCCGAAGCCTTGAAGCAGTTGCAGCCGGCGAAGGGAACCGGCGGCTACCTTCATGCCACGGTGGGCGTATATCCGCCGAAGCGTTTTGTGCGGCATGCCTCGCTGGACCTCAAGCGGCTCAAGGATCCGGGCTATCTCAACGAAGTCGTCACCACCCAATGCCGCGTGGACCTCGACAAGGCGACCATCGCGATTCTCAACCCGCGCGACGGCAGCGACCTCGATTTGTCCAAGGCCCCCGCCAAGGACATCCTTTGCTGCGGCCTGCTCAACGAGGACGTCGTCACCCTTCAGGACCGGATGCTGGCCGCGGGCATCTACCCCCAGCGCGTCGAACTGGGCTCTGTGGCCGCGCTCGGCGCCGTGGTGGGCATGCTTGCGGCGGAGCGTTCGACGGCTCCGACCCTCGTCGTCGAGATCGGTGCGGACGTCACCCACTCCTTCATCGTGACCGGCGGCGGCGTCGATGCATCGCGGCCGATTCCACATGGCTTTAACTCGATCATTCCGATGGTCCAGCAGGAGCTGAACCTCAAGGACGAGGAGTCGGCGCGTCGCTTGTTCTTCTCGAATACCTTCGATTTCACCGGGATGGGGCCGGTGCTGCTCAAGAAGCTGCTTCGCGAGCTGCATTCCTCCATTGGTTTCTACGAAGTGCAGACCGGACAGTCGATCAGCCAGGTCGTCTGCATTCTGCTGCCTTCGAAGCTTTCCTGGCTCGAGGCCGTGATCGCCTCCCAACTCGGCGTCGGCGCTCACAAGACCCGGCTGGCCCCTTGGTTTCAGGCCCAGGGTCTCACCTTCGCCGCCGAACATCAGTCCACGGAATTCGACGCCCGCTGGCTTGGACTTTTTGGCCTGATGGCCCACCACCATGCTCCCGTTTCTCAAGAAAAGTAAGGAGCAGGCTGACCAGCCTCTCATGCCCGCGTGGCATCCGAACTTCCGCAACTACGAGAAGTTGCCGGACACGAAGGTCGTGCGCACCGCGTTCTTTGTGAACGGACTGGTCGTGTTTGTGGCCGTTGTTCTGGCGCTTTTCTTCGCCTACCAGGAATACCAGATCAGCGGCCTCACCGGGCAGATCGCCACGTGGGAGGAGCAGATCGAGCGCGATCGCGAACCCAGCGCCCAGGCCGTGGCCCTGTTCAAGAAATTCCAAGCGGAGGAAAAGATCGTCAACGAGGTCGAGGCCTTCGCGACGCCCCAGCTCCGTGTTTCCGCCTACATCATCAAGCTCGGCGAGACGCTGCCGGCCGACATCGCCATCCGTCACTTCGACTATCGCGATACGGGCGTCGTGCTCCGCGGACTCGTGCGGGGTGCGCCCGATCAGGCCACCGGCCAGGCGACGTCGTTCGTCGAGCAATTGCGCCGCGATTCCGATTTTGGAGACCTCTTCTCGACGGCCGAGCTCACCGGCGTGAATCGCGACCCCGTCACGGGACGCCTGCACATCGAAGTTTCCCTCAAATTCAAGACGGAGGGCGCCAAGAAATGACCACATCTGGCAAAGATATCGGCGCGACTTTCAAGAAGCATCCGGTCGGATTCGGCTGCGGGTTGCTCTGCCTGCTTCTCGTGGTCGCCATTTACTACCGCCGGTCGGAGATTCCCGAGCGCGAGACGTTGCTGGAGCAACGCACGGCGGAAGGCCAGCGCCTCAGCCAAAACCTGCGCAACAATTCCCAGTTGAAGGAGCAGTTTGACGCGATCGTCGCCGCCAACGCCGAGATCGATGCGCGGGCCGTCGGGCTCGCGAACCTCGCCACCAATCTCGCCTATTTCTACCGGCTCGAATCGGAGACCGGCATCAAGCTGCTCGATCTTCGCCAGCTCACGCCGGCCGCCGCCCCGCGCGGCGCCGCGGCGCCGAAGCACCTGCGGGTTCCCTTCGCCGTCTCCGTGCAGGGGGACTACCCGAAGGTGCTGAACTTCCTGCGCCGCTTGGAATCCGGCCCGCACTTCTGCCGCATCAACACGGCGACCCTCACCGGGGCCGCCGAAGTGACCCTGACCCTCAGCATCGAACTGCTCGGTCTGCCATGAAACTCCTTTCCCTCTTCGTCATCTTCCTGGCCGGCCTCGCCGCCGCGCCGGTTTACGCCCAGCGGTCGGACATTCTTCCGCCAGTCCGCCGCGCCGCGTCGCTCGAAAAGGCTGCCAGACTGCTGGAGCAGCCGGTCGTGCCTGCGATCCTGCCGACGATCAAGAATCCTTTCGCCCCGCCCGATTTCGACCGCATCGACCCCGTCGAGGCCCCCGTGGTGGCCGGAGTCGCCCCGCGCGCCCGCACCGCCCGCGAAGTGCTGGAAATGATCGCCGCGAGCATCAACCCCACCGGCACGATGTTCATGCGCGAAGAGCCGATTCTGGTCTTCGCCAGCGGACACCGCCGCGTGGGCGACCGCATCACGGCCTCGGTAGATGGCGTGCAGTACACCGTCACTATTTCCGGCATAGATCGCACCAGCTACACCCTCCGCTTGAACAACGAACAAATCTCCCGGCCCATCGAACCAGGATCAAAACAATGAGAACGCACACGTTTCTGTCCGCCCTGCTGGCCGCGAGCCTGCTCCCCGCCGGCTGGGCTCAAACTCCGCCCGCCGCTTCCGGCGAGGCTGCGCCCGCACCCGCCGCCGCCAACGCCGTCATCATCGAGGACGCCGCTCCTGCGGGGGCGACGCGGCAGCAAAACCAGGACACCCTCTCCGTCGACTTTCCCGACGAGGATGTCCGCACGATCCTGCGCAACGTCGCCGACCTCTTCGAGCTCAACCTCGTGGTCCCCGACACCCTGCAGGGCAAGACGTCCATCAAGCTGCGCGACGTCACCTGGCGCCAGATCTTCCAGGTCGTGCTCAGCCCCGTCGGCTACACCTACGTGGAGGAGGGCAACATCATCACGGTGGTGAGCCAGGACCAGCTCCTCATGGAGCCGGTCATCACCGAGGTCTTTCTCGTCAACTACGCCCGCGCCGCCGACATCCTCGCCACCATCAACCCCCTCGTCGACGGCACGAAGGGCGGACGCGTGGTCGTCGATGCCCGCAGCAATGCCCTCGTCATCACCGAGCGTCCCTCCCAGATGACCCGCATCCGCCCGATCATCGAGCAGCTCGACAAGGCCACCGCCCAGGTGATGATCGAGTCGAAGTTTGTCGAGGTGACCGACCGCGATGTGAAGAACATCGGTGTCAACTGGGCTTCGTTGCAGGGCTTCCAGATCGGCGCCGGCCAGATGACGCAGCAGTTTGATCGCCTCCGTGGGCAGGACCGTACTAACGGGTCGACGAGCAATAGTGGTTCTGGGAGCACGACGAACAATGGAACCACATCTAGCTCGACAAACAACAATACCAACACTGCAACGTCGGGAAACAATAGTAGTTCAACGACGACCAATACAGGGGGCTTTACTACCTCAAGGACGGTGACTAGCGCCGCCGGCAATTTACTTACGTTTGATCCCGATACGGGACGTCCGACAGTAACAGCGATCCCTGACGTTTCCAATACAACCATTACGTCGAGCCTGCCCTCGTCTCAAACGAACTCGACAGCCGGATCAGTAAGTGGCTCGACGACTTCGTCATCATCTAGCGTCACCGACTCAATTACCTCTGGTCTGACGAATACTGCTAGCTCTGCTATCGAACAGCTAATGGGTTTGACGAATACCGGCTCCACAAGTCGTGCCACAAGCGCAGTATTCTCCGCCTCTGACTTTAACATCGTGCTTAGCGCCCTGCAGACGCAGAACAACATCAAGCTGGTGTCCAATCCGACGATCGTGACCCTCAACAACACCGAAGCCAACATCAACATTGGCGAGGAATTCCCGATTCCGAATTACACCTACAACCAGGAGCGCGGCACCTTCGAGGTCAGCGGCTTCGATTACCGGCCGATCGGCATCCTGCTCAAGGTCACGCCGCAGGTGAATTCCCAAGGCTTCATCAAGCTGTCGGTCGAGCCCGAGGTCAGCAGCCGTGCCGGCGTCACCTCGTTCGGCGGCGCCGGCGGCGCCGAGATTCCGATTATCGCTACGCGCAAGACTAGAACCCAGGTTTCGTTGAAGGATGGATACACCATGGGCATCGGCGGTCTCATCGAAAACACATCGCAGAACGGCCAGACCAAGGTTCCGGTCCTCGGGAACATCCCGGGGTTGGGCCGCCTCTTCCGCTCCGACACCAAGAACGTCGACTCCCGGAATCTGCTCATCTTCATCACGGCGAAGACGATCAACCCCGAGGGTGCGCCTATCGAGGAGGTCTTCGATCCGCGGGCCGTGCGGGCCATGGGTCTGAAGCGCGACGAACTCCCGGGCTATCGCGACGGCAGCGATCCCTTCGCCCCCGCTCCGGGTTCGAACTGAGTCCTTCCCGCCGGAATTCCGATCCGGACTTCGTTTCGAGCCCGCACCCGCAAGGTGCGGGCTTTTCGTTTCTTGGAAAAGCCCCGGCCCCGGCGCCAATTTTTTGCGTTCATGGCTCGCCAAGACGACGGTTATTCGCTGCCTATGGGCCCATGGTTTCCGACAATCGACGTCCTATGGTCACCGTACTCTGCGGGTTCCTTGGCGCGGGAAAGACGACTTTGCTGAACCACCTGCTTGGGCAGGCTGGCGGGCGCCGTTGGGCGGCGGTCGTCAACGACGTGGCGGCCGTGAACATTGACGGATCCGTCGTCAAGGCCGGGGCGGCTGGCCGGGAGGTGGTGGAACTCGCCAACGGCTGCGTGTGCTGTTCGAGCAAGGACGAACTGGCCGAGACGCTCGCCGAGCTGGCCGCATCCGGAAAGTATGAGCACATCCTGGTCGAAACCACGGGGGTGGCCGAGCCGCGCGGTCTGGCCAATCTCTTTGTGCGCAAGAATCCTTTCGGTCGCACGCTGGGCGAGTTCGCGACGCTCGCCTCGCTGGTGACGGTGATCGATGCCGCCGCCTTTCACGAGGCCTGGCGCCGGACGCGGCCCGAGGGGAGGGAGACGATCGTAGGGGCCGAACGGCCGCTCATTGAGCTGATGATCGAGCAGGCCGAGTGCGCGGACGTGCTGGTGCTGAACCAATGCGACCGCGTGACGGCCGAGGTGCAGGCCGAGTTGACCGCTGTCCTCCGCGGCCTGAACGCCCGCGCCGAACTCTGGCGCACCGAGCACGGCCGGGTTTCGGTCGACACCCTGCTCGAGCGGGTTCGCTTCGATCCGCTGGCCACGCTCGGTGCCGCCAATTGGATTCATACGTTGAATGCCCTTGCGCCCGGTCGTCCGGCCTCGCTCGTGAAGCGGCAGCCGGCGGTGGCGGCGCACGAGGAAAAATACGGCCTCCGGCACTTTGTGTTTCAGGCACGACGGCCCTTCGTGCGGGCACGTCTGGAACATGCGATCGCCCGCGACCTGCCCGGCGTCGTGCGGGCCAAGGGATTTTTTTGGTGGAAGGAACGCCCGGACGAAATGGGCTTTCTCTCCCTTGCCGGGGGAGTCGTACGGTACGACTTCCTGAGCTACTGGTGGGCGGCGATGATCGAGAGTGGAAAGGCCCGCCTCGAAGACCGCCCGCCGGCGGTCGTCGCATCCTGGGGCAGCCCGTTCGGCGACCGTCGCCAGGAACTCGTTTTCATCGGCACCGGCATGGACGAGGCCGCCATGCGCGCAACGCTCGAGGAGTGCCTCGATCCGTAACTCAAACCGCTGCTGAAACTCCGATCTCTCGTTGACGAGTTAAACCCAAAAAGCCGTCCTGATCTTCGTATGAAGAAAATCGCCCCGTTCCTCATAGTTTCGGTGTTGGTCGTGTTGGGTTATTACTTCAATATGGCGAATCGAAAAACCGTAGTTCCCCAGGCTGCGAATCTTGGTGTTCCCCAGACTACGATTTCCTATCCAGTCGCCAATAATAACGAAATTGCCCCTCCAAGACTCGATGTGATCCAGATCCAAGGGTCGAAAAACATCACAAATGCGTCGGTGAAGCAGATTACTGAGAATGGGATAATCTTCCAAGCTGATCAGGGCTTGGTCCAAGCGAGGTTTGTTGACCTTCCTGAAGAGTTTCGCCTGTACTATGCGCCAAGAGGTACCTCGAATTCGCAACGAGCCAGTGTGACGCGTCCAACCGCAGTAAAGACTCACGGAGTCCAGTCGCGGCCATCGTCGCCCAACACAAGTACACTTGTAGGAACCGAGAGGCTTGAGCGTTTGGCAGCGCTCAAGCGAGAAATGGACCGGCAGCAGGTAAAGATAGATCGGTACATCCGTCAGTCCTCGTTCACTTCAAGGAATCCTTTCTCAGAATCAGACGCATCGCAGGTTACGCGTGAGGAGTATGAGGTAGCTAGAGCTAAGTTCGAGCAACTCAGCAGGGAATACGACAAGCTAAAGTAGTTCTCAGGAGTGTTCTTGATAGCATCGTCTTTCAAGACAGGCACTCACGAGAAAGTACTCACGGCCAGCGTTTTAAGCCGCGCACGCACGGCGGTAAGCCCGTTGCGGCGGGTCGGGGTCAGATCCCGCAGCAGGTCGAGGTCTTCCAGCAGCGTGGGTTCCACCCGGACGATCTCCTCCGGGGTGCCGCCTTCGTAAAGGTCGCAGAGCAGGGCGACGAGGCCGCGGACGAGCGGCGAATCGGCGTCATGGCGAAAATGCAGGCGCCCATCCCTGAGTTCAGCGAGAATCCACACGGCGGATACACAGCCGGCGACCCGGTTTTCCTCGGTGCGTGCGGAGGCGGCAAGAGGGGGCTGCCGGCGGGCCCGGTCGACGATCGCCGCCAGCCTTTCCTGGCGGTTCTCGATCACCCCGTAGTCCTCGACGATTCGCTTTTGTTTTTCGGCGACGGTCATGGCCGGATCCTCCGGGCGGGGCGGGGCGATTGGCCAGTCCGGAAGCTGGCAAAGTTTTGACGTCGCGGCCTGTGCAGTTACGCGTGGTCCGCGTTGAATCCGTTATCCGCCCTCTCTTGGATTTGGAAGGCGCTGCGCGGCCGCAGCGTCACCTTTGCCGCCCTCTTTGCGCTGACGCTGGCGGGGTTTTCGGTGCTGGGCTGGCTCAAGGCGGCCTTGCAGGCGGCCGGGGCGTCGTGGTGGATGCTGCTGGTCCTGCCGACGATCCTGCTGGCGGTGCTCGCGCGCAAGGAGACGGACTGGATCCCCGACGAGGAGGTCCGGCGGCGCTGGGCGCGCGGACTGATCTTCGGATCGATCTTCGCCGCCATCGCCACCGCGCTCGTCCTGCCGTCGCCACCCGCCCCTGAAGCCGTCGAGGGCCCACCCGTGCGGAAGATTGGGCCTCGCAGCAAGTAGGCCGGAGCGTTCCCCGCCGAAACCGTCAAGGCCGGGTTCGCCGAGGCGCCCTCAAGTGCCGAGGGGCGGAACCGGGCAGTCGAGGACCGAGGCGAGGGCGCGGAGCAGTTCCGACTCCTCGAGGCCGAGCGAGCCGTCGGCGGTGGCCACTCCCGCCGCGGCGAGCAGGAACCGCTTCTTGATCGGTCCGCTGGCCCGCGCGAGCCGTTCGAGGGCCTCGTCGAGACGGTCGATGCCGCAGTCGGCCGCTTCCCGAAAATCCAGCTTCAGGTCGAGGCCGCGAAGGTGGGCGGTGCCGGCGGCGAAGGCCTGTTCGGCCGGGGAGGTGGAGCGATGGGCGAGGGCGGAGAGCGCGACCGAGATCTCCCCGGCGACGGCGTGGAAGGAGTGGATTTCGCCGGCGGGGCCGGCGGACGGCTGCCGCGCGAGCTTCAGATGATGAGCGACCATCTTCTGCAGTGCGTATTCGAATGTGCAAACGCGGTCGTCGGCGTGGACGAGTTCGTCGAGGGTGCCGAGGAAGCGGTCGAGCCGGCCCGGCTCGAGGTCGCGCAGCACGCCGAGGGCGAGCTGCACGAGGGGGAGCCGGTGTTCGGGGCGAAGCGCGCCGGACTCGCCCGCGAGTCGCTCGACGAGGGAGCGGGCGGACGGGCCGTCGTGTTGGGCCACCTGTTCCAGTTGGCGGCTGCGGGTCGCCGCATCCCGATCGAGGAGGAGCAGATAAAGGAGGCCCGGGGCCTCGTCGACCCGATGTGCGGCTTCGCGCAGGGCTTCCGGGAGGGTTTCCAGGAGGGAAGCGGCGTCGGCGATGGCGGAGTCGTGCAGCACGCCGACGGAGGCGACGATCGCGGCGGCGACGGGTGCCGGAACGGTTGGGCGGGCGGGGGCGGCGGGCCGGCCCGTCACCTTCGACCAAGGCTCACGGGCGACGTCGACGACGGTCGGCGGCTCGAAGAACTTGCCGTCGAAACCCGGTTCGATCGCGCGGATGCGCTGCACCAGCGGCGGATGGGTGGACCAGAGTCCGCCGAAAGTGGAACGGAAGCCTTGTGCGAAGAAAAAGTGACCGATCTGAGCGGACTGGTTGGAGAGAAGGCGCGACCCGAGCGTGTAGCCGCCAATCTTGCGCAGGGCGCCGGAGATCCCGGACGGGTTGCGCGTAAACTGAACGGCGGCGGCGTCGGCAAGGTACTCGCGCTGGCGGGACACGGCCGCCTGGATCATCCGGCCGAAGAAGAAACCGATGTAGCCGATCGCCATGAGCGCGAGGCCGGCGGCGGCTACGGCCACCACGCCTCCGCCGCCCTTCGAGTCGCGCCGCGGGCGGCTGAAGCGAAGATTGAAGAGGATGCCGCGGCCGATCAGGCCGATCACGAGGATGCCGAAGACGATCGCGGTCAACCGCACGTTGAGCCGCATGTCGCCGTTGAGGATGTGGCTGAACTCGTGGGCGACCACCCCCTGGAGTTCGTCGCGAGTCAGCTTTTCCAAGGTCCCGCGGGTGACGGCGACGACCGCGTCCGACGTCGTGAGCCCGGCGGCAAAGGCGTTGATGCCGGTTTCGCCGTCCATGATGTAGGTGGCGGGAAGAGGCACGCCGGAAGCGATGGCCATTTCCTCGACGACGTTGAGCAACTGGCGCTCCTTCAGGTCGCGGGTGCCGGGATCGACGCGGCGGGCGCCGACCATCTCGGCCACGGCGCTCCCACCTTTGCGGAACGAGAGCCATTTGAAGAGCGAGGCGCCGCCGACGATCGCCAGCGTGACGAATGTCACGCCGGCCAGCAGGTCGGGCTGCCAGTAGGAATCGACGACGCGAAGCCCCTCGGGCGTTTCCAGGGCCGACCCGAACAAAGCGGCCACGAGCGCAAAATACCCGGCTGCAACGATCCCGATCACGGCGAGGGCAAAAAGCACCACCAGCCGGGCCGAACGCTTTTTCGCACGCTCCTGGGCTTCGAAGAAATCCATGGGGGGAAGGCAGAAAGGCTGAAGGACTGAAAGGCTGAAAACCCGAATGGGGATTAAACCGGGACGCGAACAGCGGAGGCGGGTGCGCCGTCGGCAGGGGGCCGCCGAAGCCTTCAGTCTTTCAGCCTTTCAGCCCGTCAAGTGAAGCTCACCTTGGGCGCGGAGCGTTCCGTGGGGTCCTCGATCTTGAAGAGTTCGGCAGGTTGGAAGCCGAACATCCCGGCAAAAATGACGTTGGGGAAGACCTCGCGCTTCGTGTTGTAGGTCATGACGCTGTCGTTGTAGGCCTGCCGGGCGAAGGCGATCTTGTTCTCCGTCGAGGTCAGCTCCTCGGTGAGCTGCATCATGTTCTGGTTGGCCTTGAGGTCGGGATACTGCTCGGAGACGACCATCAGGCGGGAGAGGGCTCCGCCCAGGCCGGCTTCGGCGGAGAGCAGGCTGCGCACGGCGTTGCCGTCGGCGGGATTGGCAGCGGCGGCCTGGGCTGCGGCGGCGGCGATGTTGCGGGCCTTGATGACGGCTTCGAGCGTCTCGCGCTCGTGCTTCAGATAACCCTTGGCCGTTTCGACCAGGTTCGGAATCAAGTCGTAACGGCGTTTGAGCTGTACGTCGATCTGGGCGAAGGCGTTCTTGAAGCGGTTGCGCAGGCCGACGAGGCCGTTGTAGATGCCGACGACCCAAATGACGAGAACGAGGCCGAGGGCGAGGAGGATGCCGAGTGCGAGGAGTGCGGACATGGTGGAGAGGGGGATCGCAGGCAGTGTGCGGAAGCCCGTGCCGGGGGCGAGTACGAATCGTGGCATGCGGGGCGGGCTTGCCTCGTGTGCAGGGCTGGCGCAGGGTGGCGGCGAAGATGCCCGCGCGCGCCGTTGTCGTATTGGTTTTTTGGATGCTCTCGGTCCCCGCGTCCGCGGGGGCCCGGCTGGCGGAGGCGCCGTTCGCGCCGGCGCCGGAGCCCCCGCCAGCGGCGGACCTCCTGACGGCGGAGGCGGCGGACCGCGCCCTGGAGCTGGGTTTTCCCGCGCTCGCGGCGGAGCTTTACCGCGCCCTGATGGAGCGTCCGGAGGAACCGAGGGGCGACGCACAGGCGATTGTCCTCTCGTGGGCGTCGGCCCTGCTGGACGACGGACGTCCCGACGAAGCCCGCCAGGTGCTCGAACGTCATCCCGGCCCGGCGACTCCGGCCCGCCGCCTGCGCCTGGCGCTGGCGGCGGCGGCCCTGGGCGACACCGCGGCGGCGGCGGGCGCCGCCGGCCTGGCGCCGTCGGGATTGTCTCCGGCCGATGTCTCCTGGCTCTACTATCTGCAGGGTTTCCTCGCTTCCGGAGCCGGCGAATATGCGGCGGCGGGCGCGGCTTACGACCGGGCACTCGCGGAGGCCCCTTCGGAACTGGCGCGGGCCCGCTTCCTGCTGGCCCGCCTTGCGGCGCAGTTGAAGGGTGCCGGGGAGATGTCGGATGCGGGACTGGAAGCCCTGCGGCAGAACGTGGAGATCAACCGCGGGAGGTCGGCGGGATATCGTTACGCCGAGTTGTATGCCGCAGCCCTCTTCGCGCGCGGGGAACGTGAAGCCGCGGTGCGGTTCCTCCAGGACCAGTTGCAGGCGCTGCCTGCGCAGGAGCGGGAGATGAGCGACAACTTTCGGCTCTCCCTCGGGCTGATCGCAGGTGCGGTCAACGGCGTCGGGAGGATCGCCCTCAACAGCCTGCTTGCGGACGCCTCGGACCGCGACAAGCAGCGCGTCGCCCTGCAATTGCTCGCCCGTGCGTCGACCGACGGCACCTCCCGCGTCGCTTTTCGCGACACCCTGAACGGGTTGATCGGTGCGTCGCAGCCGCATCCCATCCTCGAAGACCTGCTGCTGTTTCGCGCCCAACTGGCGCTCGCCGACCGGAGGTACACCGATGCCGAGACGGACGCATCCACCCTGCTCGAACAGTTCCCGGGATCGTCGCTTCGCGCGTCCGCGCTCGGAGTGCTCATGAGTTCGGCGTGGGAGCGCGGCCAGTTTCGCCGTGCGGCCGATTTCGCGGCCCGGGCAAGGGCGGAGACCCGGGAGCCGGCCGTGCGCGCGTCGCTGGGGGTGATTGCGGCGGAGGCGCACTTCCGCGCACTCGATTACCGGAGCGCCGCGGACGGCTACGCGGTCGCGTTGGAAAGTCCTCCGGCCGGAGTGGCTCCCGGAGGTCTGATGTTCCAATGGGTCTGCGCGGAGATCGCCGCGGGCAGGCTGGAAGAGGCGTCGGCCTTGATCGACACCCTGGCGGGCGATGCCCGGTTCGATTTGGTCAGCCGGTGGCAGGCGGAATGGAACTTGGCCCGGGCCTTGCAGACCTCGGGGCCGGAGGGCGTCGGTGAGGCCTACGCCCGGATCAACCGACTGCTTGGGCGCGGCGAGGGTGCGAGGCTTCCCGCGGACCTTGCCGTGAGGATGTCCTGGCTGCAGGCCAGACTGTCGTTCGACCGCGGCGAGCCGGCGCGCTCGCTGGAACTGGTGACGACCCTGCGGGGAGGGCTGGCCGACCTCGACCCGGAACTGCGCGCCGAAGTAGCCAGTTCGCTTGCCCTCCTGGAGGCGCAGGCCAACTTTGCGCTGAATCGACCGGATGCGGCCCTGGGCGTCTTGCAGCGGCTCCGCGCCGACTACCCGCGGGCGGATGCGGCGGCGTTCTCCTACGTGGTGGAAGCCGAAGCGTATGTGGCGCAGGGGCGTCTCGTGGATGCGCAGCGGGTGTTCGTGAAGCTGGCCGACGATTTCCCGGAGAATCGCTTTGCCTCCTACGGCCTCCTGCAGGCGGCGCTCACGGTGAGGCGCCTCGGGCAGGATTCCAACCGGCGGGAGGCCTACAACATCCTCGAACGCCTGGTGCAGAACTACCCGCGCAGCGACCTCATCTTCACCGCGCGTTTCGCCCAGGGGGATCTTCTGAGGGAGCTGAACCAGTTCGCGAACGCGCTTCAGATTTACGAGCGGCTGGTCATCGATTTCCCGCGGCACGGTGACGTGCGCGCGGCGGAACTTGCGGTGGCCGACTGCCAGGCGGCGCTTTCGGCGACGGACCCTTCGCGATTGGAGAATGCGATCGCCGGTTACGAGCGCCTGCAATTCCTGCCCTCGGCCGCGCCCGATCTCCGGCTGGAGGCGGGCTTCAAGCACGGGCATGCGCTCGCCCGGTCGGGCCGGCGGGCGCGGGCGCAGGAAATCTGGTGGCCGCTGGCCGAGCCCTTCGTGTCCGGCGGGGCGGCGTCCCCCCGGCTCGGGGCGGGGGGGCGCTACTGGCTTGCGCGGATTCTGCTGGAACTCGGTCTGCTGCACGAGCGCGAGGCGCGGTTCGAGCAGGCCCGCGACATGTTCGGCCTCATTCTCCGGCTCGGTCTTCCGCGCGGCGACGAGGCGCGGGGCGCGCTGGCCCGCCTCGGAGCGGGTGGGGCGGCACCCTGATCGTTGACGCACCCCGGCCGACCCGCTCAAACCAGTCCCGTACATGACGGACTTCGATTTCAGTCTCCTCGCCGAAGGCGGTCCGATGACCCTTGTCGTGCTGCTCCTGGCCGTCGTGGCGCTGGTGCTCTTTCTCGAGCGTGTGCTCTACCTGCATCGGAGCCAGATCCGGTCCACCGCGTTTCTCAACGGCATCAAGAACATCCTCGCCAGGCGGCGGCTGGTCGAGGCGCTTACGGTTTGCGAGGAGACTCCCGGCCCGGTCGCGGCCGTCGTCAAGGCGGCCCTGCTCAACGCGAACGCCGACGAGGCGCGGATGCGGTTCGCCGTGCAGGAGGCCGCGCTGGTCGAGATCCCCGCGCTGGAGCGCCGCATCGGCGCGCTGGCGGCGATCGCCCAGGTGGCGCCCCTCGTCGGGCTGCTCGGGACCGTGCTCGGGCTGATCGTGACGTTTCACGCCTTCATGCAGGGAGGCGAATACGCAACCGCCCGGTCGTTGTCGGCCGGCATGTGGCAGGCGCTCCTCGCGACGGCCGGGAGCCTGCTCGTGGCCATCCCCGCGTTTCTCGGATCCCACTTTCTCGCCGGCCGGGTGCGCGCCTTGGTCCGCGATGTCGAATGGGCCGGCAACGAGATCATGCAGTATCTGCTGACCGAATACAGGAACGGCCCTCCGTCCTCCGGCGGGGAGGTTCGCCCGTGATCACCCGGCCGCTCGATCTCGCCTCCCGGCTCAGGCCGCCGCCCGGTCCGCTGGCCGGGCTGTCCGTGGGGCTGGCCAATCTCGTCCTGCTCGGCCTGTTCTTCTCGATGTTCGGCTCGCGGTTCGTGCTTTCGCCCGGACTCCCCGTCGATTTCGCCCTGCCTGCGGTGCCGGGTGCCCTCGCCGGCGCGGCGCCGACCTCGATGGCGATCGCCGTCAAGAGCGCCGACTTCATCGTCACCGACGACGGACTCATGAACCTTTCCCAGCTTCGCGGCTGGCTCGAACGCCGGGCGGCCGAACATCCCGGAGCCACGTTGCTCATTCAGGCCGACGTGTCGGTCTCGTTGCGGGACTGGAGCGCCATCGTCGACCTGGTGGGCGCGGCCGGCCTGAGGCCGCAGAGCCAGCTGGCCGCGGAACCTGCCGGCGGCGCGCCCGCCGTCCCGTGAACCATGGATGCGCGACGAAAGTCTTCCCTCCGGACGTGGGTGCCGCTCTCGGCCGCGGCGTGCGCGCTGGTCGTGGGGGCCGCCATGCTGGTACGTCCTCCTGCCCCGCCCGGCCGGTTGGGTCCGGCCACGGAGGCGCTGCAGCCAGTCCGGGTGGTGCCTCTCGATCAGCTGGCGGACGGGAGGGCCGACGCGGAGGAGTTTTCGTTGCGCGATCCGATCCCCCTCTACCTGCCGACTCCGTTGAACGCCGGGCAGATCGGCGCCCTCGGCGACGACGGCCGCCGGGAGCCGGTGGCCGCCTTCCGTAATTTCCCGGCCAATCTGGTGTTTCCGGAGTCGGGCCTTCGCTTCGACTTTCCCGCGCCGGTGCGAGTGCCTGCAGACGTGACCGAGGCAATCGACGTGGAGCGAGGCCGGCATGCATTCCGGCATTTCGGGCGCGGTCGGCGGGAGATCGCGCGCTTCGAGAGTCGCTTCGGGTTGATCGAAGCGGTCCGGGCTGGCGACGGTACGGCGGCTTTCTCGGCGGAATTGCCCCGGCCGGACGGTGCTCCGGAAGGGGATTGGGGACCTGTGGCCATGGTCGTTGCCGTCAATGCAGCCGGGTTGGTCGGGCTGCCGTCGGTCATCCAGAGTTCGGGCTCCGCCCAGGTCGACGCGTGGCTGCCCGCCTACCTCGCCGGATCCTATCGTCTTGGCCAGCGTCTGGAGCCCGGAATTTATCGTATCTCCCTAGGTCCTTAGGATTTTGCGTAAACCGTCAAGTTTGCGGTTGACGGGTCAAAACGCGCCATTCACGTTCGGCACTCTTTTCTCGTTTTTTGACCCGATCTTTGTGTGCCCAGATAGCTCAGTTGGTAGAGCACGTCCTTGGTAAGGACGAGGTCGCCAGTTCGAATCTGGTTCTGGGCTCCAGGGTTCCCTCCGGTCACAAAACCCATCTCACCCACCAAAACACGTCCCACACCCACAATGGCTAAAGGCACATTCGAGCGCAAGAAACCGCACGTCAACGTCGGCACCATCGGCCACGTCGACCACGGCAAAACCACGACCACGACGGCCATTCTCGCCGTGCAGGCCCGCAAGGGTCTTGCCGAGGTCAAGTCCTACGCGGACATCGCCAAGGGCGGTACCGTTCGTGACGCGTCCAAGATCGTCACCATTTCCGTCGCCCACGTGGAGTACGAGACGGAGAACCGTCACTACGCGCACGTCGACTGCCCGGGCCACGCCGACTTCGTGAAGAACATGATCACGGGTGCCGCGCAGATGGACGGCGCGATCCTCGTCGTTTCCGCGGCCGACGGTCCGATGCCCCAGACCCGTGAGCACATCCTTCTCGCTCGCCAGGTCGGCGTGCCGAAGATCGTTGTCTGGCTCAACAAGGTCGACCTCATCGACGACGCCGAGCTGCTCGACCTCGTCGAGATGGAAATCCGCGAACTCCTCTCCAAGTACCAGTTCGACGGAGACAACGCCACGATCGTCCGCGGTTCCGCCACGGCTGCTCTTGAGGGCAAGCCCGAGGGCGAGGCTGCGATCACCGCGCTGATGAACGCCATCGACAGCGACATCCCCGAGCCGCAGCGCGAGACCGACAAGCCTTTCCTCATGTCGGTCGAGGACGTGTTCTCGATCACCGGGCGCGGTACCGTTGCCACCGGTCGTATCGAGCGCGGCATCTGCAAGCTCAACGACACCGTCGAGATCGTCGGCCTCCGCGACACCTCTACCACCGTCATCACGGGCATCGAGATGTTCCGCAAGCTCCTCGACCAGGGGCAGGCGGGCGACAATGTCGGCATTCTCCTCCGTGGCGTCGACAAGGACGGCATCGAGCGCGGTCAGGTCATCGCGGCTCCGAAGTCCATCACCCCGCACAAGAAGGCCAAGGCCGAGATCTACGTTCTCACCAAGGAAGAGGGCGGCCGCCACACGCCGTTCTTCAACGGTTACCGCCCGCAGTTCTACTTCCGCACGACGGACGTCACGGGCGTGGTCAACCTGCCCCAGGGTGTCGAGATGATCATGCCGGGCGACAACATCGCGGTCGAAATCGAACTCATCGTTCCGATCGCCATGGAGAAGACCCAGCGCTTCGCCATCCGCGAGGGCGGCCGCACCATTGGTGCCGGTCGTATCACCGACATCATCGAATAAGTCATTCCTTTGCGTCAGCCCGACCGCCGAGGTCCCCCGTGGGACCTCGGCTGCGTCGTCTAATCAACCATTTTCCTAGGCGCGTAGCTCAATTGGTAGAGTAGCGGTCTCCAAAACCGTTGGTTGGGGGTTCGATTCCCTCCGCGCCTGCCAGTTTCCCACCCAGATGAAAAATCCTTTCCGCAGCACCCGTATCTTCTTCGGCGAAATGATAGGAGAGCTTCAGAAGGCCACGTGGCCGACGCGCTCCGAACTCCGGGATTCGACCATCGTGGTGATCATTGCGGCGGCTCTTCTGGGACTCTTCACCAGCATCAGCGACTTCGCGCTCTATCAGGTGGTCGACTGGATCACTTCCTGGGTCAGCTAATTTCACCATGTCCACCGAAACATCCGCGCCGGCCGGCGCCCAGTGGTTCGCGTTGCACACGCTTTCCGGACAGGAAAGCAAGGTGAAGAACTACATCGAAAAGTTCAAAAAGACCGAAGAACTCGACGACTACATCTTCGAGGTTCTCCTGCCCACCGAGGTCGTATCCGAAGTGAAGGGCGGAAAGAAGTCGACCAAGGTGCGCAAGCTCTATCCGGGCTACGTCTTTATCCAGATGCGTCTTTTTGGCGAGGACAAGAAGCTGATCAACAAGCCGTGGTACTTCGTCAAGGAGACGACCGGCGTGATCGGCTTTGTCGGCGGCGACAATCCCGCCCCGCTCCGCCAGTCGGAGATCGACGAGATCAAGGCCCGCGTGGAAGCCGCCAGCGGCAAGGAAGTGCCGAAGGTCTCCTACGAGATCGGCGAGGAGGTCAAGGTCACCGATGGGGCCTTCGCCAACCTCACCGGCCGCATCGATGAGATCGATCCCGAGCGCGGCAAACTCAAGATTTCCGTTTCCATCTTCGGCCGCTTCACCCCGGTCGAACTCGAGTACTGGCAGGTCCAGCGTCTCACCGAATAATTTCCGACTGATGATCTACGATTAGTGTTTTCCAGCGCCTCTCGGAAAATCGCGAAATCGGGGTTCAAGGGTCACAAATCATAAATCATCACTCATCCCTAGCTTCCCATGGCCAAGAAGATCCAAGGTTACATCCGCCTTCAATTGCCCGCCGGCGCCGCCAATCCTGCGCCTCCGGTCGGTCCCGCCCTCGGCGCGCAAGGCGTCAACATCATGGCGTTCTGCAAGGAGTTCAACGCCCGCACCAAGGATCAGAACGGCATGATCCTGCCCGTGGTCATCACGGTCTTTTCCGACAAGTCGTTCACCTTCATCCTCAAGTCGCCGCCGGCCTCCGTGCTGCTCAAGAAGGCCGCCAACATTGCTTCCGGCTCGGCCAAACCGAACCAGGACAAGGTGGGCAAGGTCACGACCAAGCAGCTCGCCGAGATCTACAAGATCAAGAAGGCCGACATGAACGCCAACGACGAGGCCGCCGGCATCAAGATCATCGCCGGCACCGCCCGCAACATGGGCATCGAAGTCGTCGACTGAACCTTTCGCCCGCAACTGCAATCGCTCGACGCGGGAGTCCTCACGGACGCTTGAACCGCAAGGAGTAGACAATGGAAAAACAAAGCAAACGTTATCGCAGCGCCCTCAAGGCCGCTGACCTCTCGAAGGACTATCCGCTGGCCGAGGCTGTGGAAGTGCTCAACAAATTCCCGAAGGCCAAGTTCGACGAGACCGTCGAGCTTTCGATCCGCCTCGGCGTCGATCCGGCGCAGGGCGATCAGATGGTGCGCGGCACCACGCCCCTGCCCAACGGTTCCGGCAAGAAGGTCCGGGTCATCGTCTTCACCGACGCCCCTGACGTCGCCCTCAAGGCCGGTGCCGACGAGGCGGGCCTCGCGGAACTCATGAAAAAGGTCAGCGACGGTTGGCTCGATTTCGACGTCGCCATCGCGACGACCGAGGCCATGAAGCAGGTCCGCACCCTCGCCCGCATTCTCGGCCCCAAGGGCCTCATGCCCAATCCCAAAAGCGGCACCGTCACCGACGACATCGTCGCCGGCATCAAGGCCGTCAAGGCCGGGCGCGTGGAGTTCAAGATGGACAAGTCGGGCAACATCGGCGTCGGCGTTGGCAAACGTTCCTTCACGGCCGCGCAGATCCTCGAGAATGCCCAGGCCGTCCTCGATGCCGTGGGCAAGGCCAAGCCGGCCTCATTCAAGGGCAACTTCATCAAAAACGTGGCGATCTCGTCCAGCATGAGTCCGGGCGTGCGCGTCGCCTCCACCGAATACAGCAAATACTAACCGGAGGCACCGTCATCATGAGAGCCGAAAAACAATACCTCATCGCCGAAGTCGAGTCGCACCTCAAGAAGTCCGACTACGTCATCCTCACCAACTTCTCCGCCATCACCGTCTCCGATGTCGCCGAACTCCGTTCGCGTCTCAAGTCCGAGAAGGCCGAGTTCCACGTGGTCAAGAACAGCTCCTTCCGCGTTGCGGCCAAGGCGCTGGGCCTGCCCGAGGTCGACAGCCATCTCGCCGGCCAGACGGCCGTCGTCGTCGGTGGGAACAATCCCGCCGGCGTCGCCAAGGTGCTGAAGCAGTTCGTCACCGAAAAGCAGAAGCTCGAGGTCAAGGTGGGCATTCTCGAGAAGAAGGTCATGGGGGCCGCGGAACTTTCCGCCCTGGCCGACCTGCCCTCCTTCGACGCCCTCCGTGCCCAGTTCCTCGGCATGCTCATGCAGACCGCCGCCTCCTTCGTTCGCGTCGTCGACGCGAAGGTCAAGGCGGAGGAAAAAGCTGCCTGATCGCCGCGCCCATCGTTTTAATTCCCTTTCCTGGCGGGCCCCGCGCCCGCCGAGAAATATCCAACCCACCGAAAGTCACCCGCTAGGAGATACGTCTCTTAAACGCGCCGCACCTTGCAGCCGCTAGCCCGCGACAAAGGATAAAGTCATGAGCACCATCACCAAAGAACAAGTCATCGAGTGGCTGTCCGCCCAGTCCATTCTCGAACTCGCCGCCCTCGTCAAGGACCTGGAAGGCAAGTGGGGCGTCTCCGCCGCCGCTGCCGTTGCCGCCGCTCCCGCCGCCGGGGCCGCCGCCGCCGCTCCCGCCGAGGAGAAGACCGAGTTCAACGTCATCCTCGCGGATGCCGGCTCGAACAAGATCGGCGTCATCAAGGAGGTCCGCGCCATCACCGGCCTCGGCCTCAAGGAGGCCAAGGACCTCGTCGAAGGCGCCCCGAAGCCCGTCAAGGAGGGCGCTTCCAAGGCCGACGCCGAGGAAATCAAGAAGAAGCTCGAGGCCGCCGGCGCGAAGGTCGAACTCAAGTAAGCCACTTGGGGATTATCGACTCACAACGCCCAGATTCTCCGGGACAGGCCGTGTCTGCACGCGGCCTGTCCTTTGCCTTTTCTTTCTTTCGTTCTTTTCAGCTGACCTGCACGCCGCCGACCGCGCCCTGAGCCGGTCCGCGCCCGTCCGTTCCTCCGCGCCCGCCGGCGCGACCTTCGTCTCTTTTCTCAACCAACCGGGATATCCACATGGCCGACCGCAATCACACCGACCGAGTCAACTTCGGTAAGCTCCGCGAAGTCATCCAGCCGCCGAATCTGATCGAGATCCAGATCACCTCTTATCTCGATTTCCTGCAAAAGGGGATCCCGGAGAAGCAACGCAAGCCTCAGGGCCTCGAGGCGGTCTTCCGCGAGGTCTTCCCGATCGAGTCCTACGACGGCCGCCTGACCCTCGAGTACGTCTCCTACACGCTCGGCGACCCGAAGAACACGGAGATCGAGTGTATCCGTGAGGGCATTACATACTCCGTCCCCCTTTACGTGAAGCTGCGCCTCCGCGAGGAAGACTTCATCAAGGACGAGGAGATCTACATGGGCGAGATCCCCATGGTGACCGAGCGCGGCTCCTTCATCATCAACGGCGCCGAGCGCGTCGTCGTCTCCCAGCTCCACCGCTCCCCGGGCATCGCCTTCGAGGTCACTCCGCACCCGAACGGCAAGCTCCTGCATTCCTTCCGCATAATCCCGGACCGCGGCACCTGGCTCGAGGTCCAGTTCGACAACAACGATCTGCTCTACGTCTATCTCGACCGCCGCCGCCGTCGTCGCAAGTTCCTCATCACGACCCTGCTGCGCGCCATCGGCTACTCGAGCGACATCGACCTGCTCAATCTCTTCTACGAGATCAAGGACCTCAAGGTGTCCAAGGCGCTCGACCTCGAGAATGTCAGCTCCCTCGTGCTTGTCGAGGACGCCATCGACGCCCAGCAGGGCGTCGTCCTCGCCCGCGCGTTCGAGCCGCTCACCAAGCAGATCGTCCGCACCTTCGAGAAGCACGACATCTCCTCGATCCGCGTCATCGACACGGCCATCGACGAGGGCGCCCTCATCCGCGCCCTCAAGAAGGATCCGACCCGCAACGAAGAGGAGGCCCTCAAGGAAATCTACAAGCGCCTTCGTCCCGGCGAGCCGCCGACCACCGCCAACGCCAAGGCGCTGCTCAAGCGTCTCTTCTTCGACCCGAAGCGCTATGACCTCGGCCGCGTCGGCCGTTACAAGGTCAACCAGAAGCTCGGGCTCCAGGTCGACCTCGAACAGCGCATCCTCGAGAGCGGCGACGTCGTCGCCGCCACCAAGTACCTCGTTCGTCTCAAGCGCGGCGAGGGCGTCGTGGACGACATCGACCATCTCGGCAGCCGCCGCGTCCGCACCGTCGGCGAACTGCTCGCCAACCAGTGCCGCGTGGGCCTGGCTCGCACCGAGCGTCTCGTCCGCGAGCGCATGACGATGTACGATCAAAGCGTCGACTCGATCACGCCGCAGAAGCTGATCAACCCGAAGGCCCTCACGACCGTAATCCGCGACTTCTTCGCCCGCAGCCAGCTGTCGCAGTTCATGGACCAGATCAACCCGCTTGCGGAGGTGACGCACAAGCGCCGTCTCTCCGCCCTCGGGCCTGGCGGTCTCAACCGCGAACGCGCCGGCTTCGAGGTCCGCGATGTGCATCCGTCCCACTACGGCCGCATCTGCCCGATCGAGACGCCGGAAGGCCCGAACATCGGCCTGATCAACTCGCTCTCCACCTACGCCCGCGTCAACGAATTCGGCTTCATCGAGACTCCCTACCGCCTTGTGAAGGACGGCCGCGTGACCGACAAGATCGAGTACCTGACGGCCGACCAGGAGGAGGCCAAGATCATCGCCCAGGCCAACGCCGAGATCGATGACAAGGGTCACTTCGTCGGCAAGGTCACCGTCCGCAAGGACGGCGAGTTCCTCGAGGTCCCCGCCGCCGACGTCGACTATATGGACGTCTCGCCGAAGCAGGTCATCTCGATCGCCGCCGGCATGATTCCCTTCCTCGAGCACGACGACGCCAACCGCGCGCTCATGGGTGCGAACATGCAGCGCCAGGGCGTGCCGCTGCTCCAGGCCGAGTCGCCCTTCGTCGGCACCGGCATCGAGGAGCGCGTCGCCCGCGACTCCAAGATCGTCGTCGTCGCCGACGACTCCGGCATCGTCGCCTCGGTCGATGCGAAGCGCATCGTCGTCACCAAGGACGGCGAACTTCCACGCAACTTCGACAAGCATCCGAAGACGGACGCCAAGAACGGCCTCCATGTCTACGAGCTGCGCAAGTTCATGCGCTCGAACGCCGGCACCTGCTTCAACCAGAAGCCCATCGTCAAGAAGGGCCAGAAGGTGAAGGCCGGCGACATCATCGCCGACGGTCCCTCCACGCAAAAGGGCGAGATGGCCCTTGGCCGCAATGTGCTCGTCGCGTTCATGCCTTGGAACGGCTACAACTTCGAGGACGCCATCCTGATCTCCGAGAAGGCGCTCAAGGACGACATCTTCACCTCGATCCACATCCAGGAGTTCGAGGTCACCGCCCGCGACACGAAGCTCGGGCCCGAGGAAATCACCCGAGACATTCCCAATGTCGGCGAAGAGGCGCTCAAGAACCTCGACCACAACGGCGTCATCCGCATCGGCGCCGAAGTGAAGCCGGGCGACATCCTCGTCGGCAAGATCACGCCGAAGTCCGAGACCGAGCTCGCGCCCGAGGAAAAGCTCCTCCGCGCCATCTTCGGCGAGAAGGCCGCGGACGTGAAGGACACCTCCCTCATCGTCCCGTCGGGCGTCAACGGCATCATCATGGACGTGAAGATCAACACGTCGCGTCTCGATGCCGAGGGCTCCAAGCTCTCGCCCTCCGATCGCCGCCGCCAGGTGAAGCAGATCCAGGAAGACTACAAGACGCAGATGGACAAGCTGCGCGAGCAGCTCACCGAGGCGCTCTCCAACATCCTCCTCGGCGAAAAGATCCCGCTCGACGTCATCAACGGCCAGACCGGCGAAATCATCATCCCGGCCAACCGCAAGATCACCAAGACCCTCCTCCGCAAGCTCGCCGCCGTCGCGAAGCACATCGAGATCGATCCCTCCCCGGTCCGCATCAAGATCATGGAGATCATCGGCTCGTTCCAGTCGAAGTTCGACGAGCTCGAGGGCGACCGTGAGCGCAAGATCGCGTCGATCGAACAGGGCGACGCGGAAGGCGCCGGCGTCATCAAGCAGGTCAAGGTCTACATCGCCACGAAGCAGAAGCTCGAGGTCGGCGACAAGATGGCCGGCCGCCACGGCAACAAGGGCGTGGTCGCCAAGATCGTGCCCGAGGAAGATATGCCGTTCCTTCCGGACGGCACACCGATCCAGATCTGTCTCAACCCGCTGGGCGTGCCTTCGCGCATGAACGTCGGACAGGTTCTCGAGACGCACCTCGGCTGGGCCTGCTCGAAGCTCGGCCTCAAGGTCGCGACGCCCGTCTTCGACGGCATTCCCGAGAAGAAGGTCCGCGAGTACCTCAAGGAGGCCGGCCTGCCCACCACGGGCAAGAGCGCGCTCTTCGACGGTCGCACCGGCGAGAAGATCGATCAACAGGTCGTCGTGGGCTACATCTACATGATGAAGCTCAATCACCTCGTCTCCCACAAGATCCACGCCCGCGCCGTCGGTCCGTACTCCCTCGTCACCCAGCAGCCGCTGGGCGGCAAGGCCCAGTACGGCGGCCAGCGCTTCGGCGAAATGGAGGTGTGGGCGCTCGAGGCCTATGGCGCCGCGCACACGCTGCAGGAACTGCTCACCGTCAAGTCCGACGACGTGCAGGGCCGCACCAAGATCTACGAGTCGCTCGTCAAGGGCGACAACACGCTGACGGCCGGTACGCCCGAGTCGTTCAATGTGTTGATCAAGGAGATCCAGTCGCTCGGTCTCGACATCAAGCTGAACAAGCGCGATGCGCTCGGCAATTTGACGCAGGCGTTCACGCCTTCCGCGGCTTCCGCCGCCCCCCGCTCCGCCAATCTCTAACCAATCCCAGGGTATCCTAAGATGAGCATTCAACCCAACGAAACCGCCGGCATCCGCGAGCGCGAAGACGCGCGCGGCGTGCTTGGCATGGACGAGAACCCGTTCGATTGCGTTTCCATCACCGTCTCCTCGCCGGAGACGATCCGCGCCTGGTCCAAGGGTGAGGTCAAGAACCCCGAGACCATCAACTACCGCACCTTCAAGCCCGAGCCGGGCGGCCTCTTCTGCCAGAAGATCTTCGGCCCGGT